>NPIE01002881.1_pt1 | contig 35057 bp, 41 predicted proteins | sample 8637661 | NCBI WGS metagenome assembly NPIE01 (sample SAMN07420842, study PRJNA396082) | bioreactor metagenome | isolation source: sample BA12 brine-fed electro-methanogenic bioreactor BA | place: Japan: Kochi | collected 2016-12-09 | reverse complement strand
GTGGGCCCACCAGTATTCCTTAACTATGCCAGTATTCTCTTGTAATACAGTTATTTCCGCTGGGTATTGAATATTTATTTTTCATTTATTTTTCAGTTTTTTGCATCAACAGTCATATTTCTAATTGCTGTTCGTTTTACTTTATCACCTAAAAACCTATATTAATGTCTGAGTATGTGGATAAGCTTTTAGAGGACCTTAATATTTGTGATGACAATCTTTCGCTGGCACTATTAGAGTTAATCACGAATAAAGATCTTGAAAAGTATATCGCTGCCTTGATGTTATTTAACAACAAGATCATTGCTTGCAGAGAATTGGAGCTAAATGATGAATTTGAAGAATATCTTGAAATTCAAAACAAGCTCATAAACCTATTACGCCTTTTTCTAAAACAGCAAAAAGCAGCTAATCAGAGCTCTTTGATTCACTGAGTTTAGTAAACTCCTGTTTCAGCAGAGCATACTTTTCGTCCTTCTCTTCTAATAACTTCTCCAGGAGCTCTATCTGCCTTCGCATAGATATGAGTTCCTGTTGAGTGGATTCGTATGCCTTCATAATTTCATCAGAAACCCCAACCCTGTAATTCTCCGGATCCTCATTTAGTTCTGACCAAAAATATGCAGGCGAAACATCCAATATCTCAGAGATTTGCTCTAAAAGTTCTGTACTTACCCTTTGCTCCCCCTTAAATATTGCATAGATGTTTTGTTTTGACCTTCCTAGCTTCTTTGCAATAACAGGTACCTTTACTTTTTTTTGCTCAACTAATGCTTTGATCTTTAGTCCTATATCCATAAAAATCGCATATGGTGAGAAAATAAAAATCACAAATAGCTTGACTATTATAATCCATGTTGTTACTTTTGTCTGTCTAATATAACAATTATTGTGATTTAAAATCATGCCAAAATGTACTTATCCGAAGAAATAATTAAAATGATCAAGACTGATAAGAAGCTTCGAAGGGCTTTAGAAGATCTTTTTGAAATCTCTGAACGCTCTCTCTACAGGTGGTTGCGTGATCGCAATTCCCGATTTACCGAGATAGCCAGCCTGAGTGTTATTTCGGTCTACACTCGAAAGCCAATTTCTGAGATTGTTGATGAACCAATAACTATCCTGAATGAAAACGAATGTTGAATTTTTCCGTGATACAACCGGATGTTGTGTCGATAAGATCTATGACCTGAGAAGTCCCGAGATCCTCTCTTTTGATCAGATGGATGATAAAGCTGTACTTGATCTTTTTGATCACTGCCTGAATTTCCCTGAGGCACGAAGAGCTTTTCAACACCTGAACAATATTTTTCCCGGCGATCGCAGGCAGATTCTGCGCCAGTTTATCCTTTGCAACTGGACTGCTATTGATGATAAGAATGATATTACTCCAACGGAATTGAACTATGAATCAATTCCTTGTGAACATAAAAATAAAGGTACTTGCCCGCTCCAAGGAGAGGGCATTGTTTGTATTTGTCCTTAACCAAAATCGGAGGAATTGCCTATGAGCAAGCTTAGTTAAAAAGGGGGTGTTCGTTATGCCCGTCCCGGGTTTCCCCCTTCTCCCGGGATTTTTAAACAAGCAAAAATGGATAAACAACTCAACATTTTTGAGGACGATGTGAAAGAGGATTCCCTTGCTCACGAAGTTAAAAAACAGAGTTACGAACTAAAATTCAAACCCGATGGACAATTCAGCACAGAAACCCTTCAGAAAAAAAGCTCGTGAGTTCATGCGCAGAATGATCAAACGGCGAAAGATGATGATCAGGCTGGATGTTTCGAAAAAGAACCTGCTGTCAGTGGGCAAAGATCTTGATTATCTCGATCTGCATTTGAATCATTACAAATACCATAAGGATCTTCACATGGCCTTCTTCGTGATCAACAACCAGGAGCGGATCCGGAACATCATCCCTGCATTGCACAAAGCTGCATTTGAAGAATTTTATGAAATCATTCGCCAGGCGAAAAAAATACATGAGGAAAACCGATGCAAGTCATTTTCTATTCCTTCACGGTGATCCTGCGGATCATTTGGCTGGCCAGCCTTGCCTGCCTTGCTGTTTGTTTACTGCCATTATTCGCATTAATGGCCATGTCTGACGCTTAATTCAAATTTATGGCTTACCTCGATAAAAAAGAAGGAGAAGAAACCTTCTTCCTAATGGATCTCACTCCTCAGCAGATTCGCATTCTTAAAGCAGGATCTGATAACATCTTTAATGGAATGAAAAGCCGGCGTATGGAGAGCAATGAAGATTATGACCTCCTTCGCTCCGTGGAAGAGCTCAGCAGAATATTAATCCTAAAACCACAGAAAAATGAACACTGAATCCTTTACAAACTTGATGGAGCCCTCAGCTCCAGCTATTGAACACAATGATCTGGTGATTGACCTTAATGAATCTCAGGAAAAAGAATTGCAACAGATCGGTATAACCATCATCGATGGTAATTACTACATGTTCCAGCATTTCTCTTCCACCGAATTTTCTGATGTATATATTCGCTGCAGCAAGGGATTGATGGTCGGCCAGGCAGAACCCAGTGGAATGTTTCACCTTATTAAATGTGTGATATGAACGAACCGAATGTAACCATCACCATCTATATACCCTTCAGCCGACTGGATGATATCCTGGCAGCGCTGAAGCAGGCATGCCCGCCCCCGGAAATCAGTGCCGAGCTGAAAGTAGACCCCCCTCCCCGGGATCCGGAAGAAAAGAAACCGCGTAAAAAGCGTAAGCTATCTCTGAAGCCTCGCATTTGTGAAGCATGCGGGAAAGAATATCAGCCTACCGGTCCCCGCCAAAAACGCTGTCCGGAGTGTATCGAACTGGATCGCACCCTGGACCAGATCAATCAGAAAAAGCAAGAACCGTATAAATTTTCAAAATAGTATTCTATGGCACTCACTATCCGACTTTCTCCAGATGAAGAAGCTCTTATCGAAATCCTGAAGGAAAAGCTGGGGATTGGTTCAGCATCAAGGGCTCTGATCAAATCAGCTGATATAGTCGTAAACAAACTTACACCGCTCCAGCAAGAGCTTTTCAATGAGCAAAAGGCTCATAAGGAAATGAAGCAAAAATTTTTTGAACTACGGGACCTTATCAAGTCGAAATTACATGCCGAACAAAAAATTGCAATCGTATGTGGTCTCGATCAATCCGGATCCCAACCTGGTGAACCGGGAAACTGCAATCATTCTTCGGGCCCTCGAGCTGCTGCAGAGCTGACAACTGATTGCAGTTTCTCTTTTTATATGATGATATCCATGGATGAACTCAAGGCTGGAGATAAGGTTTTCCTTCTCGATATGAAAGGTAAACCGGTAATTAATACTGTTGAAAGTGTCGATCTGCTCAATGGTAGTTTCCAAGTTGAAGAGCATTCTTATACAGTTCATCCGGATCTTCCCAATTCACTAATTATCCTAACCTGATAGATTAACCTAATTCCTTTTATATGAAATATTTTGCAAAAATCAGAGCCACGTATGTCCCTAAAAATAGGGCACATAAGGAGATTCAGGACTATGTCCTCAGTATTGATAATAATCTACTTAATTCAGAGGAACATAAGGACCGGTTTATCGCTGATATCAAAGAAAAGCTTACCGATATCAACACCAAGAACAATCGATGTAAAGATATTTTTCTTAGTGGTTGGGACGCTCCAGGTCATGTTATTAATGTAAGTGTTTCTGGCAACTTTAGCATGTCAATTTACCATGTTAAACATGAACTACTATTAAGCTAATCTATGATCCCTGAAGAAACCATTGACAAGATTATTGAAGCCTCTCATATTGAAGATGTAGTAGGTGATCATGTAAAGATAAAAAAGACTGGTGCCACATTTGAGGGAATCTGTCCATTTCATGAAGATTCCGATCCCTCCTTTAAAGTTTCTCCGGCCAAGAACATATTCAAATGTTTTGGCTGCGGAAAAGGAGGGGACTCCGTTACTTTCATCCGGGAGTATCTTCACAAATCTTATCCTGAAGCTCTGCGTTATTTGGCCGATAAATACAACATTATTATAGAGGAAACTGAACCGGATCCGGAGGCAGAAAAGAAGCAGATCTTAAAAGACCAGCTTATCCAGTTTAATGAATTTGCACTGGATTTTTATCGCAGCCAACTCTTCCTGGAAGCGAATGCTCTTGGTCTTGAATATCTTCAAAGCCGTTTTAACCAGGAATCTTTAGATCTATGGCAAATTGGAATTGCCCCGGACTCTTTTACTGGACTTGTTACAGCTGCCAGGGAGAAAGGTTTTAAGGAAGAATTTCTGCTCCAAACCGGACTTATAAAGCAAAGCGAAAAGAATCATAAACTCTATGATTTTTTCCGGAACCGAATCATGTTTCCTATCTTCGACAACCATGGCCGGGTGATCAGCTTCTCAGGCCGACATATACCCGGTACGGATGTTAAAGGAGGAAAGTACATCAATGGCCCCGATACACCAGTTTTTAAAAAGAGTAAAACGCTTTTTGGACTAAGTCATTCTTTGCGTTCCAGGCAAAACGACAGAACGGCTATCTTACTTGAAGGAAACCCCGATGTGATTTCTCTGAGCCAAATTGGTGTAAATACTGCAGTGGCAGCATTGGGCACTGCATTCACCCCCTTTCATGCCGACATTATCAAAAGATACTTTGATAATGTGATAATGCTTTACGATGGAGATGATGCCGGCCGTCGGGCTGCTGCTAAGACTGGCAAGATTCTCGTTAGCCACGGACTTATTCCATATATTGCCTTGCTTCCTGATGGAGAAGATCCGGACACGTTCTTCACCACCAAAGAGCAATATGATTCCTGGATGGAGGATAGCAAGCTCGACTTCATCACGCACTACTCTGAGGAACTCCTGGCAAAATCAGGGCAGGATCCTTTATTGAAAAACTATGCCGTGAATGATGTATGTGAGCTGCTCTTTCATTTAAACAAAACGACCAGGGATATCTACCTTGAGAATATCGGCAGTAAAAGCAAAATCAAGCAAAAGATATTTATTGATAAGCTAAGGGAGATGGAGCTCGAGAGGGGAGACCATGATGATGATCCTATCAGATTGCCAAAGGAAGTTGATGCAAATGATTTTGAAAAATGGGGATTCTACGCCTATCAGAACGAATATTACTTCCGCACGAAAATGGGGATCGAGAAACTGACAAACTTCACCATGGAACCTATCTTTCATATTGAAAGTATGATTGATTCAAAGCGTATCTATGAACTTGCTAATCATTATGGCCATAAAGTGGTAGTTGATTTTGATATGCAGGAAATGACTTCTGTACAAGCGTTTCAAAGAAATATCGAAGGGAAGGGGAATTTTCTTTTCTGGGGATCTGTTGGACATTTTTCAAAGATCAAGCAAAAGCTCTATGAGGACACCCGAACATGCCAGGAAATTAAAATTCTTGGATGGCAAAAGGAAGGATTCTGGGCCTGGAGTAACGGTATAATTTCCGATGGTGGTTTTAAAGAGATCGATGAATACGGAGTTGTAGTGTATGACGAAGTGAATTACTTTATCCCGGCTTTTTCGAAGATCTACATTAACGATAAAAGCATTTTCCTGGATGAACGAAAATTCAAGTTTAAACGCCGGGATGTTTCACTGAATGAATGGGCCCGATTATTCATTAAAGTATTTGGCGACAATGCCAAAATTGCGATCACTTTCTGGATTGCCTCGATATTCCGGGATCATCTCCTGCATATTTTTAAGAATTTTCCGCTACTCAACCTATTTGGTCCAAAAGGTACCGGCAAGTCGCAGATGGCCATGAGTATGTGTTGTTTGTTCGGTGAACAGCAAACCCCGTTCAATATTCACAATGGGACCAAACCTGGTCTTGCAGAACACATCCAGCAATTCAGTAATGCTTTTGCCTGGATTGATGAATATAAGAATAGCCTCGAGTATGATAAGATTGAAACCCTGAAATCAATTTATGATGCCATTGGCCGCAGCCGGATGAACATCGATAAAGGTCGCAAGAAAGAAACTACTCAGGTTAACTCCGCAGTGATCATCAGTGGCCAGGAAATGCCAACTGCAGATGTTGCCCTGTTTTCCAGGATGATCTTTCTTCAATTTCATCAGACAGAATTCTCATCTAAAGAGAAAAAGAATTATGATGATCTGAAGGCAATGGAGCGATCCGGCCTTTCTCATTTATCCACAGAGATCATCATGCACCGGAAATATTTTACGGATCATTTCTTTGAGAACTTTGAAGAAGTACTCAAAGATTTTTTCTCCAGGAACAAAGAGCACCAGATCGAGGACAGGATCCTTCGCAGCATGTGCGCAATCATTGCATCATTTAAAACCCTCGAGCATAAACTTGATCTCCCGTTCGATTATGATTCGATACTCAAGCCTGCCTTTAAAGCAATCCGTGATCAGAATTCACAGATATCGAAATCAAATGAAGTTGGCATGTTTTGGAACCTTCTGGAGGCCATGTATGATGACAACCTGCTTATAGATAAGTGGCATTTCCGGATCGATTTTGAAGATACTGTGATTACAAAAGAACGGGAGTTGAACCTGGGAACAGCAAAGTATATTCTGAAATTCAAATTCAATATTGTGTATAAACTGTATGCACAGCATTCCAGGTCGCAGGGAATAAAACCGTTGCCATCGGATACGCTTCAATATTATTTGAAGAATCACAAGCTATTCCTGGGAATACAGAACTCATGTCGATTTACTCTTGTTGAACATGATCCCATGGACGGGACTAAGAAGAAGAAGCAAAATACTTCTGCTTATTGTTTTGAATACGATCGGCTTGATATAAATCTGACCAGAGAAGAAGAAGTGGATAATCCGCTAATTCCAAAAGAGCCTCTCGTTACCAAAACTGGCAACCAGGAGGATATTTTCGACAACGATCAGGCTCCATGGTAAAAAAATTTTTAGCGTGAAAATATTTGAAATATACGACCTACCTCGACCTACACGACCTACCATTATAATAATCAGTGTTTTAAGTGTTAAAGTAGTGTATGTCGGTGTAGGTCATTGTAGGTCGGTGTAGGTCGGTGCATGTTTGGTAGGTTGTGTAAAACTGAGTGTTTTTTGATTTAATGTGTTGATATTGTAGGTGGTAGGTCGTGTAGGTCGGGTAGGTCGGGAAATATGCCTACAAATTTGAAAAGGCAAAAAAATGGCCGGGAATCGAGGAATCGAAGAAAACCCGGCCTGAAAAAAGCGATATGTAAAATTATAGTACTATGAGTTCAATTCCAAATCCTGAGACGTGTAAAGTGACCGGATTGAAGTATTTCAGTGAAATCCCTGAGGGCTTCCGTCTGGCTACTATGCAAGATGTCCGCAATAATCATTTCCGGAATAATACTCCTTACCTGGGCAAAGGCCTGGATGGCCGGTATTATTGTAAACGGATATCAGGGGTGGTTCCACAGGGGCTTATACCCTTTGTAGAATCGCATAGGGTGTACATCTGGTCAGGGAGCAGTCGTACAGGCGATTCTCAGGGAGTTGATAATTAAAATAGGATGAAACATGACAGCAAAAGAAAAAGCAAAAGAACTTGTTAAGAAATATTACAACTTCGTATCTGGCTGGACTTCTACAAACAGACCTGATGAAAATCCATCCGCACAATATGAAGGGGAAGAAATGCGAATTGGTAGGGCAAAACAATGTGCCTTAATTGCCATTGAAGAAATACTGCAAACAAATCCGACAATTAAAGGGACATCGGATGATTTAGTTACTCAAATTGTGCAGACAAAAGCATATTGGTATCGTGTGCAAGAGGCTTTAAATGCCCTATAACGGTTTGGCGGTATGAAACGTAGCGCACTTCGAAGCACTGACTTATCAGACCGTTGCTGCCGTTGACTAAAAGTTATGTTGCTCAAATTTACCACTTTCTGCGCTATGTTTTATGACCGCCTGTTAGGTGCTGGGCTTTATTCATTTTCAATCACTTAAGTTCATTTTATGCACTTATTTTTGTTTTATCAGGGTCGGCATTTTCCCGTGCGTTTGGGCAGGCATACTCTTTGACAAGTTTTGGCTGTGCGCTGGCTTTTTTAAGCGACTTGGCAATGTGTATGACTGCGAAGCGTAGGCTAAAAAATTGTACCCTCCACATCAGTTCTAGAATTATATAAATCTGTATATGCTTGTTCAATCGCTAATTTTGCTTTATTAATCTGACCTATGTATTTTTCAGCAATTAATTTTTGTTTTTTTTCGGATGGCAATACAATTTCAATATCAAAAAACTCTTCATTTAAAAGATTTTTTATCCCTGTCGTTTGATTTTGAATATATTCCATATAACCCAAATGATATAAAGTTCTTAGGTAAGCATATACATATTCAGAATTTATTTTATTTTCATTGATAACAATTTTCTGTAAGAAATTTGAAAACACAACTGGTTTATCGGTTGGTAATGATTTAATAATTGCAACTCTACCAACTGGCTGAATTGGGCTACCACCAGATTTTTCGACTAATATTTCATTCTCTTTTAATTGTAATTTTTTAATCTTGTTTTTAGGTATGTATCGCAAAGCAACATCACTTAAATCCAAATTGAAATTATTATCAAAATTGGTGTTTCTTAGAACATAACATAATTCATATTCTTCTGGAATATTTTCATCATTGGAATCTAAACCCCATTCACCTGCTTGAGAAGACAGAATACAATCTTGCAGTTTTATTTTTTCAATTTTTTTATTTTCAATTTTTATTTTTATTCTTTTAAAAGCTGGTGAATAACCTTTGGGGTCAAATCTTCTCCCTTTTATTTCATCTACTTTAACAACAAAAATCTTTTCTTTAAAATCGTCATCAACTTTAAAATTTTCTGGAAGTTTCTCAAATCTTTTATAATGTTCTAATATTTGAATTAAGTCATTAACTAAATCGTCTTTACCTGCTGCTGTATAGCCAATTCTTTCAGCCATTGCCATGTAAATAGGATAATTTTTCCTTTTCTCTTTATCATTCCGTTTTCTTACAAATAACAGCGAAGATTTAACATTAGCACCATAATGACTAAAAGCAATATCTGGTAAGGAAATAATTGCAAGTACTTGTGTTTTTTCTAATATGTAGTCACGAACATATTGTAATGATGAATTTATTGTTATACTATCAGGTAAAACAATACCCATAATACCTGTACCAGATTTAAGAAAATCAACACAACGTTCAATGAAAAGAATTTCTGTTTTTTGATTTTTTCTTTTAGCTGTTTTAGCACCTAAATCATATTGTTCAAGAAAACCTTCATCTCTTTCAGTTGATTTTACTGTTGCTCCAAAAGGAGGATTTGTAAGAATATAATCAAATGAATTTGGTGAGAATTTTTTATGGTGCTCTTCAATTTTTTCAAATTTTTCTAAACTATCAAATGCAATAACATTTGTATGCCCATCATCATGTATAATCATGTTCATTTTACAAACACGGGCAATTTGGTCGTTAATTTCTATACCAAACAAATTATCTTTTGCAAAGTCATGCCATATTGTATATGCTTCAAATTGGTCATAATTATTTTCAGCATAATTTCGTACAAAGTCCATTGAATTTAAAAGAAAACCACCACTACCACAAGCTGGGTCTAACAGCCTGTCTGAGTGTTCAAGTTCCATTAATTCAACCATAAACTTGATTACATTTCTTGGAGTAAAAAATTGTCCCATTTTACCTTTAAAAAAATCTTCCATGAATTTTTCAAAAGCAACTCCTTTAGTGTCTAAATCGGTTTTATTTATAGATATTTCTTGAAGGTGTTCTACCGCAGAATAAACAACCTTTGGGGTTAATTTAATTTCTTCATTAAAAACTTCACCATTACCTTTTTTTGATGATTGATAAATAGAATTTATACGGTCAAATACTTCATCAGGGGTTTCATTTGTCCCTATCTGAAAATCATAATATTTTCCATTTGGTTTAGTTTTCTCATCTTTTAATTTGCAAAAAAGCAATTTTGAAACTTCGTCAAAGGCTGTAGTTGGAGCTAACTTCCCGCCTTGCCATATTGTATCATTACATTTTGAGAGTGTAGATATTAATTCTTGTCTTGATACAGTTTTTAAATCTCTTTGTTGGTCTCCTTTTATGAATTTAAACTTTGGAGCTTTGCCATACTTTTCAGGAATATCTGCAATTACATTTTTCTCTCTTTCACTTGATTTAAAACCACCAACATCAAATGCAGTTCTTGTATTACCAGCTACTACTATTGCAAATTTGGCTCTTTTACTGTTTGCATTCCCGAATGCTTGCTCAATTGCTTGTTTAAATTCAGCATCAGTTATTCCATCTTTTTTGTTCTCAACAATTAAATATGGTTTTTTGCAATCATCATCTTCATAAACAACAATATCAGCACGGTCGTCAGGTATTCTGCGTTCAACTTTAACTTCAATATCAATTCTATTTGCTGGATATTTATAATCTCTTATGAGTTCAACAAAATATGCAGCTCTTATTTTTTCTTCTGGATTTTTGAATGTGGTTGAATATTCCCTATTGCAAAAATAAGTTATACGATTTTCATTATCAGTTAATTCAATAAGTTTGTTATCAATGCCATATTGTATGTTTTTCCATATTGTTGATTTTAAGTCTTCCATTGAAATTTAATTTTAAAGTTCCACTTTGAATTTACAAAGTTAATATTTTCAGTTGAGCGCAGCGAGACTTATTGCCGATCAGTTTAATTGTTTGAGCCCCGCCAGGGGCTCTTTTATTATAAAATAGTCACAAAACATGTTACTTTTGTATCAGGCATTTCGAACACTCCCCTTTTAGTCCTTTCCTTCCAGGGGAGCACATCATTATTTTTGTCATTAATCATTAAGCAATGTCTGATAATTTTTCAATCGAAGTGCCGGTGAAGCCATACGTGAAAAGCTACCTTGAGAACAACTGCGGATCTCCTGCAGATCTCGCGCAGCTGCCGGCTGTTTACCCTGATTTTATCAATTATCTTAAAAACCCCACCCAAAGATCCGAAGCCACGCTGGTCTGCAACTTTCCGGAAATGATCCGGATCATTGTTCCCAAAGATGTGTTTTACCGGCATGGATGGGAGCTCACCAAAACCGATATCATCGCATTCAACAGTAAGGTTGAGGGAATGGTGAAAATGTCGAGCCGGCAGTTTATCGGCATCCACAAGGCCATTGGCATACCGGTTGCTGTTTCGATCCGGGAATACCAGGACCTTTTCGGATTTAGTGAAGACTCATTCCCGTTCGAAACCATTAAGAAGGACTTCGATCGGCATGGCCATAAATCTTCAATCAGGATTCTCAAGAACCTGAAAGAGGAAATCACTCATATTTTATTGGCAAGCCTGTCTGACTTCGGGACAATAAGTAAAAAATTCAAAAATGAACGATATCAACAAACCCTCCGCGCCTGATAATTTGGGAGGACTGGATAAATTCTGGTTCATTCCAACTGATCATATTAACAATATCAGTGATGTTTCAAATGGACATGCCACTGTTACCCTCCTAACCGGTAAAAGCTGGTTCGAGTTTTATACCAGCAAAGGATCTCTGCAGTATTCTGAATCAATGAAAGAAGATGAGAAGGGAACCTACTTTGATACCAAGCTTTCCGGTTTTACACCGAAGGACTCAGAAGATCTCCAGCAGGAGCTTCAGCTTATGCGCTCTGAAAGATTTGTTTGTGTTTACCTGGATAATAATGACAACCATAAACTGATCGGATCTGCAGAAGAACCTCTCCATTTTGTATTCTCATTCAAGTCGGGTGAAGCTTCTGCTTCCAGGAATGGATACGATATTTCCTTTTCCCGAAAGCTGAGATCTAAAGCAATATTCATCTCAAATTTCAGCTAAAACAGGCATTATAGGCCGGTTTTTGTCCTTTTTTACACCCTTGCGCTGCGATAATATTGTACGCAAATACCAGCGATACAATTATTATATGGCCCAGAAACGCAAATTCTACAATATCAAAGAAGCCTCAAAAACTGAGGTCGATATCTTTATTTATGGCATGATCGGCTACGGTTGGTACGACGAAGAAAGCCGTGATGCTGCTGAATTTGTTCGTGAATTCAAGGACCTGGAAAAAAAATACGACCGGATCAATATCCGGATCAATTCCCCAGGAGGGATCATTGAAGAAGGCCTTCCTATTTTCAATATCATCCGCGCATCCCAAATCGAAACCCATTCATATATTGATGGTATTGCCTATTCGATGGGAGCAATTATCGCATTGGCTGCCGATACAGTCCATTCTGCAAAGAATGGCCTTTTCCTTTTACACAATGCCTCCGGATGGGCATGGGGAAATGCCCAGGATTTTCGCGACACTGCGGATGAGCTTGATAAGTATGACAGCTCACTGATCACCGCGATTGAGGATAAGACCGGGTTGAGTGAACAGGATATCCGTGATAAATGGTTCGACTACAAGGACCACCTCTTCACAGCTAAAGAAGCTAAAGAAGCCAAACTCATCGATATTATTGAAGATTCTGAAGGAAGCATTCCGGAAGGAATAGAAGATATGAACCTAAGCCAGGTTATGGCTTTTTTCAATAAGTCAGATGAGAAGATGCAGGGATCCTTCCTGGATAACATCAAGGAAAAGGTGCTTGCTGCTATCAAACCATCCAACAAATCCGTTTCCGACACCAAAATTTCAAAACAAGATATGAAAGATCTGAAAAAACTCAACAATCTCATCGGGATCGATGAAGATTCAACCTTCGACCAGTTCGAAACAGCTCTCAATAATCTGATTGAGGAGAACAAGAAAAGCAAGACTGACCTCCAGGATGCCAACAAGGCAAAAGATACTGCAGAAAATTCACTCCAGGATGCCACCGACAAGATCGATGAGATCCACGATGATGTGAAATCTGCCGGATCCATCGAGGATAAGGTCGGGGTGATCAAGAACAAATTGGCCGAAAAGCCCGGAACTAAACCTACCGATACCAACGGTGAAGATTCCAAAACTGAGGATGGCACTGACTGGGAAACCATCAACAGCCTGCCTCATAACAAGGAGGCCGACAAAGCCCTGGATTAGTACCGGAGCTTTTTGTAAGAAACTGATTCATAACAAAAAATACTTTTTAAAATGGACATTACCGATATCTTGACCGAATATGGCGCCTATTACGAAAAGGCCGGCCAGAACAAGAAAAGGGTTCTCAGGCTTCTGCTGCAGGCATCTGTAACCGAGAAGCACATGACCCCGATGAAAACCGACGATACCGTATTCAAGCTGGCCCAGGCCACTGTTGACGATATCGTTCAGCCATTCCAGAAAGGATGGACCCCTAACGAGGCTTCCGCTTTCACTCCGAATGAACTGGCTCTTCACCACATAAAAGTTGATGAGGAGCTCTACCCGGATGATGTTGAGGCTTCCTGGCTGGGCTTCCTGGCTTCCAACGACCTGGACCGCTCCAAGTGGCCCCTGGTTAAATATATCATCGAGGAGCTCTACATCCCGAAGATCATCGACAACATCGAACTGAAAGAGATCTTTAAGGGAGTGTTCGCTTCTCCGACTCCGGGCGTTGCCGGTGCTACCGGTACCTCCATGAACGGCCTGGGCATCATGATCCGCAATGGCCTTGAAGATGGCACCATCAACAACATTGATCTGGGGACTTTGTCGGTCGAAAATATCTTCGACAAAGTTGAAGACTTTGTTGACGGGATCTCCGAGGTTTACCAGGGTGTGAAGATGAACGTCTTCATGTCGCCGGCCTGGTACCGGGCATACATGCGCGACAAACGTGCCCAGGGTTTCTACGACTACAGCAAAGACAAGGATGTTGACAATGGCATCGACTTCACACCACAGGAAGCTGTGCCGCTGCCTTCCATGTCTGGGACCAATGTGATCTGGGCTTCGCCCAAGAGCAACATCATCAGCCTGAGCAAGAAGTCGCAGAACAAAAACAAGTTCAAGATCGAAACCCTGAAACGCCAGGTCTTCTTCATGACTGACTTCTGGAAGGGAGTAGGTTTCGGAATCAATGGCGCCGTATGGGCCCACGATCCGGATGCTACCATCCCCGAGGAATAAGATAAACTCCATCGATCGCAGTATTTCCGGGGGCTGCGCATCCGGAATCAAATGAACAAACGCAGTTTTTATTTGACAATCAAAAAATCCTGATACAATGAAAAAATTTCTTTTTAGCATGTGGGTCTTCATCGGTCTGGCCATTGAATATTATTCTGCCAAGATCGGTGCTATCCAAACCATCGATATGCTCGATATGCCCCGTTTTTCTGACGGAGACAATATGGGCGGCACCGGCACGGTATTTTATTATGCCCTGGCCGAAGATGTTGATACCTGGCCATCGCTGCCCGATTGGGGTGATGCAACAGACCTTGATGACCTGATGGTCCTCACAGGAGATCTGACCATGAAAACCGGTAAGTGTTTCTTCACGGGATACATGACCCAGGACACCGGTCAGGTGAGCTCCAACGACCAGGGCGAAGTGGATGGCATCAGCCAGAAACATACCCTGAAGTTCTTCCACCCCCGTATCTCCGACAAGCTGAATGCATTTATCCGGGCCACGAACAATAAACCGATGGTTTTCATCGTGCCCGACTCTAATGGACAAAACCTGTTGTTCGGAAGCGAGAAGTTCCCGGCCATCAAAGATCCATCCGGTGAAGCCGGAACAGGCGAGGGAACGGCCGGCCGCGGCGGAGCCACCCTGCAGTTTGTCAGTGCCGGTAACGGGCCGGTGCCCATTCTGCCCGATACCATTGCCGTACCACTGACCCCGGCAACCTGATATGTCCTGGCAAAAACAATATAAGGTAGTCGGCATTATCCCGGGACGCATTCTGGTCCCGGGTACCGGCATTGTGGATCTTTCCGATGAGAACCTTCCTGAGGAGCTGATCCGGAAACTCCACGACAAAGGATGCCCCTACCTTCAGCGAGTGATCACCGCCAGAGAACTTGCAAAAAACATTGCTCAGGCCACTTCGCGTGAAGAGGCCATGCAGCTGTCCGCCATGAAACCGGAAAGCAAGCAGGTACAGGATGCCTTTGAAAAACGCATTAAAGAACTGGATTCTCCAGGCTGATTGTTTCATAGATTTGGGTTAATTTTTCTCAACCCCGCCTCGTGAGGTGGGGTTTTTAATTGAGAGATCTTAACCACTGCCTGTTAAGAAGTTGTCCTTTAAACCCGATGCAATTTGCGTATATTTGTTTCTGGCAATTCGAACACTCCCTTTCAGATCTGAACAATTACTGATCAGCAGATCATCAATTCACATTATTTATTCATGATGTGCAACCGACCTGCGTTGCACTTTAAAAATCTAAACACTTATGAAACAGTCACTTGAGAAATTTTTAGAATTCAACGGCAAAACCCTGGTGTTTTTGTCGAAAAATGGCACCTATTGGATTGCCATAAAGCCTGTATGTGAGGCGATTGGGGTACAGCATTCACTTGCCCTGAAGAACATAAAAGCTGATCCAATACTAGGACCTGCATGGTCTGTACAGACTATGCAGGTACCCGGTGATCAGTCCAGGAAAATGGCTTGTCTGCCTGAGCACCTTATTTACGGATGGCTCTTTTCAATCAGAAGTTCCAGTGAAAAACTCCTGGAATACAAGAAGGAATGCTATGAGGTACTTTACAATTATTTCCACAGCACCATCACCAGGCGCAAGAAGCTTTTCCAGGAAAAAGCTACTATCCAGGATGAGCGCTCTAAGCTTGAGCTTGAACTGCGAAAGGATCCCCAATTCATCAAACTTGAAGACCTACGTGCAAGGGAAGCCCGTATTGGGAAAGAACTGAAAGGGATTGATCAGTCTGAGCTCAGAGAGCAGCTCGATTTATTCGAAGAAACTTAATCTGTCATTTTTTGTCCTTTAAAATCAATTCCCCTATTTTTGGGATTCTTTCACCCCCGGACAGGCGCTCCATGATTTCATAGATTTGGTTCCGGAATGCCTTGCCCGGGGTTTTTTTGCAATCTCTTTTCCCTTCCGGAAGATCTTCTGCAGCGGATAAATGATTGCATATTCTTTCCCGGATCTCCCTGATCAGCCCTCGACCAGGATACATATTGATTGCATTTTTGTATATTTGGGGGAACCTAAAAACCAATTGATATGAAACTCAGGATTACCAGAGACAAATTTGCTGAGCCTTTTTCAAGCAGAGTGAATTACACTTTATACGCAACTGCAGTTCTTTCAGATGATGAAACCAAATTGCTGAATGATATGGGTGCCTCAAGATTTGTTGTATTATCTGAACCTAAAGTTACGATCAAAGATTTATCTACAACGTACCAGTTTAATAGTAAAAATATTGCTGATGTCGCTGCTTTTGAGTCTGATATTGTTGAGGCTTGTTATCGTTTTTCAGATTTTTTTGATTATTTGAAAAGCTTTAAAACGCAGACCATTATTGATCTTGAGAATAATCCCAATAATCTAAGCTAGTATGAGAAAAGTTATAATATTGCTCCTTGTTTATTTTATCGCTTTTACATCTTGCACTTCAGACATTGATAAAATCAATGGGACTATTTCTGATCATTTAGCAGATAAGTGTATAAAATATATTCCTATTGAAACTATAGTCTTGGATTCTATCACTCCCATAGATATAGAAGGCAGAATTAGCCTCAATAAATTTATAATTGTGTCTCACCGATTTATGCAATCTGCTTACGTAGAAGCCCTCGAGGATAATGAAGTAAACTATAATAACACGATGAAAGAATATCGAGAATGCGAGATACGACATTTAAAAGATGATTTTCTGAGGCTTGCTGATGACTTTCTTGAACTTGTTGACTATTACGAACAAAAGGTCAATAAGTATAATGATACTATTTCCTTGTTACAATCAGAAATTCAGGAAGATTCATTATGCTTAATTTATTTATCAGAAATAGAATCATCAACCCCATACTACATTTCAGTTTTGCATAGATATTATTGTGATTCTATTTTGATTGAAGAAACTCTTAGGATTGATCCTGACTTTTCCGTCATTTCATATTAATTTTTACATTCCTTTTCCCAATCCTTGCCTTTTTGCACTATCTTTGTTGTGCTTAAACTCTAAATACATTGAAATTAGACTTCCATATAAGGAAAAACCTGCAGGACTCCGCTGCCGTGAGGCGCGGACGGCTTTTAGAGGCCGAAGCATCCTGCAGGTTTTTTCGTTGGAGGACCAATCATGGCAGAAAATGAATCTGTTCTTTGCGCTGCCATCCGCAGCCTGGGGGCAAACCCCGAAAACATTCTCGAATCCCTTATTCATCAGCAAACCATCACCTTTAGCTACTTTACTGTAACTACATCTCGTGAAGAAGCTGTTGAGCTGGGGAAAATCATCACCGATCAAACCCTGCTGATCCAGGAACTGAAACGGGCAACAGGAAAGGAGGTGAGCGATGGATGTTGAAGGGAAAAAAGTACGATCTGAGCAGGATATTGACTCCACTCAGCGCCACCTGGAGGCCCTCAGCGTATTGCTGAAAGGCAAAAAACCGGCAAGTTGCATTGAAGAAGCTACCGAAACAATGACTACCATTGAAATTTACGAAATGATGGACAAGCTCTTCTACAACGAAGCCTACTCTTCATCTGAAATGGCTATCATCCTGGAAGAAGAACTCATCGAAAGAGGTTTCAAGTATGCAGCAATGCCTGATGGCTTTGCCTGGTTATTTAAAACCGAATAACCAGGGCAATTATCCGTGCCAACCCCGCCCCGACAAGGCGGGGTTTCTTTTTGTCCTTTTTTCGGCAATTGCCCGCATTTAGTTTTGTGGCAAAAACAAGCTTATGAAAATATCTGATGAACTCAAGGACCGGATCAGCGAGTGGATATCTTCCACCCGCGATCACAACAAGGGACTTCTATTGCTCCAGCAATGCTCCCGCAATAAAACTCTGGTCCGCAACCTCTCAAAACCTTCTGAGAAAAATACCCGTAAAATTGCCTGGCAACTTCGCAAGCTTGCCGGCCTTCCGGAAGAGATACTGGTGATAGTCTCAAAAAATCCATCTAAGGGGAAGACCTCAGGATCAGGGCAACAGATCCCTGCAGACACAAAAGCCTGCAAAAAGTGTGGGAAGCTCATTTCTAAATACCCGCTAAACAAAACCTTGTGTGATAAATGCACTTTTGATGCCGAAGTGGAAACCTACCCTGAGATCATCCAGGAGATCATCAAAGAAAAAGGCAAGCTTCATATCGATCGTGATATTGCCCATAAGGACTTATCCGCGATCCCGGATGAAAATTCAGCAAAGAACATCGCGTCCCGGAAGGACTTGCGCGATAAGATCCATGATCTTTCCGCTCGTATCGAATTTCTCAATGGACACTTCCAGGCATTTCGAAAAGACGACACCGTTGTTCCCGACCGGGAACTCATCTATCCGGATCCGGAACCTGAAAACCCTTCACCAAAAGTTGATGACCCGCGAAAGCGCCTCACCAACCTCAGGGCTCAACGAACCAAGAAAAATAACCAGCTCGAGTTTCAATCCAACAAAAAGATGGATCAACCAAACCCGATGCCCCCGGGCGAGAAACGCACAAAGCTTGAGGAAGGCCTGCTTAAGATCAATACTGAAATCCTTGCCCTGGAAAAACAACTCAATGCTGACCCTGGTAAGCTGTGTACATATCAAATCCCAACAGGATCATCCCCCGGTGGATGGTCCTGTTTTACAATCCAGCCACTCAGGGCATGAGTTTGCCGGTCGGGCTGATCAGATCCTGAAGAAACACCTTGGTCATATAGATATGGACACTACTACCCACTTTGTAACCCTCGGGCGCTGGTCGATGCATGATCTGCTATTTTATGTCCTTCGCCAAACCGGCCCGGCCGATGTTGATGTGGCAACCTGGTCTATCTCTGAGGATGCTATCCGTCAAATAGTCAATCTACACTCTGAAGGACTGATCAAGACCATTCGTTTTATCCTGGATCCCCGCGTGAAGGTTCGCAATCCCAAACCACTCCAAATGCTCTCAGCCAACTTTCCCTTCAAACTGGCAGCATGCCATGCTAAAGTTACTCTGATCCGAAATCCGGACCACCAGATCTCAATCGTGAGCTCGGCCAACATGACCGGTAATCCACGTATTGAACGAGGCAGTATATTCCCATTCTCCGATGTCTACAAATTTGATAAAAACTGGATCGATGAAACCTTTGCCAGGACTGAATAATACTGAATTAGAAGAAATTCAGGCTATGGCCGAGCTCTTCTATACCCCGGAAGAGATCAGCGAAAACCTTGAAATTGACTATGAAGATTTTCGCCAGGCTATGGCCCGTAAAGACAATGAAATATACCGGGCTTTCAGAATGGGCTGGATAAGTGGCGATATGAAACTGCGCAAGGGCATAGCACTGGCCGCTGAGCATGGTAGTAATCCTGCACAGCAAATGCTTATGCAATTGAAAGAAAAATCAGAGATCAAACTTCAATCAAATGAGTAAACCGGCACTGCAAGGAGATACCACTTATGATAAGATTCTGGCTCATTGCCTCGATCCCGACAGCAATGCTCTTAGCGAAGAGCATCAGCGTATATTCCACCGGTGGAATGTGGCTGATGATCTGCTACGTCAATATCCCCGAGATAAGCAAGCTTATGAAATGATGCGCGTAAAGTTCCCGGAGTTGAGCCGTGCACAGATCTACCGGGACCTGGCCGATGCAAAGCGTCTTTTTAATTATACGAAACCTGTCGACAAAGAATTCATCCGTCGATGGGTTATCGATGATTGCCTGCGCATGATCCAGATTGCAATGAACCAGGGAGCTAGGGGATTCAAGGCAGCGAATATGGCCCGTGCCCAGCTGATTAAAGCAGCTCGCCTTGAGGTTGAAGATAAGCAACAACTGGATCCGGATATCCTCTCAAAACATAACTTTTTTACAGTTATCAATATCAATGGCAATACTATGAAAATTGATATGGATGAGTTCCTGGACCTTCCTGTAACTACCCGGAAAAAACTTTCAGATGCCTTGTTCACTCCCCTTGAGGATCAAGATGCCATCGAAATCATGAATTCCTGATGCCATGGCCGAAAAGCTTATTCAATTTAACCAGGCTCAGCTGACCTCCTTCATTCTTCAGGCCAGGAATAAGGTTGATATTCATGGTCGCGGAACCGGTAAGTCCCATGGCATGGGTTGGACAGTTCACCTGAACAACCGTTTCATGCCCCGATCGATCTCCTCCATCACAGGGCAGACCTATGGCCAGCTCATGACCCGCACACTGCCATCTACATTTAAGTTCCTGGAAGAAACCCTCGGATATGTTCGCGATGTTCATTATGTGATCAATAAGCAGCCCCCTGATCATTTTAAACGTCCATATGAAAAGATCCTCAAACATGATCATTTCATTTCATTCCTCAACGGAACCGGGTACCTCATGGCCAGCCAGGACCGGCCTGGATCAGGACGTGGCCCTAATATTGATTTTGAGATCATCGATGAAGCTCTAACCATTATAAAAGACCGGTATGATTCTGAAATATCCCCGGCCAACCGAGGCAACCTGAATATTTTTGGCCCACGTTCAACTAAACCTATTCCATGGCATCACGGATTCCACTATGTGAGCTCTATGCCGGTTACCAATTCAGGAAAATGGCTCCTCGATTTTGGGAAGTATTACGAAGAAGAGGCCGGGATCCGCTATTTTGATACCTGGAACAAGATTGTAAAAATGCAAATCGATCTTCTCGAGATCGAAAGTCCCCAGGAATTCAAAGATCTTTGGAATGAAATAGTTCGCATCCGCAGACAAATCCTTCCATTTGTCAGTTCATCCGGCACCCTATTTACACTTTCGAATGCTTTTGATAATATCGAGAACGTTGGTCTTAGCTATATAAAACGTGAGTATCAAAAGCAAACAATGCTCACTTTCCTTATCGAGATCATGAACATGGTCCTGGATAAAGTTGAGGACTGCTATTATAATATTGATGATTCCCGCCAGGTATATTTTAATTCCTATGACAATGATTTCATTCGTGATCTGGCTGAAGACACCAATTGGGACTTCACAAAGATGGGTACTCCTGATAGCCGCTTCGACAAGGACTGCAATCCGAATGTTCCCCTTGAGCTGGTCTTCGACTGGGGGAGTCGTATATCTCTAATGTCTGTTGGCCAGGAACAGAAGATTGACTTCTCAACCCTTGAGATGATCCCCACGGATAACTTCATCAATGAGTTCTTTGTTAAGCCTGATGAGAACACCACCGTCATGATTGATGATCTTATTGATCTATTCCTACATTACTATCGTTACCATAATGACAAGACAGTTATCTATTATCGGGATAAGTATGGGGACCACAAGCAGGCCAATTCAGCCAAAACCTATAATGAGCAGGCGATTGACCGTCTGGCATCCAATGGCTGGATTGTTATTCCCCAGGAGCACAAAGGCCAGGAACCCCCTCATCATGACAAGTATCTGCTCTGGGGTAATATCCTGAAAGAAAACAATCCCAAGTTTCCCCGTGTACGATTTAATGGCAATAAGTGTAAGTACACCCTTATTTCTATGAATAACACCAGTGTTGTTGAGAAGGACGGGCGATTCAAGAAAGACAAGCGTAGTGAGGACCCCAAGTCCGGAGTGCTTCCGGAAGAGGCAACCCACTTTGGTGATGCCTGCGATAAGAAGATATGGATCAAGTACGGGGAACGCCTCAAGCGCTTCTCTTCCTTCGTGCCAGCTCGCTTTGGTCAGTGATCTGCTGGCAATTTCCAATCCAAGGACTGTGATTGCCTTATTTAATTGGCAATTATCATGTGAGGACTGAGTGTCGATGGCTGCCGCTCAGGCAGTTACATTTCATATTTCCTTAATTTGTGTCTGTGGCAATTTCCTTGCTCATAGGGCGGGGCTTGGCATAGGGAGAGACAAAAAAGAGATTAGAACCGCCTTTAGCGATTCTAACTCTTTAACAATTAGATTCCTGAATGAATTTAATTGAGACCTCCGGCGCTTCTTTTTTCTTTGACCAGAAACAGCGAAGAAAAAAGAAGCAAAAAAGAAACTGTATCCCCCTATTTTAGTTTAATCCTCAAATTTTTCACAAAGGTATCTGGGAAAATTAAAACAGTAAAGTGCTGCTCTCGTGATGGAATGCAGTCCTTCGGATTCTTTCATTTTGTCTTTTGCAATCATTCTTCTTTTCTGCAGCAGCTGCCGGTGGCCATTAATGATTGCACTTAAGCCTGCTCGAGGATCCTGATCAGCCCGGATCCCCCTGTGTTATGATTGCAGACTAAATGACCCTAACACTTGACTTCATGTAATTCTTCTCGATGGTGATGGCTCAAATTTAATTTTTAACCTGGCGAGCCAGATGCCAAGACAAGTCCCCAGGGCAGGGGCAAACATCATGTCTAAGACAACTGAAAAATCAAACGCTGCCAAGAATGCAACCGGCAAGGCTGGAGACAATGGCCAGGAAAAGAAGCCAAAGGCTCCTTCTATCGAGGATATCAAGAAGCTACTCGAAGATCAGATCAGTACCTTTCAGCGTAAATCTGAACTGATCGCCAACCGGGAGCGTTTTCTCCAAACCAAGCAGGATCTGCTGGATTATAAATCAGAGCAGGGCTCTGATTTCAATGATACGCTCGATAGCGAATCGCTCCGGATCATCCTGCAGGATAATCGCCGGTATCACGGAGAAAGTCAGGTAAGCATTGCTAACAACCTGATCGTTCGTGAATTCATCGACTTCATCATCTCAAAGATCGATGTGAAGCTCGCTGAGATCGAGAAAGAGATCATCGGATAAAACCGGATGATCCAAAATGAAGGACGGCACTCCTGCAGGAGTGCCGTCCTTTTTTTTTGAACCTTATTTGATTTATTTCGTTTAATAAAAAGCGGCCCCCACAGACCGCTCCATTTAGAATAAGTCAGACGACTAGTCTATATCAACCCAAAAGCGAAAAACCTTCGCTTTTTTTGGGTAAATAATCCGACCATTGACGCGCTTGTACCTACAAAATACGAGCTTCTGTCGTCTTCCTTTATAAATACGTATAATCATAAAGATCTCCTTTCTTCTTTATACCAACTTTTTATAGGTGTGGCTGTTACCCTCACCTCTTTTGAGGTGATACTAAAAAATCCCAACAGTTGTAGGCCTGTTGGGATTTAAAATCTTTCATCTTCTAGTCTATCAGTGTTTTTCCAGATTGAAGAAAGGTTGATTTTATGGTTAATACGTAATGCAAACATACAAAGAACTTTTATGAAATGTCAAGTTTCTAGAAAGAAAATTGTCATTTATGTCACAAATATACAACTGAAATAAGGGGTTGTCGGCAATACTTATTAACATTAATCGTTTAACATCTTTTTGATAATCGGGAATTTACACTCTTGGTACCCCCTGTCCTTTTTTCCCGGAATGATCTGATATTATTTTGTGGCAAACATCGATGCTATGTCTGCCAACTCAATTCCTTTATCTGTTGTTTTGCGCGAGCTGGATGAAAAGATCCTGCCCGGCGGAAACCCCAAAACCTTTTCCATTAAGTTCGTGAAGAAGAATGGAGAACTGGTGTTCCTGCACCGGGCCATCTCCACGGGGCTGAACATGAACATGAAGAAAAATGCCATGCGCGGTGTGAGACTGGTTGACCGGGATTTCAACGGCATCGATCATATCACTCCGGTACTTATCTGGAGCATTGTTGAATTTAACGGGATGAGGGTTGTGCTCAAATGACAGAAGTTTTATTCAATAAGGACGGGATCCCTCTCTTAGGCTATGCTTCGAACTTCTTCATGTCGACAACCGGTGGCCCTGAGTATGTAAAACCTACCAGGGTGCAGCCCGATGATGATGACCTTGAATCAGCTGGCAAGTACAAGATATATCCCTGGGGAAGTGATAACGACTTCCCGAATTCTGCTGAACAGATCATCCGAAAATCAACTGTATTGAAATCCGGGCTGAAATACAAGCTGCAGATGATCATGGGGCAGGGGATCTTTCCGGCCAATATCACCGGCTATAAAGATGATGGCCAGGAGATCATCAAAGTTCATCCGGATCGGGAGCTGCATAAACTATGCCGGTCGCGGATGATTCGCAGGTATTTGCAAAACTCCGTTCGTGATATGCTCAAATTCGGCCCGGCATTCCCGGAGTTCATCTTTGACCAGGCAGGCAAGAAAATCGTGGGTATAAATGTGATCAATGCCCGACATTGCCGGCATGAGCAGAAAAAAGACGGAGAGATACACCATGTAATCATTTTTGGCCAATGGCCTGACAGCCCGACCGATAAAGATATTAAGCGGGTCCAGGTACTGGATTCATATGATCCGTTTGCAGATCTGGAGCGTTTGCGATATAGTGGCAGTCTTGCCGGCAAAACGGTGATCTTCCCCATGGGCGAATTCTTCTCCAATAATGATTACTATCCACTTCCGGATTGGTATACGGCCAAAGAAGCCGGGTGGACAGATATCTCTCAGAAGGTCCCGACATTTATCAAAAAGATCTATGAGAACCAGATCTCCTGGAAGTGGCACGTGAAGATCCCGTATGCTTACTGGGATAAAAAATACCCCAAGACAGAGTACAAAGATGTTGAGAAGCGAAAGAATCTCATCCAGGCCGACATGGATGCGATCGAATCAAACCTGACTTCTGAAGAAAATGCGGCCAAAGCGATATTTACCATGTTTGAGGTGAACGCTCAGGGTAAACCTGAAGAACAATGGATCATTGAACCCCTGGATAATAAGTTCAAGAGTGAATACCAGCTCATTGAATCGGCCGTGGCCGACAGTAACATTCTTTTCTCAATCAACGTGAACCCAACCATTATGGGTGCAGGCCTGCCTGGGTCAGGCCCTTATGCCGGAAAGACAGGAGGATCAGATATCCGCGAATCATTCCTGGTGAATGTGGCTCTGGCATGGCTTGATCGCCAAAACGCCCTGGATCCTCTCGAATGTATGCTCGAATTCAATGGGGTTAAGGATGTGGAGCTTCGCTTCCGGAATACCGTTTTAACTACCCTGGACTCCGGTTCAGGAACCCAAAAAGTTGTAAGCTGATGCTTTTTAAAGAAGAACTCAATACCAAAGCCGGGGAAATCAAGCAATACATTGCTGTGAATGCTTCTGTTGCATTCAAATCCATTCTTCCCTATATCACAACCGCTGAACGGGATTATATTAAACCCTTGCTGGGGAATGATCAATACACGGAGCTCTGCAGCTACTACCAGTCGCCCTCGACCTGGGATCCGGAAGAAGGTCAGGCAGAAGCAGAGGATCTCGCAAACCTTCTGCCCCTGGTTCAGCAGGCCCTGATCAACCTTGCTTACTGGAAAGGATATCCGGTTCTGAGTGTCAATATTGGTGATGGTGGGGCTTTTCGCATCGAGAAAGAACATGAGAAATCACTTTTCCAGTACCAGGAAGAAAACCTCCGGAACTCATTCAAGAATGAGGGGTTCAATACGCTCGATAAAATCCTTGAGTTCCTGGAAGAAAACATCGACAAATTTCCGTGCTTCTCCGCTTCGGCGACCTATACCGTATTCAAAAAGAAATTTATCCGCACAGCCGGAGAATTTGATGCTATTTATGGTATCGGGGGAAGCCGCCTGGTCTTTTTGAAGCTGCAGCCATTCATTGATCAGGTGAATGATCTTGAGATCATCCCCATTATCGGACCGGAGTATTGGGAAGAGATACGTATAGTAATGTCTTCTGGAGCTGATCTTCTTGCGCTTCAGCAGCGATTTATTGATTTTGTAAAGAAGATCCAGGCTTTCTTATCCGTGGCCCGGGGAATCAGCGAACTTGGCGTGAATATCACCGACAAGGGTTTCTTTTTCGAAACATCAGCATCCAACTCTGACAATTTCAGGAAGAAAGATATTATCACTGATAATACCCTGGATGCTCTTCGCCGGAATGCGGAACAAAATGGCCGGGCATATATCCAGTATCTGCAGGATTTCCTGCATGACAATATCGGCGATTTCCCGGTCTATGCTGAGTATTCCGGATATAATGAAGGAGAATCATCCAATCCCTTCATTCGCGACAATAATAACAAAACAACCTTTTGGGCATGACCGATGTTCTGATAAAATATCGCCCTATACGCTTTATCCCGCTGATCCGGTCGCTGAAGCTTTCAATGCCGGATAGCTATCAGGATCTATCGGTAGAACAATTCATTGCTATTGCCGGCTTCTTTGAAAAAAAAAAGCCGGATGTTAAAGACAAAATCCTTCTGATTAAATCCTTCCTGGATATTCGATCACGCTTGTTTTTTTCACTGGAAGATTACCAGGTTCATGCCCTGCTTAACTACCTGGACTGGATTAAGAATGTTGGCTTCGATCGTGTATTCATTCCCTTTATCCAATCAGGTAAAATGACACTTTGTGGACCTAAAGACGCGCTCCAGTATACCAGTTTTGATGAATTTGCTTTTGCAGACACATATTTTTCCCGATATCATCACTCAGGAGATGAACATGATCTGAGGATGATGGTGGCCAGCCTTTACAGGCCCATTATATATCATGGTGTTCATCCAATGCCTGAAGCTTTCGTCGAAGGTCATGTTGAAGATATTGCAGAGAAGCTCATCAAAATCGATCCGAAAATCCTTATTGCAATACATTTCAATTACAAAGTCATCCGCCGCTGGATTGAATCATTATACCCTGTTGTGTTCCCTCCGGCAGATCCCGACAATAAGCAATCTGCAGATAAAAAGAAATTCATTTCCCCGGGGTGGGGGAAAGTGCGTCGGGCCATGGCCAGCGGAGATCTGGCTGCCGTGGAAAGGATCGGGCGCCTGCCGGTGCATACCGTGCTGGCCGAAATGACTGACAGAATTAAGAAATCACGTAAATAAACTTCTTATGGCCGGAACATACAATGATCTAAAGAATTACATCGAGCAGCTTTGCACGCGGCATACCGATATCCTTCACCGCCAGTATGAAGACCATTTTACGCTTCAGGGGATGGACGAGTTGCTGGTAAAGATCCGTTCAACACTTGCTTTCCCTGCAGTCATACTCGCAGACTATGATTATTCCTTTGGGGATGCAAAAAGCGACAACCCACTAAAGAACCGGAGCGTTGCCGTTGTATTCCTGGATCATGCAGAGGATGCTGATGATTACGACGAAATTGCCGGAATATATAACCACATGGAGCAGGTTGCGGATGATTTCATCAACCGGATGCGAAACGACTCGCAAAATAACCGGCATTCATTTTTGAAAGATATTGATTTTGATTCGATCACTGGTGTTCAGTTCCAGGGCCCTGATAACAACTTCGGGATCTGGCTGCCGGTGGTGATCCGATCAACACATGATTTCAGGGTTGATAACGAAAAATGGACTGATTTGTAATGGCTGTATCACTAACACATACCCCACAGGATTATGACTTCTGCGACAATCCGATAGCTTTTCGTCTGAGCAGCGATGCCTGGCCGGCTTCTGCCGGCACCAAAGCACGCCAACGCATCAATGTTACCGGAACCCCGATTGAGAATGATACCATCTCGATTTCTTTCCTGGACTATGAGCTGTTGTTTACATACAAAGCCATCCCGGATGATTCCGGATTTCAAATCACTGCTGGAGGAAGTGCAATAACCCTGGCCGCCGAGCTCCTGAAGAACTACTATCTAAAAAAGTATTACGATATCTCAGTAAACTCAACCAAGGTGGAGCTTCTGGCCAAGGAAACCGGCGGTGATTTTACCATCGAAATTGAAGTAAATGCAACCGGGGTAACTGCTGTAGATGCGATAGCTGGAGTTGCTGACGTGTATCATGATAACTTCAAGATATTTGTAACCCTTTTCGTGGCCAATGCCAGCGCAACGGCATATGACCGGGTGTTGGAAAGTTTTCTTGATGTCAATGATTCCGGAACAGCTGACTTTTATTTCGGCCAGTTTATTAAAAGGATATTCTCGGCACAGGATCCTCCGGACTTTGCACGTGATGAACTGGCCATTCCTCAACACAGGCCTGTTCGTGAATACTACATAGAATACGCAGAATACTATGGTAGTGATGCTGTTGTCAGGGAACTCACTACCTCGAGTTTATTCTACGGCATAAACGGGAAGCTGAAGCTTGATCAATGGGACGGCCATGACTTTTATAATGATATCAAAACTTCGCAGCTTTTGCTTACTAATATTCCAGTGAAATCTTCTATCTGGAAACAAGCACATGGCTATGTCTATTATTTCAATACCCAGGGTAAATCAGAAGACTTCACTGTCACTTATGAATCACTGAATACCGACGGGTCATCCAATGCTGCATTCGACCTCACGATTGAAGGTGTTGAAGATGGTGATGTTTTTGCAATACCGATAGGGGCAGATATTATGGGAATTGAAGGGACAGGGAAGAATCTTTCCCGGTTCAGTATCCAGGTGAAAGTCACATCTACAGAGGTGGCCGTGACAGAAACCTATTCCTTCTACATCATTCCCCGGCCATTCAACCCTGTCAATATCCTGTATCAAAATCAATACGGTGTTCTTGACACATTGCTGGCCGAAAACCTTGAAATCAAGATCAAGACCGAACGCCAGGAGTCAGAGAAATACCAGGAATACAATTATGATCTTCTCTATGGCCATACCGGTAATCAACTATCTTCTACCGAAATTGAATTCCGGGCCTCGACAGGCTATATGCTTGCCGATGATGCCTATCACCTGATTGAGATGCTCGAGTCTACAACAGCCTTTCTTGTCGGGAAGACCCAGTATCTGCGCATCAACATCCTTTCAGGATCTTTTACTCCGGTAAAGCAGTCGGGAGATCTGCAGCAATTTGAATTCAGCTTCCGCCTGGCTACTTCCGGAAGCATATCAACGGAGGAGCTGAATATATGATGCAGCTCATCGTAAATGACCAGCAGGTATATCTGGGCGATGATTTCAGCATCCGCCTGGAAATGGTATTCCCGGCCTTTGAAGAAGAGTTCGAATATTCATCGCTGACCTATCCATTCTCAATTCCGGCTGCTTCTAACGAAGAACTGTTCAATTTCTCGAATCATGTAGTGGTGAACAATAAGCTTCGCCTGTACGATTGCCAGGTGATATTTGCCGGTAGTATCCGCTTTGCTGCAAAACTTGTTCTTTCAAAGCTCAATGCAAATAAGTTCCAGGGATCTGTGATCATGAACCGCTTTTCGACGGATTACCGGGATTTACTCCTGAATGAATTTGACTATGATGGCGATATCTCTCTTGGGACCACATCAACTGATGTTGTTGCACACGCCAATGGCAAAGCTGCCCATACGGATCCGGGGCCGGATCTGAAGTATAATTTTCCGGAGATCAAAGCACCCCAATTTTATGGTGATGAGAATGAAGAAAACCCGGCCTTTTGTGGAATACTGAATCGCTGGGACCGAGGGAACCAATCGTTTCAACTCAATGTTATCGGCACAGACCTTGATGGGCAAAACACGGAATCCCTGTTGCCTTGTCCATACCTCTTATATGTCCTTCAAAAATGCTTTGACGAATCCGGATACCGGATCTTTGGATCCTTCCTCAATGATCCTGAGATCCAATCTCTGTTAATGCTCAACAATTATCCTCTGGACCTGTTGGAAAAGCTTTATTACGTTCGGGCGAATAATACCAGTATTCAGGCTGACATACAGGAAGAGTATATCCTGGCAAACGATGATTTCACGGCTCCCAATGAGGATAACTGGGACATCTGGAACAAAACCCGCTATGGCTGGAGCTATACGATATCATCTAAAGGCTGGCATTCCGTGGATATGGATTTTAAAGCCAAATACGATGGGCTAGGGGTTAATGAAAATGTCGTTGCTCGAATTAACCTAGTTAAGCTAAATGACGGGAACCCTCAGGTTGTTAAAACCAAGGATATTCGCCTGGCTTTCGCAAACACATGGTATGAAAAATCTGTTTCGTTCAATTACTATTTTGAAGCCGGTGATATTACCGATAAATTCAGCCTTGAAATTCATTTTATTGACACCATTACATTGGATGATGACCGGGGTGACTTCCAATGCCTTGACCTGGTGATCATGGCCACGAGTGCCTCCGGATTGAATTCCTTTTCCAAATCCCTGCACCTGGCAAACCATGTTCCTGGTATTTCCCTTGGAGATATGATGAATGCCCTTAAAAAAGGTTTTGGAACATGCTGCTTCTATGGACATGATTTTAAGGAGATCCAGTTTTCGACACTGCAGGAAATCATAGACAGCGAAAGTTTCCTGGATCTTTCAGACAACGTCATTGCCCGAAGTGAGGAAATTGAACTGAAAGATGCTGAAGGATATCTGTTGAATTTTGAATTTGATTCCAATGATGATGTTACTCAGGATAATTTTGTGGATGCCTCAGCTTATGATTATATCGGCGAATTTGATACCTATGCAGACCTTCCGACTCCTACCGGTCTGAATAAAGTTGCACTGGTTTTAAACACAAACAGACTCTACTTCTATGGTATAGAGGATAGCGAATCGGCCAGTTGGAAAGTTTTCTCGGACAATTATTATGATTACCTGGTGGGGGATGGCGGGGATGAGATCAAGATCGGCTTTTCACCTGTTATGATGCACCACGACATGGAGGATGATCCGGAATCGATCACCATCCGGCCAATTACCAAACTCACGGCGAGCTCTCCGGGATTTGGCACCGGAATGAACGATTTTGGTTTTCAGTTGATGTTTTATCGAGGCCTGCAGGAGGATCTGGATGATGAATATCCGCTGGCCAGCTCCATGAGCTTCGGTCCCTCAGGGGAAGACCTGGGAGATATTGAACTTCAGCTCCCCGGTGAAATGGGACTGATGGAGAACTTCCTGCTGGATTGGTATGCTTTCCTGGATAATTGTGAAACGGTAAAAATGAACTTCGATGTTTCCCCCAAGGTAATGAGCCAGATCATTGCACTCTTTGCTCCGCAGCATGGGAAGCAAAAGCGCAAGATACTGGTGCACGGAGTGAAATATTTGCCAAAGAAATTCACATTCATCCTGAATAAGCACCAGATCGACACCGTCCAAGCAACGCTTGTAAAAGAAGGAACCATTACACCATGAGCCAGTTTTCCGACATAGAAGTTTTTAATACTGATATCCGCCGCCAGGCATTCAATACCCGGCGCAGGATAAAAGGCCGCGTTGCCAGGATGACCGTGAAAGGGAAAACGGAGATCCTTCGCCGGCTAAAGTCTGAAAAAGCCAGACGGGCCATGCTCGACCGTATGAAAAAGGAAGGGGTTCTTGAGCGCCGCTTGTATACCAACTTTGGCAAGATGTACGGGGAAATCGATCGGGTGGGGTATAAATTCCCCTTGCATGGTATATGGTTGCACCATGGGGTGAGCCGTGGCCATCCGGCCGGGGCAAACCGCCGGAGAAAAGACTGGTTCAATACTGTGATTGAACAAGACCTGGGGAAATTTGCCGATGTGGCGGCACGGCACTATGCCGATGCTGCATTAAATGCAACACGAATGAAAATTAACTGATCATGAGTAAATCGGAAAACAGACGCGTAAATATCTGGATTAATGGCAAGGAAGTGCGCAATGATGTAGCTTCTATCCGGAAGGAAATGCTAAAGCTGCAGAACCAACAGTCTCGTATGGTTCGAGGGTCAAAAGAATATGTCGCAGCAGGTAAGGAGATTCGCAAAATGAAAGCGATACTGGCACAGCATCGGCAGGATCTGAATAAAACATCCCGTGCCTGGGTTAGTATGAAATCTGCTTCTCAAAAATTCAATCAGTATTTTGGGATGATCACAGCGGGGGTCGCCACATTATCAGGGATGGTATTTTCTTTCAGAAAGGCAGCCGATGCTGCTAATCACTTTGAAGAAAGGTTAGATAATCTTTCTGCACTTACCGGGCTTGTGGGAAGAGAACTTGAATGGCTTAGTGACCAGTCCAAAGAGCTTTCTGTAAGCATGATTGATGGGCAGGTTCGTGTTAAACAAAGTGCAGATGACATTATTGATGCTTACACAAAAGTGGGGTCACAACGCCCGGAGCTTCTCAAAAATAAGGAGGCCCTGAATGATGTCACAAAAAACGCAATTATTTTAAGTGAAGCTGCCAAAACGCAGCTTGAACCAGCAACAACGGCTTTAACTACCACCATGAACCAGTTTAATGAGGGAGCGGATCAGTCGCGCCGCATTATTAACTCACTGGCTGCCGGATCAAAAGAAGGAGCTGCAGATATCCCATATCTGAGCCAGGCCATGGAAAAGGCTGGGACCACTATGAATATTCTTGGGCTTGAGGTTGAAGATGGGGTTGCAATAATTGAAACAGTTGCTCCGAAATTCAAGGAAGCACGCATGGCCGGGAATAGCCTTGATAAAGTGCTATTAAAAATGCGCGAGAATAATATTGGTTTTGTCAATGGTGCATTTGATATGAATGTGGCTATGGATGAACTCAAGCTCCGCTTTGCCAATGGAGAAACTGCCGCAGAACTATTTGGAGTTGAACATGCTAAAATGGTTGAAGTCATGGTACAGGGCCAGGATGAATTCAATCGCTATCTTGAAGCAGTTACCGACACCAATGTGGCAATTGAACAGGCCTCCATAAATACCAGTAATAATGCAGCAATGCTGGCGCAGGCGAAAAACAAAGTTCACCTATTGGCCATTGAGCTTGGGGAAAACCTTTCCCCGGCCATGACAAAATCATTGCTCGGTTTTGGATCCTTCCTGAAAATTATGATCAAACTCCCGAAGTTTATCAAAGACAATGAAATATTGTTTATTGCGATTACGGGGGCTATTCTTGCCCTGAATCAAGCTAGGATAATGTCTGCAGCACTTATCATCCAGGAAATTGCCCTCAAAGGAAAAGCTATTGCCCTTGGAAAGCTTGAGCTTATAACAGTGAATGCCAGGGCTATTGCCGCAAGAACAATGATTATGCTAACGGGTAAATCAACAATTGCACAAAAAAGAGCAATTGTTGCTCAAAAAGGCCTGAATGCGGCTATGAAAGCAAACCCGATCGGCCTGATCATTACCGGAATTACAGCACTAATTTCTGTTGTAAAGCTTTATGATAAGTACAACGCAACAAGTGTTCGGCTTGAGCGTGAAAAAAAAGAAGTTGTTGATCAACTGAAGACTTCAAATGACTTACTTAAACAGTCTTATGATTCAGTTACAACAAATATTGGTAAACTAAACACCCTTAGTATACAGGAAAAGCAGGACATGCGCGATAAAATAACCCTTACCCTTGAACAGGCAAGAGCCAATTTATTGAAAGCAAAATCTGAGCGTACAGATGTTCATAGCGACAATTTCAGGGCAGGGGCGTGGGACTATCTCAGCACTGGATTTAATGCTATTATTTCAAGTTTTGGTAATGAGGGACGCGCAGCAACAACTTTTGCCATGGGGATTATTGATGATATGAAAGATAATGCTGACGAGGCTGTAACTGTAATTGATGACCAGATTCAACAACTTGAAGACTTTATCTCGACTTTGGAAGGTGATTATTCGACACTCGATGATATCCTGAATGCTGAAGCTTATGGAGACCAGATCGGAACAGGAACCCTTACTGAACTTGAATCAAAACTCGCAAAATACCAACTGGCGCTTCGAAACACATTAAAAGACAGTGAGGACTATGTTCGCATACAGAAAAAGATTGCTGATGTGAATAGTAAAATGAAGGAATTCGGATCTGATGGCGATGATGACCTTGCTAATAAAAAGGCCGAACATGAGGCACAACTTGCTAAGACCATAATTAATATCCGTCGGCAACTGAACTATGCTACCATGGACGAGCACCAAAAAGAGTTGGAGATGGTCAATGATAAATATCATGACCTTATGCTTGCTGCTTATGAAAATGGTAACGATACTACTGAATTACATAGGTTATGGGTACAGGAGATTGAGCAGATTGAAGAGGAGCATCAGCAAGAAATGAGTACCATCAGGGAAAAGGCTGAGAAGAAAATTCAGACAGCTCTAATGTCAGATAACGACAAAAAGCTTGAGGAAATCAGGTCTTACTATGAGGAGCTTATAAAGCTTGCAAAGGATGCTGGGTTGACTGAATATGTGCAAGAATTGAAGGAGGCAATGGAGGATGCAATGGCTCCCGATGATGATAATCGTGATATTTTCGGGATGTCACCAGAAGAGTGGGAAACCCTCTATAACAATATCCAAACTGCGATTCAGCTTGCACAAGGATTGGCTGATATCTGGGCTGCATCAAATGAACGGAAAAAGAATCTTGAAGATCAGGAGCTGCAGGATTATGAAGATAATATTGATTACAGGAAAGAACTTCTTGAACGCCAACTCGATCAGGGGCTGATTTCACAGAAAAAATATAATCTTTCAGTTGCATCTCTTGATGACCAACTTGATAAGAAAAAGACAGATGTTGCCAGAGAGCAAGCAAAACGAGAGAAAAATCAGAGGATTTTTCAAGCCAACATACAAATAGCAGCTTCAATTCTCCAGGCGTTAAGTTCAACTGATCCTCCCTATTCCTACATCCTTGCAGCGATAACGGGAGCTCTTGGTGCAATTCAATTAACAGCAATTAAAAAGGAACCCCTGCCAGCCTATGGATATGGTGGCTACTCAGAAGACAAACCCCACCTTGCCTGGTTAGGTGATCGGGGTAAAAAAGAATGGGTAGCCAGTGGGGAGATGGTCGAGGATCCTGTTACCGGACCTATCATCGAAGATCTACAGCGCATGCAGACCGGCCAAAGCCCGCGGTGGCTGTTTTCTGCCCCGGCCATGCCCGATGTTGATAGCTATACTACTGCAGCCGGCAGTTCAGCGTTTTATTCTTCCGGGGCAAGATCC
>NPIE01000403.1_pt1 | contig 35150 bp, 26 predicted proteins | sample 8637661 | NCBI WGS metagenome assembly NPIE01 (sample SAMN07420842, study PRJNA396082) | bioreactor metagenome | isolation source: sample BA12 brine-fed electro-methanogenic bioreactor BA | place: Japan: Kochi | collected 2016-12-09 | reverse complement strand
ACCCTGCTTCGGTCGCGTCTCGGGAACCTGCAGAGACACTGCGGCCGGGGCTTCCGTATCGAGGCTGTTGTCAAGAGCATAGGGTGCGCTGTCAGCGGTTGCGAAGCTGGCATAATTATCCGGGTAGGCCATGCCGGTTTCGTGCAGGTAACCGTCGTTGACCGCCACGCGGACCACGCAGTCGAAACTGCCGCCGGTCACACCGTCTCCCACCGTATCCCAGGTCACCGAGGTCTCCGTCGTCTGCGCTGTGATCAAATAAGGAAAGGTCACGCCGCCGTCGGCGGAGCCGAAGACATCGTAAGTCACGGTCTGTCCCGTGTCGTTGGGGCTGGATGCGCTCCAACTGAGATCCAGATATCCTCCGTTGGCCTGTTCGGTAATCGACAGCCCGGCAACGGCGTCAGGCGCATGATTGTAAACCTGCTCTCGCACCAGAAGCTGCCCTTTGTTGGTAGAATCGCCAAACCGGATATCCATATCCTGTGTGTTGCCTGAATCGGAGGTCACGCGCACGGCCAGGCGATATCCGGCAGGAACGGTTCCGTCAAAATGCGACATGGGCATCCGCACCACGCGACGAGCCTTTTTGCCCATGCTGACCGATTCCGCAGCAATTGAACCAAGGGTATCGACCCAGGCACCGCCGCCATCGGCGTAGCCTAATTCGTAATCGAGCGTCTGTGGGTCACGATTCCAGTTTTCGACACGGATGTCAAAACTGATGCCGGTCACCTTGGCATCGACGCTGTAGGCGCTGCCGGCAATCCAGGTAATGGAGTTGCCGGGCCACAGTTGAACAGTTGAAGAGGAAACACTGGCCCAGTCCGGATCGGCAGGGTCGAGTTGAGGATCCAGTCCCCCGGCGACGCTTGTCGTGCCGCCGTCCGCCAGGTAAACAAGCAGTTCGGTCGGCAACGGCTGCTGCGCTTCCGCCATGCCGTAGAGGGTCACAAGATTTTCTTCCCGGTTGGAGGGGGAAGCCCCATCCTCGGCCCGCACCAGGAAATTGTAGAGGATACCGATCTGCAGATCCTGAACTCGATAGCGCAATGCGGTGGTTGTGGCCGTGTAAATGGTGTAGTCGCTGCCACCTTCCGTCGGTGCGCCTCCGCCACCATCCTCGGCATAGGAGGTTTCTACCTCGGGCAGAGTGCCCCCGCGCGAAAGATGGGTTTTGAGGTTGTAGGTGCTCCACCAGATGCGATAATCCAGAGGCAGCGTATGGTCCTTGGCCGCCGCCCAGCTCAGGTCAAGAGCGGAAGAGGTCTTTGTGCCGTCATTGCTGTATTCCAGGGTCGTTTCAACCCGATCGATGCCCCAGAAGATCGGCACGACATCGTCGTCGTGCGCGGCTACTGCGGATGCCGTCGCCGCGATATCCCCCGCATTCCCCGCTTCATCGTAGGCCCGCACTGCAAAATAATAGTTCTGGCCGGGCGTCAAGCCGTCGACCACCATGCGTTGGGCACGCCCCTGGCGTTGAGGAATGGAGGGCTTGCCGGCCGGGTTGGCGGAGGCGAAGTTGGCGTCATCGATCGGTGCAGTGCTCCAGCGCACATCGTAGCGATACACCGTCCCGTCAAGCTGTCCGTCATCGCCGGGAGCCGTCCAGGTCAGCAGCACCGTGCCGGGTTCATCCGTCTCGCCCGCAACATGGGTTCCACTGGTATCATGGGTGGCCGCGCTCAGGCCGACAGGTGCCCCCGGAACAACCTCGTCGCCGTACCACTGCGGGGTATAGGGTGCGTTGCCATGGCAGTCGAGATTGCTGCAGGTGCTGTAATTGACGCTCTGGTTGGTGCGATCGGCATAATTGTAGGGGGTGTAGGCGCCATCGGTATCCAGCGGAAACAGGCTGCCCGGGTTGGCCGGATCATCCAGCAGGTAGAGGTAGTAGTCTCCGGCATCATCGTTGCCAGCCTGACCGTCGCGATAAGTATCGGCCGGCGCTGCGGCCTGGTCGCCGCTGTGCGCCCCCTGCGGATGACAGAAAACACAGGACTGGTTCTTGTCAGCGGTGGTTGCACTGCCGGGACCGCCGCCGTTGATGATATCGCCGATGGAAATGACATGCTGTGCATGGGCACCGGCGCGGTTGGGCCAGTCGACCGGATCCTTGCTGTCGACATCGGGCCAGAAATTCTCAAAGTTCTCCGTGGCGTCGCCGCCACCGTGACACCCCATGCAGTCGGCCTCGAATGCCGTTTCGCCGCTGTCGTGGACATGGCACCCGGTACAGGCCGAACCTGGATTGTGACCGGCATCGTCTTCGGCCGCGCGGTTGAAATAAGCGACTTCGGCGCTGTCATGACACACCTGGCACACGCCGTAGTTGCCGCCGCCCAGTTCAGCCGCGGAAGTATAGTAGCTGCTGCGGGCAGTGCGGTCGGCAAAGCCGGTGACGCTACGCCCGCCGATGGTGCCGCGAATCATAGCATCCTGGCCGCCCTGGCCGTGGGGGTCGTGACAGGTGGCGCAGTAAAGAGCATCGGTGCTGCCGCCACCGGCGGTCCGGCTGTTGTCGTAATGAACCGCCATCCCGCCCAGGTTGGTGTGGCAATCCTGGCAATAGGCGTTTTTCTCCCCCGCCACTGAAAAGTCATATCCCCCCGAACTGATGGAGAGCCGGTCGGCATCATCGAGCACACCGCTGATATGCGCTGAAGTGCTGTCATGACAGTCGGCACACTGTTGTGCCGGCGGGTAGTCGCCGCTGGTCCGCCCGTGGCCGACGCTGTCGAAGGAGGCCGCCCGCGCCGGGGCAGTCACGCCGCTGCCATCGGCAGCGCTGTTGGCGGCTTGGTATTCACCGTGGCAGCTGGCACAGGTGACTTCCGCGCTGGTGGTGTTCCAGGCATCCTTGGCGATATCAGCCGCAGTCGCCCCGCCGTGACAGTTGTCGCAGCTGTCAACCCCGTCGTTGGCAGGCTGGTGCAGACTGTCAATGTCCACATCGTAAGGTGCGGATGGCGTCCCACGATTGACGAAGGTCACCTTGAAATTGAGGTGGGTGGACTTGCCGCTCATGGACGTATTGTTAGCGTTGGCCTCATGGCAGGCGCTGCAGTCGGTGCCGAGGCCGGGACCGGAAGCTGAGGACAGATGAGCAGGGTGTCCGTCGAAGTCGGGGGTCTGGACATGGCAGCTGTTGCATCCTGATACCAGGGCGGTCAGATCCCACATCTGACCGAGATTGTCCTTGGTATGGCAACTTCCGCATCCAGGCACACTCATATTGCTGGGGTAATGACACCCGTGGCAGGTCTGGCTGTTTCCGCCCTGCAATTCCACACTCCCGCTGCGGTGAGCCGCATTGGTGCCATTGTCCACATGGCAGGTCGTGCAGACCAAATTACCGCCATACATGGGATCGCGCCCGCTCAGGTGCTTGGTATGGGCGCCGGTCGCCGGGTCGGTTGCACTGTGACACAGAGTGCAGTCGGCGGTGTCGACATCCCAGTCGGCTTTGTAGCTGGTACCCGAAGGGTTGTGGCAGTCGAGGTTGGCGCAGGTATTGCCGCCGTCATCATTCACGGCACTGTTGAGCCAGGTGCTGCCGCCGCCCTGGTTGAAGGCGCTGTCGTCGACCTGCACATCGGTACCGGTGGGGTTAAGATATTCATATCCCTGGTAGCGGATCTTGTCTGCGTCGCTGACCGCATTCTTGCTGTTGTTGTGGTCGAGTCCCGGCCCCTGTGCTTCGAGCGTGCCATGACAATCGGCGCACTGGGTAGCGGCGTCGAAATGAGCGTTGTGCCGGGAACTCAGCGGCAGAGCTGCGCCCTGGGGATCGGTGTAGGCCTGATTGCCGGCCGAAGTGGGATTTGCCGCATAGTAATGGCAGGCATCGCAGGCCAGGCCGTCGGCGTCGTCCCAGGCTCCGTCGGCCTCGCTTGAAAAATGGCAGGCCGTCGCGCAGGTCCCGGTGGCCTCGTCATAACCCACCGCCGAGGTCAGAACGGTCTTGCGTCCGGCGGAATCGCTGTGATTGTATCCGCCGCTGCGATCGCCGGCCGGATCGTAGCTGTAGGACGCCGCGCCGGTGTGGCAGGCCTCGCAGTCGCTGAGGTCTTCCGCATCGGTATGAAGAGTCACCAGCGCATGGGCCCCGTGAGCGCCACTGGTCGGGGGATTGCCATGGCACTGGTTGCAGGCGGTCCCCACCGGGCTGAAGGTTTTTGCGTGGCTGTGGCACTGGCTGCAGTCGCTGCCGCGCATATCGCCGGCGCTGTGCAGCCCGGTGACTTCGCGGTTGTTGTGGCTGATGCCGTTGGCGCTGCTGTGGCAGGTGGCGCAGACATCATCGGCGTTGGCGCCGGCTCCGTCATCGAGTTCGTCGAAGGAATCGGCGCCCGTGCGCGCCGTGAAGACGACGTCTCCGCTGAACGCGCCGCTGCCGCTGGCATCCTTGCCGTTCTGCACGGATTGCGCACGATGAACCATCTCGATATTGGCGGTGCCGTGCGGGTCGTGGCAGGCCACACAATCTTTACTCTGATGGGTCAGAATCGAGGCATGGCAGGCCGCACAGAAACCGTTCCTGTCGACACTGTAATCCGCCGGGAATGCGCCCCCCTCGATCACTCTTGCGTCGTTGCCGCTGATGCCGTCGAAATGCCCTGGCGCGCTGCCGTCGTGACAATCGAGGCAGGCCCGCGCAGCCGCAGCATTACTGGAGACGGGATAGGGCCCGTCAGCGCTCGGGCGGTTGTGTCCGCTGCCTGTCGCCAGCGATTTGTCAGGGGCGGTCTTTTCGTCGATGATGGAGAGTGTGGCACCGCCATGACAGGTCAGACAATCCAGGGTGCCGGCATTGCCCCACACAGGAACGGTTTCCCCCTCATCCACCGCATGGCAGCTGTCGCAGATGCCGTCAGTGACATCGATCTTGCCGTCGACATGCTCGGCGTGAGTTGCATCATCGGAACTGGTGGGATGACAGGCGCTGCAGGCGAGTTGAGGCCCGCTTGCGTCGCTGACGTGCCGGGCATGAGATCCGCTGGCCGGCGCGTTGCCATGGCAGGTACCGCAGGCGCCGCTGGCTGGAGCGTCCCAGTCCGGAGTGGCGGTTGTGCCGAGGCCGTCGGAATGACAGTACACCGCGCAGCTGCCGTCCGTGCCGTAGGATCCCGCCCCCAGGGCATTGCCTGTGCTCAATTCGTAATCATTGTCGAAGAGGACGTCCGCCGCGCCATTGAGATGCAGGCCCGACTCGGCACCGCTGACCAGGTTATCGGCGTCGAGCGCGGTCTGTTCGTGGCAAATGACGCAGGCATAACCGGCATCGAGGTGGGCAGTATGCGCGCTTGAATTGCCAAGGGATGTCATGGTTGCGGTGTCATTGCCATGACAGGCTGCGCAGCTGCTGATCGTGGTATTGGCCCAGGACACGGTCTGAGTGGTGTAGTCGCTCAGAACCTTGGTCCCGGAGGCATTGCGCGCGCCGCCGTTGCTGTGGCAATAGACGTTGCTGCAACTTCCATCCCCCGTCTTGTCATAATTCGGTGAGAGCAGGCCGCCGGCACTGGTCAAGGAATGGGCGCTGGCACCGCTGAACACATTCTGGAAATTGCCGTCGTTATGAGTCGTGGCGAAATCATCGTCGTGGCAGTGAGCGCAGGCCAGTCCGTAACCGCTGACGGAGCCGGCATGAATCAGATGAGCGGTGGTGGTCTCCGGTTTGTAGTTCGCATCGCTGCTGTAATCGCGACTGCCGGAGACAAAGGCGTAGCCATCCGGTCCGCCGGCGGTGGTTGTGGCGGGCGGCCAGCCGTGGCAGTCGGTGCAGTTGGCACCGAAGGCGTAATCATTGCCAGCCGCATTGTGCCCATGACAGCCGTTGCAATCCTCGCCCTCGATGTGCACGCGAGTACTGCCGGGCATGCTGGTCAATTCACCATGGCAGCGCTCGCAGTAACCGTTTGCGCTTCCGGCGCTGCCAGCCCACAATTGCGTCGTGCTTGAGGTTCCGCCCAGGTCGCTTGCCAGGTCGGTGTAGGAAAGGCTGCTGACCGCGCCGTATGTCGCTGTCTCGGTTGTGCTGCGCAACACAAAATAGTTGGGGCTCCCGCCATTGTAGGAATGGCCGCTGTGACACACCAGACATCCGACAGTCTCAGTTCCGCTGCCATGTTCCTTATAGGCATGGCACGCCTGGCACAGCGCAGAGGGGTCGGTTCCTTCAGGGCCATCGGCACGCAGAAGTTTTCCGTCCCCCTCACTCAAAACCTGCGCGGGACCATCTGTGGTGGTGCCGTCGGAATCGGTAAAATGCACACCATGACAGGATGAGCACGACACCCCGCCATTCACCAGTGTCACCTCGCCCTGCGCTGCTGCCACATCTGCAGGGCTTCTGTAGTTATCAGGCGCGGCATCGTACACCGCCTGGTAATCTGATACGATTGGATGCGTCAACAGGCCATGGTCGGTATTGTCCAGGTTCCAGGGCTTATGGCAGTCAAGGCACATCTGCTCTTTGCCGTTTGTGCCCAGGCGCAGAATCTTGGTATTGGTGGCATCGCGGCTGTGTGGATCGTGACAGCGCTGACAGGTCAGCTTGCCGGTGGAAATCCCGTAACGGCCGTAAAATACGCGACTGCTCGGCGCCTGTGCGCCGGCCGCCTCCACAACGTCGCGCCCCGCCCACATGTGGGAGGTCTGCGCGCCGGCGCCGCTACCCTCGGACAGGCCGGAGGGATAGGATCCCATGGCATTGCTGGCGTCGGCGGGGGCGAACAGGCCGGTTGGAGTGGCACTGGTCCCATCGAGCATGGTGACCGAAGGCGGGTTGTCCTTATGGCACTCCAGACAGACATTGGTGGCGGAGTTGCCCAACTCGGTATAGGAGACACCCACCTTATGGCAGTTCTTGCAATCGAAGTTATGCACTTCAATCGCATGCGCCGGCATGGCGATCCAGAGAAAAATCAGGATCGATCCCCAAAAAGCGATGATGTTCCAATTCCGGCTCTTCAAATCAAGCCTCCAAATCCCCCGCTATTTCGTCAAAACACCGACCAGGTCCGTCATTTAGCGAAAATCCGAAATCCTCCCTGCACGGGCTTAGCAAAAAGTAATTTAAATTCACTAATGTTCAAGATGCAGAGATTTATACCTTATCGAACATGCAAACTTCACTCCGTTTTCCACCTGAAAGGGAGGGTTTAGTCCTGAAAAACGCACAGACCTTTCCGGACAGCCGGAAAAAAGAAACAGAGGTGACTTGAAAGGAAAATTGTAAAACGAAAGAAAGGCAATCCTGGAGAAAGTGAGGAGGCGAACGGAGAGTTACGCACCTATGGAGGGGGGGGCTGCGGCCTGCCCTGACCACGGTTGCCGGCGGGGGGAAGGCTCAGCACCTGGATATCGAGCCCCGTCATCAGCCCCTTTTCCGGCGGCGTAACCGGCCGGGGATCGCGGCCGCCATAAACCCCCACATAACCGCCGCCCGCCAGCGGACCGCCGCCATAGGACTCCCGGGCTCGCAGAAAAACAGGCCTGGAACGGTTAAGTCGCAAAAGATAAATACCGTCTCCCCCGGTGCGTTCGGAAACCGCGACCGGCTGCGTCGACATGGCGGCATCGGCAAAGGCAAAAACCAGCAGACCTGACACCGGTTTACCATCCACGTCGCGCACCACGCCCGTTAATGCCAGATCCGCCTCAGGCGCGAAGCCTTCGTAGATCCAGCCCCCCTGCTGCAGGCCGACATCCAGGGTCTCCCCTCCCTCGATTTCGATTTTAAGGGAGCCCCCCTGCGCGTCAGGGCTCATCATAACGCGATCGCCCGGCCGTGGAGGCCCGACAACAGGACCGATGGTTGTACGCACAATGGCGCCCAGATAATATTCGCCCGGCGTCGCTTTCAATTCAAAGCGGCCATCGGCAGACAAAGGCGCCACGGCGGCGGGAACCAGAATATACCTCCGGGGATCGGGAACCTTGCCCGAAGCCACATCCCACAACGCCGCCACGCCGCGCAGATCACCGCTATCATCACCCACCGCCACACGGCCCGTCACCGCCCCTTGAGGAGGCTGCTGAGCCGGAACAGTCAGTGGGATAGCCAGAAAAAACAGAAAAAGCAGAAAAAAGAACCGCATGACTCGTCCTTCCTTGCACTGTGATTATCTGAGTTATCGGTCAAAAGAAGGTGAGAAGTCAACCGCAACAGAACAGCAGCGCAGCACGGAAAAAGAAAGGAAAGCCGGAAGAAGTCATAGCCGGCGGGAAATTACTTGTTGTGACAGGCAAGGCACAACTTGCTGCCGTCGTTCGGAGTGATCAGGAAGGGGCGGTAGGCTTCATCTGCTGTGGGATCATTACCGTCCGGAATGCCGGAGTCATAGTTGACATGAGGATCGTGACAGGAGCCGCATTCGACGCGATTGCCCGAACCGTAGAAGCGGACGCCGGAACCCGTGGCCGTGGTGACGTCATGCAATTGCGTCCCTTTTCCAGCCGAAGTATAGTAAGCCAAAACATCATCATAACTGAAAGAGATAGGATGATCATCGGTCAGGTCGGTGGATGATGTCTCGTCCGCGAGGGACTTGCCGATCACGCCCCCGATCGTTCCGGAAAGGTTGACGATCTGCACATCGTTGCTGCCCCCAATCGTGGGCTGAGTACCGGTGCTGTTGCTGACGTTAAGAATATGGTTGATGGCCATGGCACCGTCGTGGCAGCTCATGCAGATCAACGACTCATCGCTGAGAACCCGTGTTGCACCGGCACTGATGGAGTCCAGAGTGGCGGTAGTGTAATGGGTAAAGGTGCTGTTTCCTGGGGAACTGCGGTTCCAGAGAGGACCATCAAGTGAACCACCATGGGGAGTGTGACAGAAGATGCAGATTTCATCCTCATTGTCGGATACATAGAAATCAAGGGTGCCGCCATCTTCCGTTGAAAGGTTATGAGCGGTCTTGCTGACCCCCTGCGGCCCCATGACGGCGGCAGCCTGTGCCTGAAACAGCAGAAGAGCAGATAGCATAGCGAAAACAATACGCATCATGATAGGCCGAAACTCCCGCACGAGAAGGTCGTCAGTTGTTCAGTGAAAGAATAAACCGACACGCCCTTCTCTCGCAAGTCTTTCATTGATTTTCCCAAACCTTGTCGCTCGGATGCGGCATCAGGGCGCGCAACTCCATGACCTGAAGCCCCAACTCCGTATCAACAGCGACACTTTCAGCCCAGTCTTCGACCAGGTCGCGTGCAGAACCGAATTGACCGTCTGCCAGCCTGGCGCTGATTTCACTGCAGGCGGCCGCAGGGGCGGAATAGTTTTCCGCCATGAAATCCAGCTTTTGCTGCAATGCCTCGATAAAATAGGGGCTGAGTTTCTCACCCTGCGCTTCCAGGAAATAAATCATCCCTTCATCATCGACCACCATCATGTCCTTGCCGGCGCCTTCATCAAGATCGGCAATGAAGATGCGACGCACGTCAGGCATGAAATTTTGCGTTTTCTTTGGAGCCTTGCTTTTCTTGCGGCGCTTGTCGAAGACCTCTTCGGCCTGCGCCACGTCCGGGAGAGGAGCTGTGCCTTTTCGAACGCCTTCGCTCACAGAAAGGTTAATCCCGGACAAAGAGGAGAGGTCGCTCTCGCCAAAAATCGAGAAACCGTCCATGGCTCCACCTGCGGCGACAACAAGATCACGGCGGCCATCCCCGTCAAGATCGGCAAAGAAGGGCGCAGCGGCAGCATCGAATTTCTTCAGCAGAATCCCCTGCGCCAATTGGGGGGCGGCATCGCTGCCCTGGTTGAAAAACAACCGCACCTCTCCGTCACCGTCACCCACGACCAGGTCCTTGGCCCCATCGAGGTTGAAATCGATCACTGCCGGAACCGCATCGGAGGCTACGGCTAAAGGCGCGCCGTTGGCCTGCAGATAACTGCCGCCGTCAAAGGAGACGCCTCCTGCCACGGCGGGGGTCCCGAGAAACAGACGAACGCTCCCGTCCTGGCCGCCCACCAGCAGATCGGGGATCTGGTCGTTGTTCCAGTCTGCAACAAAGGGGGAGGCTCCGGGAATCAGCGGCAGCGGCAGAACCTGAGCGGAATCGAAGAAATCGACCCCGGCTTCGGAACCGTAGAGCAGCAGCACCCGCCCCGAGCGATCGGCCGCAAGCAGGTCGACAGAACCGTCGCCATCCCAATCCACCAGGAACGGCGACGCCAGATCGCCACCACCACGAGTGACCGTGACCGCCCGCCGGATAAAATCCGCGGGAATCAGCAGGGGACGCAGATCAAAAGAAACGATCGTTTCATGCGCAGCAGCGACCTGCACCTGGCGTACTTCGGGTTCGCAGCCGGATCGCTCGATCACAAGAGTGTAGTCTCCCGGGGCAAGTTCGGTAACGTCAAGAGGCGTCTCCCCCAGATAACGGCCGGCGTAGGCGTGATTGCCGCCGAGATATACGCGACATCCTGGCAGGTTGGCCCTGACCCGCAGCACGCTTGCGCCGTAGACGAATTCGCGCCGCGCGCTCGGCTGCGACCATTCACCATGTTCGTCCACCGCCTGGACCTGCAGGTAATAGGCCTCTCCAGCTTTGAGTGAAAGGGAGGAAGACAGCTCGCCCAGCCTGACGGAAGTGGCATCCAACTCCCGCTCAACCACAGGATCGGTCCCTTCTGCGCTGTCGAACAGTGCAACCATATAGGTCACTTTATCCGAGGGGTCGGGATCCCGGGATGCGTTCCACACCAGGGAATCCTCCGCCTCGATCGCAGCTTTCTGCTCCGGCCGGGTAATCACCGGCCGTGTGGGCGCCTCCTCTACCGCATTGACGTAAAACCGCTCAAAAGCGCTCCAATCGCTGATATCCGTTCCGTCGAAAGCCTGAACGCGCCAGGTATGCTCCATATTCTCTTCGAGATCCTGGGTGACGGCCACACTGGTCTGCGATGACCCTTCAGAGACATCGAAGATCTCTGCGACTACGGATCCATCCCGCCACACCTGAAGATCATAAGTCAAAAGATCGTCATCGCCATCATGGGCATTGTCAAAAATCAGGGTCGGTTGCAGAAATGCGACTTCGCTGCCGCCGAGAGGCGAGACGGGCACCGGTGCCTGGGGCGCGCTGTTGAGCTTTACCGGATTGGAACCGCCATCGACCCCGAACAACTCGATTCGTCCGTCGGGGCACAGCACCAGCAGACGACTGTTGATGTCATCGTAGACCAGAGAAGACGGCGCCACCAGTTGCCCCGGGTTGTATCCGGAGGAAGCATGAACTTTGAGAAAGGTGGAAGGAAGTTCCAGAATACGGATCTGGTTCTTCAGACTGTCCAGAAAATAGCCGCGCCCCTGTTCATCAAAGGCCATTCCGCCAAAAGAAACAAGAGCCGAAGAGCCGAAACCGGACTTGGCCGGCAGGGAACGCTTGTAATTGCCGCTGAAATCGAAAACACGGATCCTGGGCTCAACAGTGGACCCTTCAGCATAATTGTCGGCGACATAAATTTCTTCGGCATAGGGGTCGACTTCCATGGAGGTCAGGGTGGAGAACTGGCTGTCGCCCGTGCCGGGAGATCCGAAACGGAACTGCAGACTGCCGGAACCATCGAAGACGCTGATCTGCCGGGACTGGCTGTCTGCCACAAACAGAAATCCCTGGTGATCCACGGCCAGATCGAAAGCGCGCTCAAAGGCATTCGGACCGCCGCCCACATAATCGAGAACCTCCCCTTCGGCATTCATGCGCAGCACCGCCGACTCGCCGGCGCCATAGAGAGTAATATGACCGTCGGAATCCGTATGCACAGCCAGAGAAGCCACCGACACCGGCAAAGGCCCCAGTGTTTGCGCGGGCTTTCCATACGGGTCGTACTTCACCACGGTTCTGGACCGCGGCTCAGCCACATAAAGGTTTCCCTCACCATCCATCGCCAGATCGGTAGGCACGGACATCCCTTCATCAATATGCCCCAGCGAGGCGATATCCGGGGGACTCGCGGCATGGGCGACGGGAGCAAGGCCAGGCCATATCACTCCAAAAATCAGCCAAATGGCCAGAATCAGAGATTTTCCGGCTGAGAGAGCGTGCATACACGATCCTCCTGAACGACTGCGGTCCGAGAGAGAGGGAGAAAATAATTTGATCAAACTTATGAGCTATTGTTAAATTTTATGCAAATGGGGTACCAACGAAAAAGCCCGCCGGCTCAAGGGGGGGCGGCGGGCAGAGAAAGAAATAAGAAAAGGTCACTGTTCAGCAGGAAATATTAAAGAAAGCCGAATTTTTTCATCCGATAGCGAAAAGCATCGATCCCGAGATGCAGTTTTTTTGCAGCCTTTGACTGGTTGCCTTCCGCAAGTTCAAGCGACTGGCGAATCAGTTCGCGCTCGACCTCCTCAATATCCACCCCCTCCGGCGGAATCCGAAAACTCAACGGCGCAGAAGCCGCCGTACTGGTTTTGCCGACAATCTCCTGAGGCAGATGCTCGAGCAGCAGGGTTTCTTCATTCTCCAGAATGATTGCGCGCTCGATCACATTGCGCAGCTCGCGGATATTGCCGGGCCAGTGGTATTCGAGCAGAAATTTTTCGGCCATTTTGGAGATCCCGCGCACGTTCTTGCCGAACTCTTTGTTGAAGAATTGGATGAAATGCTCGGTGAGAGGCAAAATGTCGTCTTTTCGCTCCCTCAGCGGGGGGAGAAAAATCGGGATGACCTGCAGACGATAATACAGGTCGTTGCGGAAACTCTTCTCCTCGATGGACTCCATCAGATTTTTATTGGTCGCCGAGATGATGCGCACATCGACGGTGATATCCTTCGAGCCGCCGATGCGGCGAAACGAGCGCTCCTCAAGGACACGCAGCAGCTTGGCCTGCATCCCCATGGCCATATCGCCGATCTCATCGAGGAAGATGGTGCCGCCGTCGGCCATCTCGAACAGGCCTTTTTTCTGCACCTTGGCATCGGTAAAGGCGCCGCGCTCATGTCCCATCAGCTCGCTTTCGAGCAGGGTTTCCGGCACCGCCGCACAGTTGATCGCCATAAAAGGCTTGTCCGCGCGGGCGCTTTCGAAATGGATGGCTTTGGCAATGACCTCCTTGCCGGTGCCGCTCTCCCCCTGGATCAGCACAGTGCTGGCGTCGCTCTGGGCCACTTTTTTGACCATGTCGAGCATATCGTGCATGTGGCGGCTTTCGCCAATGATGTTGTGGATGCCGAATTTCTGGGTCTGGGAGGATCGCAGATGGGCCACCTCTCTGCGCAACTCCCCCGTTTCCAGCGCTTTTTTGATGGTAATCGCCAGTTCTTCCAGGTTGAACGGCTTGCTGATATAGTCGTAGGCGCCCATGCGCATCGCCTTGACCGCCGTCTCCAGCACCCCCAGGGCGGTAATCATGATGACGATGAGTTCTTCATCGATGGCTTTGGCTTTTTCCAGCACGTCAAGGCCGTTGATGCCCGGAAGCTGGATATCGAGCAGCATCAGATCAGGTGATTCGTCGCGGATCACCTTGAGAGCTTCCTCGCCGGAGCCGGCAGTCAGTACTTCATAGCCCTGCTTGTTGAGATTCTGCTCCAGCGACCAACGGATCAGGTGTTCGTCGTCAACGACGAGTATTTTCTGTTTCGGCACCGGGCGCTTCTCCCTTGGTTTCTGAGCCGCCCGCAGCGGCGGTCGGCAATTCAATAATGAAGGTTGTTCCCTCACCCAGGCGGCTTTCGACCATAATCACGCCGCCATGGTGTTCAATGATCTGCTTGCAGATGGCCAAACCCAATCCTGTGCCCTGGGTCTTGGTGGTGAAAAACGGGGTAAAAATCTGTTCAATCTGCTCCGGGCGCACACCCCGTCCGGTGTCGCTGATGGTGATCCGTATACGATCGGCATCTTCAGCCCGGGAGGTTGATATCCGCAAGACACCGCCCTCCGGCATGGCCTGCAGGGCATTGACAATGATGTTGAACAGCACCTGCTGAATCTGCTTTTCGTCCACCCAGATCAAGGGCAGGTTGTCGGCCAGCTCCTGAACTTTTTCAACCTCGCGCCCTTCCGGATGCTGAGCCGAGAAGAAGAGTGTCTTGCGCACCAGCTCGTTGACGTCGATATGGCTGAAATGAGGCTTGGCCGGGCGTCCGAAGTGCAGCAGATCCGTCGCGATCTTGTTCAGGCGCCCCAGCTGGTCAAGCACCTCGGCGATAATCGTTCTGCGCTCGTCGTCTTCATCAAACTGATCGGCCAGCACAGACATGGCGCCGCTGATGCCCGCCAGCGGGTTTTTGATTTCGTGGGCAATCCCGGTGGCCATCTCTCCCACTGCAGCGAGGCGATCAGCCCGCTCCATCTGCCGATAATGATAATGCTTGAGTTCCTCGCGGGCTTTCTCCAGGTTATCCACCATCTCATTGAAACTATGGGACAACTGGCCGATCTCGTCATCGAAACGCGGCGTGATGCGCACTCCCAGGTCACCGTTCTGCACGCGGGCCATCTGGCGTGCAAGATGCCGCAGGGGACTCTTGACAAACCGCACCAGCACCCAACTGATTCCGGCAGCCAGAATTGCGATCATGCTGAGAGTCGAAAAAAGAAACAGGCGGGTGGTTTCACGCAGCTGACCGTGGGTTTCCGCCAGAGATACATTGAGATTTAGAATGCCGAGCACCTGCTCACCGGGGCCGTGACAGCGGGCGCAATTGGGCTGATTGCGGATCAGGGAAACAATCCCGATCACTTCCTGGTCGCCAAGGGTGAAAATCCCCTCATGCCGCCCTTCGGTAAAAAGCGCGTAATCTCCGGCATTGACCAGCTGCCCCAGCTCCGCCGGGTTGGAAGACTTGAGCACGACACCCGAAGGATGAAAAATGCGCACGTTGACCAGATCGGGGCCGTTGCCGACCGTCTCCAGCATCGTCTGCACCTCTTCGGTATTGCCGAGGCACATGGAGTTGAAAATGGACCGCTCAATCGTCGATATCAGAACCTGGGCGTTCTTGCGCGACACCTGATAGAGGTGTTCGCGCTCGCGCTTGAGATGAAAGGCTCCAAAGCTGGAAATCCCCACCACCACAAGCATAACGCTGAAAATGATCACCTTGGTGATCACACTGACATCGGTGGTCTTCAACGGCAAAATGAGTCATCCCCCAGTAAGGGTGCCACAGGCGTTTTTCACAGGTTACCGGCCGGGACGTCGCGGCACGCTCAGCGTGACTTGCGCTTGAGCACTCTTTGTGCGGCCTCCACCAGTTCTGCCGGCGTCAGCCCGTAGTGAAGCAGAAGCTCTTCGGCCGTTCCGGACTGGCCGAAAACGTCCCGCAGGCCGACCCGCTCCACCGGCACCGGAAATCCCTCGGCCAGGGTTTCACAAACGGCACCGCCCAAACCGCCGATAACGGAGTGTTCTTCTGCGGTGACCAGCGCGCCGGTTTCCCGGGCGGCTTTTAAAACAAGATCAACATCGAGAGGCTTGACGGTGCCCAGGTGCACAACCCGGGCGCTGACGCCCCCCTCTTCCAGGATGCAGGCGGCATCCAGGGCCTGGGCGGTCATCAGACCGGTCGTGACAAAGGTCAGATCCGTACCTTCGCGCACCAGCTTGCCGGCACCGATGCGATAGTCGAATCCCTCTTCGAACACGCAGGGCACCTTGGCGCGTCCTAAACGCATGTAGACCGGGCCATCATATTCGGCGACCGCCCGCACCGCAGCGGCGGTTTCCGGGCCATCGGCAGGGCAGAGAACGGTCATGTTGGGCAGAGCCCGCATGATGGCGAGATCCTCAACGGACTGATGCGAACCGCCGTCCTCCCCGACGGTGATGCCGCCATGAGTCGCAACGATCTTGGCATTGAGCCTGGGATAGGCCAGGGATTGGCGAATCTGCTCAAAGGCCCGCCCCGAGGCAAATACGGCAAAAGTGGACGCGAAGGGGATCATCCCGCCGGCCGACAGGCCTGCCGCCATTCCCACCATGTTGGCTTCGGCAATGCCGGCATTGAAAAACCGCTCGGGAAATTCCTTGGCAAAAAGTCCGGTTTTGGTCGAACCGGAGAGATCGGCATCGAGAACCACGATTTTCGAATTTTCGCGCCCCAACTCCAGCAATGTCTTCCCGTAGGCATCACGGGTCGCTATTTTTTCGCTCACGGCGTTCTAAACTCCATGTATTGAATATCTGATAAATTCACGGGCGGCGGACAGCATCCCCAGAAAATCAGGAATGCCCCAGGTGCTCCAGTGCGCGGTCGAGCTCATCGTCGCTGGGCGGCACACCGTGGTAGTTGGCCTTGTGCTCGAAAAACGGCACGCCCTTGCCTTTGACGGTGCGGGCAACGATCATGGTCGGCTTGCCGGAATACCGGGCCGCTTCGTCCAGAGCGCGGTTGATCGCCGAGATGTCATGCCCGTCCACTTCCAGGACATGCCAGCCGAAGGCGAGAAATTTGGGTCCCAGGGGCGTCACCCCCATAACTTTCTGCACCTCACCGTCGATCTGCAACCCGTTCCAGTCCAGCAGAACGCACAGGTTGTCAAGCTGGTAGTGGGCGGCGGCCATCGCCGCTTCCCAGATCTGCCCCTCCTGAACCTCGCCATCACCCAGCAGGCAGTAAGTCCGGCTGGATCGCTTCTGCAGACGGGCGGCCAGAGAGAGCCCGACAGCCTGGGACAGCCCCTGCCCGAGAGAGCCGGTACAGACCTCCACCCCGGGCGTCTTGCGCATGTCGGGGTGCCCCTGCAGGTGACTGCCGAGGCGACGCAGGGTCTTGAGGTCCTCGGGCGGAAAATAGCCGCCATGAGCCAGGCAGGCATAGAGCGCCGGCGCGGCATGCCCCTTGGAGAGCACAAAGCGGTCGCGATCAGGCCAGTGAGGATTGGTGGGATCGTGGCGCATGGTCTGAAAAAACAGAACCGTCAACACGTCCAGCGCCGAGAGGCTTCCCCCGGTGTGGCCGGAACGGGCGGTGTTGAGCATCTTGAGAACATCCACCCGCAACTGACGGGCGGTATCGTTCAACTCCTGGACCTTCTGCTCATCGAGCATGAATGATTCTCTCCTTCCAAAGCAATAATCTGAATGAGTCATCCGACAACAAGTGTCGAGGCACCCGTTGTCTATCCGTTGTCTATCCGTTATTTATTCGTCCTTCCCACCGGTCAGATAGGACAGAACGAGATCATCAAGGCTGAGACCTTCCGGCGAACGCTCATCGGAAGGTTTGTCTTCAGGCGATGCTGAATTTTCCAGCTCTTCCGCCACCGGTTCGCGCCGTACTTCAACAGCCCGTGGAAGCATCTCGGGGACGTCAGGCGCGGTATTTTCATCCACGGAGGTGGATTGAGCAGCCAAAGCGCAATTCTCACCGAAACGCTCCAGAATGACTCCGTCAAAATCGCCGTTCTTGAGTCGCCGCAGCATCTCCTTGTGCTGCTCCTTCATCAGGTCCTCAACCACCCGTGCCAGATTCTCGATCCGGGTAATGTCGGCATAGGAAACCCGCTTGCTGGACAGGATGCTGCCGGCGCGGTAAAGGTGAGTGATGATCTGAGGTTTTTTCAGGCCTCCGTCTTCAGTCTGCACATGGTAGAGTTCACCCTTGTAGCGCACATTATGATTGAACCCGACAACCATGTGGTCCCCCGCGAAAGCTGCTTCACACCTTGGTCCTTGATATCACACTCCGTGAAATGGCGCAACATTAAAGCCGCGTTAAGCAAAATCACTTAACCAGAAGTTGCTTAACTTTGCGCACGGCGTCCATGGCATCGCCTCCGTAGAGATCGGCACCGATGCGCGCGGCATAATCCTCGGTCACCACTGCTCCGCCCACCATGGTGAACACCTTGACCCCTTTCTGCCGCAACCGTTCAAGGGTTTCCTCCATGCGCGCCAGGGTCGTGGTCATCAGGGCCGAAAGCCCCACGGCATCCACCTTGTGGTGCAGCGCCGCTTCGACGATCCGGTCCGCAGGCACATTCTTGCCGAGGTCGATGACTTCAAAGCCGTGATTTTCCAGCAGGGTACAGACAATGTTCTTACCGATATCGTGAATGTCCCCCTCAACCGTGGCCATCAGGATTTTCCCCGAAGAGGGGCCCGTCTCACCCTGCATCCGCTCCTTGATCACATCAAATGCCGCATGCATGGTGTCGGCTGACAACATAACCTGGGGGAGAAATATCTGCTTCTCGCCGAAGCGGCGTCCGACCTCCTCCAGCCCCGGCAGCAGACCTTCATTGCTGATCTGCATGGCGCTCAGACCTTCATCGAAGGCTTGCCGCACCAGAACCGGTGCGCCTTCGCAGTCACCTTCGATAATGGCAGCGGCAAGCTGCGCGCGGATATCGAGGGATGGGCCTTCGGTTTGCGGCGCTTTGGGTGGCGCCTTGAAGCTACCGTAGTGAGCGATGTATTCTTCGGCACGGAGATCACGGCCCAGCAGAACCATGGCGCCGCGGAAAGCATCCATCATCCGCTCTTCCTTGGGGTTGACAATGGCGGCATCGAGACCGGCCTGCAGCGCCATGGCGAAAAAGACGGAGGACAGAACCGGACGCTCGGGCAACCCGTAAGAGATATTGCTGACCCCGAGCACGGTGGCCAGGCCAAGCTCCTGCCTGATGCGTCGCAGAGCCTCCAGCGTCACCGCCGCCCCCTTCTGCTCGGCAGAAACGGTCAGCACCAGCGCATCGATCACCACATCGCGGGCCGGCAGACCGGCCTGCAAAGCCGCATCGAGAATCGCCCGGGCCACAGACACGCGCCCCTCGGCATCGGCCGGAATGCCCTCGTCGTCAAGAGCGAGGCCGATGACGGCGGCACCGTATTTGCGGGCCAGCGGCAATACCGCGTCGAGGCTCTTACGCTCGCCGTTGACCGAATTGATCAACACCTTGCCGTCCGCGGCCTTGAGACCCCGCTCCAGGGCCTCCGGGTCGGAGGAGTCAAGCACCAGCGGCGCGGAACTGACGCCGTTGACCGCGAACACGGCGCGCTCAAGGGACAGGGGTTCATCCACCCCCGGTGCTCCGCAGTTGACATCGAGCAGAACGGCACCGGCTTCCGCCTGCTCCTGAGCTTCGCGGCGGATATAGGCGGTTTTGCCCTCCCGCAACTCAGCGGCATAACCTTTCTTGCCGGTGGGGTTGATGCGCTCACCGATAATGGCGCAGGCCGCCTCTCCCCCGACCGGCACCACCGTGCCGCGGCTGGAGAGATAAAGTCCGCGCGCGGGCGGGGTCCACTTCTGGTCACGCCCTTCGAGGGCCGCGCGGATGGCGCGGATATGTTCCGGCGTGGTGCCGCAGCAGCCGCCGATGATACGCACGCCCAGGGCGATCAGGCGGTCATGCAGAGTCGTCATATCCTCGGGGCTGGCGGGGAAGACCGTCTGATCACCAACCAGCTCCGGCAGCCCGGCATTGGCCTGCGATATAAGAGGCAGAGCGGTCACGGCGCGCATTTTCTCCAGCAAAGCAAAAATTCCTTCAGGACCCAGACCGCAGTTGGACCCGATGACATCCACCCCGAGAGCATCGAGAGTGACGGCGGCGGCTTCCGGCGGGGTTCCCAGCACGCTGCGCCCGCCATCGTCAAAAGTCATCTGCGCCACCACCGGCAACCCGGAAAACTCCTTGCAGGCCACGACTGCCGCCCGCAGCTCGCGTATGTCGAGAAAGGTCTCCAGGGTCACCAGATCGGCACCGGCAACGGCGAAAGCGCGAACCTGTTCTCCAAAAACCTCGACCATTTCGTCGAAACCGGCATCTCCGACCGGTTCGAGAAAACGGCCGGTGGGCCCGATGGAGCCGGCAATAAAGGATTGCGGCGCGGCGCGGCGCGCCAGTTCGATCCCGCGCGCATTGATCTCCTCAACCCGGTTCTCCATCTGATAATGGCTGAGTTTGACCCGGTTTCCGCCGAAGGTATTGGTCACGATAATATCGGCCCCGGCTTCGGCATAGGCCTGATGAACCGCCGTCACCACTTCGGGCGATTCCAGGTTCATGGCCTCGGGGCTCGCGCCGGGGGCCAGGCCCCTCTCCTGCAACATGGTTCCCATGGCGCCGTCAAGGACCAGCACCCGTTGCTTGAGGGCGTTGAGAAAAGAATTCATTTCGAGCCTCCTTGATCAGGATGATCATCTGTTTCGCCGTCCGATGGCGGCCGCGTCAGGCGAAAGTCGGCGGCAATCGGCGCCCGCACATCCACATGCCCCTTCAATGTCTCCACCGCCTCTCCGGCGACCAGGATTCTCACCTGCCGCAGATGGGGAAAGTTGACCGCGACCGTGTTGGCCAACGCGTGCACCGTCAGCAACTCCGATATGCTGCCGCCGGGGTGGCGTGTGATCAGGTCACGACTGAAATCCAGAACGGCAGTCTGCCCTTCGATCTCCACCGCCAGCAGTTTCGCCTGGGGCGGCAATACCGCGATGAGTCCCTCCCTGGGACCGAGGATCAACTCCTCCACCACCGCACGCACACACTCCCGATCGCTGCCGCAATCAACGATTTCACGGCTTTCGGTCATCAGAAATTCCGCCTGCGGATCGCTGAAATAAAGGATAATTTCACGCATCACCGGCGGTTCAGTAGACGTGGGCGCCACCTCAGGCGTCGCGGGGGCGAACAGATTGATTTTTCCGGCCCAGAAAGCGACGGCGAAGACGGCCGCCAGACCGAGAACAATAACTGCCGATGTAAGAATGGAACGCCTTGCAGCCATATCCGAATCTCCGCTTTCAGCCCGGCTTTGAGCCCGGCATTCAATCAACCGATCTCCACCTGTTTGACTCCATGCAGCGGCTCCCCCCAGAAGGCGCCACCCACTCGTTCAAAACGATCGGGCACGTCGGTGACGAAAAAACGGTGAGGCGAGCAGGGGGTATGGCGCGTGAGGGAGTCTTCCCGCAGGCGGCGCGCCACTGCGGCCGCAGTTTCCTCAGCGGAATCGACCAGGGCGATCTGGGGACCAAGCACTTGGGACAGGGTGTTCTTGAGCAGGGGGTAGTGGGTACAACCAAGAACGAGTGTATCGATTTTCTCGGTCAGCAGCGGCATCAGGTATTCACTGGCCGCCATGTGCGCAATAGGATGATCGGCCCACCCTTCCTCGGCAAGAGGCACGAACAGCGGGCAGGGCACGCCGAACACATGGACTCGATTATCCAACTGGTGAAGAGCGCGGGCATAGGCCTCGCTCTTGATGGTGCCCTCGGTCCCGATGATACCGATGCGCCTGCCGCGGCTGAGTTGAAGGGCGCGCGCGGCACCGGGGCCGATCACGCCGAAGACCGGCATCTGGTAGCGTGCCGCCAGCGCCGGCAGAGCCACCGCCGACGCCGTATTGCAGGCGACGACCAGAGCCTTGACGCCGAGAGAGACCAGAAAGGCCGCCGCCTCCAGGGCATAGCGGGTGACAGTGGCGGGGCTTTTGGTGCCGTAAGGGACACGCGCCGTGTCGCCAAGATAAACCAGTTCCTCTTCCGGCAGCTGACGGCTCAACTCCTTGAGAACCGTCAGGCCGCCGACTCCGGAGTCGAAAACCCCGATGGCACGTTCTGAAATCACCCGCTCTCTCCCGATGAAGGTTCCGCAGCCCTGGGAACCGCAATCCCCCGACCATGCCCTAAAAAGGCATCAATCGGCGGCTCATCGTAGGAAACGGACCATGCAAAGTCAAGAAAAATGGCGGTTTCCCCTTCCGCAGCCATTAGGAAACTGCTATAGTAAGCTTTCGCGTAAAACAACCAAACAGTCTAAGGATTCCTTTCCACCATGGATCTTTCGCGCATTGCTGATTTTTTCCGCCATCTGCGCACCGATGAAGTTGTGCGCATGCTGCAGGAGGCAAAGCTCGGCGAACTGATCACGAACCCCTGGTTCCTGGCCGTTTGCGGGGTTCTGGCGCTGGTTGCGCTGGTCATGAAATGGCGCACACTGCTGGCCACCCTGCTCGGCTGCGTCGGATTCGCCTGGCTGCTCTCCTACACTATGGGGCGCGGAACCTCGCTGGAAGAAGGGACCAACGATGCGCTGCTCGTATTCATCGGCGGCGGGGTCGTGCTGGTCGGCATTGTCATCTACCTGATCTTCATCCGCACGGACTGAACACATTCTCCTCGCGGGGAATCATCAACCCTGGCACCCCTGGAGCTTTTCAAGATTGACGCACGACATGGTCGGATTCACCACCACAATTCCCCTTGAAGTTCTGGTGGCCGCGGGCAGGCGGCCGGTAGACCTCAACAATACCTTCATTACCGCACCCGACCCTCAGGCTCTGATCGAGGACGCGGAAATCGATGGATTTCCCCGCAACATCTGCGCCTGGATCAAAGGGCTTTACGGTGCGGTGATCCGCCACGGCATCGATGAAGTGATCGCGGTCACCGAGGGTGACTGCTCCAACACGCGCGCCCTGATGGAAGTGCTCTCGCTCAGAGGCACGACGACGATCCCCTTCTCCTACCCCCACGACCGCTCGCGAGAGGCGATCGGACGACAGATCGACCAAATGGCCGAACATTTTGCCGTCACCCGCGCCCAAATCGAAGAGGCCCGCAAAGAACTTGACCGGGTCCGCGCCAAGGTCCACGAAATCGATCGACTCAGCTGGGAGGAGAACCGCGTCAGCGGCGCGGAGAATAACTTCTACCAGCTGTGCACTTCAGACATGAACGGCGACGTGACGGCTTACGAGAAGCAGATTGACGCCTTTCTCGACCAGGCCCGCACACGCGCGCCCCGCAAGGACGCCCTTCGACTGGCCTACATCGGGGTGCCTCCCATTGTCGATGGTCTTTACGATTCTCTGGAGGAGATGCAGGCGCGGGTGGTGTTCAACGAAACCCAGCGCCAGTTCTCCATGCCCTTTTCCTGCGCCGACATGGAGGAGCAGTACCTGCGCTACACCTATCCCTACGACATTTTCACCCGCTTGGAAGACATCCAGCGGGAGGTGGCAAGGCGGCGCGTCGACGGCGTCATCCACTACGTCCAATCGTTCTGCTTTCGCCAGATCGAGGATCTGATCGTGCGCCGCAAACTTGACGTGCCGGTTCTGACTCTGGAAGGGGATCGCCCCGGGCCTCTCGATGCCCGCGGCCGCATCCGTCTGGAAGGATTTGTTGAAATGCTCAAGGGACGCAAGGCATGAGAACCCTCGGTATCGATCTCGGCAGCCGCAAAGTCAAATTCGCCGCCATGGACAACGAAGAACTGCTGTGGCTGCGCGAATTCGACACCATCTCCTTCTATCGCCGCTACGGCGGCTTGCGCGACGGCGCCCTGACGATCGACTTCCCGGCCCTTGACCTTTTTGACGGCAGCCAGGGGGCCGAGGCCATGGTGGTGACCGGCTACGGCCGCAACACCATCAACCTGGCCGGCGCGCGGGTTATTCCGGAAATTCAGGCGCATGTCGCCGGCGCCCGTTTTCAGACCGGCCTCGAAACCTTCACCCTGCTCGATCTCGGCGGCCAGGACACCAAGGTCGCGCGGGTAGAGGACGGCATCCTGCAGGATTTCCTGATGAACGACAAGTGCGCCGCCAGCTCCGGACGCTACCTGGAAAACATGGCGCAGGTTCTGGAAATCGATCTCGACGAACTCTCGCGCCACAGTAAAAACCCTGTGCCCCTCGACGCGACCTGCGGCATATTCGGGGAGAGCGAACTGATCGGCAAGATCGTCGAGGGCTACCCCCTGTCGGAGTTGTGCGCGGGGATCAACCAGACCCTGATCAAGCGGGTGATGCCGATGCTGCGCCGCTTCCCCCGCGACACCCTGCTCGTCACAGGAGGGGTGGCGCGCAACCAGGCCTTCCTGCACCTGCTGCACCAGGCCGTCGGGTGCGCTCCCCTGCCGCCCGAACACCCCCAGCACAACGGTGCTATCGGCTGTGCGGTGCTGGCCGGCAGGGGATAAGTACCGTACTCATTTACCGCATGGGGTCGCAACTCCCATGACAAGGGACACTTTTCGCCATCCCTGGCCGTTTGATTGGCGCCCTCCCTGGCGCCAAACACCCTTGTCATGGGAGTTGCGACCCCATGCTGAGCAGTGACCGACCACCCTTGAACAAGGATCGATTTCTATGACTTTTCGCAAAAGAGACGGATTGTTTCTGCTGATTGTTGCCGCAGTTTTCATCACTTTCTATGCTATCTCCGGTTCCATCAAAACGACGCGCGTTCCCTACGACGAAACCCACCGCCCTTTCTATGAAATGCGGGAAGCCGGCATGAAGAAAATCGAAGTCGACGCCCAGTGCGAGCAGTGCCACGATGGAGAGCAGATCGCCTTTCCGCCGGAGCACCCGGCCAAGCCCGGCGATGCGCCCATGCGTTGTCTTTTCTGTCACAAGCTGGAAGATCGCTGATTTTTTCCGCCGAACAGTTCATTCACTCCCCGCATCACCCTTTCGTCTTCGCTTCGCTCCCTGCCATCAGGCAGGGAGCGAAGCCGCCAATGTGACTTTTTCTGTCGCAACACACGACCATACTTAATTGCATGCCGGATTCGGCAGACATGCCGACCGAAACATCATTGCAAGCCTTTTCCCGTGGTTGAGGTCACCAGCTTGCCATGCTTGACCCCCTTGGTGCCGATCAACTCATCGGCCAGACGGCGCACCTCCGATGTGCGCCCCTTGACCACAACCACTTCCAGGCAGTGGTGCGCGTCGAGGTGCACGTGCAGGGTCGAGATCACCGCCTCATGGTGCGAATGCTGGTGCTCGGTGAGCTTGTCCGCCAGGTCGCGGGTGTGATGATCGTAGACCAGGGTCACCGTTCCCACGGTCTCCTCGTCGTCGCCGGACCACTGCTGTTCGACCAGAGCATTGCGGATCAGGTCACGAATCGCTTCGGAGCGATTGTCATATCCTTTGTTTTCGATGAGATCGTCGAACTGCTGCAGCAGGCGGCCGTCGATGGAAATTCCGAAGCGGGTGGTTTCAGCCATAGGGTCCTCCAGGGGCGAGATGAGATCCTGTTTCCTGTCCCCTCCTGCTCATCCGCTGGCACCCGGGAGCCGGACAACCGAAAACAGCAAACAGAGACAAGGGGGAGACGAGTCGGGTTGAAAAACTGTCTAGCATGCTCCCTTATTGCGGTCAAGCGCCGTCAACGGCGGATTGCAGCGGCCGGGAGGACTTTTTCATCCCCTGCTTATCCACAACCTGTCCACGGACTGATCACAATATATGGTGTTGCGGTCGACAATTTTAATCTACATATTGGGTTTTTTGCCTTGACTGCGGCGATCGCTGTGCTAAATTCAATTTCGGTTTCAGACGCCACCGGCCGCACCGAGACGGGGGCAGGCAGGCGCGCAAATTTCGACAAGAGGGGGACAAACGCATGGTACCTTTCATCCGCAAACGCGACGGACGCGTGGTGGCGTTCGAACAGGACAAAATCGTTGAAGCATTGCGCAAAGCGGTGAGGGCCGTGGGCGGCACGGACATGGAACGCCCCGCGGATATTGCACGCCAGGTGGTCGGTATTCTTGAGGTGATCTACAAGGACGAACGCGTCCCCACCGTCGAAAACGTTCAGGACCTGGTGGAAAAAATCCTGATCGAAAACGGCCACGCCCAGGTTGCCAAGGCCTACATCCTCTATCGTCGCCAGCACGAATCGCTGCGTCGCACGCGCGAGTTCATGCGTGAATCAGTGGAAGCTATCGACAGCTACCTGGCCCAGGAGGACTGGCGGGTCAATGAAAACGCCAACATGGGCTACTCCCTGCAGGGGCTCAATAATCATATCGCCAGCAATATCACCAGCAATTACTGGCTCAACAAGATCTACCCCGAATATATCGCCGCACCGCACCGCGACGCGGATTTTCACATCCACGACCTGGGCATGCTCTCGGTCTACTGCTGCGGCTGGGACCTGAAGGATCTGCTGCTCAAAGGATTCACCGGCGCCTACGGCAAGGTGCAGAGCGCACCCGCCAAGCACTTCCGCACCGCCCTCGGGCAGGTGGTCAATTTCTTCTATACCCTGCAGGGGGAAGCGGCCGGCGCTCAGGCGTTCGCCAACTTCGACACCCTGTTGGCGCCGTTCATCCGCTACGACGGCCTGAAATACAAGGACGTCAAGCAGGCCATGCAGGAATTCATCTTCAACATGAACGTCCCCACCCGCGTCGGCTTCCAGACGCCATTCACCAATGTCACCATGGATATGTCGCCGCCGGCGGGCATGGCCGATGAAGCAGTCGTCATCGGCGGCCAGCTCATGGACTCCGTCTACGGTGAATTTCAGGAGGAGATGGACCTGTTCAACCGCGCCTTCTGCGAGGTCATGATGGAGGGGGATTCCTCGGGGCGCATCTTCTCCTTCCCGATCCCCACCTACAATCTGACTCGCGACCTCGACTGGGACAGCATCCGTTTCGAGCCGATCTGGGAGATGACCGCCAAGTACGGAATCCCCTACTTCAGCAACTTTATCAATTCCGATATGAGCCCCGAGGATGCGCGCTCCATGTGCTGCCGCCTGCGGCTCGACAATCGCGAACTGCGCCGTCGCGGCGGCGGTCTGTTCGGCAGCAACCCGCTGACCGGCTCCATCGGTGTGGTGACCATCAACCTGCCCCGCGCCGCCCATCAGGCGGAGAACAAGGAAGCCTTCTTCGCCCGTATCGGCGAGTTAATGGATATCGCCCGCGATTCTCTGGAGATCAAGCGCAAGCAGCTCGAGCGTTTCACCGCGCACGGTCTCTACCCCTACAGCCGCTTCTATCTGCAGGGAATTCAGGAACGCTCCGGCAGCCACTGGGACAATCACTTCTCCACCATCGGCCTGATCGGCATGAATGAAGCCTGCGTCAATCTCATCGGGCGCAACATCACCACCGGCGCCGGCAACGAACTTGCGGTGGAAACCCTGGAGTTCATGCGCGGCAAGCTCGAAAGCTACCAGGATCAGACCGGTCACCTCTACAACCTGGAGGCCACGCCGGGAGAAGGCACCAGCTTCCGCCTGGCGCGTGCAGACCGAGAGCGCTTTCCCGAAATCCATGCCGCCGGCGATGACCAGCCCTACTACACCAACAGCACCCAGCTGCCGGTGGGCAGCACCGACGACATCTTTCAGGCCCTGCGTCACCAGGATGCCCTGCAGACCCGCTACACCGGCGGCACCGTCTTTCACGGCTTCCTCGGCGAACGCCTTGAGGACTGGCGCAGCGCCCGGCTTCTGGCGCGCCGCATCGCCGAGAATTTCCATCTGCCCTATTTCACCATTACACCGACTTTCACCATCTGCCCCGAACATGGCTACATCCCCGGCGAACACTTCGAGTGTCCCTACCATGACCACGAGGCGGCCTGAACCATCTCATCCACAGGAGGAGTCCAATGAGCAGCAAATGTGAAGCCAAAGTTGAAGTCTACTCCCGCGTCTGCGGTTTCTTCCGCCCCGTGCAGCAATGGAACAAGGGCAAAAAGGAAGAGTTCAAGGATCGCCGCGAGTTTCTGGTCGAGCACGGCCAGGGCAAGCACTGATTTCCGCCATGGGCATTAAAGGATTTCAGGGGACGAGCCTGCTCGATTATCCGGGCAGGATCGCCTCCCTCGTATTTTACGGAGGCTGCAACCTCACCTGTCCGTTCTGCCACAACGGTTCGCTGGTCCTCACCCCCGAGGATCATCCCGACTATCCGGCCGATATCCTTCTGCGCGAAATCGAAGAACGGCTCAACTTCATTGACGGCGTGGTGATCTCCGGCGGTGAGCCGACCCTCGATCCGGATCTGCCTGCTTTTCTCGCGCGCATCAGAGAACTCGACCTGCGAATCAAAATCGATACCAACGGCCTTGCCCCCACAGTGCTTGAGCGGTTGATAAGCGAAAACCTGGTGGACTATGTTGCCCTGGATCTCAAGACCGCTCCTGAACGCTACGGCGAACTGCATCGGATTCCGGTCGATCTAGAGCTTCTGCCCCGCTCCATTGCGCTGCTGCGCAACGCAGGCATCGATTACGAATTTCGCACCACCTGTGTGCCGGGCTTGATCGAAGAAGCCGACCTCCATCAACTGGGCAAGCTGCTGCAGGGCGCTCCGCTGTGGATTCTGCAACAGTTCGTGCCCGAGCACGCTCTGGCACCCGACTGGCGCACGTGCAACGCCCACAGTTCCACGACCCTGCATCATTTTAAGAAAATCGCTTCTCAATACGCCGCTCAAGTCTCCTTGCGCGGCCTGTAGCCTCCTGCCGACCCATCTATCCGGGGCGCCCTGCCCCGGAATAAAAACCCAGCAGACCTGAATATATCCTCATCTTTTCGACCCGGCTCGCTTGGAACTTGACAATTGTTGAGTCTCTTTCTATGTTGTTCGTGCTACGAAAGCACATTTCGGTAGCAAACATATTTCATCTCTCGCTTACATGATCCTGTCATAACTTTTTTCACGGGAGCGATCTGACATGTCTCGACTTTTTCTCTCCACAGCCGCCCTGCTGCTTGTCCTGTGCACCTCCGCCGGAGCGCATTTCGGCGCCATCATCCCCTCTTCGCCCCTCGTCACCGCCGCCAGCAGCCCTTCTCTGAGGCTTGCCGCCAAGTTCATCCATCCCATGGAAGGTCATTACATGGAGATGAGCAGGCCCCGGGTTTTCGGGGTGCTGCATGACGGTGAAAAAACCGATCTTCTCCCGACCCTGTCCGCAGCCCGCGGCAAGAGTGCCGACCAGGAGAAAGAGTTCACTTACTGGGTGGCTGAGACGACCCTCAAGCGCCCCGGAGACTACACCTTCTACATGGAGCCGACCCCTTACTGGGAACCGGCGGAAGACCTGTTCATCGTCCATTACACCAAGGTCTGCATCAACGCTTACGGCCTGCAGGAGGGGTGGGATGAGCCGGTTGGACTTGAAACGGAGATTGTCCCCCTGACTCGCCCCTATGGCTTGTGGAGCGGCAACCTCTTCTCCGGCCGCGTGCTGCGCGACGGACAGCCGATCCCTTTCGCCGAGATCGAGGTGGAATACCTGAATGAATCGCCCGACAACCCCCAACGGATCACCGCACCCGCCGATGCCTTCGTCACCCAGGTGATCAAGGCCGATGCCGATGGTGTCTTCCACTACGCCATGCCGCGCGCCGGCTGGTGGGGATTCTCCGCCCTCAGCCTGGCCGACTGGACCCTGGAGCATGAGGGGGAACAGAAGGGCGTGGAAATCGGCGCGGTCTACTGGGTGCATACACGGGACATGAAATAAAAAATCGATAGTAAAATTTCACCGCGGAGGACGCGGAGAGCGCAGAGAAAAGATTTAAGAAAATTCAAAAAGAACGATTTTGGGTTTCCATTTTTGGATTGGGTCATGACTTCTTTGGTTTTGAATCAAAAAAACGATTTTCTCAGATTTTACTCTGCGCTCTCCGCGTCCTCCGCGGTTCAATCTTCAGGTTTTTAGGAAAAAAAGGACTCATCATGACCATCAAATCCCCCAGGCTGCTCCTGCCTTTGAGCCTATTTATCCTCCTCACCCTGTTGACCGGCACAGCCCTTGCTCACAAGGTCAATATCTTTGCCTATATCGAGGACGACACGGTCTACACCGAAAGCTATTTTCCTGACGGGCGAGCCGTTGAGGATGGCAAGATCACCGTGCTCGACTCGAACGATGAAGCTCTGCTTGAAGGCCGCACCGATGAGAAGGGGCTGTTCTCGTTCGCGATCCCGAAAAAAGAGGATCTGGTCATTATTCTCGATGCCGGCATGGGACATAAAAACCGCTTCGAACTGAAAAAATCCACCTTTGGAGAGTAAGTCCTATGGCGAGTTGGAAACGTCGATTGGCGGCTCTGGCTGTTTTTCTTCTTATCTGCGTCCCAAGCGAGAGAGTTTGCGCTGCCGACGGGAGCTGCGATCAACTGCTGGCCGCGTTTGAAGAGCGTCATGCTCAGATGGGGCAGGAGCTGCGCCGCCTGCACCGGGAGATCGCGGCGCTGCGGCAGGAGCTTGAGAAGCCTGGCGTGGAAGATATTTTCAGTGGCATCGGGTATATCTTCGGTCTTTTTGGAGTGGCGTTGTTTGTGGCCGGCCGCCGCGAGCGGCAACGGGAGTAGAGCCTCATGCATATTTCCGACGGAGTCCTGCCGGTCGGGATTGCCCTGGGATGCGCCGTGGCCTCTGTAGCCATCGCCGCATGGAGCGTGCGGCGGACCGGAGAGAAAGAGCTGCCCAAAGTGGCCGTCATCACCGCGACCTTTTTCGTGGCCTCCCTGATTCACGTGCCGCTGGGGCCGACCAGTGTCCATATGCTGATTCCAGGGCTGGTCGGGGTGCTGCTCGGGCCCTCTTCCTTTCTTGCGATTGCCATCGGCCTGCTGCTGCAGAGCCTGCTTTTTCAATTCGGCGGACTGACCGCTCTCGGCGCCAACACGCTGATGATGGGAATTCCGGCTTTGGTCTGCGGGTTCGCCTTCCAGAAACTCAAAGGGCATGGGCCGAGACGCCATATGCTGGCCGCCGCCCTGGCCGGTGGCGGCGGAACGGTGCTCTCCGCGTTTTTTCTGGCGCTGTTGCTGACCACCGGAGGCGAGGATTTTACCGGCGTCGTCCGCATCGCTCTCCTGGCTCATCTGCCGGTTATCATAATAGAAGGAGCGGTCAGTGCCTTCACCGTATCCTTTCTGCTGCGGGTTAAACCTGAACTGCTGCGCACGGGCCCCACACCCTTTTCCGCAGAGGCTTCATGAATTTCAAAGCCGGTACCACGATAATCCTGCCCGGCTCCGTGCTGGCCTTAATGGCAGCGGGGCTGGTGGCCGGATGGGCTCTGCTGGCCTGGCGAGTGCGCCGTGGCGAGCGCAGCAACGGCAGCCGCGCTGATCGCGACTGGTCCATCCCTCACCTGGGCGACAAAGCGACCACCCGATCTTTTTTTCACCGCTGGGATGTGCGCTTCAAGCTGGTTTCCCTGATCACATTCGCCTTTTTCGTTGTGGCCGTTCGCTCCCTGCCTGCGGCATCCGCGGCGATGCTTATGGGACTGGTCTGCGTTCCCCTTGCGCGTCTGCCGTTTCACCGGACTCTTCGACGCCTGCTTGCCATGTCCGGCTTTCTGGCCATGTTCATCGTCATTATGCCCCTGACCGTCCCCACTCAAGCGGAGGATACGCTAGTCGCCTTTACAGGTCTGGAAGGAATTTCCTTCAACCTGCGCGGAGCGATTCTGGCGCTGACCATCTGCTGTAAAGCCTTTGCTGTCGCCCTGCTGATGGAGCCTCTGCTGGCCACCGCCCCCTTGTCCGTCACCCTTGAAGGCCTTAGCCGGCTGGGTGTCCCCGATAAGATCACCCGCATGATTCATCTGGCGCACCGGTACATTTTCGTCTTTCTGGAGGAAACACGCCGCATGGCAACCGGCATGAAGGTGCGCGGTTTTCGCAAACGAACCAATATGGAAACGCTGCGCGTGACCGGCAATTTTCTCGGCATGCTCTTCGTGCGTGGCTTTGAGCGCACCTATCGCGTCTATGACGCCATGCTGGCGCGCGGCTACGACGGCACGTTCCAGGAGCTGCATCGCTTTCGCTCCTCGACTGGAGACTGGCTTAAGGCGACCTTCTGGATCCTGTTGGGAGTGGTGCTGCTGGGAGTTGACCGGCTCTATCTGGGAGGGTGAGGTCTTTTTTCAACGTTGAGGCGGAGAGAGAGAATTCAAGACGCTAAGGGCTTTAAACACGAAGACACGAAGAAAAAGCAAAAGCCAAGGCACCAAGAAAACCTGAAATACTTTTTAAAATTCTAAACCATTTGCAACGATCCCATCGCTCGACGGTTATCCATTTTTTCGGTTTATATAATGCACTTTATTGCCTCTGAAACATCATTACCGCGGGAGAGCGAGGCTCTGATCGAGGTTCGCGATCTTGATTTCAGTTATCCTGACGGCCATCAGGCGCTGCGGCAGGTCAACCTGACCATTCGACCCGGCGACCGCATCGCGCTGGTGGGACAGAACGGTTCCGGGAAATCTACCCTGGCGCGTCACCTCAACGGCCTGCTGGCGGCACAGACCGGTGCCGTCATCTACAAGGGGCAACCGTTGCAGGGCGAGCACCTGCGACGAACCCGCCTTGAGGTGGGCCTGCTGTTTCAGGACCCCGACGACCAGCTGTTCTGCAATACCCTGTTCGAAGACGTGGCCTTCGGGCCGGGCAACCAGGGGCTGAGCGCTGAGCAATGTGCGGACCGGGCACGGGACGCACTGGCGCAGGTGGGGCTGGTTGATCTGGCATACAAACCCTCTCACCACCTGAGCTACGGCCAGAAAAAGCGCGCCGCCCTGGCCGCTCTGCTGGCCATGCGCCCCCAGGTTCTGATCCTGGACGAGCCGACGGCAAACCTCGACCCGGCTCAGGACAACATCCTGCGGGAACTGCTGCGCGACTACGACGGAACGCTGATCTGCATCACCCACGACCTGTTGTTTGCCTACGACCTCTGTCAGCGCGCCGTTGTGCTCGACCAGGGGCGGGTGCATCATGACTATACCCTGCGCAAACTGGTCTCTCACCGCGAGTCCCTGCGTGAGCACGGACTGGATTTCTCTTTTCGCCTGGATGGCATTGACGACATCCTCGCGGCGGAAGCCACCCGCTGCGAGCCGCTTCTGCCGGCGACCGAAGATCCTGCGGTTTTATCCAAACCGGAAGTTTCACCGCTGGTCGCGGTCAAAGATTATTCCTTCAGCTACCCTGACGGAACGCAGGCGCTTAAAAAGATCCATTTCAAGATCAATCGCGGCGAAAGCGTTGCCATCGTCGGCGAAAACGGTGCCGGCAAAACAACCCTGCTGCATTGCCTGCTGGGTATTCTGGAAGGCCGCGGCGAGCACCTTTTCGAGGGAATACCGGTCAAACAACGGCGTCGGCGCGATCTGTGGCGGCGGGTCGGAATCATTTTTCAGGACCCCGCCGATCAGCTTTTCTGCCCCACATGTGCAGAAGAGGTCGCGTTCGGCCCCCGCCAGATGGGGATTCGAAAAGAGGCGCTCACCCAACGCGTGCATCAGGCACTGACGCAAGTCCATCTGCAAGGCTACGAAGATCGCATTCCCCAGCATCTCTCCGGCGGAGAGCGCAAGCGGCTGGCCATCGCCACCGTGCTGGCTATGCAACCCGAGATTCTGATCCTCGATGAACCGACTGCAGGCCTTGACCCACAGGGAGAAGAGCTGCTGCTGACCATTCTGCAGGAACTGCCCCAGACCCGCATCCTAGTTTCCCATGACCCTTTCCTGACAGCACGATTGACACAGAGAACGGTCGTCATGCACCGGGGAGAGATCATACGGGATTACAGCACCCGGGATTTTCTCCACGACCAGGACCGCGCGCGACTCAACCTGCTGACCCTCACCTCACGCCGGGAGCACTGCCGGGAGATCAGGGCTCTGCAGCACCAGCATGCCCACAGCCACCGCCACCGGCATCTTCATGAGCACCGCCACCGGCATGGCGATCTGGAACACAGCCACCCCCATGAGCACGAGCATATCCACGCGCACACCTATACCCACCTGCATGGCGCCGACAGTGAGGACCACTGCCATCCACCGCGCCCCCGCTATCACGACCATGCCCACCCCCATCATGAGCAGGAACCCCACGATCACGACCATCCCGAAGACTATTAGGCAAAAAAATTGGCCCGCCCGGAATAAATCCGAACGGGCCCTCCATTTCACGGCAATGATTCTCCAGCCCCGGAAGAAAACTCCGGAACCCCTCCTTCACATGCGATCTCTTTGAAATAACGGAATAAATCCGTTTCAACCAAAACGATGAAAATACCATAACTCTTTTTTTCCAAAATGCCTATCAGGAAAACCCTGATTTTTATCTGAAATTTGATTATTTTATACTTCGAAATTTCTTAGATGGAGGTGTTTTCTGTGGATAACCTGTGGACAATGAGGGTGGAGAGAAAGAAGGGAAAGGGGTTTACAGGACCGTCAAGCCCTCTCGAATCGCAAGCTTAGTCAATTCAGGCAGAGATTCCACTCCCAGTTTCTGCATAATATTATGGCGATGAGTTTCGACAGTTTTGGAACTGACGTTCAACAGATCGGCGATATCCTTGATCGGAGTGCCTTCAACCAGCAATTGCAGGGTCTCACGTTCGCGGGGAGTGAGTTTGTCAAAAGGAGATGAGGCTCCTTCTTCGTCACCATGAAGCAGATTGTTCATGACAATATCGGTCACGCCCGGGCTCAGGTACATTCCGCCGGACACAACCACCTCAATCGCCTGGACCAGTTCGGCAATGACTGAATCCTTCACCACATAGCCCCGTGCACCGGCCCTGAGCATAGACAGAATGAACTTTCGATCCTTATGGCTCGATAAAGCAACCACCTTTACCCCGGGGGTTTCGGTCGCGATACGGCGGGTGGCGTCGAAACCGTTGAGAAACGGCATGGCCAGATCCATCACCACCACATCGGGTTTTAGTTCCTTCGCCAGTCTCACCGCAGCGCGACCGTCACTGACCGTGGCCAGCACTTCAATTCTGCCATGAGAATCGAACAGAGCCTTGACACAGTCATGAAAAATTTCGTGATCATCCGCAAAGATGATTTTGATGGACACGGGCAATACCTCCGCGGAAAAAGACAACCGGATGGAACAGCGTCAATTTTCAGCCACGAGAAGACAGGAGCATAAATCCCATCTGGCGCCCCGTTTTCCCCTGATCGCGCCGATGAGAGAAAAACAGTTCCCGATGGCAGCAGGTACATTCATCTGCAGCTTCGATATGCGCTTCCTGCAGCCCGGCCTGCAGCAGTTGCAAAAAACAGGCTTTACGCAGATCGAGGCGCCATTTGCCGACGCCCTGAGGACTTGCCAGCTCATCCCAGGGATGTCCGTCGGCGCGAAACGCATCGCGCACCGGTCGGTCGACTTCATATTTATGAGCGCCAATGCCGGGGCCGATGCCCGCCAGAAGGTTCTCGGGGGCACTGCCGAACAGATTGGACAGAGAACGCACTGCCTTGGAAAGAATACCCGCGGCTGCACCACGCCAGCCTACGTGAATCGTAGCTGCCACATGCTGATGAGGATCATAAAGGAGCACCGGGAAACAGTCCGCCACCAGGACGCCTACCAGGATTCCCGGCTGGTTGGTA
>NPIE01000168.1_pt2 | contig 35155 bp, 27 predicted proteins | sample 8637661 | NCBI WGS metagenome assembly NPIE01 (sample SAMN07420842, study PRJNA396082) | bioreactor metagenome | isolation source: sample BA12 brine-fed electro-methanogenic bioreactor BA | place: Japan: Kochi | collected 2016-12-09 | reverse complement strand
ATCGCGATACTTATAACAGAAGTCCGAGAGGGGTTTCAAGCGCTTGTTCCGGACATCAGGTGCTAGTGGTGAACAGCCTCGTTTTCCTGTTCAGCGCTATCAATCTCGCCACTCAACGTATGACCAGGCACCTTGTCGAGCAGAGCGACTTCAAGAACCTGATCCATGTGGCTGACGGGCATGACCTCCAGCGATTTAAGTATAACAGAGGGCACTTCGTCAAGATCTTTTCTGTTGTCTTCCGGGATAAGAATTCGGTTTATACCACCTCTTTTCGCCGCAAGCAACTTTTCTTTTAGGCCACCGATAGCAAGGACCCTGCCCCGCAGGGTAATTTCCCCTGTCATGGCCATATTTCGATCAATGGGACGGCCGGTAAAGGCTGAAGCCAGAGCGGTCGCCATGGTGATGCCGGCAGAGGGGCCATCCTTGGGGATCGCCCCCTCAGGAACGTGAATATGAATATCGAGTCGCGAATAGAAATCGCGCGGCAACTCAAGTTCACGCCACCGGGAGCGAACGTAACTGATGGCGGCCTGTGCAGACTCGCGCATCACTTCCCCAAGCTTACCCGTGACCGTCAACTTGCCCTGCCCGGGAAGGACCGTCGTTTCTATGGTCAGCAACTCCCCGCCGACTTCGGTCCAGGCAAGACCGGTGGCCAGACCGATTCGGCTTTCATCCTCGCGCAATCCGTAACGGAATCGCGGTACACCGAGATAGCGCTTGAGCGACTGCAGGGTAATTTGAAAGCGTTTGCGCTTATCCTTGCTGGTCACGGTTTCGCGCGCCATCTTGCGGCAGATAGAAGCAATTTCGCGTTCAAGACTGCGCACCCCGGCCTCGCGGGTGTAGCGTCTGATAATCTCCAGCAGAGCCGCCTCACTGAACTTGACCCGCTCAGGAACCAGGCCATGGGCTTCGATCTGCTTGGGAATCAGGTATTTGGTTGCGATATTGAGCTTCTCTTCCTCGGTATAGCCTTCGATGCGGATAATCTCCATCCGATCCTGCAGAGGCCTTGGGATAGAATAGAGCGTATTGGCCGTGGCCACAAACAGGACATTCGACAAGTCGTAATCAACGTCCAGGAAATGATCGTTGAAGGCATGGTTCTGTTCTGGATCTAGGACTTCGAGGAGCGCAGCGGAAGGGTCCCCCCGGAAATCGGTGCTCATCTTGTCGATTTCATCCAGCAGAAATACGGGGTTGCGCGAACCTACCTTGCGCAGATTCTGTATGATCTTGCCCGGCATCGCCCCAATGTAGGTGCGACGATGGCCCCTGATTTCAGATTCATCGCGCACCCCACCCAGTGAGATCCGGGTGAATTCACGCCCGAGAGATTTTGCGATGGAACGACCGAGGGAGGTTTTGCCGACACCGGGAGGTCCGACAAGGCAAAGAATCGGGCCCTTGATTTTTTTAACCAGGGCCTGCACTGCAAGGTATTCAAGGATCCGCTCCTTGACCTTTTTCAGCCCGTAATGATCGGCTTCCAGGATATCCTCGGCGCGCTCGATATCGAGGTTGTCTCGCGTTGCCTTGCGCCATGGCAGAGAAATCAGCCAGTCAAGGTAATTGCGCACCACGGTGGCTTCCGCGGACATGGGCGACATCATCTTGAGTTTGCGCAACTCGCCCAGGGCCTTGTCCGTGGCCTCCTTGGACATCTTCTTTTTCTTTATTTTTTCCTCAAGAGCCCGCAGCTCCTGCTTGAATTCGTCCTTCTCCCCCAACTCCTTCTGAATCGCGCGCATCTGCTCGTTGAGGTAGTATTCCTTCTGGCTGCGCTCCATCTGGCTTTTGACCCGGGTCCGGATGCGCTTCTCGATCTCAAGAATCTCAATCTCTTTCTCCATGAGACCAAGCAGCTTTTCCAGACGTTCGTGGGGGTCTAGAGCAGAGAGAATCGCCTGTTTATCATCGATACCGATATTGAGGTGGGCCACAATGGTATCGGCCAGACGTGAGGGATCGAGAATGCCGGAAACAGAGGAGACCATTTCAGGCGGCACTTTCTTACTCAGGCCGACATATTTCTCGAAGGTGTCGTTAATCCCACGGATCAGCGCCTCGGCCGTCGGGGATTCGGAAACATCCTCGGCGAGCTCCTCGACGTCGGCATAGAGCGCATTATCGTCAGGAATGAAGCGCAGGATTCGGGCGCGCTGCCGCCCCTCGACCAACACCTTGACCGTGCCGTCGGGCAGCTTGAGCACCTGGATGATCTGACACAGGGTTCCGATTTCGTAAAGATCCTCAAATTCCGGATCGTCGACCTTGGCATTTTTCTGAGTCACCAGAAAAAGGGTCTTGCCCTTCTCCATGGCACTCTCTATCGCCTGAATCGACTTTGCCCGACCGACAAAAAGCGGAACCACCATGTGCGGGAAAACGACAATATCCCGCAGGGGCAGAAGCGCCAGGCGATTGGTATCAAAATCCGGAAGATCGGATGTGTCGGTCATCTCAGCCATATCTCATCGCATCGCATCGGGTAAAAAGAAAAAACGTGCACAACTGCTGAGTTACGCAGACTCGGCACATTCAAACAAGACCATCGGCCGCGATTTGCCGGCGATAACGTCCTCGTTCACCACAACTTCCTTAACGCGATCCTGAGAAGGGATATCGTACATCACGTCGAGCATGGAGTTTTCAAGGATTGAGCGCAGACCACGCGCCCCCGTCTTGCGTTTGAGCGCTTCACGGGCGATGGCTACAAGCGCCCCATCGGTGAATTTGAGGCTGACCGCCTCCATTTCAAACAGCTTCTGGTACTGCTTGACCAAAGCGTTTTTGGGCTCTTTGAGGATGGCGATCAGCGCCTCCTCGTCCAGCTCATCCAGGGTCGCCACCACCGGCAGCCGGCCTATGAATTCGGGAATGAGCCCGAATTTGAGCAGATCTCCCGGCTCGACCTGCTCCAGAATTTCGCCGAGATTGATGTCCTTTTTATTTTTGATATCAGCGCCGAACCCCATGCTTTTGCTGCCGGTCCGCTGAGAGATGATGCTCTCAAGTCCGGAGAAGGCACCTCCACAGATAAACAGGATATTGGTCGTGTCGACCTTGAGGAATTCCTGCTGCGGGTGCTTGCGCCCCCCTTTGGGAGGCACGCTGGCCATGGTCCCCTCGATGATTTTGAGCAGGGCCTGCTGCACCCCTTCCCCGGAAACATCGCGTGTAATGGAAGGGGAATCGGACTTGCGGGCGATCTTGTCAACCTCATCGATATAAATGATCCCCTTCTGTGCTTTTTCCAGGTCGTAATCGGCCGCCTGCAACAGGTTGAGGATAATATTCTCGACATCTTCGCCGACATAACCGGCCTCGGTGAGATTGGTGGCGTCGGCGATGGCGAAGGGCACATTGAGAACCCGCGCCAGGGTCTGGGCAAGAAGGGTCTTGCCGCTGCCGGTCGGGCCGAGCAGAAGGATGTTGCTCTTCTGGATCTCCACATCCGAGGGTTTTGTGGCAAACTCAACCCGCTTGTAGTGATTGTAAACCGCGACCGAAAGAGTCTTTTTGGCCCGCTCCTGGCCAATGACGAAATCATCGAGAACCGCCCTGATTTCAGAAGGCTTGGGGAGGCGATCCATGGTGGACCCGCCGGCTTCTTCCAGCTTAGCCTCCTCGTCGATGATATCGTTGCACAGTTCGATGCACTCATCGCAGATGTAGACCGTCGGTCCGGCGATCAGCTTTTTCACCTCATCCTGGGACTTGCCACAGAATGAACAGGTGAGAGCGCCGCCCTTGTCATCATTTTGACTCACGAATTACCCTCCGAGTTGAGCTTTGAAAAAAACCGCGGAAGTCTCATGACTTCCTTTCTACCATTTGGTCAATGATACCATATTTCCGCGCGGCCTCGCTATCCATAAAGTAATCGCGCTCGGTGTCCTGCGAAATCCGCTCAACAGGCTGACCGGTATGCTGAGCGAGAACGTCATTGAGGGTCTCGCGCATGCGCAGGATTTCCCGCGCGTGAATGCTGATGTCGGATGCCTGACCCTGAAATCCCCCCAGGGGTTGGTGGATCATGATCCGTGCATGTGGCAATGCAAATCTCTTGCCGGCCGTTCCGGCGGCGAGCAGGACCGCGGCCATGCTGGCAGCCTGGCCGACACAAATCGTCGAAACCGGAGCCTTAAGGTACTGCATGGTATCGTAAATAGCCATCCCGGAAGTCACCACCCCGCCCGGGGAATTGATGTAGAGAAAGATATCCTTGTCGGGGTCCTCCGATTCGAGGAACAGCAACTGCGCGATAATCAGGTTCGCCATCTGATCCTCGATAGACCCGCCGATAAAGATGATTCGATCTTTCAGCAGGCGCGAATAAATATCGTAGGATCGCTCTCCGCGACCGGTCTGCTCAATAACAAATGGGATTACGGCCATGGGATCAGCCCTCCTCTTCCTCGGCGGCCGCCTCGCCCAGGTCTTCTTTGGCGACTTCGTTCACCTGCGCTTTTTCAAGCAGAAAGTCAAACACCTTGTCTTCTACAACGCGCGAAGCCAGCGCACGGCGCGCATCGCCTTCGGCGTAGCGCTTCTGCACCTCTTCAACCGGCACACCGACCATTTCGCTTACTTCCTGCATTTTAGCAGTCATTTCCGAGGCATCAACCTTAATGTCTTCCTGACGGGCCACTGCTTCAAGCAGAAGTGCTCCCTTGACCTGATCGGCGGCCTGCTCATGGTACTGCTCGGCAAACATATCTTCGTTCATGCCGAGCATTTCCATGGACATTCCCTGGTAGCTCAGCCGCCGCCGTGCGTCTTCGTACATCTGCTTGAGCTGGTCGGCGACCATGACATCGGGAACCTCGATGGAGTTACGCTCGAGCAGAGCCTGAATCACGCGCTCGCGCATCTCGGCTTCTATGCGGCGGGTCTCCTGGGTGATATGGGCTTCCTTAATCTTTTCGCGTAACGCATCAACATTCTCGGCACCGAACTGCTGAGCGAATGCATCGTCGATCTCCGGCAGCCGGCGCTCTTTAATCTCATTGAGCCTAACCTTGAAGACAGCCGGCTTGCCGGCGAGATCTTCAACGCCATAGTCCTGGGGAAACTCAACCTCGATCTCACGCTCGTCGCCGCGGCCCATCCCTTCAATCTGCTCCTCAAAGCCGGGAAGAAATGTACCGGAGCCGAGTTCAAGTTCATAGTTTTCAGCAGAACCGTTCTGAAAGGCCTCACCGTCAACAAAGCCTTCAAAATCAATTACCGCGATATCTCCACCGCGAGCCTTGTCATGTTCGCTGACCACCGTTTCCGCACGGGAATTGCGCATCTCGGCGATCTGCTCATCGACAAACTTCTCATCGAACTCGAACTTTTCCTTCTCGATGACCAGTCCTTCGTAGTCCTTCACTTCAATTTCAGGCTTGACTTCAACCAGCAGTGAATAGGTAAACGGGCTGCCTTTTTCGATCGAACCACTGTCGAGCATCTCCGGATCGGAAACGGCAGCGATCTTGTTGTCCATCAACGCCTGCAGGTAGCTGTCGTTGATCAGGCGATTGAGAACCTGGTGCTCCATGTCGGCGGCATAATATTTCTCCAGCACGCTGCGCGGCACCTTGCCGGGGCGAAAGCCCTTCACTTTAGCCGTCTTGCCGATTTTCCTGTAAGCTTTTTCGATTTCGGCATCGACCTTTGCAGCTTCAATTTCAAATTGCAGCTTCTTCTTGACGCTGTTGACGTCTTCAACCTTGACATTCACACCACTCATGCCGTTGACCTCGCTGAATTATTTAATAAACGAAAAGCCCCCCGCGGCATCTGCCAGGGAGTCCAACCGGATTGACATTCCTGAACCGGCGCGGAAGGCGGATCACAAGTCCGAAAAGAAATTGGTGCGAGAGGGGGGAGTCGAACCCCCACGGTTGCCCGCTGGATCCTAAATCCAGTGCGTCTGCCAATTCCGCCACTCTCGCGCAGAACGAAGGATTTTCTCAAAAGGGTTGGCAAGAACAAAGGAACCCTGGAGGAAAAGACCCAGTCGGCAAACAGCCAGCTTCGGCTATTATAGAGCCTGGGTCGGGTCGCGATCAAATCTTGTTTCGCGCCGCATCATGAAAAGGGCCCGCCCCGTTAACCCGAAGCGGGCCCATCTTATAACTTGGGGTGAGTGATGGGATTTGAACCCACGACAACTGGAGCCACAATCCAGTGCTCTACCGACTGAGCTACACCCACCGTGATAGCAAAAACGAAAACAGATACTAGCCAAGCGTTTCGCGGTTTGTCAATCACAAACTTCAAATCACCGCCAGGCACCATACAAGTGGCGCGCCAGGGAGGATTCGAACCCCCGACCCACGGCTTAGAAGGCCGTTGCTCTATCCAACTGAGCTACTGGCGCTTTGAAAAATGGTCGGGGCGAGAGGATTCGAACCTCCGACCCCCTGCTCCCAAGGCAGGTGCGCTACCAGGCTGCGCTACACCCCGACGTAAGGGATGTTCTCTTAACATGGCCCTGCAGAATTTGCAACCCAAAAGACATCCAAAAGACAACAATGGAGTAATAAAACTTCAAAAAAGATTGAATCTCAGCCTCTCATAAACGGCACAGGACATGCAACCGGCAGACAGGCAGATTGTCGCAGATGCTTCCTGTTCCAAAGGAATCACCGCTGATTCGGAAAAAAATCCAGACCAGATTCACTCCAAATATCCAGCATGTCGATTTGCGTTTCAGGAATACCGCAGAAAACGGCCATGGAGAAAATCATGTCACCCTCTTCGATAGTTTCTTGCACCATTCTGCTTTTGAGCTTTCTGTTAACCGGCTGCGGCGGAGGTGGCGGCAGCGATGACGCCCCCATCATCGCACCACCCGGAGACTCGGACTTTCAAGGCGGCATATCCGTCCAAGCCCCCGTCGTCACAGCTGGCCGCTCAACACAGCTGCGCGCCACATCGATAAACGGATTTGCCCCGGAATCCCTCTCTTACGCATGGACCCTGCTGCAACAGCCCGGCAATGCCACCCTTGAACCCGCAAACGAGAGGGAAACGACATTAACGACCGCCCTTCCCGGTGAACATGTCATCAGGCTGACTGTTTCAAGCGGCCAAAATTCCGACACAGTTGAAGTGATCGTTGACGCCGTGGCGCCTGGAGCCAACCGCCCTCCTACGGCGGCGATCAAGGTGGAGCACAACCAGGCAACCATCGGCGAACCTTTTCTATTGGACGGCAGCGCCAGCAGCGACCCGGATAACGATCCGCTCTCTTTCACCTGGGTTCTGGCAGACGGCCCAGCGGGGAGCAATGCCACGCTCTCCAGCACCAGTCAGCAGACGATCTTTCTGACAGCGGACCAGGAGGGGGATTACACCGTTTCCCTTCAGGTTGACGACGGCGAATTCTCCAGCCAAATCCAATCGGTGACAATCAACGCCCAAGAACCTCGCGCCAACGAATCACCTCAGGCGGTCATCACCCCCGAGACGATCCAGGCCGCAGTTGGCACCCGAACATTTCTCGACGGCTCTCAAAGCACAGACCCCGACGGCGACAGCCTCAGTTACCGCTGGCAGTTGCTGCACCAGCCTGCGGGAAGCCAAAGCACCCTGACCAACAACACCTCCTCCGCAACCTATCTGACTCCGGATACCGAGGGAGAATACCGCATTGAACTGGTCGTCAGTGACGGCCGCGTTGAAAGCTCGGCCACCCAGGCGACCATCATTGCCACGGAGCAGGACAACAACCTGATCCGTCCGATCGCAGACGCCGGGGAGAAGCAGCTGGTTTCAATCGGCGATGAAGTCCTGCTGGACGGCGGAGGCAGCAGGACAGAAAACGAAGAGGACCTCTTTTTTTCATGGTCCCTGCTTTCGACACCGTCCGGGAATGTGACGTTGTCCGATAAAAACTCTGCGACACCTTTTTTCACACCCGACCGCGCCGGCATCTATCTGGCACAACTCATCGTCAGCAACGGACAGCTCAACAGCGAACCGGATACAGTTGAAATCCAGGTCAATGCGCCTCCCGTGGCAGATGCCGGATCAGATCGCCAGATCTACCTCGGCAGCCGCCTTACGCTTGACGGCAGCGCCAGCAGCGATTCCGACTCGGGACCTCAGCCGCTGGTTTACAGCTGGCAGGTGCGCGACGCGAACGGGACCCCTCTGCCCCTCGAGGAGGCCGACCAAAAGATCACGCGCTTCACCCCTTTGCAGACCGGTTTCTACACTCTGATCCTGACGGTGGATGACGGACTCGACAACCACACCGCTCAGGCTATCGTCGAAGTCGTTTCGGCGCCGGCTCAGCACCCTGTCGCCGATGCAGGAGGCAGTGCCACGGTCGACACGGGCGAGACCGTCTATCTCAATGGATCGGGCAGCTTCGATCCTGAAAGTGACCCGCTGACCTTTCACTGGAGCTTTATCAATCTGCCTGCCGGCAGCCTGCTCAGCGATGCAGATATTAACCAGGTCTCCGCCTCTTCCCCCGAGGCGTCTTTTGTCCCCGATCGTGACGGTCGCTATGACGTGGCGCTGATCGTCAATGACGGAACCTTCGACAGCGAACCGGATACCGCGATCATTACCGCCGTCTCGCGGCCCGTGGCCGATGCAGGTCCGGATCGCACCGTCGGTCTCGGCACCGAGGTTGTCTTGAACGGCGGCGACAGTCTTGCACCTCAGGGAAATGCGCTGAACTACTCATGGAGCCTTGAACCCCCGGCATCAAGCCAGGCGCAACTCTCTTCTGCACAAGGGGAGCTGACCAGTTTCACCCCCGATGTCCCCGGCAGCTACCATATCGGACTCACCGTCGATGACGGATTATTAACGAGCGATGAGTTCGTCGTGAAAATCACGGCAGTCAACAGTTTCATGCGCACCTATGGCGGCTCAGGGGTTGATTTCGGCGGTCCGGTGCACGAACTCGAGGATGGATCCGGCTATATCATCGGCGGCGAATCCAATTCACCGAGTATCGCTGAACATGGCGATTACGACATGGTCCTTATCGGCACGGACCGCGCAGGGACGGCGACCTGGAGAGAGGTGTACGGCGGAGCGGGAGCAGAGGAGCTCTGGAGCCTCGCTGCGAAGTCGGACGGAGGCTTTTATCTGGCCGGCTTCAGCAACTCCTTCGGAGAAGACACGGGGGATTCATCAGGCGCAGGAGATGCCTACCTGGTTGAAACCCTGACCCAGGGAGTTCAATTTAATCAAGATGTTTACGGCAGCACTGATCTGGACCAGGCTCAGGCCGTTCTTCCAACCTCAGACGGCGGATTGATCCTTGCCGGATACAGCCAGTCTCCGGACATGGCTCCTCAGGGCGTCAATGACGCCAGCATGTATATCATCAAGCGTTCGGCAGGCGGGGAGATCACCTGGGAGAAAAGCTATGGCGGCGCGCTGGTCGAAGATGCCTGGGGCATTGCCGAGAAACCCGACAGCAGCGGGTTCCTGATCGCCGGCTTCAGTGATTCCTTCGCGGACAACTCTCGCGGAGACGCCTACCTTGTGGAAATCGACGCCGACGGCAACCAACTTTCCGGCCTGACGCTGGGAGATCCGGGGCTGTATGATGAGTTCTACGATCTGAATCGTATCGGCGACAGTCACCGCTATATCGCTGTCGGTTATACCGAATCTCACCAGGACAGCAATGGCGATTTCTATTTTGTCATTATTTCCAACGAGACCCCCGGAGAATTGCGCGTCGAGAAAGAAATCGCGCTGGGAGGAACAGCCTACGACGATGCACACGCCGTTGCGACTTGCGACGACGGAGGCTTTGCCCTGGTCGGCACAACTCATTCCTATGGGCACAGCGCCCTGAACCCCGACATCCTGCTGATCAGAACAGGCGGAACAGGCAATCAAATCTGGCAACACACTTATGGCGGAGCGGCAAACGATCAGGCCTGGTCAATCACGCAAACCCTGGACGGCGGCTACCTGATCGGCGGCAATACCGCCTCTTTCGGCCAGGGCCTGCAGGATATGCTGCTGATCAAAACCGAAAATGACGGAAACGTACCGCCAATAGCCCTCTCTCTTCCAGCAATATCTCAAAATGAAGGAACGGCCGTGGATATCGACGGTGCAGCCGGATTTCTCGAGCCCAATGCACAGCCGCTCACCTTCGAAGTGATCAACCTGCCCGGGGAGCTTTCGCTGAACACAAACACGGGCCGCGTCTCCGGGACTCTGCCGGAAGTGACCTCAGACCGCACCATACCGGTCACCCTGATTGCCTCGGACCCCGAGGGACGCAGCGCTGCAGCGACATTGATGCTCACAATAATGGACAGGGACTGAATCAGAGATGGACGAAAAATGATTTATTTTCTTCAATAACCCCTTGCCTTCACGGCGCACCTGTTTTATAAAGGTCTGCGTCAGGCAAGGTTGTGCAGCACTCACTTTGTTTTTTCGGCAAAGCTAATGAACCGCACAGTCCATGCGACTGCGCGGTTTTTTAATGTCGAGGGCGAAGGAGACTGCACCAGGAAAAACGGGGGAGGAAACTCCCCGGAATGCAAGGAGCAAAAGATGGCTGAAGGTACAGTAAAATGGTTTAACGACGCAAAGGGTTTTGGTTTCATCGAGCAGGAGAATGGTCCGGACGTTTTCGTTCATTTCTCCGCCATACAGGCCGAGGGTTTCAAATCCCTGCTGGAGGGTGACCGGGTCGAGTTCGAAGTGACCGAAGGACAGAAAGGCCCCCAGGCCAGCAACGTCGTTAAACTCTGAGACCTCAAGTAACCCCGTTCCCTAAGCTCCACGGTACCGCCGTGGAGCTTTTTTATTAACAATCTGGAGAGATAGCTCATGGACAAGAAAAATCCAACGGTTCTGATCAAAACCAATGTCGGCGACATCACCCTTGAACTCGATGCCGAAAAAGCGCCGATCACGGTCGAGAATTTTCTCGAGTACGTGCGCAGCGGCTTTTATGACGGCACCATCTTTCATCGGGTCATCGACGGTTTCATGATCCAGGGCGGCGGCATGACGCCGGACATGAAAGAGAAAAAAAGCGGCAAATCCATCAAAAACGAAGCCGACAACGGCCTGACCAATCAGCGCGGAACCGTGGCCATGGCCCGCACCCAGGTGGTCGACAGCGCAACCTCCCAGTTTTTCATCAACGTCGCTGACAATGATTTCCTCAACCATCGCGACAAAACGGCCAACGGCTACGGATACGCCGTCTTCGGCCGCGTCGTCGACGGCATGGATACGGTGGACGCCATCCGGCACTCAGCGACGACCACCGTCGGCTTTCATCAGGACGTTCCCAAAACAGCTATTGTCATGGAGCAGGTGTCAGTCGTCGAATAAGGCGGCCTTCAGCGAACCGGGGCAATTCGCTGTGCGCCGGTTCGCTCTTCTATACCCTCAGCATTTCTCTTCTCAATTCCTTCCATGGTTACTTTCCTGCGGCACCAATCTCTCACGCCTGACCCTGAAATGAATCTTTGATCTCAAGAACGCGAGCTTCTAATTTTCATGCCGCCTAAAACTGTCTGAATCAACACGCCGCGCTTATTCGAATCAGGACAATCATAACAATGGGTTTCAGGCAAATTTGACATAATATCTCGACCATATTAAAATACTATGTCGTTTTTTCGAGGAACTCCTCTCTTTTTCAATCATACAAGGAGCCTTTTTCTTCATGGCAATCTACGATCAGACTCAGCAAAATATCGCTCGCAAGATCAATGAAAACTCTAAAATTTCCAACTGGAAAGACTGGCGCTGGCAACTGCGTCACTCGGTGGAATCCATCGATACGTTTGAAAATCTGCTCGACATCAAATTCCCCGCCGAGGAACGCAGGGAACTGGAAGAGACCCTGAGCAAATTCCCTCTTTCGGTGACCCCCTACTACATGTCTCTGATCGACGCGGAGGATTACCAGAACTGTCCTGTCTTCAAACAGGCTTTTCCCTCCCCCGCCGAACTGGATATCGGCGGCTGCGACATGGCCGACCCGCTGGCGGAGGACACCGACAGCCCGGCGCCGGGGATCACGCATCGCTATCCCGACCGGGTGCTGTTTCACATCAGCAACGTGTGCAGCATGTACTGCCGCCACTGCACCCGCAAACGCAAGGTCGGCGACCAGGATTCCATCCCCGGGCGGGAGGAACTGCGGCAGGGGCTGGACTATATCCGCAACCACCCCGAAGTGCGCGATGTGCTGCTCTCCGGCGGCGACCCGCTGATGCTCAATGACGATTACCTCGACTGGATTCTGACCGAGGTCCGCAAGATCGAGCATGTCCAGATTATTCGCATCGGTTCCCGCATGCCGGTGGTCCTGCCCTACCGGATCACCGACGAACTGGTCGAGGTACTCAAGAAGCACCAGCCGGTGTGGCTCAACACTCACTTCAACCACCCGCGCGAGATCACCACATCGAGCAAGCAGGCAATCCGCAAGCTGGCGGATGCAGGCATTCCGCTGGGCAATCAGACCGTGCTGCTGGCCGGCGTCAATGATTGCCCCCGCGTAATCAAAGCCCTGGTCCACAAGCTGGTGCATAACCGTGTGCGCCCCTACTACCTTTATCAGTGTGACCTGTCGGAGGGGCTGACGCACTTCCGCACCCCGGTGGGCAAAGGGATTGAAATCATGGAAAGCCTTATCGGCCACACCAGCGGCTTTGCCGTTCCGACCTACGTCATCGACGCGCCGGGCGGCGGGGGCAAAATTCCCCTGAGCCCCAATTACCTGATTTCTCTTTCAACCAATAAAGTGGTGCTGCGCAACTACGAAGGCGTGATCACCACCTACCAGGAGCCCGACAGCTATGAGGCCACTTTCTGCGATCGCAAATGCGACGACTGCCGGCTTCATCTCAAGCTCGAGGATGCCGAGGAATACCGGGCGACCGGCATCGAGATGCTGCTGTCGGATCATGATGAAACCATCTCCCTGACTCCCGAGAACAACGCCCGTATCGATAGGAGAAACCATGAGTGATATCATTGAGCGTCTGGGACGCTCCCAGATACAGCACGGCAAGAACAACAACCGCATTTACCTGATGAAGCTCGATCCGCGCGACAGCGTCGAGTTGGTGGGCAAACTCGACAACCTGGCGCAAAACAATGGCTACACAAAGATATTCGCCAAGGTTCCCGCTGAAGCCCAGCCGGTTTTCACGGAAGCGGGCTACCAGGTCGAAGCGCACATCCCGCAATTCTTCAACGGCACCAACGATGCCGCTTTTCTGGGAAAATATTTCTGCGACAAACGCAGGAAAGAGAAAAAGCCGGACATGGTGCACGAAATTATCGAGACTGCTCGAACCAAAGCTGAACAGCCGGCTTGCCCCGAGCTTAAGCCGGGGTTCTCTCTGCGCCGACTTGAACATGCGGACGCCGAGGCCATGGCCGAGGTTTACCGCGAGGTCTTCGCGAGCTACCCGTTCCCCATCCATGATCCCGATTATCTGCGCGAGACCATGGACGACAACATCCTGTACTGGGGAACCTGGGAGGGGGACAAGCTGGCGGCGATCTCTTCCGCCGAAACCTACCCGGATGAGCGCAATGCGGAGATGACCGACTTTGCCACCCTGCCCGATTATCGTGGTGCCGGTCTGGCCCAGGTGCTGCTGGCGGAGATGGAAGACGAGTTGCGGCGTCAGGAGTACCACACCGCCTACACCATTGCGCGCGCCTACAGCTTCGGCATGAACATCACCTTTTCCAAGCACGGTTACAGCTACAGCGGCACGCTGACGCACAACACCGATATTTCCGGTGAACTTGAAAGCATGAATATCTGGCACAAGGCGCTTTGATCGCAGATCCATAAGCGCCCTGCCCCTTGACAGGGCAGACAATGCAGGACAGAATCCCGCGGAACCGACGTATCGCGGGATTCTTTTTTGCGTGGGATAATCGAATGGACTTTCTGACCCTCTTCGGGCTGGCCGCAGCCCTGGCCATGGATGCCTTCGCCGTCGCGCTGGGTGCGGGCCTGACCCTGGAACGGCTTACCGGCGGACATATGTTTCGCCTGAGTTTTCACTTCGGATTGTTCCAGGGGATGATGCCGATCATCGGCTGGCTGGCAGGCCTGAGCGTGCAGCGCTGGATTGCCGCCTATGATCACTGGATTGCCTTTATTCTTCTCTCCTTTATCGGCGGCAAAATGATCTACGAAGCCTTCAGGGAGGAGCAGGCGCTGCGTAATCCACGCGATCCAACCCGCGGCCTGACCCTGGTCATGCTCTCCATCGCCACCAGCATCGATGCGCTGGCGGTCGGCCTGTCGCTGGGGATGCTGGGGGTTACGATCTGGTTTCCAGCGCTGATCATCGCCGTGGTGGCGGGAGTGTTCACGCTTGCGGGCATGCTTCTGGGAAGGCGCATCAGCAATCTATGGGGACCCCGTGTGGAAATTTTCGGAGGGGTGGTGCTTTTTGCCATCGGTTTAAAAATTCTGCTGGAACACACCCTGGGAGGTTGATTTTTCAAGAAAACTGCAGGTAAGGCAGAAGAAGACCGATCGCCGACAGAATGACCAGCAGCAGAAAAGAGACCCTGATTTCATCTTCCGCCCTCCGACCGCGACGCCAGTTGACCAGCATTCCGGCAACTCCCAGAAAAAGTCCCAGATACATCATCCCCTGCAGATAGCCGAGCAATTCAACATCCCAGCTGGTGCGCAGAGGAATATCGTAATAGCGGTCAAAAAAAGTTTCGACCTGCGGCTTGGCTTTGGACAGAACCAGGACCGCGGCCAGCATCAGCAACCAGCCGAAGACAACCAGAACTTCCAGGGAACGAACCCAGATGTCGGGTTTTCGACGACGTTCAACGCCTCTGCGGAGGCTGGAATCGGGCATGACGGATCAACTCCCTACTGCTCTCGCTCATGGAACCTGGGATCAGGCCCGCGACTATCCACCTGTTGCAGGAAATGCTCGATTTCTTCGGCCGGCAGCGGTTTGCTGAAGAGATATCCCTGCATCTCCTGGCAGCGGTGGTCCCTCAGAAAATCAAGCTGCCCTTCAGTTTCGACCCCTTCGGCAATCACCTGCAGCTTCAAACTGTTGCCCATGGAGATAATGGCCGTGGCGATAGCGGCATCAGTGGCATCGAGTTCGACGTCGCGCACAAAGGACTTGTCGATTTTCAGTGTGTTGACTGAAAAGCGCTTGAGATGCGCAAGGGATGAATAGCCGGTGCCGAAATCGTCAATGGCGATCATAACGCCCAGATCCCTGAGTTGATTGAGGATCGCCACCGCAGATTCGGGGTTCTGCATGACCACCGTTTCTGTAACCTCGATTTCAAGATCGCAGGGGGCGAGCCCGGATTCATCAAGAACCCGGCGCACGACATCGATAAACTCCCGCTGCTGCAACTGGTAGCCGGAAATATTGACCGCCACGCGCATCCGCGGCAGTCCCTGCTTCTGCCACCGGCGGTTCTGCAGACAGGCCTGAAGCAGAACCCATTCTCCAATGGAGAAAATCAACCCCGTTTCCTCCGCCAGAGGGATGAACTCGTTGGGCGGCAGAAGACCCAGCTCCGGGTGTTCCCAGCGCAGCAGCGCCTCCATGGCGGTAATACGCCCCGAAGCGATATCGACCTTGGGTTGGTAGAAAATACGAAACTGATCCATCTCCAGCGCTTTGCGGATGGCCGTCTCAAGCACCAGACGCTTTTCCACGTCTGAATCCATCTCTTCGCGATAAAACTGATAATTGTTCCGCCCCTGAGCCTTGGCGTGGTACATGGCGATGTCGGCCTTTTTGATCAGGCTCTGGGCGTCCTGGTGATGGTCGGGAAACAGGCTGATGCCGATGCTGGTGGTGATAAAGAGTTCATGTCCGTCAATGCAGAGAGGCTGAACCAGATTTTTAAGAATTTTCTTCGCGACCTTTTCGACGCTCTCTGCGCCATCAACATTCCCCAGGCAGAGGGTAAATTCATCTCCCCCCATGCGCGCCACAGCATCGACCTCGCGGATGCATTCCCGCAGGCGCTGTCCCATCTCCCGCAGCAAACGATCGCCCAGGACATGACCCAGGGTATCGTTGATAATCTTGAAACGGTCGAGGTCGAGAAAAAGAACGGCGACCTGTCTACCCTGGCGGCGCGCCAGCGCGATGGAATGGTTGAGCCGGTCGAGAAAAAAAGCGCGGTTGGGCAAACCCGTCAGCTGGTCGTAGTGCGCCAGCCGGTACAGCTCCGCCTGAGCCTTTTTGTGCTCGGTCACGTCACGACAGATGGCCCAGACCGTACCCAGGCCATCGTTATGCAGGCAGCAGCGAGTCAGCGACCCCTCCACATCAAGAATGTCGTCATGCCGGCTGAGCAGGCGGCCGTTGGTCACCCGGCCGGCTTCACCACGCAGAACACGGTCGAATTCATGGCTGCAATTGTCACGGAACTCAGGATGAACGATGTCTTTGAGATTGAGTTTCTGCAGATCGTTGCCGTCATATCCCATGGCCTGTCGCCAGGCCCGGTTGGCAAACCGCAGCCTGCCATCCTTGTCAACGTTGAAGATCAGATCGCTGGCTGTTTCAAGAAATTCGCTCATCCCCTTCTGACTGTTGCGCAGTTCCTGATTTTCTCGCCGAATGACCGACATCAGAAAAACGCCCACCACCGCAACAGCGGCATTGAGGACACTGACCCAGAACCAGAGCAGAAAGAGATGCAGGCCATTCTGATGCAGGTTCGGCGCGACAAACGGCATGGGGACATTGGCCCACCAACCCTGATGGCCGCCCAGCAGCACCAGACCATAAAGCAGGGCCCCTGAAAGCCCCATGAGCCATACACGATGCGGTTGCTCCAGAAGCACGGCGGCCTCAAGAGTCACTAATAGATAAACCGGCCAGAACCAGCTCGCGGCACCCCCGCTGAAATGAATCAGAAAAGTCACAATGGAGAGGTCAAGAAGGACCTGCAGTGAATTGACGTAGACGGGGTGCGCAAGACGGTCGTAAAAAAGATGAACGGCGCCATTGTGCAGAAGGATGGCGGCAACGGAGATGAAAAGAGCCAGAAGCTGGGGGCGGCTGAGAAAAAATCCGTAAGGACTTCGCAAAAAAAGAAAACCTGCAGCGAGGCAGCTTGTCGCCAGCGTCCCGAGAAGAAACCAGCGAATTTTGACCAGCAGAAAAGTCCGGTCACGAGGATCAGCGAAATTAATCTCGGAGCAGGCAAAAAACCGGCCCATCAAAGAATTCGAAGACTCCCAGCCTGAAGACGCTGAGTTCAGGTTGTCCCGTGATGGCGTGGCGATGGCTGAGTCCTCCGGCAGAAGGCCATGGGTTGGCGCGCCTCTATCGCTCCCCGGCACATCCCGCGAAAGAATGCAACAAAGAGAGCCTTGCGAAGATCTCATCCACCATACAAAATTATAATATTTTTATCAATTACTTTTTACACTTATTAAAGAAACAGGTTTCAAACCCGGGTTCTGTCACCAGAAACGCACCGGCCCGGTATCGAGGTGAACAAAATCCGACTTCGGGTAATAACCGACTCCCCCCTTTCTCAGCCTGCGGGCCGCCTGCCGAAGAGCCTTGAGTTCACGACCGGGAAGTCGCACGTCCACTGCCTGACCGATGGTGTGATAACTGCGCTTGGCTACGCCGCTGCTCTGCTGCCGCAGCATCCTGTTGGTTTCCGGCGAGCGATACCCTGAGATGATGTTAAACGGGGATGATGATTCAAGAGTGCTGCGCACCGCGAAAAGCTGATCAAGCAGGCGCGGGTCGATGGAGCCAATTTCGTCACGGCGAAAATCGCGCAGGATGTGCTCGATCTCCCGCATAACGGAGGCGTTGTATTGACCCTCAGCCCAATAAACCGCGTTTTCGAGCTTCTCGCCGGTGTGAAGATTGTAAAAAGAGAGACTGCGCTCGGGAGATTGCCGGGCTGAAACCGAAACCGGCAGGGCCAGACAGGCAAGAGCAGCCAGGTGGCTGCCGACAAATGCCCGCCTTCCAAGGTGAGTGTTAAAAATACGAGGGTCGGTGAAAAAAGAGGACATGAAGCCAATCCTTTTGATTATTCTTTTTCAATCTGTTCAAGCAATGAAAATGAACCCTTTTCAACAGCGCATAGCATCAAAAATCAAAAGCAATTTCCAGGCCAGAACAGTTTCATTCAAATCATGGCATTCAGCGCAAACTCACCCCTCCGCCCGACGGGCCAGAGCATCACGAACTTCCTGCCAGCACGACAGGGGGATGGGAATTTCGCCCCGCGCCCAGCCGATACGGGCGGCGCTGTCGGAAAATCCGTGAAAATCCGAGCCACCGGTGACAATCAGCTTTCGCTGCCGCGCCAATTCCGTCAGTTCGGCAACGTCATCCCGCGATCCGGCATTGTTATATGCTTCAACACCATCAAGGCCCAAAGCGACAAGAGCATCAAGCAGCTGGAGCAGGACACCCTGATCCTCCGTGATCAGCGGAGGGTGAGCCAGAACGGCGACCCCGCCTGCGCGATGAATGAGGGCAATCGCCTGGTCGGCAGGAAAGAAACGCTTCTCGACATTGCAGCGTACCAGATAGCGATTGAAGGCTTCATCATTGTCGCGCACATGCCCTGCCTTGATAAGTGCACGCGCAATGTGCGGGCGCCCGACCGTCCCTCCCGCAGAACGGCGGATCTGCCTGAAATCCAACAGGGTACGCCCTTCTGTGGCGAGAACTTCATTGACCCGCTGCACGATCATTTCGTTGCGCCGCGCACGGAAATCGCGAAAATCCGTCAACTCCCGAACAAGTTCAGGCGCGTGAGGGTCAAATCCATATCCGAGAATGTGAAGATCGCGCAGGTCCTGCCATTGACTGGACAACTCCACTCCGGCGACAATCTCAAGGTCAGCGTGGCGAGCTGCGCCGACAGCCCTTTCGATGCCGTCGATATTGTCATGGTCGCAGATCGACAGCGCCCTCACCCCGTTGTCGCGCGCCATAGAGACAATTTCTTCCGGAGAGAAAAGTCCGTCCGAATATGTCGTATGAACATGCAGATCAGCCAGTGGACCATCGGGTTTTGCGCCGGGCGCACGGAATTCTTGTACTTTCATTAGATCAAATAAGCTTTCGGATCAATGGCTGGAGAAAAATCTGCGAATAACGGATTCAACCAGGTGCGAAGCTTAGCATAAAAAGGGCTGTCGTGAGAAGAGTCGCCCGGAGCATTATCTCTTCGGCCATTTCTTGACCCATCGCTTAGGAGAGGGTAAATTCATGGGCGCCGGCTGCAGCTCTGCACGCACCCCCCTCATTCCTTTCTTCTGGAAGGCCCGATGACGCAATTGCTTGAAATTGAAAACCTTCACACTTCGTTTTTTACCGAGGAAGGCCCGGTCCATGCGGTCCGCGGCATCGACTTCGCCTTATCCACCCGCGAAACCCTCGCGCTGGTTGGCGAATCCGGCTGCGGCAAATCCATCACCTCCCTGTCGATCCTGGGACTGATCCCACCACCGGGACGCATGGTGGAAGGCCGCATTCTCTATCGGGGAGCCGATCTGGCAAAGCTTCCCAGCGAGGAGATGCGCCGGATCCGCGGCAACCGCATATCCATGATATTCCAGGAACCGATGACCTCGCTCAACCCGGTCCTGCGCATCGGCGACCAGATCCGGGAAGTGCTTCAGCTTCACAAAAAACTCGGGGCCGCCCAAGCTCTCGATCAGGCGGAAAAACTGCTGCACGATGTCGGGATTCCGTCAGCGCGGCAACGCCTGCGCGACTATCCGCACAGTCTGTCGGGCGGCATGCGACAGCGCGTCATGATCGCCATGGCCCTGGCCTGCGATCCGGATATCCTGATCGCCGATGAACCCACCACCGCCCTTGACGTCACGATCCAGGCGCAGATCATGGATCTTCTGCTGCACCTCAAGCAGGAGCGTGACATGGCGACTCTTCTGATCACCCACGACCTGGGCATTGTCGCTGAGAGCGCCGATCGCGTGGCCATCATGTACGCCGGCCTTATCATGGAATATGCGCCGGTGGTCCCGATTTACGACCATCCCCGCCACCCTTACACCCGCGGGCTTCTGGCCTGCGTTCCGCGCCTGGGCGACAAGAAATCGCGGCTGGCTCCCATCAGCGGGCAGGTCCCCGACCCGCGGCAGATGCCGCAAGGCTGCCCCTTTACCGCGCGCTGCCCCGAAGCCCTCTCTCGGTGCAGCACGCACAGGCCCGGGTTGACTGAAGTCGCTCCCGGTCATTTCGTCCGTTGCTGGAGGGCGCAATGACTCCACTGCTCGATATCCGCGCCCTGCGAAAATCCTTCTGGGTCAAAGCCTCCCCTTTCTCTCCCCGCAAACTGGAATTGCGTGCCGTCGACAACCTCTCGCTAAGCCTGAAAGGCGGCGAGACGCTGGGGCTGGTGGGGGAGTCCGGCTGCGGAAAATCCACCACCGGCAAGCTGGTCATGCGGTTGCTTGACGTCGATGGCGGACAGATTCTTTTTCAGGGGCAGGATATCACCCGCCTGCCAAACAGGCACATGCGTCCCCTGCGCCGTTCCATGCAGATGATCTTTCAGGATCCCTATGCTTCTCTTAACCCCCGTATGCGCATCGGCGACACCATTGCGGAAGCCTTCAGGATTCATGGGCTCGCCCAAGGGCCAGGCCTGCGGGATCAGGTAGTGGACCTGCTGGAAAAGGTCGGCATGAGCGCCGATCATGCGGGACGCTACCCTCATGAATTTTCCGGTGGGCAGCGCCAGCGCATCGGTATTGCCCGCGCGCTGGCCCCGAATCCGCAGCTGATCGTCGCCGACGAGCCTGTTTCCGCGCTCGACCTCTCCATTCAGGCCCAAGTCGTCAATCTGCTCAAAGATCTTCAGCAGGAGTTCGGCCTGACCTACCTGTTCATTGCCCACGACCTGTCGCTGGTGGAGCATTTCTGCGATCGGGTTGCCGTCATGTATCTGGGCGCCATCGTAGAGCAGGCCCCGGCGGAGAGTCTCTACCGCCGCCCCCGCCACCCTTACACCGAAGCCCTGCTCGAGGCGGTGCCGGTCCCCGACCCTCACCGTCGACACCCGCATGTTCCCCTCAAGGGAGAAATCCCCTCCCCCCTGTCGCCGCCGTCCGGATGCACCTTTCATCCGCGCTGCCCCTATGCCCGCGACATCTGTGCCCGCCAGGCGCCCCAGGCTGTTGAACAAGCCCCGGGGCATTTCAGTGCATGCCATTTCAGTAACGAAGTCGGGCGCCGCGGCTCCTGAATAACGACATTACACCAGATACCGGAGCGCTTGACAGTCTGCTGCACCATCGTACAGAATCAATCCACTCGTTCACCCCTCCCATTTCTTTAAGACCACCCGCCCGGAGGCAACATGGGGCCCATTCAAACCGCCAAAGACAGATGCCGCAAATGCTATTCCTGCGTCCGCAACTGCCCGGTCAAGGCCATCAAGGTCAAGGAACACTGGGCTGAAGTCATTCATGATCGCTGCATCGGTTGCGGAATCTGCCTTAAAGTCTGCTCCCAGAAAGCAAAGCAGATCGCCGATTGCATCACCCAGACCCTGCGCATACTCGAGAACGGCAAATCCCCCGTAGCGATCCTGGGGTGCTCCTATCCCGCTTTTTTCAGCGAACTGCGCCCCGGTCAGCTTGTCGCTGGCCTGCAGAAGCTCGGCTTCGCGCATATCTTCGAGGGCACCGCGGGCGTGGAATTGATCGCCGGACAATATCAGCAGCTGATTGAAAGCGGTGGTCGCGGCCCCCTGATCTCGAGCCACTGCCCCACCATCGTCGATCTGATTGAGCGCCATTATCCGCAGCTCGTGCGCAATCTGATGCCGGTTGTTTCGCCCATGGTGGCCATCGGCCGCTATATCAAACAGACCCGGGGAACGCAGACGCCCGTGGTCTATATCAGTTCATGCATCGCAGGGAAATTCGAGGTCAGCGCTGAAGAAGTCGCCGGGGCGGTGGACATGGTCCTCACCTACCGCGAGCTCAGCCAGATGTTCCGTGATCGCGGCCTTGACCCCGCACGGATGAAAGATGCGCCCTTCAGCGGACGCAAACCCGACCGGGGGCGCCTGTTCCCCATCTCGGGCGGACCGTTTCAGGCCTTCGACGTTCACAACGATTTTCTCAACGCCGATTTTGTTTCGACCGGTGGAGAGCAGGGTGCCCTTGAACTTATCCGCGATCTTGCCGCCCAACGCATCACCCCCAAATGGGTTGATATTCGTTTCTGCGAAGGGGGTTGCATCGGCGGCCCCGGCAAAAACAATCGCCTCACTAATTTTTCCAAACGCAGCCTGATCATCGATGCTTTCCACCAGCGTCATGAAGTCCCCTATCTGCCGGAGGAGAAGGAGAGCACCGCCCCAGCTCCGTCACTGCAGAGATCTTTCACCAACAAATTCAAACGGCTGGAGAACCCCAGCGGCGAGAGCATCCGCGCCATTTTGCAAGTCACCAACAAATTCACCCAGGAAGACGAACTTGATTGCGGTGCCTGCGGCTACCCGACCTGTCGCGAACATGCGGCAGCGGTTTACCAGGGGCTGGCGGACAACGAGATGTGCCTGCCCTTTTCCATCAAACGCCTGGAGGAGGACCGGGTCATCCTGACCCAGAAATACGAACTGGCTCAGCGTGCCCTGGCCCAGGAGTTCGGCGACAGCGCCATCATCGGCCAGGATCCACGCACGGGCGATGTGCTCAAGCTCATCCGGCAGGTCGGACCCACCCCCACCACTGTTCTTATCCGGGGCGAGAGCGGAACCGGCAAAGAATTGACCGCCCGTGCCATCCATCAGCACAGCAATCGCGCTGACAAACCCCTGGTGACGGTCAACTGCACCACTTTGACGGACAGCCTGCTGGAAAGCGAGCTGTTCGGACACAAGCGCGGATCGTTTACCGGAGCGATCGCTGATAAAAAAGGGCTGTTTGAAGCCGCCAACGGCGGCACGATTTTTCTGGACGAAATCGGCGACATCACCCCCAAGCTGCAAGCCGAGCTGCTGCGGGTTCTCGACAGCGGCGAGATCAAGCCCGTTGGCGGAAACCGACCAACCAAAGTCGATGTGCGGCTGATCGCCGCCACCAATCGCAACCTTGAAGAGGGGGTTGAAGAGGGATGGTTTCGCGAAGACCTGTTCTATCGCCTTAACGTGTTCACCATCACCATGCCGCCCCTGCGCAATCGCATCGACTCGCTTCCGCAGCTTGTGCACCACTTTCTCGCCTCGGCCAGCAAGCGCCTCAACAAGCCGATTCGCGGCATCGAAGACCGTGCCATTGCGGCTTTGTTGCGCTACCACTGGCCCGGCAACATTCGTGAACTGCAGAATATCATCGAACGGGCCTCGGTTCTGACACAGGACAATATTGTCCGCCTGGAAAACCTGCCAACCGTCTTTTCGGAATTGTCGCTGGATGAACCGGTCGCCGCCGGCGACTCCGCCAAAAGGCAGGAGAGAGGCTCTTTACGAGGACAGAGAGAAAAGCATCTGCGGATTGTAGAAAAAAGCCTGCTTAAGAAATATCTCGAAGATGCCGGAGGCAATGTCTCCAAGGCCGCTCGCACGGCGAGCATTCCCCGTCGCACCTTTTATCGGATGCTGGAACGTCATGGGCTGAAAGGATCGGCGTTCAAAAAAACCGCCTCTCCTCCGTCAAATGGCGGATCCTGATCTTTATGGGCCAATTCTGACACAGCCAAACCACCACTGCTATTCTGCCATTCTACAACATTTCAACTAATTCTCCCCTCGAGTGTGCCACAAAGGACACACTCATACTGCCTCCGGAGTTTTCATCTTCCTCCTTCTGCCCAGCGCCCTGCAGAAAAAATACAGGCGCTGCAAACGCAGGACAAGGCGGGATACAACCTCATCCTATTTGTGTCACCGCCAAACCTGCAAATTTGGCATGAATACTGCTTAGAAAAAAGGCATGTGGGGCTTGACTATTTCCTCCTACCCAAACGGAATCCCGCCCCTTTTGCGCCGTACAGGGTCCCTCTCTCCCCCTGTGCGGCGTTTTTTTATCGCAAGTCCCGGCATCGTCCGTTAGAATGTCTCGACGACCATTCGTTCATAACAACCCTCAACAGCACCAGCGAAATCTATGACGCCTCATCGTAAAAAAGCACCTTTCGGCATAACGACTTTGGAGGATATCAGCACTCTTATCCTTCAATCCCATGACCTCGACGAAACGCTGAACAATATCGTTTCCCTGGTCGCGCGGCGCATGCGTACCGAGGTCTGCTCGATCTATCTGCTCGAGGACGATCACCAGAGTATCCGGCTGCGGGCGACCAAAGGCCTGTCGCGCCGTGCAATCGGTCGTGTGGTGATGCGCATCGATGAGGGTCTGACCGGCCTCGCCATTGAAAAAGGCCGCGTCATCTCCATCCTTGAACCTAACAAACACCCCCGTTATCGCTACTTCAAGGAAACGCGCGAAGAACGCTTTCATACCTTTCTCGGCATCCCCCTGTTCGACCGTCGAGAACCGATTGGCGTCATCACCATCCAGACCATCGAACCGCGCCAATTCAGCCCTGAAGAGATCAGCGCCCTGTCGACGATCGCCTTCCAGGTCTCCTCCATCGTCGTCAATGCACGCCTGCTGGATTCAATTCGCCGCAAGGAAGAGGAAACCAACCGTTTCGCCCGTGAACTGGAGATGACCCGTAAAAATCTGCGGGAGCAGAGCCTCGAGGAGGCTGAAGATGCGGGGGCCGAATCGGAATATCGCACCCTGCGCGGCACAGTGGCTTATCCCGGTGTATCGTGCGGACCGGCCAATCTGCTTGATGAGCGACTCGGCTTTGCCGACATTCTTGACGAGGAAGGCGTCGTGCCGGACCGGGAGTGCGAAAAACTCGAGGATGCCCTGGAGAAAACCCGCATTCAGACCCTTTACCTGGAAAAACGCATGGCAGATCGCTTTTCAGCGGACGATGCCGCGATTTTCCACACCCATCTGATGATCCTCGAAGACCGGGGTTTTTTAAAACGGCTGACAGCGGAAATCCGCGACAAATACCACAGTGCTCCCTATGCCCTGAAAAAGGTGGTGGGCGAATACATCGAGGCGTTTGGCCGCATGGACGATGTCTACCTGCGGGAACGGGCCGCTGACATGGAAGATATAGGCCGTCGCATTCTGGCCAATCTCGTGGGGCAAAACGCCCACCCTCTCTATCTGAAGAATCCCGGCATATTGGTGGCGAAAGAACTGCTCCCCTCCGATATGGCAGCGCTCGACCATACCAAAATCCAGGGCATTGTCACCGAGGCAGGAGAAAAAAATTCCCACGCCGTCATCATGGCGAAATCCATGGGAATTCCTGCAATCGTCGGCGTGAAGAACGCCCTGAAATCAATTCAGCCGGAAGAACCGCTGATTCTCGACGCGAACACCGGAACCCTCTACGTCAGCCCTTCGGCACAGATCAAGGAAGAATTCGAACGACTTGAACAGGACCGCATCCGCGAAACGAGTCGCCTGGAGAAATACCGCGACCTGCCGGCTCGCACGCGCGACGGTGTGGATCTCGCCCTGCGCGCCAACATCGGCCTGATCGGAGATGTGGACATCGCCCGCCGCAACGGTGCGGTCGGCGTTGGTCTTTACCGCACCGAATTTCCCTATATGGCCCGCAGCAATTTTCCTGACCGGGAAGAACAATATCAGCTCTATCGCCGTATTATCGAAGGATTTGACGGCGAACCGGTCACTATACGCACTCTCGATATCGGGGGAGACAAGGCGCTTCCCTACTTCACCTTGCCCAAGGAAGACAATCCGTTCATGGGGTGGCGCTCCGTGCGAGTCTCTCTGGATAACCGCGACATCTTCCGCACCCAGATCGAGGCCATCCTCATGGCGGGTGTGCATGGGCCGGTCAAGTTGCTTTTTCCGATGATTTCAGGAATGGATGAGTTGCGAGGCTGCCGCCGGATCGTAAAAGAGGCCTGCGAAAATCTGGCAAGAGAAGGAGTCAATTTCAAGGAGGAGGTTCCGGTCGGAGTGATGATCGAAGTCCCTTCAGCAGTCTATCTGGCCGACCGGCTGGCACAGGAAGTCGATTTTTTCGCCCTCGGCACCAATGATCTGATTCAGTATGTACTGGCAGCCGATCGCAACAACCCGCTGGTATCGAAATATTACGACCCTCTTCATCCGGCAGTATTGCAGGTTTTGAAAGATATCGGACAATGCGCCGAGCGCAATGGCATCGGCCTGTGCATCTGCGGTGAAATGGCCTCCGACCCCATACACATGACCCTGCTGCTGGGCCTGGGATTTCGCGAGTTTTCCATGGCGGCCCCCTTCATCCCGCGGATCAAGGGATTTCTGGGAAAAATCAAACTATCCGATGCCCGACAGATCTCCGCAAGAGCACTTGAACTCGAGGAAGCAAGCCAGGTGCGTGAACAGATCCGCCGGGATCTGCTCACGCACGATGTCAAGGTTTTCTGAATCGGCTCATCGATCGCGCTGTGCTGAGGATCAACCGTATTTGGCGATCAGATCTTCGGCCATCTCCACATCCTCGCGACAACCGATAAAAACAGGCGCCCTGTCATCAATTCCCTGGGGTTCAATATCGAGAATTCTCTGCTTTCCGGTGGAGGCCTTACCGCCGGCCTGCTCGATCAAAAAGGCCATCGGGTTGAGTTCGAAGAGCAATCGCAGTTTTCCATGGGGATTGTCACGCAGGTGAGGGTAGAGGAAAATTCCGGTTCCCTTCATCATCACCTGGTTGATATCAGGCACGAATCCGCCACTGTAACGCAGCTTGTACCCCCGTTCCTCCAGAGAGCTGACATACCTTTCCGTCCCTTCCGTGTAGAGATTGCGCTGACCACCCGGTGAATAGATGCGTCCTTTCGGCTTGATGCGCACATTCTCCGTCGTCAGGGTATATTCCATCAGGTGATTCATCTGGAATTCATGGGCGCCGCGGCCGGTGGAATAGACAAGGGTAGTGCGCGGACCATACAGAATATACATGGCGGCCACCTGCTCACGCCCCGGCTGCAGCACACTGCCTCCCCGACAGATCGAGACAATGGTGCCGACCGCCAGGTTGACATCAACCAGAGAGGAACCGTCCAGAGGATCAAACGCCACCGAAAATTTCCCTTTCGGGTCGACCTCGATTACCTCGCTGGTTTCCTCAGAGAGGATAGTGGCGACCACGCCCGAATGAATCAGGCGCTTTCTCAGGATGCGATCCGAGAGCACATCGAGCGCCAACTGATCTTCACCGTAAAGATTGGACGTACCCGCCACCCCAAGGTCACCAGTACGGATGGAGTTGACGATATACTTTGAGGCATCGGCGATCTCACAGATCAGTCGCGTCAGATCGCGATCCTCATCAAGCTCGCGCAGATGACGTCGCAGGTCAACCTGCAGCTTAGTGGTGCCGGGTTCGGAAACAGCCGTCACGGGGAACCTCCATGTGGTAAAAAATGAATCAAAAGTAAACAAAGCGCCATGTGAACGATGTTAAAGTCTAGACCAAATACCCTGTAGGGGCAAGCACCTCAAATGATTTGAAGTTTGACGAAATAAATAAAAATGCTAGGATTTTCGGAATACCCGGATTCTTTGACCAAAGGCAGGGCATCCCCCCGCCTGTTGCCATGACTTGACGCTTTCAGGGAGGAGGCATTGATGAACGACACCAATACCCAACAGGAACAAAAAGAAAAAGTGGAAGAGCAGCAGCAACAAAAGCAGCAGACCTCATCGGACTGGTGGAAATCGACGCGAAAAACTCTGGACCAGGCAAGCTCTGCTGCCGTTCGCTACAAGCGCATGGTACAGAAAAAAATCGATCTGGCTGCAACACGCAAAAAGGTCGACCAAGCCCATGCTGAACTGGGACGTAAAATCGATCAGGCGCGTGAAAACACCGCTGGAGACCCTCTCGCCCAGGAAGATGTGCGTCAGATTCTGAATAAATTGGACAACCTCAAACAGTCGGCAGTCCAGTTGGAGGAGGAGATCAGTGCCCTCAAGGAGGAAAAATCCTCTGGAAAGGATTCCGGCTCAGAGCAATAAACAATAAAGAAAAGGCAATCTGCCAACCCACCTGAAAAAAAGCTCCTTCCGTGTTACCGGAGGAGCTTTTTTTCAGGTTATGCGGTTTTCCGCGCGACTTCTACTGCTTGAACTCATGAATGTTTGCGCGGTTTAGGAACACTGTGCAGGTGGCTGTCTTTATACTCACGATCAAGGCGCCTCATATAAGATTGGATGGCTTCCTCGGTTTCGGCCATTTCCAGAGAATGCCGATCCATGATGTCCAGATCGCGCTCGACTCTCTCAAGACGATTTTCCAGTCGAGGGTCGACATTCGACGTTCCGGAACCATTGCTGTTCTCGGGCATAAGACCTCCTTTGGCTTGCTGAACCCGCCACCGCCGCCAGCACCACGCCACAAGCGCGGCGGGTCGTTTCTGACGCTATTATAACAACTTTCCCGCAGGAGACAAATCCCCGCCCGCTAAATAATCACGTCTTCGAGGTCAGCGATTCCGGGCACCGGCCGCGCCGCAATATTTCAATCATCTCCTCATGAAATGCACCGTTGCTGGCCAGAATTTCCTGGCTGAAAATATTAAAATTTCCACCGGCGAAATTGCTGATCCGCCCGCCGGCCTCTTTAACCAGCAACTGACCTGCGGCGACATCCCACGGTTTGAGTTTCATCTCCCAGTAGCCGTCAAAACGCCCGGCTGCGGTATAGGCCAGATCGAGGCTGGCCGCACCCGGCCGTCTGCAGGCCTGGGCCGCCTGCTGAAAGTTCACAAAATGATCGTAATTGTTGAACTCGCTCTCTTTGCGGTCGTAAGGAAACCCCGTGGCCAGCAAACTGCGATCAAGACGTCGAGTTTCAGAGACCCGTATCTGAACATCGTTGCAGTAGGCCCCCTGCCCTTTTTCCGCAATGAACAATTCCTGGTGCGCGGGGTTGTAAACCACACCGAGGACCACCTCGCCGCGAACCTCCAGGGCAATGGAAACTGCGAACCAGGGGAACCCATGCGTGTAATTAGTGGTCCCATCCAATGGATCTATAATCCAGCGATACTCTCCCTCGCTGAGACCGTGATCAGCCTCCTCTGCCAGGATCGCATGGCGGGGGAAGGTATGGCGAATCGTTCCGACCACGGCTTCTTCGGCCGCTCGGTCGGCTTCTGTCACCAGGTCGATGGTGCCTTTGAAGCCGACATCCAGAACTCCGCCGAATTTCTGCAACAGGACACGACCTCCTTCATGAGCGGCTTTAACGGCGATCTCTTTCATCAATATCTCCTGTCAACGGCCATGCGAACTGACCTCTCATTCAATATGCAGTGGCTTGCAGACAATTTCAGGCGGTTGCACCTTTTTCCAGTTCCGGGTTTCTGTGATCGACCCATAGCAGGGTCGCGCCCACCACTCCCATCGGAATGCACAAAAACTGCACAAGAGGGATCGCAAGGATGACCAGCAGGCCTGTACTGAATCCAAGCATAAGAAATTTCCTCCCCAGCAGGTAGCGGCGCTGTTCACGAAACGGCACCCGTCGCCGGGAAAAAATATAGCCGGTATATTCGACCGAAAGGAAAAACAGCGTGATCAGAATGGAGAGAACGGAGTAGAGCAGCGTGCCGAACCCAGGTACCACATTGAGTGCGAAAACAAACACCATGGCCAGCACGAACAGGCTGATCTTTTTGAATTCCTCCACCAGGGTATAGCGCGCATCACGCAGGAATTCCCGCAGGGAAAAGGGCGTTTCTCTGATGCCGCCCCGCAATTTCTCCTCGGTCCGCTCGGAGAGCAGGTCGTTGAACGGTGAAGCGATCAGGTTGCCCACCACCGTGAAGGAGAAAAAAACAAGCACTGCTGTGACCACTGCAGCCACGACCCAGCTCAGGTAATAAAGAATCAGCCAGTACCAGGCCTCTCCTGTGGGGATGAGCGCCACAACGGTATCACTGAAAAAATTAAGCCCCAGGTAAACAGAGACGGAAAAAACGACGGTGTTGATCAGAAACGGGATGAGCACAAATTTCCACAGGGCGGGATGACGGGAGATATAGCGCGCGGCACGAAACGGGTATAAAAATCCCAACGAAAAATGGCTGACAGGGTTATTGCGCAGAATACCGGACATGGATAATTCTCCCCCTTATTGTGGTCAAAAAGAAAAATCCTAGCACAAGGTGCAGCTCAATGCATCCTGTCATGCTGTTCTCCGGAATGAAAAAACCGCCTCATCGCGAATGAAAAGGCGGTTTTCTCAAGATTTTATCCGTCAGATTTTTTGCTCAGATTCAGAAATTCAGGGACACACTCACGCCAGCCAGGATTTCGTCATCCAACATTCCGACATCTTCGGCATCATCACTCAGAGTGTCGGACCACAGAAACGAGGGAGAAACAACAATCTGATCAGTCACGGCATAATCGAGCCCCAAACCCAGCTCGTAAGTACTCCAATCGGAGAAATCACTGCCGTCGCCGGCAAAAACCGCCGGGCTCTCGGCGCTGTAGCTCACAAGGGCACTCAGATTGAGAGCGACGCTGTCAGCCAGAGCGAAACCATGGCTGATGTCGAAAGTGTAGTAGACGCCCTCATCATCATCCCAGTCGTAATAAACCATCAGATTCGGCGAGAGCAGTGTGTCAAGGGCAAGTCCGAGATAAATCTCGTTGGTGGCGCTGTCTTCAATGTTGAATGTGTAGGTAATGTTGCCGAGACTCACTGCCAGACCGTCAACAGGGCTGAAGGTATAGTCCAGAACAATATCCGTTTCGGTCACCTCGCCGCTTTCAAGGGCGTCGGAGCCACCGTCGCTGAACTGCATATTGCTCCAGAACCCGAGAGTAAACCCTTTAAAGCTGACGTCAGCCCCTCCCTGCAGCACGGGTTGCCCGGCGCTAAAATCAATTCCGCGCCAGAGATACTTGTCATAAACGCCGACATAGGCATCGCCGGACACTTCAATTGCAGCTTCTGCGGCACTGGCAAGGGTTGTACTCATCATCACTGCGACGAATAGAGCCGCACACCATTTTTTCACACTCATTGTCTTTCTCCTTATGTCAGTGAATCAATCCGCCGGGCGACACCATGCCGCCCGGCTATGGTCAAAGAAATAATCACTTCAAGCCCTGAGAACCGCGCCCGAATTCGGGATAGGCCTCCAGACCCAGCTCGACCGTATCTGAGCCGGAACTTTCCTCTTCTTGGGAAACACGGATCCCGACGGTGAACTTCAGAGCAAGCCAGACCAGAGCGCTGGTAAGAGAAACAAACACTCCAACCGCTGCCACGCCGACGATCTGGGCAAAAAAGCTTGCTTCGGAATCGGTGAACGGGACGGCAAGGGTTCCCCAAATACCGCACACCAGGTGGACCGAAAGAGCACCCACCACGTCATCGATGCGCAACTTGTCGAAAACGGGGACAGCCAGAACAACCAGGACTCCGCCCACGGCACCGATCAGCACGGCAGCCCCGGGTGAAGGTGTCGCCGGCCCCGCCGTAATGGAAACCAGGCCGGCCAGCGCGCCGTTGAGGGCCATGGAGAGATCGACCCGCTTGTAGATCATCTGCAGAGCGATCATCGCCGCCACCAGTCCGGCGGCCGCCGCCAGATTGGTATTGAGGTAGACTACCGACATCTCGATGGCCGCATCGGCTGAACCGAGAGCGAGCACCGAACCCCCGTTGAAGCCGAACCAGCCGAGCCACAGGATAAATGTGCCCAGAGTCGCCAGAGGCATGCTTGAGCCCGGCATGGGATTAACACGCCCGCCGATGCCATATTTTCCTTTACGCGCCCCCAGAATCAGAGCACCGGTCAGCGCTGCCCAGCCACCCACGGAATGAACAATGGTGGATCCGGCGTAATCAGCGAAACCCAGTTCGCTCAGCCAGCCGCCACCCCAGCTCCAGGCACCCTGAATGGGATAGATCAGGCCGGTCAGAACAACGACAAAGATCAGAAAAGGCCACAGGCGGATGCGCTCGGCAACGGTGCCGGAAACAACCGAAGCCGCTGTTGCCACGAAGACCATCTGGAAGAACCAGTCGGAGCCGCTGGCATAACCGGCCGAGAAATCCCCGCTTAGAGCAGCGGCGTCATCGGGTCCCCAGAAGCCGAGACTCCCCCAGAACCCGCCATCGACCCCTGCGTACATGAGGTTGTAGCCGATCAGGTAATACAGGATGCCGGCGATGGAATAGAGCGAGATATTTTTGAGACAGATGGTCGCCACGTTTTTGGTGCGCACCATTCCCGCCTCAAGCATGGCGAACCCCGCCGCCATCCACATGACCAGCACACCGCTGACCAGGAACGAAAAGGTATTGAGGATATAGGCGACCTCCGGGCTGACCTCCACCTGGGCCAGCGCCGGTGAAGTCGACAGCAGCAGAACCGAAACAGCGAGGACAGGAGTTAATATTTTCTTCATGACTAAACCTCCGAGATAATTTAGGTGATCGTCTTTATGAACTTGCTCAGCAGCGGGATTAAAGAGAGTCAGTCCCCTGTTCGCCCGTACGAATCCGGATCGACTGATCCACCGGGGTGACGAAGATCTTGCCGTCGCCGATTCTGCCGGTACAGGCCTCTTTCTGGATGGCGGCCACGACTTCAGGCACCTGCTCATCCTCGACAACCACTTCCAGGCGGATTTTGGGGATGAAGTCAATCTGGTATTCCGCACCGCGATACAGTTCAGTGTGCCCCTTCTGACGGCCGAAGCCACGCACTTCGCCAACGGTCATGCCGGGAATCCCCATCTCGGTCAGTGCGTTTTTGACGTCATCGAGTTTGAAAGGCTTGATGATGCATTCCACTTTTTTCATGCCTGTCTTCTCCTTTTAAGCCGGTGGATTTTTCCGGCTGAAACTAAAAAACGCCCGCATCCACCTTCCATGAAATTCATGAAAGAGATACGGGCGCCGTTGCCCTTGTTGCCGGCGGAAACCGAAACGTCGTTGTTTCATCCCGCCAGAGTTGATTGTCCTATTGCCAGACTTATAGCACCGAACGTGCCAACAATGAAAAACAAGTTAATTCAAAAGGTTACAAGGAGCGACTCTATTAATCTGATATTAATTTCCTCACCGCAAAACAACTATGCCTGTTTTTTATGCAGATTGAGCAGCCGGCAGACGAATGTGAAAGGTTGTTCCCTCTCCGGACGTGGATTCGACCCATATTCTTCCCCCGTGATCGGAGACGATGGAACGGCAGATGTAAAGTCCCAACCCTGTTCCCTCGCCCTCTTTCTTGGTGGTGTAAAACGGTTCGAACATTCGCTGCTGAACTTCTGGAGGGATTCCAGGTCCGTCATCGGCAACAGAGAGCTCAACCGCATCGGGCTCCGGCTCGAACGTCTTCAGGGTAATATTGCCCTGCTCGCCCAGTGCCTGAACAGCATTCATCACCAGGTTGATCACCACCTGCTTGATCTTGTTGGCATCCATCCGCACAAGAGGAAGCACCGCCAGGCATTCATGCAGTTCTATCTGCTTGCGCGCCGTCTCAAAGCGCAACAGACGCAATGAGTCTCTGATTGTCTCGTTGAAGTCGGTCAAACGCTGCCGGCTTTCACCGGTCCTGGAAAACGACAGGAGACCGCCGGTCAGAGTTTTCAGGCGATCCGTCTCGTTTTCAATCCGCTCCAGCATCTCGACCTGAAACGGAGGAAGGGCCTCCTCTCTCAACAGCAGCTGAGTCGCATAGGAGATCACACTGAGAGGGTTATTGATTTCATGGGCGATTCCGGCGGAGAGGCGACCGATTTCCACCAGCTTCTCAGATTGGATGGTCTGATCGAGGAGGTTTTTGAAATCAGTGATATCTTCCACGATCACCACGGCTCCGGCGGTCACACCGTTTTCGTCAAGAAGAGGGGCGATGCGGCGTTTCTGGAAGCGGCGCTCACCGCGATAATCGCGGTGAACAAGCCGGAGTCTCTCGGCTTTTCCCCGCATCAGAACGCGACGGATGCGAAGGGCAATCCCCTCCTGTTCCACAAACGGAAAAAGGTCGGTAAGCACATGCCCCAACGCTTTGGACCGCTCGATTCCACTCATCTGCTCCATGGCCGGATTCCAGGAGGTGATTCGAAGTCCTTCATCGACCGTATAGATACCAAGGTTGACGCTGTTGAGAATACGCTCGTTGAATTGGTGCAAACTCTGATACCGGTCGCTCATTGTGCGCAGTCGCTCATGAAGGCGCGCATTTGCGATGGCCGTCGCAGCCTGTCGCCCCAGAATTTCGAGTGTCGACTGATCTTCTTCACTGAATGCGTCCAAACGGGTACTTTCAACATTGAAGACGCCGACCAGGCGCTCCCGTGCCATCAAAGGGACAGCCAATTCACTGCGCGCTTCCTGTATCCCTTCAACGTAATCCGGTGCGGATCTGACATCGGGCACCCGCATTGGAACCTGCCTGCGCGCCACCTGCCCCATAATGCCATACCCTAAGGCGATTTCCCGCGCTACGGCATGGGGGCCGTAGCCATAACTGGCGGCGGTGATCAATTTCTGCCCTGATTCGTCAAGCAGACGAATGATGGCGTTGTCAAAATGAAAAACGTCGCGTGAGACATCGAGAACTCTCTGCAGCAGGGATTCCAGGTCAGTTGTCGAAACCAGTTCCTGACCGATCTCGATCAGGGCCTCAAGCAGTTTTTCTTTTTTTCCGGCGGTGAAGCTGGCCATGGGTTTTCCTCTCCCCCCTCAAGATTTAAAATCTTCTACAAGCGCACAAGGCGTGCCATTTTTGATCATGCTGTAAATTATCGATATTCCATGACCTGTTGCGATTCAATTTTACGACAAAGCTGAACTCTGCCAAACAATTCACACCAATGTGATGAAAAAAAGGGCAAAAGGAGGAGAGATTGCAGCCTCGTTGAACTCAAAGCATCTCTCAAAATAGGGCTTGCTCAGCCGGCGGCGATCTGCTAATACTCAAACGCATAGAGGTCAGACTCTCTGCCCTACAGGTGAGGCCAGGAACGCCCACGCGGAATAATTTTGAATCGGGATCCTCAGAGGGTCGCTGTGTGCAAGCCCGCCCATGAGCGGGACGCCTGATGCGGCCT
>NPIE01004677.1_pt1 | contig 35170 bp, 30 predicted proteins | sample 8637661 | NCBI WGS metagenome assembly NPIE01 (sample SAMN07420842, study PRJNA396082) | bioreactor metagenome | isolation source: sample BA12 brine-fed electro-methanogenic bioreactor BA | place: Japan: Kochi | collected 2016-12-09 | reverse complement strand
TACACCCGGGCACTGGCCGAGGACCCGAGTTTCGATCTGGCCCGTGAGGCCCTGCAGGAACTGACCGAGAACAATCTGCTCGCCGATCTTGAGGCTACCCCTGTTGCCCGGACACCGGAACCGCTGCCGCCGCCGGCCGAACCGGAGATGAGTTCATCAATGAAAATCGGGCTCGGCGTTGCCGCCGTTGCCGGCGGGGTCGCCCTGATCGCGGCCGCCGGTGGTGGCGGCGGTGGCGGTGGTGGCGGCGGTGAACCGCCGCCGGCCGAACCGGAACCAACCGTCGCCATCGACACCACCAGCGTAACGTGCACAGAAGATTCCGTAATCTTTACCTTTTCGGAACCGATGGACACCCGTTTCGGCTATGCCGACAGCAGCGAGTCGTCCTTTACCGTGACCGGCAGCTGGCTCGATGTCCAGCATTACCGGACCAGCTGGAGCGGCCAGGAAACTTTTTGCGAAGGGACGATCACCTCGGTCGATATCATCCTGACCAATTTCCAAAGCGAAGACGCCACTCCGCTCAGCGGCCAGACCACCTTTACGCTTGAATTCGAATAAAAAACGAAAAAACGGGACTGTCCCGTTTTTTCGTTTTTTATTCCTTTTGCTACTCCCCGTAACCCAACGCCTGTAAAGGATCCATCCGGGCTGCCTTGAGGGCCGGATAGATACCGAATAGGCAACCGGTGGCCAGCGCCATCAGCAATGGCAGCACGATGGTCGCCGGCGAGATCACTACCGGCCAGCCGGCATAGAGCGAAACCCCGCGGGCCAGCGCCCAGCCGCCGGCCAGGCCGAGCAGACCGCCGAGCGTGGTCAGCAGGACAGCCTCGCTAAGGAACTGCACGACGATATGATCGGGCCGGGCGCCGACCGCGCGACGCAGCCCGATCTCCCTGACCCGCTCGGAAATACCGGCCAGCATGATATTCATGATACCGACACCGCCGATGAGCAGGGACAACGTCCCGATCGAACCGAAGACGATGGTGAATAGCCGCTGTATTTCTCTGGCCTGACTCAGCAGTTCATACGGGACAATCACCGAAAAGTCATCGACGCCGCGATGGGCCGCCCGGATGGTGCCGGCAATCACCGCCGTCGCTGCCTCGATCCGTTCCACCGTTGCCAGCTCGACGATCAATTCACTGACCGGTTCACCGTCTGCCGCTGCGCCCAACGTGCCGAGCGGGACGATGATCAACGTATTGATGTCGAGCAACGAAATCCGGCCGCTTTCCGCTGCGTCGACATCCCGCCGGTCGAGCACCCCGACTACCTGCCACAACTCGGAACCGATCCGGATCAGGGCACCCGGCTTGCCATTCGCACCAAGAGCTGCGGAAACAGACCAGCCGAGGACACAAACCCGATTACGATCGGCCAGATCCCGGTCGGCCAGGAACCGCCCGGCGGCCATGGTCAAGCCGAGAACAGCCCGATAGTCACGGGTCGCTTCGATAACCCGCCCCTGCAAATCGTCGGGCAGACCGGCCAGCTCGACCCGCTGGTCCCGACTGGCCGCCGTTCGCCTGATCGGCAGGCCGGTCGTCTGCAGACGCGTCAAGTCGCCGATCTGCAGGCCACGGGACTGGTACCTCCGGGCCCGGGAAATCTGCTGTTCGGTCAGATTGTCGGCGCGCAGATAGATATTGTTCAAGCCGAGCTGACCGATACGCCGCATGGTCTCTGCCTCGGCACCGGCGCCGATGGCAAAGATCGCCAGCACCGTCGAGACACCGCAGACAATGCCGACAATGCTGAGCAGCGAGCGCAACTTGTGCTGCGCCAGGGAGGTGATCGCCGTGCGGACGCTGTCGGAGAAAAATTCAGCCATCGTGCAGTGTCCCGTCCCGCAGCGTCACCAGGCGCCCGGCCCGGGCAGCCACGTGACGATCATGGGTGACCATGACGATGGTATGGCCGTCGTCGTTCATCGCCTGAAACAGGTCGAGGATATCACCGCCGGTGCGCGCGTCGAGATTGCCGGTCGGCTCATCGGCCAGGATCAGATCGGGGCGGGGCGCCAGTGCCCGGGCAATAGCCACCCGCTGCAACTCGCCGCCGGACAGCTCAGCCGGCCGGTGGTTGCGTCGCTGCCCAAGCCCGACCCGGTCAATGGCATCGTCGACCCGGTGGCGCACCTCGGATCTGGACAGTCCCTCTTGGTAGAGAAAAGGCAATGCGACGTTCTGCACGACATCGAGATGCGGCAGCAGGTAAAACATTTGGAAGACATGCGCGATCCGGCGTGAACGTAGTGCGGCCAGCTCTCGTTCCGGCCGTCCCAGCAGCTGCTCACCGTCGAGCAGATAGCTGCCGCCGGCCGGTCGCAACAGACAGCCGAGGATATGCAGCAGTGTCGATTTGCCGGTCCCGGAAGCACCCATGACCGCAACAAAATCGCCCGGATCAAGACACAGATCTACCCCGCCGAGCACCTCTACCAGGTCGGCGCCGCGCCGATAGGCATGGCAAACCCCACGCAGCTCGACGATCACGGCGTTTCCTGGCGGCGCCTGTCGGAACGCGCCGCCGGCATATCCGGTTCCACCTGCGAGACGCGGTCGCCGATTTCGAGCCCGGCAACGATTTCCACGAAATCCTCGTTACGCCGACCGACGGTGACCGAGCGCCGTTCGTAAAACCCGCCGCTGGAAAGATAGCAATAGTCCCCGCCGGCATCACGAAACACCGCCTGAATCGGCAGGGTCGGCACCCGGCTCAGAGAAGCGACATGAATGACCACCCGGGCCGACATGCCGGGCCTGAGCCGATCATCGGTCTCGGCCAGCGAAATGTCCACCTGGAAAAATTTCTCTTCTCCCTGTCCACCCTTGCGCGCCAAGGCCCCGATAGCGGCCAGGAGGCCGACAAACCGCTCTTCCGGGTACGCGTCGATAAAGACCGTTGCCTGCTGACCGGCCCGAATACGATGCAGATCAGACTCCCGGACCCGGCTTTTGACCGTCAGGCTGGAGATATCGGGAAAGTACATGATCGGCTGATTGACGATGACCGTATCCCCCTCGCGCGGGGTGCGCATCTCGCCGTCTCGGTAGGTCTCGTAGTGCACGATCATACCGTCAAACGGCGCCCGCAGCACCGTCTTGTCCAGTTCTTCCCGGGCCCTGGCCAACGCCTCCTCGGCGGCCCTGAGCCGGCCCCTGGCCTGCATCAGGGTTGCCTCGGCATTGGCGATCTTGTGCACACTGGCCTGGCGGATCTGCTCGATCGACAATCTCGTATTCTGTTCCTTGGCCCGGGCGGTCTCGATCAGCAGCGGCAGCACATAGTCCTGATAGCTGTCGAATTGTCGTTTCGCCGAACGATGGGTCTCTTCGAGAATCTTGACGTCTTCGCCGACCCGATCGAGCTCCGCCGGATTGGCGATCCCTTCTTTGGCCAACTCCTGCAGATCCTCAAGGTAGGCCCGGTGGCGCTGCAAGGCCAGGGCCGCCTCGTCCAGTTCATCACTGAGCTGCGCCAACTTGAGCGGCCCCTCTCCTTCCACCAGGCGGCGCAGATCGAGCTGGGCCACTTTATGCTGGTATTCTGCGGTGATGATCCGCTGACCGGCCTCGTTTTTTTCCCACTCGACCAACTGCTCAGAGGCCTCGAGTGCGGCGGCCAGGTTGTGCGCCTCGATCCGCAGCTCCTCGACGGCCGTCTCGAACGGCTGGGCGTCGAAACGGACCAGGATCTCGTCCTTGGCAACGAAGCGGCCGTTGCCGGCAAGATAGATGATCTTTGCCCCCGGTCCCTTGATCTGCGACGAGATCATGTGGGCCTGCTGCGCCTCCAGCGTACCGATGGTCCTGATCTCGACGGCCAGGTCGCGCACTTCGACCTGCACCAGGTAGGGATCTCGTTGCGGCGGCGTCTGGGGGGCACCGAAAAGATAATAACCCGCCGATACCAACGCCGTGAGCACCAATAGACCGATCACCACCCGCCCGCCTTTCATCGCGCCACCTCGTCCCCGTCGAGCAGCGTGCCGATAGCAGCCCGCAATCGATAACCGTTGATGATATAGTTGATCTCCTCGGTAACCAGATCGGCCCGGGCCTGCTGAACCTGCCCCTGGGACTCGATCAGATCGAAGTTGTCGGCTTCGCCGTGGCGAAACTTGACCTGGGCGAGGCGGAATTTGCCGGTGGCCTGAGCGATCTGCTGACGACGCAACGCCATCCGCTCCGCCGATTTTTCCAGTGCATTGAGCACCCGGCGAACCTCCCGGACAATGCTTTCGGTCAACGCGGCGTACTGCAACTGCCGCCGGCTCACCGCTATCCGGCTTTGCTGCCACTTCGCCTTTTCGGCCGACCGGGCCAGATCCGTCGAGCTGGAAAGCGTAACGTTCAGCAGGTTCTCGTCATAATCCGTCACGTAATCGTCGCCGTCGATCCTGCCGCCGCGGGTATAGGCGGCCTCCAACTGCAGATCGGGCATGATGTTGTGATAGGCTATCTGGGCCTTCCGCCGCGCTTCGGCGATATCGGCCTCACCTTGCCTGATTTCAACCCGCTGCTCCAAGGCCACTTCGACCGCTTCGTCGAGACCGATGGTAATCAGCGAGTAGGACAGCGGCGCCCGCACCGTCAGCGGTTGCTCGAGCGGCACGGCCAGCAGAGTCTTGAGCTGGTCGGCCATGGTGTCGGCCCGCTCCCGGGCCAGGTTGAGACTGTCTTCGGTCTCCTTGATACGGATCTCCACCCGATAGACATCCATCGACCGGGCCAGACCGATCCGTTCCTTACCGGCGGTCACCCGCAGATGCTGCTGCAGTTCCTCGAGTTGCTGCCGGTAGAGACCGATCAACTCCTCTTCTCTGACCAGGCTGTAAACGGCGGCAACGGTCTCCACAACCGTATCTACCCGCTGCCGGTGTAATTGCCGGCGGGCGGCGGCGACGGTGAATTCGTTGGTATATACTTCGTCGAGGACCACGTCGCGACCCAGCCCGCGCAGCAGCGGGACGGTAATAGAGAAGCCGACATCCGCGTCATAGCCACTATCTCCTTTGGCGACACTCGGCGTGACGGCCGCCGTGACCCCGGTCTCAAAGATTCTCGATACCGACCCACCGACCTCCCAGACCGCGATGTCCCGCTCGTCGCTGCTGGAATAATTGATACTGGAAAGCGGCCGCACCTTGACGGCAAATGTCTGGCGGGCAGCGATAACACCATGCTCGCTGCTGTCGATCGCCAAGCGGGCATCCCGGATCGAGCGGTTGTCGCGCAGCGCCCACTCGATCGCTTCTTCCAGCCGCAGTTCGAGCGGCTCGTCGACACCGGCGGCCGCTCCGGTCATCGGGAGTACCAGAGGCAACACCCAGGCGGCCAGCAGAACCAGCCGCACAAAGTGTCCTCGCCGGTGGCACGTGGGAGCGCCGCCGGCCCTTGTCTTCAGGATCGATCGCTTATTCATCGTCATAACACCGGGTACCGAACTCATCATCTTCGGTAGCATCCTTTGTACCATGACAACCCGGTTGCGGAAAAAGGCTTTTGACTCCTCTCGAAAAAAAGAAGGCGGCTCCCTTGCCGGCGCCGGGCGCTCGCGCCCCCAATTCGGGCGCGAAGAACGTTGTGACAGGACGAATAGGATGCACCTGTCACTGGCGCAACCGTTTTTCTTGTTGACTTTTTATGATTGTTTGTGATCACTTTAGATATCTATTCCTGTTTTCTTCCCGGATCGGCCCATGACCGTCACGCAGAAAAAAGCGGATCTCATTCCTGCCCAGCGCCGCCATCTGATCTTGGAGCTGATCCGCCGCAAGGGTGCCATCTCCGTTCACGAGCTTGCCCAAACCACCGAGGCTTCGTTACCGACCATTCGTCGCGACCTGGACTGGCTGGCCCGAACCGGCGCGATTCAACGCAGTCATGGCGGCGCCTCGCTGAAAACCGCGCCCGGCACGACCTTTGAACCTGACTACCATATCACATCGCGGGTCGCCCGTGAGGAAAAGACACGGATCGGCAGGTGCGCCGCTGAGAGGCTGCGTGACGGCCAGAGCGTTATTTTCGACTCCAGTTCAACCGTCTACGAAGCCGCTTATCGGGTCGTCGAAATGGGCCTCAGCCTGACCGCCATTACCAATGATTTGCGCATCGGCGAACTGCTCGCCGGTTGCCCGTCGATCAACCTGCTGATCAGCGGCGGCACCCTGCGCCCCGGCTCCTACACCCTGTTTGGCGAACCGGGCGTCTCGTTTCTGCAAGACCTGCATGTCGATGTGGCGCTGATGGGAATCCACGCCATTACCGACAACTCGTCGTGCTGCGATACCAGTCTCGACATCGCCTATGCGAAACGCTACATGGTCGCCGCCGCCGCATCGGTCATGATTCTCGCCGATGCCACCAAATTCGGTCACGTCGCCTTCTATCACGCCTTCGACATCGACGACCGTTTTACGATCATCACCGACCGGCACTTGCCGGCCGCGATCCAGAGCAACCTGGCGGCGCTCGGCGCCCCGGTGATTGTCGCAACCGACGCCGGAACGGCAGGCATCGATCAGCCGCCGAACCGGCGACCGCACCAGGACCAACCCATCCCGAACCCAAGAACCAATCCAGGAGGACCTCGTTTTGAAGAAAAAACTGACCAGATTTGATCTGCAAACCATGAAGGACGAAGGCAGGCGGGCAGTGTGGATGACCGCTTACGATTATGTAACCGCACAGTTGGCGGAAGAAGCGGGCATGGACATGCTGCTGGTCGGCGACAGCCTGGGCATGGCCGTCTACGGCTATTCCGGCACCGTGCCGGTCACCATGGACCAGTGTATCTATCATTGCGAGGCGGTACGCCGCGCCGCACCGAACACCTTCATTATCGGCGACATGCCGTTCGGCGCCTATCAAGTCGGCATCGAAGAGGCCTGCCGCAACGCGGTTCGCTTTCACAAGGAAGCCGCGGTCGACTGTGTCAAACTCGAAGGCGGCATCCGGGTCGCCCCGGTAATCAAGGCCATCAGCGACGGCGGCATGTTGGTCATGGGCCATATCGGCCTGACCCCGCAGAGTTCCGGCGCACAGGGAGGCTTCCGGGCCCAGGGACGGACCGCCGAAAGCGCCCAGGCGATCATCGATGACGCCCACGCGGTCTACGAGGCCGGTGCCTTTTCGATGCTGGTCGAGGGTGTACCGCCGGAAGTCACCAAGATCATTCGTGACGAGTTGCCCATCCCGATCTACGGCATCGGCGCCGGCGACTGCGACGGCCAGGTAATGATCTGCTCCGACATTCTCGGACTGTTCCAAGCCTTTACGCCGAAATTCGTGAAGCGTTACGGCGACGTCGCCGGCGAATACCGCAAGGTCTTCGCGGCCTACATCGACGAGGTCCGCCAGGGCGTTTTCCCCGGCGACGAGCATGTCTACAAAATGGTCGAAGGGGAAGCCGCCAAGCTGGCCGCCCGGAACAACAAGTAGGATGGACGGCACTGTGAACTATCGTGAATTTTCGCTGAAAATCGGCAAAGGGACAACCAGCTTTTCGATCCCCGAGTCGCAATTGCTCTATGAACTGGTCGGCAACAACCGCCCACCGCCCGATGACCTGACCGCAACCTACCGCCACGCACTCGATCACCCGATCGACAGCCCGCCGCTGCGTCAGATCGTCAAACCGGACGAGCGGGTGGTGATCACCGTCAGTGACATCACCAGGGGCTGGCAGCGCAACGAGCTGACCCTGCCGCTACTCATCGATTACCTCAACGAGGCCGGCATCAGAGACGAGGACATCACGGTAATTATCGCCGTCGGCGCCCATCGTCAGAACAACCCCGACGAGTTTGTCGAACTCTGCAGCGCCAAGGTCTGCCATCGCATCCGGGTGGTCAATCACAACGCCTGGGACACCGACAACATGGTCTCTTACGGCACTACCAGCCGCGGCACCGAGGTATCGGTCAACCGCCTGGTGGCCGAAGCCGACCGGGTCATCCTGACCGGCGGCGTCATCTATCATTACATGGTCGGCTACGGCGGCGGCCGCAAATCGATCATGCCCGGCGTTTCTTCCCTCAAGACCATCCAGCAGAGCCACATGTGGGCCATGGCCAGCACCGTCGGCGACGGCTCCAACCCGCTGGCCGCCAATATGAAAACCGCCGGCAACCCGGCCCACGAAGACATGATGGAGGTTGCCGCCTTCATCAAACCGGATTTTATCGTCAACGTGGTACCCAACCTGGACGGCGAGTTGACCGGCTTTTTTGCCGGCAACTGGGTGTCGGCCTGGCAGGCGGCCACCCGGCTGGTCGATGAGATATTCGGCGTTCCGATCAAGGAGCAGGCCGACATCGTCATCGCCTCGGCCGGCGGTTACCCGAAAGACATCAACCTCTACCAAGCCCAGAAGACCATCGACAATGCCGTCTACGCGATGAAGCCGGGCGGCGTTGTAATTTTGCTGGCGGAATGCCCGGACATCAAGGAACCAAGCGAGTTTTTCGACTGGTTCGACAACGAGACCTTTGTCGATCTGGAGAAAGCTGTGCGCGCCAATTTTCTGATCTCCGGCTGGGTAGCGGTTCGTCAGCTCGAGTACGTCAACCGCGGCTACATGATCATGGTTACCCACAAGAACAATATCGAACTGGCTCGCAAGGCCGGTGTGCATGGCGTCGCCACCATCGAGGAGGCCCTGCAGCTCGCCTATGAAAAATGTGGCAACGGCACTCCGACCGTCACGGTCATGCCGCAAGGTGCCAACACCTTCCCGATCCTGACGCCCTGAACGGGCACGGGCGGGGCGGTAGCGGCGATATCGTAGTCAATCTACCACGAGGAGGAAGTTATGAGCAGAAAACGGTTTCTTGCAGTATCAATCCTATGCCTGGCGGTTCTTGTCATCTCCCCGGCATGCTATGCCAAAACAATCCTCAAACTGGGCACCTCGACCCAGCCGACCCACATCTACAACCAGGCCGCCGAGTATTTCGGCAAGCTGGTCGCCGAGCGGACCGGCGGCGACATCGAAGTCCAGGTTTTTCCGGCCGCCCAGCTCGGCTCAGAGCGGGACATGGTCGAGGGATTGCAGCTCGGTTCGCTGGAAATGACACTGACCTCAACCGGCCCGATGGGCAACTTCGTCCCCCAGGTCAAACTCTTCAATCTCCCGTTCCTGTTCAAGGATCGCGAATCCTGCTACCGCGTGCTTGACGGCGAGATCGGCACCAGCATCGCCGATCGTTTCACCACCGTCGGTATCCGTTCGCTCGGTTGGTTCGAGAACGGTTTCCGCAACATCACCAACTCCAAACGGCCTATCAACACCCCGGAAGATATGGCAGGGTTGAAAATCAGGGTCATGGAAGACGACGTCTTCATCCTGACCATGAAAGCCCTGGGCGCCAGCCCGCTGCCGATGGCTTTCGGCGAACTCTATACCGCCCTTGAGCAAAAGACCGTCGATGCCCAGGAAAACCCGCTGGCCGTTATCCATTCGTCGCGCTTTTTCGAGGTCCAGAAACACCTGGCCATGACCGGTCATTTTTACTCGCCGGCGGTACTGTTGATCAGCGAGATCACCTGGAAGACACTGACTCCGGAACAGCAACAGATCATCACCGAGGCAGCCGCCGAGGCCCGCACTTACGAGCGTGAAATCTCAATGAAAGCAGACCAGGAACTGGAAGCAGCCTGCGCCAAGGAAGGCATGGAAGTCACCCATCCCGACAAGGCCCCGTTTGCCGCGGCCGTGGCTGACGTCTATACCAATCCGTCGGTGGTCAAAGCCATCGGCGGCGGTGATGCCGAAGCCGGCCAGCAGCTGATCGACGCGGCCATCGCCGCGGCGAAATAACCACAGCGACACCAACCGACCCAGCCCCGGCCGAGCCGATCACCGCGGTGATCGGCTCGGCCGGACCGGAAGCCGTATCCCGGCGCAATCATCAGTGACAAGGGGCCGCCGTGTTTGTCAGGAATTGTTTTGAAGTCTTCGATCGCTGCATCAACTGGTTCCTCGCCCTGCTGATGGCGGCAATGGTGGTGATCATTGCCGCGCAGGTTTGGTACCGTTTCATCCATAACGATCCGCTGTCCTGGTCCGAGGAGGCGGGACGCTATCTCTTTGTCTGGATTTCCTTCGTCGGTGCGGCGGCCGGGGTCCGCTATCAGGTCCATCTCGGCATCGACCTGATGGACAAGCTGCTGTCACCGGGCGCCTACCGCTACGCCATTGTCGTCGTCAACCTGATCATCCAGATTTTTCTGCTGGTCATTATTTACTGGGGCTTCAAGATCCTCGGCATCATCCAGTTCCAGGAATCCCCGTCGATGAACATCTCCATGCGATACCCCTATATGGCCGTACCGGTAGGCTGCATCCTGATGCTGATCAACTCGCTGCGGGTCATGGTGGCCGCGATCCAGAACCGTACGCTGGACCGGGAGGTACGAATATGACTATCATTCTTTTCGTCTCCCTGCTGATCTGCTTTATCATCGGCGTGCCGATCGCCTTTTCCCTCGGCGTCGCCTCGGTGGCCACCCTGCAGTTCGGCTCCGACCTGCCGCTGACGCTTGCGGCCCAGCGGCTCTTTACCGGCACAGATTCGTTCCCGCTGATGGCCATCCCGTTTTTCATGCTGGCCGGCGAATTAATGGAGTCGGGGGGTATTTCCCGCCGTCTGTTCGATTTCGCTCACGCACTGGTCGGCTTTATCGCCGGCGGCCTGGCCATGGTGGCGGTGGTGGCGGCGATGTTTTTCGCCGGCATCTCCGGCGCGGCTGCGGCAGATACCGCCGCCGTCGGTGCGGTCTCCATCCCGGCAATGATCCGCAAGGGGTATAACCGCGGTTTTGCCGCCGCCGTCCAGGCGGCCGGCGGCTCGATCGGCGTCATCATCCCACCGTCGATCCCGATGATCATCTTCGGCGTGGTCGGCGGCGTCTCCATCGGCAAGATGTTTCTCGGCGGCTTCATCCCCGGCCTGCTGATCGGCGGCAGTCTGATGATCGTCAGCTATTTCATGGCCAAGAAGGCCGGCTACGAACGTGATTCCTTCCTCGGTTTCGCGGCCATGGGCCGCACGTTTCTCGGCGCCTTCTGGGCCCTTTTGATGCCGATCATCATTCTCGGCGGCATCCTCGGCGGCATCTTCACCCCGACCGAAGCCGCGGTGGTCGCGGCCATTTACGGGATGATCGTCGGCTTTGCCGTTTACCGCGAGTTGAAGCTGCGCGATCTGCCGAAAATATTCGCCAAAGCCGCCGTTTCCACGTCGACGGTGATGCTGCTCATTGCCACCGCCAATATCTTCGGCTGGATACTGACCGCAGAACGGGTACCGCAGAACGTCGCCGCCTACCTGGTCAACCTGACCTCCTCGCCGGCGGTGCTCTACGCGCTAATCCTGATCTGCCTGCTGGCCATCGGCACCTTCATGGAAACCTCGGCCTCGCTGATCATCCTGACCCCGGTCTTCCTGCCGGTGATCCAGCAGTTCGGCATCGATCCGGTCCATTTCGGCGTCATCATGGTCACCGCCCTGGCTATCGGCATGTTGACCCCGCCGCTCGGTATCTGTTTATTCATTGCCTGCAATATCGCACAGATCCAGCTATCCGAAATCGTCCGCTATATCCTTCCCTTTCTAACCGTGATGATCGGAGTGCTGCTGCTGATGACCTACGTCCCCGATATTGTCATGTTTATCCCGAACACCTTTGGAGATTAACCCATGGCCAGCGTCACCATCCCCTTCAACGGCTCACCGCTTGCTTTCGACGTTCCCGAGCGCAATCTGGCCGAGGTATTGAGCCCGCAGCCATCAACGCCGCTGCCCGACCTGGACCGGTCCATCGAGGCCGCCCTGGCCCGACCGATCAACCAGCAGCCACTGGAAACACTCGTCAAACCGGGTGACCGGGTGATGCTCGTCAGTGACGACGTGACCCGGCTGACCCCGGTCGACCGGATCATTCCCCGCCTGCTCGACCGGCTCAACCGGGCCGGGGTTCCCGACGAACAGATCAGTTGCATCATGGCACTGGGCACCCATCGCTACATGACCGAGGAAGAACTGGAAAGCCGGGTCGGCTCAGCCGTCTACGGGCGGATCCGGGTCTTCAATCACGAATGGCGAGAACAGGACAACCTGGTCGACCTCGGCTCTTCGGCACAGGGTACGCCGCTGCAGGTCAACCGGCTCGTGGCCGAAGCGGATGTGGTCATCGGCCTCGGAGCCATCGTGCCGCACCATATCGCCGGTTTTTCCGGCTCATCGAAGATCATTCAGCCGGGCGTCTGCGGACCGCGCACCACTGCGGAGACGCACATGCTCTCCTGCAGCGGCGGCGATTCGTTTCTCGGCATGGCCGACAACCCGGTACGCCGCGACATGGACGACATGGCCGACCGGGTCGGCATGCGCACCATCTGCAACGTGGTCATGGACAGCGAGGGCCGCTCCGTCGGCGTTTTCTACGGCGAGATGCGCGGCTGTTTCGCCGCCGGCATCGAACTGGCCAGGAAGATCTACGGCGTGACCTATCGGGAAACCCCGGATATCGTCGTGGCCAACTCGTATCCCTGCGATCTCGACTTCTGGCAGTCCCATAAATCGCTCTACCCGGCCCAGCGCATGGTCCGGCCGGGCGGCACGATCATCGTCTGCACGCCGGCACCGGAAGGCATCAGCCCGGTGCACACCGATCTGCTCGATTACACGTCATGGTCTTCGGAGCAGATCAAGGACGCCTATCGCAGCGGTGAGATCCGTAACGGCGTGGCGGCGGCGCTGGCCACCGCCTGGGCCCTGGCCCGGGAGAAGGCCTCGATCATCATGTACTCCCCGGGCATCCCGGCAGCGGATAAGGTGCGGCTCGGTCACACCCACGCCGCCACCGTCGACGACGCGGTGACCGAGGCACTGCGCCGCCAGGGTCCGGACGCCCGGCTCACGGTGTTGACCCACGCCCCGGACATGCTGCCCATCCCGGCCCCCTCCGGCGATCGGTAGCGATGAGCGAGCGGCTGCGTATCGCGGTCATCGCCGACGACCTAACCGGGGCGGCCGATACCGGGGTGCAGTTCTGCCCGGCAATCGGTCCGGTACTGTTGACCACCGGCATCAACGAATTGCCCATCGGCCGGCTGGACCTGCCGGCCGGCCTGGCCATCAGCACCGACAGCAGACACCTGGACGACCGATCCGCCGGACTCGCCGTGCAACGGAGTGCGGGCCGCATCTCAACACTGGCACCGGATACGATCTACAAGAAGATCGACTCCTGCCTGCGGGGCAATCTCGGCGCCGAGCTCGACGCCCTGCTCGAGGCCACCGGTGCCGCCGTCAGTTTTGTCGCCCCCGCCTATCCGGCCCAGGGACGCACCACCATCAACGATGTCCATCGATTACACGGGGTGCCGGTGGCCGACACGGAGATCGGCCGCGACCCGCTCGGACCGGTCCGAGAATCACGCCTGTCAAAACTCCTGGCCGGCCAAAGCCGTCTCACCGTCGGTCGAATCGGTCTTGACCAACTCGATAAACCCGCCGATCGATTGTCGGCCCGGATCCAGACCCTGATCGACAGCGGTTGTCACCACCTGGTCTTTGATGCCGAAACGACCGGTCACCTCGATAGCATCGCCCGCCTGGCCAGCCGCTACGGCAGCACCATCCTGCCGGTCGGCTCGGCCGGACTGGCCGGCAGTCTGGCTCGCATCATGGCTGGTGAACAAGTCGCGCCTCCCCGTCCACGTCGACCGATGGTGAAGCGGTGGCTGTTCGTCTGCGGTTCCGCCTCTGCTGTGCTGGCCCGGCAGGCGAACCGTCTCGCCGCTGCCACCGGCTGGCCACTGCTGAGCCTTTCGCCGGCGACGCTGCTCGCCGGCGACGACGCTGTCGTTCAGGCGATCGAGGGGCCCCAGAGCCTGATCCTGACAATCGCAGCAGACGAAGATGCCAAATCGCCCGAGGCACCTGAACGGATCGTTCGCGCCCTGGCTGGAATTGTTGCCGTGCTGCTGCCAAAGAGTCGACCGGATGCCTTGTTCCTGTCCGGCGGCGACACCGCCGAGGCCGTTCGCTGTCGCGTCGGCGCCGATGGCCTGCTGCTCCACGAAGAGATGCTGCCCGGCCTGGTTTGCAGTGAACTGGTCGGCAGCCGCCACAGCGGCCTGACGGTTATTACCAAGGCCGGCAGTTTTGGCGAGGACGACACCCTGATCACGCTCGTCAACCATTTAGCCCCGTAAAGGATAAGCAATCATGCACACCCCTGACTCCCTCCCCCTGCTCGGCATCACCATGGGCGACCCCGGCGGCGTCGGCCCGGAAGTCTGCGCCAGGGCCTTGGCCGACCCGGACATCTACCGGATCTGCCGGCCGCTGATCATCGGCGATGCCGCCATCATGACCAATGCCGTGGCCTTCAGCCATCTCGACCTGGCGATCAACAGCTGCTCCGCTGTTACCGACGGCCGCTTTACCTGGCAGACCATCGACGTACTCGACTTGGCCAACCTACCGCTGACCGAATTGCGCCACAAGACCGACACCGCCGCCCAGGGCCGCGCCTCGTTTCAGTACATCAAACGAGCCATCGACCTGGCGCTGGCCGGAGAAATCGACGGCACGGTCACCGCACCGATCAGCAAGGCGGCCATCAATCTCGCGGGCTTTCACTACAGCGGCCACACTGAAATCTACGGTGAACTGACCGGGACCACCGACTATGCGATGATGCTCGCCGACGGCCGTTTCCGCGTGACCCATGTCTCCACCCATGTCTCCTTGCGCGAAGCCTGCGACCGCGTAAAAAAAGAACGGGTCCTGAGAGTGATCGAGTTGACCGCCGCCACCTTGCAGCAGCTCGGCATCGAGCAACCGCGCATCGCCGCCGCCGGCCTTAATCCGCATTGCGGCGAGGGCGGCCTGTTCGGCACCGAAGACGACAGGGAGATCGCCCCGGCGGTGGCCGCCGCCGTTACCGAGGGAATTACCGCCGAGGGACCGTTGCCGGCGGACACGGTTTTTTCCAAGATGCAGGGCGGCCTCTACGATGCGGTCGTCGTCATGTACCACGACCAGGGCCATATCCCTGCCAAACTGGTCGGCTTTCATTACGACGAAAAAACCGACTCCTGGGACCAGATGGCCGGAGTCAACGTAACCATCGGACTGCCGATCATCCGCACCTCGGTCGATCACGGCACCGCCTATGACCGGGCCGGCGATGGCCGAGCCAACCCGCAATCGATGATTGAGGCAATCAGGCTGGCCGGCCGCCTGGCCTCCTGAAATCTGCCGTTACACAAGCACGAGACGGTCGCACGAACCACCTCTTTGTCAGCGGAGAGACGCTATGACGACACGGCGCAGCAGCAGAATCCTGAAACGACCGGAATGGAGCATCAACCGTGCCTATTACAAATCGATGGGCTATAGCGACACCGACCTGGAACGGCCGATGATCGCCATCGCCAACGCCTGGAGCACCACCGTCCCCGGCCATTACAACCTCCGCCAAGTGGCGGCGGCGGTCAGCGACGGCATCCGGGACGGTGGCGGCACCCCGGTGGAATTCGGGGTTATCGGCGCCTGCGACGGGATTGCCGAAGGCCATGACGGGATGCGCTACATCCTGCCGACGCGCGATCTCATCGCCCACTCCATCGAGTTGATGGTCCAGGCCCACCAGTATGACGGTCTGGTCCTGCTCGGCTCCTGCGACAAGATCGTGCCCGGCATGCTGATGGCCGCCGCCCGCCTCGATCTCCCGGCCATCCTGGTCAACGGCGGCCCGATGCTCGGCGGCCCGCAGATCCATGGCCGCACCGCCGACAGTACCTCGATCATCGAGGGTGTCGGTCGGCTCCAAAAAGGCGAGATCAGCCAGGACGAACTGGTCTGGATGGAAGACGTCTGCGCGCCGACCTGCGGTTCCTGCTCATTTCTCGGCACCGCCAATACCATGTGCTGCATCGCCGAGGCCCTCGGCATGTCATTGCCCGGCTCGGCGATGATCCCGGCGGTACACGCCGGCCGGCTGCAAGCGGCCCGTAGTTCCGGCCGGGCCATCGTCGATCTGATCGAACGCGGCATCACCGCCCGGCAAATCATCACCGCGGACTCGCTGGAAAATGCCATTCGCCTGACATCGGCCATCGGCGGTTCGACCAACGCCGCCCTGCACCTGCCGGCCATCGCCTACGAGGCGGAAATCGAGCTCGACATCCGGCTGTTCGACCGGATCAGCCGTTCCACCCCGTTGATCGCCAAGATGAATCCGGCCGCATCGGCCAACGTCATCGATTTTTTTGAATCGGGCGGGGTGCCGGCGGTACTCGGCGAACTCACGCCGCTGCTGCACACTTCAGCGCTGACCGTCACCGGCCGCAGTCTCGGTGACAACATCGCCGGCAAGACATCCCCGGACGACGAGGTCATCAAGACCATGGCCCGGCCCTTCAGTACCAGCGGCGGCCTGGCGGTGCTCTTCGGCACCCTGGCCCCCGATTCGGCGGTCACCAAACCGGCGGCCATCCGCGACGACATGCAGGCCTTCACCGGCCCGGCCCGGGTATTCGAGTCCGAAGCGGCGGCCAACGAGGCGATTATGGCCGGGCAGGTGCAACCCGGCGAGGTAGTGGTGATCCGCTACGAGGGACCGAAAGGGGGACCGGGCATGCCGGAGATGTTCAAGGCGATGAAACTGCTGCACGGCCTCGGCCTGAGCGACCGGGTGGCCCTGGTCACCGACGGGCGTTTCTCGGGTACCAACAACGGCTGCTTCATCGGCCATATATCGCCGGAAGCGATGGAGGGCGGGCCGATCGCTCTGGTCGAAGAAGGCGATATCATCGCCATCGACATTCCCGGCAAGACCCTGGATCTGCAGGTTGCCGCAAGCGAGCTGGAGCGCCGCCGGGCCGCCTGGCACCCGCCGCCGCCCCGCGTATCCAAGGGATACCTCTATCTCTACGCCCGGCTCGCCGCATCTGCGGACAAGGGCGCGATCATCCCCACACGAGCCACCTGAAGGGCAAGGCTTTCCACACCTAACTATGAAGGAGAGGAATGATGAAACCCTCCGGTAGCCAACCATTACTTCTCAACCTGCGCGCTCTCGCCAGGCCGTTTATCTGCATTCTGTTGCCGGCGCTTCTACTCACCGGCTGCGCCGGCACGTCGTCCTTGTCGCCAAGCAAAACGACGGCCTTTTCCCCCCCAGTGCCGACTGGCGTCGTTACTGGTCATGTACCGATCTTTGTCGTTGAAAACAACGAACACCCCTATAATCTGATCGGCACGCCGACGGCGAATCAAACCCACGACGGCAACCTGCTCATCGTCGTCGATCCGACAACGGCCACCGTCTATCACGAACGCGACGGCTTTACGACAGATCGAGGGCGCTATCGCAACGAGATTTACCGGATACACCACGAACGTGTGCCCTTCGGCTGGGGCGCCCTGAACCTGACCGCCGGCACCAATCCGGGACTGCTCGTCATCTACACGCTCAACGAAGCGGACACGGTGGTGTTGATCACGACCGTACATACCTGCGGCTGCTATCTCGCCTTTCTGCCGACCTCCGCCCTTCCCGAAGATGCCTATCCGGCCGATTGGCCGGATGATCGCCAATGGATTTATGGACACACGCTGCCAAGCCGCATCGGACTCCCCATGCTGGACCGGCAGGTCGCCTTCACGCTGGCCGATCAGACCCATCGCATCTCCGCAGTCTCGCTGATTGATCCGGACAATCTTCCGCCGGCAACGGAGCGTGTGCAGGCCAACCTTGCTACACTGTCCGCCCTTTACCGGCTGCCGTTCGGCGAGACGAGCGTTTCCTTCTTCGAAACCGACGGCCCCCGGGACGGTTACGTTAAGAACAACAGCAAGCCGCTGGAACGACTGCTGATCGGCTGGTGGGCCCTTGACTTTCGCGTTGGCGAGGACAAGGCGTACCGCGGCGGCGACAGCAGCGAAACCATCCTCTACACCAGCCTGAAATTCTGGGCCCGGAAAGAATCCGATCTCAAGGATCTTCCCCGGTTTCTTGCCTATTGGGGCTGGAACCTGTAAAGCCTCTGTCGACAGCAGCGATATCTTCGATACTTCTTCAAGCACACCGCCCCGCCCCAATGATCGTTGACAAAATCCTTGCCTCGACGGAATCAACCAACTAGGGTCATTGCCAGAGCACTCCGCACAGAAATAATCCGGCCACCGGTTGAACCATTTGCCACACCCAAGGGACGGAGAGATAGACGAGCCTTTTCAGCGGTCCACCTTACGGGCCTGCGCAAGAGGGCAAGACCATGAAACAGCTCCGAATCATTCCACTGATCGTTTTCCTGCTGTGTTCTGCCGGCCTGGCAATCGACGGCAGCAGCGCATCACTCGGTACCGTAACTGAAAAACCGGCCGCCGTAAAACAAGTACCTTCGGCACTGCACTCTCCGCAGAAAAAGCCGGCAACTCAACCAACCATTATAAAACCGGCACCGCCACCTCTCCAGCAGATGCAACGGACCGAAATACCGACCGCTGTCGCCGATCTGGTGATCAGATCGTTCTCCTGCTCTCCGGCCACGATCAAAGCCGGATCCTCAGCCACGCTGTGAGCCGTAGTCGCCAATCTCGGTACGGCCAAAGCGCTCGATGTCGAAATCGGCTTTTACCTGGATGGTAAAAAGATCGCCACCCAAAGAAAACTCGTCGTCGAGCCGAAACGATCCGTGCAGGCGACCGCCACGTTTCGCCCGAAGCAGAGCGGCCGACTGAGGGCACATCCGGGCTCCACCTTTTATGATGGGGACGCACACGTGCTGCACTACGAGATCGATCAATTCCGGCAGGTCATCACCGAAGTTGATATCGTCTGCACGGACTATGGCTTCAACCCGTCAGCCAGTGCCGGCTCGGTAGCGGTGACCCAGATTATCAGGTCAATCCCCGGAGAACTCGGCAGCCGCGAAGAAACCGTCTCGCTTGGCCGAAAAGCCATCAATCTGGCAACCGCCGCTCCCGTCGTCGGCGCGACCGATACGAAACGGACCCAAACACCGCAGGCGTGTCGCATGGTGCGGTGGTTGGGACGCCGACGATATCCGAGATGCGGGCCCACACTAGCCGCCCGCCCTAATATCAGTTTGGAGCAGACCAGGTTACTCACCCACCCGAGAACCCTTCAGAGTTCGTGGTAAAAAGAAATTATTGACGGATATCCGATCAATTGGCACAGTGTCCATTATCTTGGCAAGCATGCACTGATCATCTCCTGTTGCGCACCTTTCACGAGGCTCAAGAGATGGAACATAGGCTTGTTCCTGACGGTCGTCCTCACCCTCACATACAACGGCAGGACAACTCTACTCGATTTGGTTATTCGAAGCCTCGACTTCATTTTGTGTGGAATTTACTCTACAAGAATCAAATTTACTCAAAATCGTGTGAGACATCCTTCTCAGGATCTCTCACAACTATTTACTACTGATTTTAATGGTAATTTTTTAGGATTCAGTGCTGATGGCAAACAATAACGGGAAAGGTAAATCCCTCGAATCCTGGATTTGGGATGCGGCATGTTCCATCCGTGGTGCCAAGGATGCACCGAAATATAAGGATTTCATCCTGCCGCTGATCTTTACCAAGCGGCTGTGTGATGTCTTCGATGATGAGCTCAACCGTATCGCATCCGAGGTCGGTTCACGCGAAAAAGCCTTCCAACTCGTCAAGGCCGATCACAAGCTGGTTCGTTTCTATTTGCCCCTGCTGCCGGAAGACCCGGACGAACCGGTCTGGTCGATCATCCGCAAGCTCTCCGACAAGATCGGCGAAGGCGTCACTACCCACATGCGGGCCATCGCCAAGGAAAACCCCGGTTTGCAGGGCATCATCGACCGCGTCGACTTCAACGCCACCACCCACGGCCAGCGTGATATCGACGCCGACCGACTCTCCAACCTGATCGAAGCGATCAGCACCAAACGCCTCGGACTCGAGGACGTCGAGGCCGACATCATCGGCAAGAGTTACGAATACCTGATCCGCAAGTTCGCCGAGGGCGGCGGACAAAGCGCCGGCGAGTTCTACACCCCTCCGGAAGTCGGCACCATTATGTCGAAGGTGCTTCAACCGGAGCCCGGCATGGAAATCTACGATCCCACCTGCGGTTCCGGCGGCCTGCTCATCAAGTGTGAAATCGCCATGGAAGAGGCTGCCAAAGGCAGGAAGCGCGCCGTCGCTCCGCTCAAGCTCTACGGCCAGGAATACACCGCCGACACCTGGGCCATGGCCAACATGAACATGATAATCCACGACATGGAAGGCGAGATCGAGATCGGCGACACCTTCAAGAACCCCAAATTCCGCAACAAGCAGGGTAAACTCCGCACCTTCGACCGCGTCGTCGCCAATCCCATGTGGAACCAGGACTGGTTCACCGAGGTCGACTACGACAACGACGAACTCGACCGCTTTCCCGCCGGTGCCGGTTTCCCCGGCAAATCCTCCGCCGACTGGGGCTGGGTTCAGCACATGCACGCCAGCCTGAACGAAAAAGGCCGCGCCGCCGTCGTCCTCGACACCGGCGCAGTCTCCCGCGGATCGGGTAATGCCGGCACCAACAAGGAAAAGACCGTCCGCCAGTGGTTCGTCGACCACGACCTCATCGAGAGCGTCCTCTACCTGCCGGAAAACCTCTTCTACAACACAACCGCCCCGGGCATCGTGCTGTTCCTCAACAAGGCCAAACCGAGGGAGCGCCGGGGCAAGGTCTTCCTGGTCAACGCATCCCAGGTCTTTGCAAAGGGCGACCCCAAGAACTTCATCCCGGACGAGGACATCCAGCGCCTCGCCGACACCCTCATCGGGTGGAAAGAAGAGGAAAAACTCAGCCGCATTGTCGATCACACCGAGCTTGCAAAAAACGACTACAATATCTCCCCCAGCCGCTACATCCACACCGCTGATGCCGAAACCTACCGACCCATTGCAGAGATTGTGCAGGAACTGAACGCCATTGAACAAGAGGCCAGGCAAACCGATGAAGCCTTGCGGAACATCCTCAAACAACTGGGATTCGGCACATGAAGAAGAAATCCACCGACGCTACGATCAATGTCCGGGGCACCGAAATCACCGTGGTTCGCCAACAGGACGAGGACTACATCTCACTCACCGACATAGCAAAGTCAAGGAATCCGGAGCACCCCGACGACCTCATTCGCAACTGGCTGCGCAATCGCAATACCCTGGAGCTTCTCGGTATATGGGAGCAGCTTCACAACCCCGGTTTTAATCCCGTCGAATTCGACGGGATTAAAAGACAGGCCGGACTGAACAGCTTTACACTCACTCCGAAACAGTGGATTGAGCAAACCAATGCGATCGGGATTGTTTCAAAGGCCGGACGCTATGGCGGCACGTATGCCCATACCGATGTGGCCTTCGAATTCGCTTCCTGGGTTTCGGTTGAATTCAAGCTCTACCTCATCAAGGAATTCCAGCGCCTCAAGGAGGACGAAAACCGCCGCCTTTCTCTTGCCTGGAACCTCAACCGCACCCTCGCCAAGATCAACTACCGCATCCACACCGACGCCATCCAGACCCACCTGATACCGGTGGAGGTCACTGCAAAACAAGCCGCCTTCACCTATGCCAGTGAGGCCGACCTGCTCAACGTCGCGCTCTTCGGCCAAACCGCCCGCGAATGGCGCGATGCCAACCCCGACAAAGACGGCAATATGCGCGATCACGCTACACTGGAACAACTCCTCGTCCTTGCCAACCTGGAGAACATGAACGCCGAGTTCATCCACATGGCACTGCCGCAAAGCGACCGAATCAAGCGCCTCAACGCCATCGCCATCCGCCAGATGCAGACACTTACCGCCCGAACGGCCAGGTTGTTGGAGGGAGGGTCTCAATGAGTGCATTTGAAGACAGCCATTTGGCAGCAGGAAGAATACTCCCGGAGAAAATCAGGGTATGAAGATTGAAGAATTCGAATTTCCTTCCGATTGGAAACTCGGTTCGGTCGCGGATTCGTTTGACTTTACCGGAAAACCTCGTGGTCTTGACCTTTCGAAGAATGGCGACAAGATCCCGTTCTTCCCAATGAATCAAATTCCGTTGGGTCGGATTCACGTGTCTGAGTTCACACCAAAGCCCTTGGCCCAACTCGGAAGCGGAACCTACGTCGAAAACGGTGATCTCATGGTCGCAAAGATCACCCCTTCGTTCGAAAACGGGAAGCAGGCTATTGTTGATATCGAAACGGACTTCGCTTATGCAACGACTGAAGTGATCCCGATGCGTGGCCGGAAAGGAGAATCCGACACACTCTTCTTGTTCTTCTATCTTTTGCATCCAGAAGTGCGGTCTGACCTCGCGGGTAAAATGGAGGGCAGCACGGGTCGCCAGCGTTTGAGCAAAACCGTACTTAGCGACAGATTTATCCCGCTCCCACCGCTCCCCGAGCAGAAGAAGATCGCCCACATCCTTTCGACGGTGCAGCGGGCGATCGAAGCGCAGGAGCGGATCATTCAGACCACCACCGAGTTGAAAAAGGCCCTCATGCACAAGCTCTTCACCGAAGGCCTCCGCAACGAACCCCAAAAACAAACCGAAATCGGTCCCGTCCCCGAAAGCTGGGAGGTGGTGCCGCTCAGTGATTGCGCGGTAGTTCAGACAGGAATCGCAAAGGGCAGGAAAGTGGATGCGAAAGAAGCAATCGAAGTTCCATATCTTCGGGTGGCGAACGTTCAGGACGGCTACCTCGACCTCACAGAGATGAAGACCATCACCATCCGGAAGAACGAACAGCAGCGATTCGCTCTCCGGGAAGGGGATGTGGTGCTGACCGAAGGCGGCGATTTCGACAAGCTTGGAAGAGGGTTCATCTGGCATAGCCAGGTAAAAAACTGCGTCCATCAGAATCACGTATTCGCGGTTCGCCCTGACACATCGCGAATCTCCAGTGAGTTCTTTGCCTACCAATCACAGAGTCCGTACGGAAAGAGCTACTTCCTTTCGGTGGCCCATAAGACGACCAATCTCGCATGCATAAACACGACGAAATTAAAAGCATTTCCAGTCCTCCTGCCGCCGCACGATCAGCAGCAGGACATCGTCGATGCATGTCATAGCATTGAAGCTAAAATTCGAGTTGCCCGATTGAAGAAAACACAACTCCAAGAACTCTTCCGCACCCTCCTTCACGAACTGATGACCGCGAAAATCCGCGTTCACGATATTGAACTTCAAATACCGTTTTCAAGAAGGTAGCCAATGTGCGCATCCTCCGAACATAAAACTGTCCAATCCCGCATTCACGACTGCGCCAAAGCCATCGGCTGGATTGCTGTGGCTCGCGAGAAAGTGGAGGAAGGGAAAGTGGGTGTACCAACCCGCTACATAAGGCAAATGGCGATGAGGAATGTCCGCCCTCCGTTGGCACGCGAATGGGTCGCAACCAGGATTGTGCTCTCCTGTGTACCGCTTTTGCGACATTTTACGCCCAGAATACGTCAAAAACGGCTATTGACGACAAATAGAACACCAATATGTCGCTAAATCTGCTTTAGCGACATATAATTTGACATGCCCAAGCACATTCCAAAAGACCAGCTCGAGGCCATTCTCGCGATTGTGGCGGCTCACCCTTCAGGGGTGCGGGCCGGGACAATTCATGAAGGGCTCGAATCCACGCTGCCGCCGCACATGCTGCAGCGGCGCCTGGCGTTGCTGGTGGAACAAAAACGGCTGATTGCTGAAGGCCGTGGGCCGTGGTCGCGTATCTTCTTCAGCAGATGGCGCGGCAACGGGCGAAACAGGCGGACGTGAGGCGCTTTATTGAAATTGCCGAGACGGAGCTGATGAGCCTGCACGAGGGTACTATTGCGCGTTTTCGGTTGCGGCCATCGGAATATACGACTTGGCGGGGAACCTGGAAATAATGCCCACACCCGGCGAACACAAAACCGTCCAATCGCGTATCCTCGCCTACGCCGAGGCCATCGGTTGGACGTTTGTGCCCCGCGAGGATGCCGAGCAGCGGCGCGGTTTTGACCCTGCCGTGCCGCCCGCTGACCGCGCCAAAAACCGCTCGCTCTTCTTCGACGACCTGCTTGACGCCAAGGTGCGGGAGTTCAACCCGCGCTACGCCGAGGCAGAGGGGGCCTTACTCGGGCAGTTCCGCCATCTCCACACCGATATTTACGGCAACCGAGAATTCGTCAAACACCTGCGCAACCGAGGTACATTCTTTGACCATGAGGAGAAGCGTGAACGCGACCTGATCCTGATCGATTACGACAAGCCGGCGCGCAACGTTTACGAAGTCACCGAAGAGTGGGCCTTTCACAACGGCCACTACGGCACGCGGGAAGATGTGGTCTTTCTCATCAACGGCATCCCGGTGCTGGTGATCGAGTGCAAGAATGCCACCAAGGACGAGGCGATTGCGCTGGGAGTGGACCAGATCCGCCGTTACCACCGCGAGACGCCCGAGCTGTTCGTGCCGGAGCAGATCTTTACCGCCACCGACGCCATCGGTTTTTCCTACGGGGTGAGCTGGAACACGGTGCGGCGGAACATCTTCAACTGGAAGGATGAGCAAGTCGGCAAGCTGGAGGCCAAGGTAAAGAGCTTCTGCGCCATCCCGCGGCTGCTCGCCTTCCTGAAGGACTACATCGTCTTTGCCGAGAAGGACGAGGAGCTGAACAAATACATCCTGCGCCAGCACCAGACCGGTGCGGTGGAGGCGACCGTCAGCCGCGCCCTTGATCCGGGGCGCAACCGCGGCCTGGTCTGGCACACCCAGGGCAGCGGCAAGACCTTCACCATGATCAAGGCGGCGGAGCTGCTCTTCCGTGCGCCCGAGGCGGATAAGCCGACGGTGCTGCTGATGATCGACCGCAACGAGTTGGAAGACCAGATGCTCAAGAACCTGGCCGCGCTGGGCCTCGGCAATCTGGAACATGCCGGCAGCATAACGCGGCTCAACAAGCTGTTGCGCGACGACTACCGGGGAATCATCGTGACGATGATCCACAAGTTCCGCGATATGCCGGCAGGTATCAATACCCGGTCGAACATCTATGTACTGATCGATGAGGCGCACCGCACCACGGGCGGCGATCTGGGAAACTTCCTCATGGCCGGACTGCCGAAAGCCAGCTATATCGGCTTTACCGGAACACCGGTGGACAAGACCGCCTACGGGCGCGGCACCTTCAAGACCTTCGGCTGCGAGGACGACAAGGGTTATCTGCACAAGTATTCCATTGCCGACAGCATTGGCGACGGTACCACGTTGCCGCTCTACTACAGTCTGGCCGAAAGCGAGATGCTGGTGCCGCACGAAACCCTCGATAAGGAATTCCTCTCTTTAGCTGAAGCCGAGGGTGTGGCGGATATCGCGGAACTGAACAAGATCCTCGAACGGGCGGTGAACTTGAAGAATTTTCTCAAGGGCACGGACCGCATCCAGAAGGTGGCGCACTGTGTCGCAGAGCACTACCGCGAGAATGTCGAGCCACTGGGGTACAAGGCCTTTCTGGTCGGCGTCGATCGCGAAGCCTGTGCCCACTATAAACATGCACTGGACCGGTTTTTACCAACCGAATGTTCCGAGGTGGTTTTCACCGGCAATAACAACGACTCCGCGCTGCTCAAAGAATTCCACCTCGACCCGAAGCGGGAACGGCAGATCCGCAAGAGCTTCGGCAAGCTCGACCAGCAACCGAAGATCCTGATTGTTACCGAGAAGTTGCTCACCGGCTTCGACGCGCCCGTACTCTACGCCATGTATCTCGACAAGCCGATGCGCGACCACACCTTGCTGCAGGCCATCGCCCGGGTGAACCGCCCCTATGAAAACGAGAAGGCAGAGATGGTGAAGCCGCACGGCTTTGTGCTCGATTTCGTCGGCATCTTCGACAAGCTGGAGAAAGCGCTGGCCTTCGACAGCGAAGAGATCAACGCCATCGTCAAGGATCTGAAGCTTCTCAAGCTGCTTTTCCGAAACAAGATGGAACAGCAGGCCCCGGGATACCTGGCGCTGATCGAGCGGAACTTTGACGACAAGGATGTCGATGCCCTGATCGAGCATTTTCGCGACCCGCAACGTCGCAAGGCATTCTTCAAGGAATACAAAGAGATCGAGATGCTCTATGAAGTCATCTCCCCTGATGCCTTCCTGCGGCCTTTCATCGCTGATTACGGCACGCTCGCAGCGATCTATGACGTCGTGAGAAAGGCCTACAGCAAACGGATTCAGGTTGATCGCGATTTCCAGAAAAAGACCAGTGAGTTGGTACAGAAGCATGTCGGGGCCAGCTATATTCTACCTGTTTTCGAAGGTCTGGAAATAAACGAGGACACGGTAAAACTTATCGCCGACAACAAAGGCGGAGACGGGAAAAAGATTATCAACCTGGTTAAGAGCATTGAAAAAAAGGCGGAGGAGGAGAGCGACGATCCCTATCTCATCGCCATGGCCGAGCGGGCGCAAGCGGTACAGGAGAGTTATGAGAATCGTCAGACCAGCACGGCTGATGCGCTGGATGCGTTATTGCGGGAAGTGGAAGCGAATGAGGCACGAAAAAGGGAGCAGGCGGAAAAAGGTTTTGATGGCTTGACCTACTTTGTCTATCGAACACTCCTTGATGCCCAGATCAACAACGCAGAAGAGGTAAGCCGCAAGATCAAGCAGGCTTTCGTGAAATTTCCCAACTGGAAGAAGAGCGAAAACTCGCTGCGCGAGCTTCGCAAGAAAGTGACCTTCGCCGTTCTCGCCAATAGTGATGACCTGGAACGAGTGACTGCTTTGGTGGATCAGCTTTTAACACTCCTGGAAAAGGCAGACAGGTTGTAAAGTGACGGCATCACTGGATCAAAAAAGCACGTTTAAAAATCGAGTCTACCACTGGGCGGAAAAACTGGACGTTGAAGTGGCATGGCTCGGTATGCGCACGATGCGTAATAAATGGGCCTCTTGCTCCACTAACGGACACCTCAACTTCAGCACGGATTTGCTCGGTCTCAGGCAGGAGTTGTGGGACTACGTTATCGTCCACGAGTTGCTCCACTTCTTTGTTCCAAACCATGGAAAACTCTGGAAAAGTCTAATGCGTACGCATCTAGGTGAGTATGAGGCCTATGAAATCGAGTTAAAGAAAATAGCGCATAACATAGCGCTGCAGCGGAGCGCACCAACGGCAACGCATCGCTGATGCTTAGGCGTTAAGTGCAGGGGATGAATACCGGAATGCTAAAAGCCGTGGCGTGGTTCGAAATTGTAGCGTCGATAGTCCTTCTTGGCTTTGCCGGATGGCCCTTTTCGGGGTTTTGCTCCGGCAGGTTCATGGGCCTTGATTGTGAAAGTCGAGCCATATTTGGTTTGAACATGTTTGGTCCTATTGGCATTCTAATGCTCATTTGCTCAGTATGGTCGCTAAAAACCAAGTCGGTTGTGCCACAGTTCGTTTTGGTCTTCGGTGTTGTTGCAATCATGCTCTACTGGCTCTCTTATGTACTTTGACCAACGCCAGCAATCATTGCTCTGTAATGTCAGAGCACATAATCGGGTAAGGTCGGGTTTTTCTTCCGCCCTCCCCACACTATCTGGCTTGTGGGTCCCACCAGGCGGATCCCAGAGCTACCGTGCAATTACCGGGTAAAGCATGCATCTGAAGGAGGGAGTTTTGAAGCTCGTAATAGGGAATAAAAATTACTCGTCATGGTCGTTGAGAGCCTGGTTGCTGCTGTCCGTACGCGAGCTTCCTTTTGAAGAAGTGCGGATTGCCTTGGGTCAGGACGACACCTCTGTCTTGCTTGCCCGGTATACCGAAGCGGGGAAAGTGCCGGTCCTCCTGGACGATGATCTGACCGTTTGGGATTCAATGGCTATTTGTGAGTACGTCTCAGAACAATACCTGAGTGGTGGAGGGTGGCCGAGTGGTGCCCGGGCACGCGCGGAAGCGAGATCCTGCAGCGCTGAAATGCACTCCGGCTTCCCGGAGATCCGGGGCCAATTACCGATGAACTGCCGGGCGACCGGGCGTAAGGTTCCGCCCAATGCTGCCCTTGAGAAGGAGTTGGCCAGGATTGATCGAATCTGGTCGAGGTGCCGGAACACGCATGCAGGTGCCGGTCCTTGGCTGTTCGGTCAGTTCTCCATTGCCGATTGCATGTTCGCTCCGGTTGCGTTGAGGTTTAAAACCTACGGGATCGAGCTATCGAAGACAGCGACGCACTACATGGAGTTTGTGCTGGATAATGAAAAAGTACGGCTGTGGGTTGAGCAGGCCGTCATGGAGTCCGAAATCATCGAGATGGCCGAGGTCGGGGGTATAACCGGGTAATGCATGAACACATCGATCACCCGTTTGAATGTCTTTACTCGCGCTGCTATCGTCCTCTACGGTTCAGCCGGTCAAATAGCGGCTTATTCATCCGGTCTCCCTCGGCATAGCCTTCACGTGACACGGGTTGACTGCGGTCAATGATCGGCGAACGGACCTTCACCTCCGGAGCAGATCTGCGGGGCGGCTCGAAGTAGCGAGACTGATCACGCATCCCCCGTGTCGATGATGGTTGCCGGTAATATCGTTCGGCGGTCCGATGGTCACGGTAGACGATACCGCGACGGTGCCATGGCGAGTGGTACCAGGGGTCCGGATCAGGTGCCCAGCGATGGTATCTGATGAATCTCGATGGCCGGTAGGTATCGAAATAGATGTGGCGGCGTTGCCAATCGAACTGACTCCAACGGTTGAAGGCAAACTCAAAGGATATCCCCGGCCAGTAGGAAATGCCCCTTCCGACCCTGAGACCTGAAGGAATCCAGTAATACGGGGGGTAGGCCGGATACCGCCAGCTCCCGTAGATGTGATAGGGATTGTAGTACGGGACATAGATGATCCGCGGATCGGACGGCTCGATAATGATCGTCTCCCGCTCGACCACCACCTGATGCCGGGTGGTGGTGTTGAGATTGCCCTCGGTATAGGCCCGGGCGCGGAGTTCCTGAACGGTGTCCATGACATCTTCCTCCTGGGCCAGAAAGGCATTGCCCAGGTCGGTGGTCTGCGCGATGCGCTCACTCATCAGGTTCAGGACTGTTGGAAAATGGCACAGCGCCTTGACGCTTGGTTCCCAATCCAGGTGCAGAAGCGCATTGTCGAGCGCCTCGCCGCTCAGTGAAGGATTGTTTTTCAGCCAGCGCTCGGCCTCGATCACCTCGATCGGATAGGTCGACGCCATCAGGATCTGCGACAGGAGCGCATCAGGGTAGAGCGCTATCGGGGCGAGCATCTGGGTGAGTTCTTCCCGGCTGAACGGGGCAGGCGAATCGGTCAGCGCACCGTCTTGAGCCATCGCTGCAGCATTTGTCCAAACCGCTGCCAGCAACACAACAATTATCGTTACGAAGCGCCTCGTCGGTTTCATGATAGCCTCCCAATTGCGCCAACTCTTTCTGCCACTCTGTGTCTTGCTATACCATAATGATTAATGTCGGGTTCTGCCGGAAAAACGCAGCAAACGGTGCCATTCCTCCAGCTTCCAACAAATGGTGCGTACCGGCCGAAACCGCTCCCGTCGATTATCTCTGCTGGTCGTCAAAATCGGCAGGCTTGGTCGAGGTTGTCAAGCGTCCGGGCAAGCTCTGACAACTATCCCTGTACCCCGACAGACGCCCTTTGCAAAAAACTGTAGCCTGCATAGCTTCTGCTCTTGCTGATTGCAAAAATGGCCGCAACAAGATAGGTTAGCCTATCCCTTCTGTGCTCCCGGAACAAAACGATCTTCATTATCTTGTACTCGTCCTGGTAGAGAAATGACCGAATCGAAGCAGAGTCAAAACTATGGGGAGATTGTTTCAGTCCTGCTGGCGGAGGGCGTTATCAAGGAAAAAGACGCCGCCTACGCAGAGCGTATTCGCGCCAAACTCTCGACGCCGCAGCCACTGCTCAATATCCTCAAAGATCTCAAGCTGGTAAGCGATGATACCGTACGCGAAACACTCCAGAAAACCAAGAAAAGTATCCGTATCGGTGAATTACTGGTCGAACTCGGCTACCTGTCACCAGAAGACCTGCAGACTGCTTTCACCATCAAGGATCAGGAACGGGACCTGAAAATCGGCGAGATCCTGGTAAAGTACAATTTCGTCGACAATGCCCTCCTGAACCGAATTCTCTCCATCCAACTCGGCTATCCGCTCATGCAACCGAGTCTTGCCCAGGTTGACCGGACCCTGTTCAGCCGAGCCCCGTTCCGAACCTTGACCAAGCATGCTTTTGCTCCGCTGAAAAGCTCCGACAACCAGCCGCTGATAGCATTCGCCGACCCGACCGACCACGAAGCCATCCGGGCGGCCCGGAAACTATTCGGCAGCGACCTGTCAATTGCCATCTGCGATCGCAAAGAACTCACCGCTACTCTCGACACCCTTTACAAAAGCAAGGAAAAATCGGCCATCGCTATCGATAGCCAATCGGTCACCGGCATCGTCAACTCGATCATTCTCGATGCCGTTCAGGCAGATGCAAGCGATATTCACATCGAACCCTTTGTCGACCGTCTACACATCCGTTTTCGCCAGGACGGTGTCCTGCTCCACTACCAGGAATTCCCCCGGGATATCATCCCCTCCCTGGTCAGCAGGATAAAAATCCTCTGCCAGGCGGACATCGCTGAAAAACGTCGGCATCAAGGCGGCCGCCTGCTCTTCGAACACCCCGAAGGGCAGATAGATATCCGCGCCTCTTTCTATGTCACCATCCATGGCGAAAAAGTGGTGCTCCGCCTGCTCAGGCAAAAGCAGGAACTTCTCGACATCCGCTCGATCGGTCTGGCTCCCCGCATGCTGAACCGATTCCTCGACGAGGCCGTTTACCAGCCAAGCGGCGTCCTGCTCGTCACCGGTCCCACCGGATCAGGCAAGACCTCGACGATCTACAGTTGTTTGCACCATATCAAGAACCCACAGATCAGCATCGTTACCGCCGAGGAACCTGTCGAATACGTGATCGAAGGCGTCGCCCAGTGTTCGATCGACCCGACTATCGGGGTAACCTTCGAGGAAACACTTCGCCATATCGTCAGGCAGGACCCCGATGTGATCATGATCGGTGAAATCCGAGACAAGTTTTCCGCCGATATGGCGGTACAGGCGGCCCTGACCGGGCACAAGGTGCTGAGCACCTTTCATACCGAGGACAGTATCGGCGGTCTGATCCGCCTGCTCAATATGGACATCGCTCCCTTTCTCGTTTCTTCGACGGTGATCAGCGTTTTGGCGCAGCGCCTGTTACGCCGGACCTGCACTGAATGCTCGGTGTCGGTCAAGCCGACCCCGGCCCAATTGCAGCGCCTCGGCTGCAGTACCGAGGATCTGTCCGGCGGAACATTCCGCCGCGGACGCGGCTGCGCCGCCTGCCATCAGACCGGATATCGAGGGCGAATCGGTGTTTTTGAACTCCTGGTCCTGGATACCCAGGTCCGCGACGCCATTCTGGAACATCGCACAAGCTATGAAATCCGCTCCCTGAGCATCGAACATACCGGTCTGGTGACTTTGATGGAGGATGGCCTGGCCAAAGCAGCAACGGGCATCACCACCATTGACGAGGTGTTGCGCTGTCTACCCAGGCTGACTAAACCTCGCCCCCTCTCGGTGATCCAGAGACTCTGTGGACAATTGCCATGAGTGATACCCTTTCTTTCATTGACGAAATCGAACAGGCGATCGAATCCGGTAAGGCTGCTCTTCCGGTGTTCGACCCGACCGCCCAGCGCGTTCAGCAGGAACTTGTCAAAAGCGACCCGGACCTCGATGTCGTGGAAAAGCTGATCATCCGTGATCAGGCCCTGGCCAGTGAAGTTCTGCGCCTGGCAAACTCGCCCTGTTTCCGGGGACTTGCCGAAATACAAACGATCAAGACGGCCATGGTCCGACTGGGGATGCAGGAGGTTTGCAGAATCGCGCTGCTGGCCGCGTCAAAACGTCAATTCAACAGTAGTGACCGGGACGTGCGGCAGATGCTCAAATCGCTCTGGCAACACTCCGCCGGCTGTGCGCTTGCGGCCAATTGGCTGACCCGAAGATGCAAATACGAAGAGCTCGCCGGCCAGGCCTTCTTTGCCGGACTCCTTCACGATATCGGAAAACTGGCAATCCTGATGGTCATCGAACAAATCAAGCTACAGAGAACAAAACAGATGACCGATTCGCTGCTGAAGGAAGTTATCCAGACCCTTCATGCCCAGCAGGGTTATATCCTGATGACCGGGTGGCATATGCCGGAGCAATACTGCACGATCGTCCGAGACCACCATCTCATCGACGTCGACGCCAAGAACACCCTGCTGATCATCGTCCGCCTGGCGAATATGACCTGCCACAAACTGGGAATCGGCATAAGCAGCATCGATCATCTCGACGTGGTGGCGACGCCGGAAGCCCACTTGATGAACCTGACGGAACTTGACTTCGCCGAGTTGGAAATCATGCTCGAGGACACCCGTGCGCTGTGGCAATGAGCAAGCGGTCGTCCTGATCCGGCAGATTCTTCTGCGATCAATTGAAGCCGCCTGGGCCGTACACGGTGCCGGCACTGCCGGCAAATCCGGCTCAGGGATCGATCTTCTTCTTGATATCAATGATGGGCGTGCCATCCAGGACATCGAGGCCGGTCACCTGCAGACGGTTTCCGTCCCGGGCGATCACCTTGAGTTCGGAAAGCGCGATCGGGTTCGGCCGCGCCGGGCTGCGGGTTGCAAAGACGCCACGCAAACCGCGGGATCGATCGCCACGCGGATATACCTTGAGCCGGTCGCGCTCTGCCAGATGCAGCCAGAACAGGACGACGACGGTCTGACCGACAGCGATGCCGTCCAGGCCGTCACCATAGCGCGGGTAAATCTCCAGCGTGCCGCTGCGATCCGATTCACTGTAGTTTTTCGGGGCATCGTCACGGGTGGCGATGTCACCGTGCACCACTCCGATCGGGGTAACAATAACGTCATCCATCAGCCATCTCCAAGCTATCGGTTAGCCAACTCGGCAACACCAAAGGGGAGCTTGAAAAACTAGAATTCTCCTGCTCACTCGTCTTCGAAATCGAGCATGCCCATCAGCTCCTCCTGGAACTGCTCGTCGTGCATCAATTTATGGACGATCGCCTGACATAGGGCGCCGCTCAGCCCCTGATGATCGGCGGAGGCGACTTCAACGGAGATCTCGCCGTTTTCGTCGGCACCGAGGATGATGGCCGACTGGTGCTGCTGCAAGGTAATTGACTGGTTATCCACACTATTCTCCTTATAAAGTAACGGTCCAGAGGACATTTTCGAGTATCGGGGACGCCGTAGCCGCCAAAGCCTCTCCTCATGCGATCACTCAACCGCCTTCCCGGCGGACGATCAGCCGGAAGACATCCGGCCGATCATAGTGGCCGGCCGGATCAAAGTCCAGTGCCGTCCGGGTCAAGGCCCCGAGATCGAGATCGGCGAGCAGCATGCCCTCCTCACCCAGCAACGGGCCCGCCACATACTCGCCGTACGGGTCGACGATGCAGCTGCCGCCGGGGCACATCACCTCGGGCTGCGAGTCCAGCTCGGAGCGATATTCGAGGTCGTCGGGGTACATGCTCTTTTCCACGTACTGGTTGCAGGCCAGCACAAAACAGCGTCCCTCCACGGCGATATGGCGCATGGTGCTCTGCCAGACCTCGCGAAAATCAGCGGTCGGGGCGAGATAGATGCGCACTCCCTGCTGATACATTGCGGTCCGGGCCAACGCCATATAGTTTTCCCAACAGATCAAGCCGCCGACCCGACCGAAGGGGGTGTCGACAACGGTCAGCGTCGAACCGTCGCCCTCTCCCCAGATCAGCCGTTCCGATCCGGTCGGCTTGAGTTTCCGGTGTTTTCCGAGCAGCGTCCCGTCGGGACCGAAGTAGAGCAGCGTGCAGTACAGTGTCCTGTTCAGGTGGTCTCGCTCGGTCACCCCGATCGCCACATAGGCACCGGCTTCGGCAGCGGCCGCGCCGATGCGCTCGGTCTCAGGTCCGGGTACGACTACCGAATTATCGAAGTATCGCTGCCAGTCCCGGCGTCCCGCCTCGGTTCGACTGCCGACCAGAAAACCGAAACTGAGCCCGCGGGGGTAGGCGGGAATGAAGACCTCGGGGAAGACGATCAACTGCGCACCCCGGGCGGCAGCCTGCCCGATCAACGCCACCGTCTTCGTTACCGTCGCCGGTCCGTCCATGATAACCGGTGCCGCCTGCATAACCGCAACTTTCACCGTCGGCTGTTCGATTTTGTGCATCGTTGTCCTCCTTGCATCCAGTGGTCAGACTCAATGAGCGAGCTGTGATAACCTGATCAACAAACCGCCGGCGGTGGTCGTCGCTGAACCGGAGAGAGAAACCAGGGTAACCGGCCCGACCATTCAACTCGACAGTCCCCTTTACTATAGCGTGTCGTCCGGCGATCAACGAGCAAAACCGTGACTCGTTAACGGAAAACATCGTCCGGTATGATTCTTGAAGCAAATAAGCAGGAAACATCCACAGGCTCCGACAGCAGACCGGCAGGGTTGTTCAGAAAAGAATAATGGCAGGAGGTTAGCGTTACAGACATGCAGTATCCCCCGATTCATCACAGTCGATTAAATCCGATGACAGCAGAGCAGTCCGGGAAAACCGGACTTATCGTATCTGGTGCATACCACTCAATCACCCAAACAAAAGGGGGCCTTGAAAAAATGACATTTCGCCCGATCTCATTGTTGCGCAATCAAATTTTATCCCTGGAATATTGCTTATATATCTGCGGAAAAATGTTCTTGTGCGCCTTGATCTTGAGCGAAATTCCGATTTTTTCAAACTCCCCAAAAGGAGGAAGGAGATGCTGAGACGACTCTTTCCCTGGAGATTTCTGCTCAGACTGGCAGCAAAGCGATTTCAGGTTATCGACCCGCTCATGGTAGCAGCCCGCATCAGGAGCTTCGCCCAACCTTCCGAGGTCCAGGAACCCATCGAACTCCTGCGCGCCGGCATCGTGTTTCATGCCCGGGGCCTGCTCAACACCAAGGCTATTCAGCACAATCTCGACTGGGTCTGGCCCTATTGGGTGGAGCGACAATTCAACCCG
>NPIE01000242.1_pt1 | contig 35258 bp, 36 predicted proteins | sample 8637661 | NCBI WGS metagenome assembly NPIE01 (sample SAMN07420842, study PRJNA396082) | bioreactor metagenome | isolation source: sample BA12 brine-fed electro-methanogenic bioreactor BA | place: Japan: Kochi | collected 2016-12-09 | reverse complement strand
CAGCTCCGGGTCGAGAGCCACATTTGCCTGCATTTCGCCATCGACGACCAGCGCAGGGTTTCGCTCCTTGATGAGAGCCGTCGCTTTTTGGACCTTGAGGCTCAAAGGATGTTTCGTGCTGCCGAAGTTGGAAAACGAGAGCATCGCCACGCGGGGCTCGACATCCAGCTGGTGAGCTTTCCTGGCGGTGAGAAGGGCGATTTCCGCCAACTCTTCAGCGCTTGGCTCAATATTGACCGTTGTGTCGGCAAAGAACACCACCTCTTTTTTGGTAACCATCATGTAGGCCCCATGGACCTTGGACAAACCGTCCTGCTTGCCGATGACCTCCATGGCCGGACGAATGGTGTCAGGATAATGATGTTCGATGCCCGAAAGCAGCGTATCGGCGTCTCCCATGCGGACCATCATGGCGCCGAGATAATTGCGATTCTTCGTGATCAGTCGTCTTGCCTCGGCGAGGGTGATGCCTTTTCTCTGCCGCAGTCGGAAGAGTTCATTGATATACCTTTCCAGGTTGCCGTTGGTCGCAGGATCGACAATTTCAACCTGATCCAGTTCTGATAGATGAAGTTCGGCGATTTTCGCACGGATATCCACCTCTTCGCCGAGCAGAACCGGAATGGCAATCCCCTCTTCCAGTAGAATCTGGGCAGCGCGCAGGATTTTTCCATTGTCCCCTTCGGGAAACAGAATACGTTTCGGGATCGCCTTGGCCTTGTTGATCAGGATGCGCATGACCTCCTTGGAGCGACCCTGCAAAGATTCGAGCTGTTCACGGTATCCGGCCATGTCGGCAACCGGCTTGCGGGCAAGGCCCGAATCCATCGCCGCCTGCGCTACCGCCGGCGCCACGTGCAACAGCACCCGGGGGTCAAACGGCTTGGGGATGATGTAATTCCGGCCGAAGGAGATCTCCTCCCCGCCGTAAGCCTTGCGCACCGAGTCGGGCACATCCTGCCGGGCCAGGTTGGCCAGGGCATGCACCGCGGCCACCTTCATCTCTTCGTTGATAGCCCGGGCATGCACGTCGAGAGCCCCCCGAAACAGAAAGGGAAAACAGAGCACATTGTTGACCTGGTTGGGATAATCGCTGCGACCGGTGCCGACAATGGCGTCAGGACGAACCGCCAGGGCTTCCGGCGGGGTGATTTCCGGGTCGGGGTTGGCCATCGCGAAAATGATCGGGTCTCTACCCATGCTCTTGACCATCTCCTGGGTCAGGGCCCCTTTGGCAGAGACCCCGAAGAAAATGTCGGCGCCCTTCACAGCCTCGCCCAGGCTGCGTGCGCTGGTCTGGTTCGCCAGGCGTTCCTTGTATGCGTTCATCCCCTCGGTGCGTCCCTTGTAAATGACCCCCTTGGTATCACAGACAACAACATTTTCCTGTTTGATGCCGAGGCTGATGACCAGGTTGGCACAGGCAATGCCGGCAGCGCCGGCTCCGTTGACAACCATTTTGACATCCTCGATTTTCTTGCCGACGAGTTCCAGGGCGTTGAGCATGCCGGCGGCAGCGATGATCGCAGTGCCATGCTGATCGTCGTGAAAAACCGGGATGTCCATGATTTCTTTAAGCTGCTCTTCGATGTAGAAGCACTCGGGTCCCTTGATATCTTCCAGGTTGATCCCGCCGAAGGTCGGCTCCAGCAGCTTGACGGTGCGGATGATCTCGTCCGGATCCTTGGTGGCGAGTTCGATGTCGAACACGTCGACATCAGCAAAGCGCTTGAACAGCACGCCCTTGCCTTCCATGACCGGCTTGCCGGCCAGGGCACCGATGTCGCCGAGCCCCAGCACGGCCGTGCCGTTGGACACCACCGCCACCAGATTCCCCTTGGCGGTGTACTCGTAGGCCAGGCCGGGTTCTTTTTCGATGGCCAGGCAGGGCTCCGCGACTCCGGGGCTGTACGCCAGCGAAAGGTCGCGGCTGGTCGCACAGGGTTTGGTGGTGATGACTTCGATTTTCCCTTTACGGCCCTGGCTGTGATAGTCAAGAGCGTCCTGTCGTTTGGACATGGTTTTTCTCCTTTTGATTGTGGCCTGAGGCCGTATGGGTGGCTCAAACTTGTTCTCTGCGGCCTTGCGCTTCACTCAAAGCCGCCCGAGCAGGCGCAGCAGGCCGTCGAGCGCCGTGTAGGGATGGGGCGGGCAGCCAGGAATGTAGAGGTCGACCGGCAACAGATCGCCGATGCCGTTATGGGCCTCGGGACTGTCGCGAAACGGCCCGCCGGCGATGGCGCAGGCGCCCGAGGCGATCACCAGCTTCGGTTCGGGAACGGCCGCGTAGGTCTCGAGCAGGGCGCTCTTCATGTTTTCAGTGACCGGTCCGGTGATAATGAGGCCGTCGGCGTGACGGGGCGAGGCGACGAACTGGATGCCGAAACGCCCCAGGTCGAAAACCAGGGTTCCGAGCACGTTGAGATCGGCTTCACAGGCGTTGCACCCGCCGGCGGAGATCTGGCGCAGCTTGAGCGAACGGCCGAAGAGTTTGCGCATCCGACTGTCCAGCTTGTCGGCCAGCCGGTAGGTTTCGTCTTCCAGCAGAAGATCCTCGCGCTTTCTGACCGCCAAACGGTAGTCGCCGCTGAAGGTGAGCGCGCCCCGGGCTGCGGCCGGACAATCGGCGCAAAAGAGGCAGCGACCCAGATCGATCTGCAGTTGGCTGTCGGAGCAGCCCAGGGCAGCGAAGGGGCACGCGGCGGCAGCCTCAGCGCACTCCGCCGGGGTCAGGTTCTGCGCAATGCCCGGCAGGCCTCGGAAGCGCTCCGGCAGCTTCGGCGCCTCTTTGGGAAAGTTTCCGGTGCGATGCCCCTGGCGCAGACGTTCACGAACAATGTTCAGCATCTTGATGGCTCCCTATAGGTCGAATCCGCAGTAGGAAAGATTGAAGCTCTTGTTGCACAGCGGGAAATCCGAGATCTGTTCGCCACGCAGGGCCATTGCCAGACCGCTCCAGTTATGAAAGGAGGGATCGACGATCTTGTAGCGCGCCAGCCTTCCCCGGGCATCGGTGATCCCGACATGGACCAGTTCGCCGCGCCAGCCTTCACAGAGGGAAATCCCCAGAGATTCCGGCGCGAGAGTGGGCAGGGCCGTTCGGATATCCCCGGCCGGAAGTCGCTTGAGGTTTTCGTCGATCAGCCGGTGCGAAGCATATATTTCGCGACGGCGGATATTCCCGCGTGCGAAAACGTCGCCATCGGTTTCGATCACCGGGGTGTCGAAGCGCGTCTCGCCGTCCCCGGAGGAGCGATGCAAGCGAACATCGCGAACCAGCCCGCAGGCGCGGGCCGCGACACCGACCAGCCCCAGGGCTTCGGCATCATCGGCGGTCACTCGCCCGGTCCCCTCGAAACGAGCCAACACCGAAGGGCTGTCGAAACAGAGCTCGATGGCGCCACGGGTTTCTGCGGCAAGGATTTTGAGTCGATGCGACAGGGTCTTGACCCGCGCCGGATCGAGGTCGAATTGAACCCCGCCGGGACGCACCAGGCCGCGCCCGAAACGGCTGCCGCACAGCTCGGCGGTCAGGTTCAGGTAATCCCCCCGAAGGCGGCCGCAAAACGATGCGGTCGGTAGAAAACCGACATCACCGGCCAGGGCTCCGATGTCCCCGACATGGTTTGCGAGCCGCTCCAGCTCCAGGGCAATGGCGCGAACGGCATGGGCCCGCTGTGAAACCTCCACTCCGGCCAGGCTCTCGATGAGCTGGCTGTACGCTGTGGCGTGGCCGATAGTGGTATCCCCAGCGGCCGCCTCGAGTTGATAGATGCCGGCCGGATGGGGCCCGCCGTGCAACATCTGCTCGATGCCGCGATGCTGGTAGCCGAGGGAGATCTCCAGATGCATGACCTCTTCGCCATGACACTGAAACCGGAAATGACCCGGTTCGATGACGCCGGCGTGGACGGGGCCGACGGCAACCTCGTGAACCACCTCCCCCTCAACCCGATAAAAATCCATATCACCGGGGATCGGGTGGTCATCGTCGCTGCGCCCCCAGATGTCGACCCCTTTCGCCCATCTCTGATGAAAGCGCACCGGCTTGAGCCAGGGATGCCCTTGCGGACGAACCCCGTACTGTTCGGCGAGTTCCCGTTCGAACAGGTGCACTTGCGGGCACTCCGGCGTCAGCGATGGAAAGCTTTCCTTCACCCGGGTATGCAGCAGCACCAGTTCTGTTTTCCAGTCGCGGGCCAGAACCGCGTACAGGTCCAATCCCTCCGCGCCGGGGTGACCGAACAGGCATACAACGCGTGCTTCGGCCGCGACCTCCTCGAGCAGGGTGTTGCGAAAAGATGAAAATTCAAGCCGCGGCAACTCGGCGAGCGGCACACAGGCGCCGTGCCGAAGGCGGATCTCGCGGGAAGGGTTCATGGTTGCACCTCCAGCAGGGCCGCCGCCTGATGCAGCGCGTTCTGCATCGGCTCGGGGATATAGACCCCGATCAGCAGAATCAGCAGCATGAAACACAGGGGAGAGATACACAGCAGTGGGCTGTCGCGAAAACCGGGGATCGCCTCGGAGGCTTCACCCTGGGTGGCCGCCAGAACGGTGGCTCCCATGCCGATGAAAACAGTGGCGAGCAGGAGCAGCACCAGCTGGCCGACGACCAGGTGTTCACTGCCGAAGATTCCTCGCAGGATCGTGAACTCGCTCATGAAGGGGCCGAACGGGGGAGACCCGGTGATGGCAAGGAATCCGGCCAGGAACAGGGTGCCGGAAACCGGCAGGATGCTTACTGCGCCGCGCACCTCCGAGAGGTGCTTGCTGGCAAAGGCACGCTGGATATTGCCCGCCGCAAGAAACAGCCCGCCTTTGGTCAGGGCGTTGTTGACCAGGTGCAGCATGGCGCCGAAGGTGGCCAGTCCGCCGATACTGACGCCGATCGCCAGAAGGCCCATATGCTCGACTGATGAATAAGCCAGCAAGCGCTTGATATCGGGCTGACCCACCATGAAGACTGCCGCAACCAGCAGCGAAAGAATTCCCATCCCGAGCAGTTCCTGGCGCGCCAGAGCCCCGTCCCCAGCCGCGGTCATCAATTGCACTCCGCGCAAAATGGCGAGAAAGGCGACACTGGTCAGCCCTCCGGCCAGCAAAGCGCCGACCAGCCCCGGCGCCTCGCCGTAGGCATCGGGTTTCCATGTATGCAGCGGCGCGAGCCCCATTTTGGTGCCGAAGCCAACCAGCATGAAGACAAAACCGGTGTGTAGCCAGGGCTTGCTCAAGGTGGTCGCCTGACTTAGCAGCTTGTCAAACTGAAGGCTGACCGGGACGCCGCTGCCGAGGGCCGAATAAGCCACGAAAAGCAGGCCGAGCATCGCCAGTGCGATCCCCACTGAACAGATCAGCAGATACTTCCAGGTGGCCTCGATGGAAAGACGGTTACGGTTGAAATAGATCAGCGGCGCGCTGGCGATAGTTGTTGCCTCAACGGCAATCCAGAGCAGACCGAGATGCCGCGCAAGCACGGCAAGACTCATCGCGCCGAGGAAGATCAGAAGACAGGGAACCATGACCTTGTTGCCCCGCTCACGATGCAGGTCCAGGTAGCCGACCGCATACAGCGCGCACCCGAAAAAGAGCAGACTGGTCACCACCAGCACCAGGCTCGAAAGGGCATCCAGACCAATCCATGTCCCTTCGGGGGGAAGATAGCCCAGTGCAAACAGCGTCGACAGCAGCAGATGTGCCGCACTGACGGCAGGCAGAAGCCATGAACGTGCCTGATGCCAGGGAATGATGAAACTGCACCCGGCTGCTACCAAAGGGAGAGCAACGAGAATTGATATCATGGGCTTATTCCTTAAGAGCAGACAACCGCTCTGTGTTGATGGTGGAAAACTCCCGGCTGATGTGATTCATCACAATCCCCATGACGAAAACCGCGACCAGCAAGTCCAGCAACACCCCGGCTTCGACCATCAGTGGCAAGGCATCGCTCAGCAAAACGCCGATGACAAAGATGCCATTTTCCAGCATCAGGTAGCCGAGCACCTGGGTAATGGCCTTGCGCCGCGAGACCAGCAACAGAAAACCGGCGAACATCGTCGCCAAAGCGGTCGGCACAAACAGCCCCTCATGGTGTTCGGAAATCAGGGGAAGAAAGTCGGCAAACAGGAAAGCCCCGGCGGTGGTCAACGCTCCGAGGATCATCGTCGGAACGAAGCCGATCGTCGGCTCCAGCTCGCGCCGGATTCGCACCTCGCGGATTGCACGAAACAGCAACCAGGGGATGAAAACTCCCTTGAGGCAGAAAGCGCCTGTCGTCAGCAATATGGAGTGGAAAGAAAACCCGTGGGTGGTCAGAGGCAACAACGCCAGCAGCGCTCCCTGGACCGACACCACCCGGATGCAGGCCCCGAGCCTGGCGCTGCCCAGGGTGAAAAAATTAATAAGGATCACCGCGAGCAGCAGCGGGTTGGTCAATTCCGTCATGGTCTTTTCTCCAGATATTCTATTCACTTCGCTGGGTCGTCACTCCCATGTCAAGGGTGTTTGGTGCCAGGGAGGGCGCCAATCAAACGGCCAGGGATGGCGAAAAGTGGCCCTTGTCATGGGAGTGACGACCCCATGCTGAACAGGTTACTTCTCCTGAAAACTGAAAATCCTTCCGCCTCGAGGCTGCTGCTCAGCGCAGAATAAGCACCAGTGCGAAGATGGAGAGCAGCGAAGTCCCGATCAGGACCTGCGGTACGCGCGACAGCCGCAGGCGCGCCATGGTCGACTCGACCACTCCGACCAGAATCGCAACACAGAGCAGCCCGGCCAGAAAAATCGCGGCATCACTCACCCACCATCCAGTCTGCCAGGGCAGTGCCAGCCGCACCAGCAAGGCGCCAAGCACCATCATCTTGAGTGCGGCTCCGTAGAGGACCATGCCTAAAGCGGGGCCGCTATGATCAAGCACCATCACCTCGTGGATCATGGTCAATTCCAGATGGGTGTTGGGATCATCAAAAGGGATTCGCGAATTTTCCACCAAAAGCACCACGAACAGGCAGACCAGAACCAGGCTGAGCGAGGCGCCGGCTCCACTGTGCCAGGCCTCCAGCAGATGACCGCCGAACAGCGTATTAAGGGACAGTCCGCCGGAAAGACGGGCCAGCACCAGCAGGGCAAACAGCACCGTCGGTTCGGCCAGGCAGGAGAACGTCACTTCCCGTGCCGCGCCCATCCCCTCAAAGCTTGAGCCGGTGTCCAGCGCAGCGGTCGCCGTGAAGAACCGGGAGAGGCCAAACAGGTAGACAAAAAGAATCAGGTCTCCCTCAAAGGAGATCGGCGCCGGGAGCGCCCCGAAGGGAAGCAGCAGCGACGCCAACACCGGGACCACCAGAGCGACCACCGGACCGGCCAGAAAGACCCATGTCGTTGTGCGGCTCAAAACAAACCCCTTGCGCCACAGCCGGGCCAGATCGAAATAGGGCTGCAGCAACGGGGCTCCGACCCGCCCCCCAAACCAGGCCTTGGTTTTGGTAATCACTCCCTGCATCAGAGGGGCAAACAGAAGCAATAGAGCCAAATGCAGAACGAGACTGCCGATCATGTGAAGATCCCCTTTCATAAGGCGCCTAACGCCAGCAGCGCCATAACGGCTAGAGCGACATAAATCAGGTAGATGGCAATCACACCGTTCTGGACGATCGCGCGAATCCAACGAAACAGCCCGGCGGCGAAGCGAAACAAAGGAGAAAGCAGCCGATCGAGAACCGCATCGGGGGTGTGACTCGAAAATTCTGCAGCGGCCGGGAACAACCCCGAAACCCTGCCGCCCTGACGTTCGCTCCAGAGGCCGAATTGGAACAGCCGCACCAGGCTGTCGGCGAACGAGCCGGCGGTATACTGCATGCGCGGCTCAGGGAACCGGTAGCCGCACCCCCAGGTGGAGGCGTCACGCGGGGCCTGACGGCTGCGCCGATACAGCCAGAAGCCGACCCCGGCAAGAAGGCCCAACAACAGCCAACCTCCAAAGCTCACCCATACCAGGGGATCGAAAACCTCACGGCTCAATGCTGCCGCGGCATCACCGCCCCAATCGGCGACGGCGGCGCCCAGCAGAGGGGTCAGGGTCGTCGGCAGCAATCCGATCCAGACGCAGGCAACAAGAAGCACCGCCATGGGAATCACCATTGACGAAGGGGCCTCGTGGGCGTGTGCCGCAGCCTCGCAACGGGGTTCTCCGAGAAAGGTGATGCCGAACACCTTGACGAAGCAGGCAAGAGCCAGGCCGCCGATCAGGGCAAGCGTCGGCGCTGTCAAAGCCGCGACCGCAAGCACCGGGGCAGCCGTGTCCAAGGCCTGGAAAGCCCCGAGATAAATCAGCCATTCACTGACGAAACCATTAAACGGCGGCAAGCCACTGATCGCCACCGCGCCGCCCAGGAACAGGATCCCCGTCCAGGGCTGGCGTCTGAGCACGCCGCCGTAACGGTCGATTTCCCGCGTCCCCACGGCATGAATCACCGAACCGGCACTCAGAAACAGAAGCGACTTGAAAAGTCCGTGGTTGGCGACGTGCAACAGGCTCCCCGCGAGAGCGAGGGCCGTCAGCTCCGGCAGCTGGTAGCTGCGACCGAGCAGGGCAAGGCCGAGCCCGAGGGCGATAATGCCGATGTTCTCGACACTGTGGTAGGCCAGAAGCCGCTTGATATCGTGCTGAGCCAGCGCCAGGGCCACCCCCATGACTCCCGAGACCGCACCCAGCGCCAGGACCGTCCAGCCCCACCAGAAGGGGATCTCGACAAAAAAGGAGGTGAGCCGCACCAGCCCGTAGATCCCTGTTTTGATCATCACCCCGGAGAGCAGCGCCGAGGCATGGCTTGGAGCCGCAGCGTGGGCGCCGGGCAACCAGATGTGCAGCGGCATCAGGCCGGCCTTCATGCCGAATCCGAACAGTCCGAACAAAAACACAAGGCTGCTCCCGGCCGCCGGCAGCGTTGCTGCAGCAGGGAAGTTCAGGGAACCTGCGTATTGGCCAAGCAGGGCGAATAGGCCGAAGAGAGCCAGCGTGCCGGTATGGGTGGCGATCAGGTAGACAAACCCGGCCCGTCGCACCTCGTCCTTGTGGTCTTCCGTGGTGATGAGAAAAAAGCCGGCCAGCGCCATCACCTCCCAGGCCATCAGGAACAGGATTCCATTGCGCGCCGAAAAAAGAAGGATCATCGCCCCGCAGATCAGCCCGTAGAAAAGACGCAACTTACGACCGTTGGCGGGATGTTCCTGCTGGGGCCAATACCGCAGCCCATAGACGGACCCGGTTGCCGCCACCAGGAACAGAGAGAGCAGAAAAATCGCGCTGAGAGGATCGAGACCCAAGGCCAGGGAACCCCCAGGCACAGACCAGCGAAAATTGAGAGAGAGTTCAACGCTGTGACTCAGGGAGAGAGCTCCGGCCACCAGCCCACAGGCGCATCCAGTCAGAGTCATCAGACAGGCGAGCCGCTCTGCGCCGGCACCTTCCCGGCGGCAGAAAAGCCCCGGCACACCGGCAAGCGAAGTCAGCAAAATTGCTCCCACGAGCCAGGTCATATCATCCTCCCCCGTGTCCTCCGGCCCCGACACTCCAGGCCATCAGTATCGTGCTGGCGATGAAAATATAGAACAGGTAGATCCATAGCTGCCCCTGAAGATATGCACCGAAGGCCAGACCAATAAAAGAGGGGGCAGCATGGGATCGCAGCTCCCATGACAAGGGCCACTCTTCGCCATCCCTTGACATGGAAGCTGCGACCCCGCGAGGTGAATAGTTACTAAAAAAGAGGCTCATAGGCTCATTTTGTCTCCCGCAGGGTGAGTTTGACTGATTTTTTCTTCAGCGGACGCCAAAGCTCCAAAAATCCTCTCGCGGCTATCCTGGTCCTGCAAAACGGCCCGAAACGCCGGGGACTGGAGAACAAACCCCAGTCTTGACAGAAGATGAAGATGTGAGCGGAGGTTCGGAGAAAGGATGATCAGCAGGATATTGACCGCCTGGCCGTCCAGCGCGTGATAGTCGATCGCCTGTTCCAGAAAGCACAGGGTCACTGTTGGCCGAACGATGCTCAATAATCCGGGGCTGCGGGGGTGAGGAATGGCGATCCCCTCGCCGATCGCCGTGGAGGCAAGCTGTTCACGGGCGAGCAGAACCTGACTCAGGTATTGGCGGTCGACATCTTCGGGCAGGCGTAGGTGGCTCACTGCGTCGGCAAGGGCCTCGTCCCTGGTTTGGCCTTCAATGCGGTAGAAGATTCCCCCGGCTTCCAGTGCCTCGTAAAGAGTCGGCAGCGGCTGGGCTTCGGATTCCGGTTCACTGAAGGCATCGGCCGACACTCCCAATCGCCTGGAGGTCGCCCATTCCAGCAGTTCAGCCCGGTTGAAACGATAACTCCCCTGGATTTTGATGGTCGGGAGAATATTCTGCTTAAGCCAACGGTAGATGGTTTTTTCCGAAACCGACAGCAGCACCGCGGCGTCTTTAACCGAAAGGTTCATTGATGCCTCAGGAAGATCAAATTTCTTACCGATGGGACATCTTTGGACACTACTCCCGGGCAGAGACAATTGTCAACAACAAAGTCGGGCCAGGGGATTGCGTGTAAATAGTCGGTTCAAGGGGGGATTTGGTAAATTCAAAAGCTTTGGCGGCTCGCCGGTCCGGGGGGGGATATGCGCGGTGGGATGGAATTCACTGCCGAATGACTCAGCCGCTGTGCTGCGCCCGCTCCCTGCTCCGGGCAGGGGGCGCCATGACAATTGACATATCATTTCAACAACTTGATAATGTCCAAACTTGTCCACCGCTTACATTGATTTTCAAGGGAGAGTATGAATACTTCTGTAAAAGAAGCTGCAGAACTGTTGCGTGTTTCGGAAAAGACGATTTATCGCTGGATTAAACAAGAGATTCTCCCCGTCTACAAGGTCAACGAACAGTACCGGTTCAATCGCGCGGAACTGCTGGAATGGGCGACGTCCCGGCGCATGGGCATCTCACCGGAGGCATTTCACGAACCGGAGGCCAGCGGCGCCGCCCTGCCAACCTTGTTTGAGTCTCTTGAGACCGGGGGGATTGTTTACCGACTGGACGGCAATACCCGCAAGACGGTTCTGGCCCGACTTGTTGACGAATTGCGGTTGCCTGAAGAAGTCGACCGGGAATACCTGCTCAAGGTGCTCAACGCCCGCGAACAGCTCGCCTCGACCGGTGTCGGCGGCGGCATTGCCATACCCCACCCCCGCAACCCGGTCCTTTTGCATATCACCAAACCAAGCGTCACCCTTGCCTTCCTGGAAAAGCCCGTGGACTTTCATGCTCTGGACGGCAAGCCGGTTCACACCTTGTTCTGCCTGATTTCTCCGACCCTGCGGGCCCACCTGCATCTGCTTTCGGTGCTCAGTTTCGCCTTGAGAGATCCAGGTTTCAGAGCCGCCATAGAAAACCAGGCCAGCAGGGAGGAAATTTTTTCGACATTGAAAAGGGTAACCGAAGAACTCTCCGGTCCATCAACTCCTTAGCGGAGTTTTTGCCCCATGTTTTGAGTCAATTGTCCAGCAATTCCTCCATATCCAGAAGGTCGCCGGGGGTTAAGGGTATTTCTGTAACTTCTCCATGTGCCTGTTTCAGCGCTGCTTTAACAATCGATCCAGGGTCTTCTGCAGGATGACATGGTTAACCCCCATGCCGAGGTACCCTGTCTGGCCGTAGGTGTCATACAGGGAGATCTGTTCCGCCAGCTCTTCCAGTTCGTTCTCCCGTCCTGCAAAATCTTTCCGACGTTGCAGAACAGTTGAGATTTCCTGCGCGATAAAATCCGGCAGATCCTGTTCGGCCTGGGCTTTCTCCAGTGCGTCTGACAAGCGATCAAAAACAGTCATTTTTCCTCCAGCCACCGCAATGTCCTGGCGATGTCTTCGTGGTCATAGGCCCATTTGCAGCATCCGGCCTCGGCATACACGTCGTATTCCTGGACCTGTGCGAGAAGAATTTCCACCAGGTACTCCTTGTCCTGATACTTCTGCGGCGAGCGGGCCACCGCGAGAACCGGATCAGCCAGCCATTGCGGCAGCTCGCCGTGAAGCGATTGCTGGTTGGTCACCTCTTCGAGCTTGTTGAATAGATCCATGGTCAGCTCCTTATCAGTTGAGTTTGCGTAAAATTTCGATGACCGCGTCCCAATCGACCTCCGGTGTCATGTGGCACCAGGAGAGCCGCAAAGAATTCTCAACCTGCGAAGGAGACCGGCCCATGGCGATCAGGACATGGCTCGGGGTGCGGGTGTGCGAAGTACAGGCCGAGGTGCTCGATACGGCGATCGTATTTTTCAAGGCATTGATGGCCCGGTCCGAAGGGATACCCGGCAGGGATACGTTGATTGCATTCGGCAGTGTCCAGGTTTCGTCCCCGTTCTGTTCGACGTCCAATAGATCAAGGGCGCTGTGAACCTTTTGACGAAAAGCAAGGCATGTTTCGCGCCGTTGCCGGTTGTCCCGCACAGCCAGTTTGGCCGCCTCCCCCAAACCAACGATCAGTGGGACAGCAAGGGTCCCCGCCCGGAGCCCCTGCTCCTGCCCGCCCCCGTAAAGCAGGGGTTGCAACGGGGGAAAGGTTCCATCGCGCTTACGCACGATGAGCGCGCCGATCCCCTTGGGGCCATAAATCTTGTGGCCGCTGACCGAGATCATGTCGATGCGCGGGTCGGCGAGAAGACTCAGATCTTTGCCGTAGCCCTGGGCTGCATCGACATGCCACAGGGCTTCATGGCTGTCGAGCAGTTTCGCCACCTCATCGAGCGGTTGCAGGACGCCGGTTTCATTGTTGACGTGCATGGTCGAAACCAGCAGCGTATCGGGGCGCAAGGCGTCGGCCAGCCGCTCCGGGCACAGACGCCCGTCTTCGTTCGCCGGCAGAGTTTCAACCTCGAACCCCCTGCGCGCCAGTTCTTCGAACGGTTCCAGAACGGCCTTGTGCTCGATGGCGGTTGTCAGGACATGGCGCTTTCCGCTCTCGCAGCCGGCCTCGATCAACCCAAGAATCGCCATATTGTTGCTTTCAGTGGCGCCGCTGGTAAACAGGACTTCATCCGGACGTGCGCCGACCACCTTTCCCACCTGCATCCGCGCATGCTCGACGGCAGCACGGGCGAACAGGCCATAGTCGTGGATGGGGCTGGCCGCATTGCCGTAGTCTTTCTCCAGAAACCTCATGACCAGGGAGGCGACAGAGGGCTCCACGGGTGTCGTTGCATTGCAGTCCAGGTAGATCGCCATTTTTTCCTCCGCTGTATCAATTCAACTCGTGGGGTCGTCACTCCCATGACAAGGGCGTTTGGCGCCAGGGAGGGCGCCAATCAAACGGCCAGGGATGGCGAAAAGTGCCCCTTGACATGGGTGTGACGACCCCGCGCTGATCAGTGACGCAATCCTTTTACTGGCACCCTAGCAAACCCTCTGATATTTTAAAAATATATTGTTTTTATCGTTTCCATCTTTATTTTAGATGAAAGGCGCGCGGATATGGATTTACGGCAGCTCAGGTTTTTTCTTGAAGTCGCGCAGTCCGGCGGATTCACCAGGGCGGCGGACAAACTCAACACGGCCCAATCCGCGGTGAGCCTCGCCATAAAGAAGCTGGAAGACGAGCTGGAGGTGAAGCTCTTCGACCGGCGGGATCGAAGGGTCACCCTCACCGTTGAAGGGGAGACCCTGGTCAAGAATGCCAAGGATATTTTCAGGAGGGTTGCCCAGGCGCGGCAGGAAATTGCTGACCTGAGAGGCCTGCTCAGCGGGGAGGTGCAGGTCGGTTTGACGCCGGTACTGAGCAGTTTTTTCTTTCCGAAGATTATAGCGACCTTCAAGCGACAGTTTCCGGCGCTCAAAATATCGGTCACCGGCGACAGCGCATCAAACATCCAGCGCAAGATAGAATCCGGTACCCTTGATATCGGCATCCTCGAGGGAAAAATTTCAGAACAACTCGATTCACACCACTTGTTGAGAGAAGAGGTGGTCGCCTGCGTCCACCGCTATCACCCCTTCGCGAAAAAAAAGACCTGCACCACTCGCGAACTGCTGGCCGAACCGCTGGTGCAATTTCAAAAGGGCTACTACATCCGCGAGATTATAGATGAACTTGCTGTAAAAGAAGGACTTGTGCCGACGGTGATGGCCGAATCGAATCTGCTCTCCCTGGTGAACAGCATGGTGAAGGAGGAGCTGGGGTTGGCGTTCATGCTTAAAATGGCGGTCGGCAATGATCCCGACATCGTGAAAATATCCTGCGATCCGCCGATCTACCTGGACCTGGCCATCGCCTGGGAAAAGCAGTCCCCCCTGTCGCCGGCCAACCGCGCTTTCGTCAACTTCCTGGTCCGGGAGGTCGATGATTACTACATGCTGGCGCAGGCGGCATCAACCTTCCCTCTTCCGTAGGTGTGAACCCCGCCTACAAAAACAGCCGGTAGTCGGCATTCAGTGCCGCCGCCAGCTTGCGGGCGTTGTCCTTGCCGATGCCGCGTTTGCCGTTTTCCATTTCGCTGATGTGGCGCTGGGGGATGCCGGTGCGCTCGGCCAGCTGCGCCTGGGTCAGATCCTCGCGGTAGCGCATGCCGCGCAACGCCACTCCGGCGCGGTTGGTCGCCAGTTCGGGAAAGACCTCGTTGGCGGGAATGCTGTCAAGTTCTTTAGCGCCAAGGTCGCGCGCCAGTTCGCGCAATCGGGCAATTGCCGCAGGATTGCCGCGAAACCGGGCCTCTTCAGTAGGGTGCTTTTTCATGGGTACCCGCATAAACCACCTCGATCAGTTTGATTTCCTTGTCCGCGACTTCCCAAACCGCGACGTAACAGGGCTTGCCTTTTTTCAAGTGGCAATGGTGCCGACGGCCTGTCAGCTTGCCGTAGTTCGCCCAGTTGCCTCGCACGGGCCCGTTTTTTTCCAGATCGATCACCAACACCTGTAATATCCCCTGAATTTTTACAGGCAAGCGGGCGGTCTGTTTCTGAGCCTGTCGACTAAAGTGCACATTCCATGTCATAACAATATACCTTTAAATAGTATGAACGCAAGGCGTCTACACTCCCCCTTTTTTCTTAAATCAGGTAACGTCCGTCCTCGATTTCGCGGGCCTGGCCGATGGAGGCAAGGGCCTGAAGGATTTCGAGGGCTTTGGCTTCGCGGGCGTTTTTGAAAAGTTTTTTGAGTTCCTTGGCGCCGATGGGCACGGTTTGGCGGGCGAGAGCGGTGCGCACGGCCGCAATCTGTTCGGGGAGGGTCGTGGGCCAGGGGAGTTTTTCGGTGACGACCGGGGCGGCGGCTTTAGCAGCGCCGGGCAGCGTCTCCTGCGCGGCTTCGGTTGCCCCGCCGGGATTCTGGTAGTCGGGACTCAGCCAGCGCACCCGGCCCTGCGCCTCTTCTGCGGCGCGCTCATTGTTGAGCGCCACCAGCCGCTCCAGAATCGCCTCGCCGAGGGGCAGGGCTTTGGCGTAGCGCTCGGCCTGATTCTTGGCGGCCTGCATGGCGCGATCCCACCCCCGGGTGCCGCGCCTGGCGGTGCCGGTTTTATACTTCTTCTCCAGCTCCCGGAACTGCTCCGGTCCGGGTTTGTCGCTGCCCTGCTTGGCCTCGAGAACGAAGCAGCCGCGTTTGTAGAGGTCGATATAGTTGGGGGAGGTGTTGCCGTCGCCGTGCTGGAGGGTTACAGTACGTTCAAAGACGTAGCCGTTTTCGTTGTCGTCGGGCCGGGTCGGCTCCGGCTGGGGGATGCCGAGCTGCCGGCAGAGTTCTGCAAGGAAGAGTTGGTAGTTGGCCCGTTCAGCGCCGCCGGACGCCTTCCAGTTCCCGTCAAAGGCCTCCATATCGGCAGGGGACCGCACGTAACTTCCGCTTTTTTCGGACATGGCACCCCTCCCACAGGCATGAAAAACAGAGGTCAGGGTATCGCCTGAAATGCAAAATGTCCAGAATTTATGCCAAGTTGCGCCCATGCCGAACAGTCATCGACCAGAAAGGACTGCTGTCATGAAGAACCATCTCCCCGGCCTGCTGACCCTGCTTGTCCTCTGGGTCGCCATAACCCTGCTTGCCGCCCGCCTTTCTCCGGAATCGCCGCTGTGGGCCTGCGCCGCTGCCGCCTTCATCCTCGCCGCCGTTTTGTGCGTACCCGCCGCATTCTGTGCCGGTTTGGTGGCGCGCCTGTTTATTCGCTGACGCATGACAAAAGGGACCCCGAAAAAACCTTCTTTTTAGAAACACATATATTGCTTTAGGCCGCAGAAGCAACTATTCTGCTGTTCTCAATAACAAATAGCCTGCCTAAAGACCCTTGGTAGGATATTCTCGGTAGCGACTCATGACAAGTCACGCAACCAGGCGGCTTATTCTGCCCCCACCATGAAAAAATACCATGACAGAATGAACGAACTGCCCTCCTCTCTTCATGAAGAGAGGCTGGCGGCGGTGATCGGCGTGCTGCGGTCGAGCGGGGCCGAGAGTGTGCTTGACCTGGGGTGCGGCACGGGTGAGCTGCTGCTGCGGCTGGCGGGCGAACCGCAGTTCAAGAGGATTGCCGGCCTGGAGACTTCGCAGGAGGCACTGGCGGCGGCGCGACAGCTTCTGGGGCTCGACAAAGAGACCAGGCAGCAGCGCATTGGGCTGTACTATGGATCGTTCACCTCTTTTATGGAGGAGCTGGCGGGGTTTGATGCGGCGGTGCTGCTGGAGACCATCGAGCATATTCCCCCCAACCGGCTCTCCCTGGTGGAAAAGGCGGTTTTTGCGGGCTACCGTCCGCAAACAGTCATCGTCACCACCCCGAATTTCGAATACAACCTGCTGCACGGCATCCCGGAAGGAATGTTCCGGCATCAGGATCACAAATTTGAGTGGACCCGCGCCAAGTTTGGCAAATGGGCGCAAGGCACCGCCCAGCGCAACGGTTATGCTGTCGCCATCGAAGCCGTCGGCACCGCAGACCCGCAGTTCGGCAGCTCCACCCAGATGGCCTTTTTCTCGCGACGGTAAATTTACTTTTATCTATCAACCTCGCGGGGTCGTAACACCCATGACAAGGGTGTTTGGCGCCAGGGAGGGCGCCAATCAAACGGCCAGGGATGGCGAAAAGTGGCCCTTGTCATGGGTGTTACGACCCCATGCTTTTTTTTACTTTCCCGGCCTCTGCGCAAAAGCCGGAGGTGCTTTGGGAGAGATAACTTCGTTGATACCACTTTATATGGAGAGGACAAAGATGAACTTCAAGATGATCCACACCTGCATCCGCGTGATGAACCTGGAAAAGTCGGAAAAATTCTACACGGAGGCCTTCGGTTTCGAAATCGCGCGCCGGCTCGAATTTTCTGATTTTACCTTGAGTTACCTGCGCGCCCCGGAGGGAGACTTCGAGCTGGAACTTACCTGGAATCACGACCAGACCGAACCGTACGAACTCGGCAACGGGTACTCTCACCTGGCTTTAGGGGTAGATGACCTCGAAGCCGCGCACCGGCGCCACGAGGAGATGGGGTTCGCCCCCAAACCTCTCAAGGGGCTGCCGGGAAAAGGGGTTCAGTTCTATTTTATCGCCGACCCTGACGGATACCTGGTCGAACTCGTCCAACAATAGGAAAAAACAACGCTCATCCTACCCCGTCGGCGCATAACAGCCTGGGGGGGTGGATCAGCTGTCTTTCCTTTATGGCCCTGGCCCGCAAGGAACGCTGGTGGAACTGCCCACGCCGTTTCTGGATCTGGAGCGTAATTTCTTCCTTGTCATCCACCGGGAGAAGTATCGCACCGCCGTTCTGCGCGCCTTTTTCGATTACTGCCGGACGCGCGGGCCTCAAGCGCCTCTTCGCTAAAATCCTCTCGAAACAAGACGGCCTGGGAGCCAAGAAATTAAAGATCGTATTTTTTTATTTTGCGCCACAGCGAAACCGGGCTGATGCCGAGAATCTCCGCCGTTCTACCTTTATGCCCGCCGGTGTGGCGCAGCCCTTTGACGATCAACCGTTTTTCCATCTCCTCCAGCGACATCAGCACGTCGTCCGACTCCATCGGTTCCTGCCCCGAAGCTGACAGGCGGGGCAGATGCCCCGGCTGCAGCTCATTCTCGTCGGCGACGATGATGGCGCGCTCCATCACGTTCTCCAACTCCCGCACGTTGCCCGGCCAGGAATAGGCCCGCAGCAGATCGAGCGCACCGCCGCTGATGCTCGATATCGTCTTGCCGTATTTGGCGCCGTAGACCGACAGAAAATGATGCGCCAGCAGGGCAATATCTTCACGCCGCTCGCGCAGCGGCGGGATCATCACCGGCACCACATTGAGCCGATAATAGAGATCGCTGCGGAATAGACCTGCTTCCACTTCCTTTTCCAGATCGGCGTTGGCGGCGGCGATCACCCGCACATCCACCGTGCGCGGATCGCGCCCTCCCACCCTGAGATAGGTCCCTTCCTGCAGAACCCGCAGCAGTTTGACCTGAAAGGCAGGGGAGATGGAGTTGATTTCATCGAGAAAGATCGTCCCCTTATCCACCGTTTCGAACAGCCCCTTCTTGTCGCTGTCGGCCCCGGTGAAGGCGCCGCGCACATGGCCGAAAAGCTCCGACTCCAGCAGCGTTTCGGTCAGCGCGCCGCAGTTGACCGGCAGGAAACGCCGCCCGACCCTGGAACTCCACTGATGGATGAACTTGGCTACCAGCTCTTTGCCGGTGCCCGTCTCACCCTGAATCAGAACAGTGGTGTCGAAGGGTGCGATCCTGGCGATGAAATTCTTCAGTTCCACCATCTTGCGGCTGCTGCCGATGAGATCTCCCCCCCGGCGCTCGCCGGCCTGCTCCCGCAGCCTTTTGTTCTCCCGCACCAGTCGGGCATGTTCCATCGCCCGTTGAACGGTCAGCACCAGGGCATCCGGCTCAAAAGGTTTCTGCACATAGTCGTAGGCCCCCTTGCGAATCGCCTCCACCGCCGACTCAATGGTGCCGTAGCCGGTGATCACGATCACCACACAATCAGGATTGTGATGCCGTGCCCTGGCCAGGATTTCCATACCGTCCAGGTGGGGCATCTTCAGGTCGGTGAGGACGATATCGACCCGGCTCTGCTCAATGAGGCTGGCGGCGGCACGGCTGTCTTCGCTCATCTGCGCCGCGATCCCCTCCGCCGCGAGAGTGTCGCGGATAAGGTGGCGCATGGTGGAATCATCTTCAACAATCAGGATGGAGCTTGAATCATTCATGCAGGTCACCTGAGCCCTCTACAGCGTCGCTCGCCGGCAGGGAGACGATAAAGGTCGCGCCCCGGTCTTCACCCCCGGCGATATCGATGGCGCCTCCCATGTCGCTGACAATGCCGGAACACAGGGACAGGCCGAGGCCGGTCCCCTCGCCCGGAGCTTTTGTGGTAAAGAAAGGATCGAAGATGCGGAACCGGATCTCCTCTGGAACACCTGGCCCGTCATCCGAAATTTTCATGACCACCTTCGAACCAGCCTGGGCCGTCTCAATGCGCACGCATCCCTTCTCGCCTATGGCCTGCATGGCATTCATGGTCAGGTTGAGAACAAGCTGCTCCAGCTCCTGCGGGTCCGCCACAACCGGAGCCACGGGGTTAAGCTCGCTGATCAGTTCAATTTTCCGCTTGTCCAACTCGGTGGACAACACCGGCAGCGTTCGCTGAATCACATCATTGAGGAAGCAGTGCTCGAGGCAGCGGTGGGCCGGGTTGGACTGGCGGGCGAAGCGCAGCAACCCCTGAATAATGGTACTGCTCTTTTTTGCCTGCTCCGCGATGATCTCAGCCCAGTTTTTAAGATTGTCAGGCAGTGCTTTGTCTTTGAGCAGCAGACGCGCATACCCCAGCACGCTGCCCAGAGGGGTGTTGAGTTCGTGCGCCACCCCTGCGGAAAGCTGCCCGATGGCCGCCAGTTTTTCGGCGCGGTGATAGAGTTCGGCACGTTTTTTCTCCTCGGTAATGTCGCGGAAGGTCAGAACATGGCCGAGAGGACGCCCCTCGTTGTCCGACAGGCACCCCACATTGACGGAAAGCAGCAGATCGTAACCCTGGCGGGTGCGGGTCATGACCTCCACGCCCTGGACGTTGCCGGCATCACTGCGCAGCAGAGGCGCGAATTCAGCGATCGCATCGTCCAGCGGACGGTTGCAATTTTCCCCGATACGCTGCTCGGTTATTTCATCCGCAGCGAGGTTGCAGGACACAATCCGCCCTTGCTCATCGACCACCAGCAGCCCCTCCGAAAGGCTTTCGATGACGGTCGCAAGCTTTCGTCTTTCAGTCTGGCAGAATTCCCGCAGTTCTTTTTCAGCATCCTCGACCTTTTTCTTTTCGGTGATATCCATGGACACTTCGATCACCCGGTTGATGCTCCCATCCTCCGCGCGGGAAAAGGGGGTCGTCACCAACTGGAACCAGCGCCCCTTTTTCTGAACCTCGCGCACCAGGGCGGCTTTACCCGTCTCAAAAGAATCAAGGGCGGGACATTCCGAAGTCGGTGCGTTGCGGTCGCAGTAAACCTCAAAACAGTGACGCCCGACGACCTCTTCAACACTGGAATCCACCAGCATTTCACGCTGTTTTTCATTGCAGCGCTCAACGACGAAATTGCGGTCGACAATGGAGATGCCGACTCCGGTCGCATCGAAGATGGCCTGCAGCTCGTTTTTCGCCTCACGCAGTTCGTCAATGGTCTGGTTGAGATTGGTCAGAATCTGCAGGAAAGACCGGGCCACAATACCGATAGGGTCCAGCTTGATCAGGGCCTGGTCGTCAAGCTCATCCTCCTCAAGCTCCTTGGTGCCGATCACCCCGAGCAGATGATTGGTCTTGTCGCGGATGTAGCGGGCGTAGGCCCGGTTTTCAGCTTCCAGTTCGGCGCAGCGCCTGCGCAGCGCATCTTTTTCCTCATCGGGTTGGTTCATACTTTCTCCCGATCGAGATTTCGTAGCAGCTATCAACTTTTTTGACCTCCACGTCATAGCCCATCTTGCGTGCCGCCTTGGGGATGGTGCGGGTGCTGTCGCGGTGATCGGTGCGCACCACCAGCCGCTTTGTGCCGCAGCGCAGGCTTTCCTCATGGTTGTTGAGCGCATCGAGGGCCACCAGCAGGCAGGCCGGGCAGACCTGGCCGAGAATATTCAGATCAACGATTTCGACAATTTCACGGGATTCCATAGGTCTCACCTCAAAATGATGCGCGGCAGCACCTGGGCGCCAAGCCAGGCCCCCAACAGCATGCCGCAGACGAAGAGCATGGAATGCAGCGACAGCAGCGGCACGCCGCCCAGCAGGTGCTTGATATTGCAGCCGTTACCCATGCGGGCCCCCAGTGCCATGAACACGCCGCCGACCAGGGCAGAGGCCGCCTGCCGGGGAGGCGGCCAGCCGGAAAGGCGAAACTCTTTGAGCCACAGGGCGTTGAGAAAAGCGCCCGCCAGCACACCCAGCATCAGGCCGCCTTCGGTGAAGGCGTAAAAATCGAGTTGCGGCCCGCCGCCAACCGGAAATGTTGCGGAACCGATGTCGACCACAAAAGACGGTCGGCTGAAATAATCCAGGGTTGCCACATGGACGGGCGCAACCAGGCTCTCCAGCCATGCCCCCAGTTTCGCATACATGGTGGAAATGCTCACCGGCAGGCCGCTCACCGCGTATGCCGCCAGGTTGGCCGCGGCAAGAAGCACGGCGGTCAGCCAGGGCTGCATGTAACCTTCCGGCGCGGCAGCAACCGTCCATTTTCCCTGCCGGCGCCACCAGATAAACAGGACCAGCAAGATTCCGACCAAAATCCAGCTGGAGGCACCGACAAAACCCGGCCACTGTTCAAGCAGATTCAGCTCTCCGTGCCAGGGTTCGTTCGCAGGAATGGAACGCAACCAGGGGTGTAGCTCCGCATACAGGAGACTGCCTGCGACAAGGCCGACAAAGGCCAGCAAATAAGTCAGATTGCCGTCTGCCATCTTGTAGAGAGTGCCGAAAACACAGCCGCCGGCCAACACCATGCCGAATCCGAACACCACCCCGCCCACGCTCCCAAGCAGAAAGCTTTTATGCCCGGCAGAAAAATTGTTCGCAGGTGCCAGATCAAAGGTGCGCAGCAGGGTAAAAAACAACAGAGTCAGGATGACAGCCAGGAAAAGATGCCGGAGACGCTCATAATCCTTGAACAAAAAAACATCCCGGAGGATACCGGCCATGCAGAAGTCGCTTCGGTACAGCGCCGTCCCAATAATCATCCCCAGGCCCAAATAAAAGAAAAACCAGGACCACAAGCCCGATAGCAGCATTGAGCGCCTCTCTGCCGATCAGAAAATAGGCTGAGACGTCGAATCGCGTTCAGCCACCATGAACTTAAGAAGATTTTATCACATAAATATTAAAAAATTCTTCCCTGTGCTCTAATTTTTCAGTTTCCTATCCGCGCCATTTCTTTCAATTTGAAATATTCGTTCACAATGAAAGAAATGCCAAATACATTTCGAGCATGTCATCACCTTTCAGAAATTTCATGCGTCTCCGTTATTTTATTTTTGATATCCTCCATAAGCTATTGTTTTTAAAACAAAAACTAAAAATCAATAAAAACTAAAAAGCGGAAGGAACTTCGCCCTGGAGAGCGCATGGCATGGCCTGTGCGATGTCCGACAGCAAAGAGACATTTCATTACAGGATGCAGCGGCCTGTTTTCAACTGAGGCAGATTCTCCGGGATTTGCCCCTTGCAGAAAAAAGGAGACACCATGCTCAAACATCTTGCAGAAAAAGACGGCAGTCCTGTAAACCGTCGCCGCTTTATCGCCGCCACCGGCATGGCCGTGGCGGGAAGCGCCCTGGCGGGAAGCGTTGCCATGGCCGACATCGGCAAAAGCAAGCAGTCGCCCGTTACGGCGCCGACGCTGCCCTGGCCGTGGAAGAAACTCGACCCGATGGAAGCCGGCAGAAGAGCGTTCAACTATTACCATGAAAAAGGCGGCTGAGGCACCGGCGCCTGGCTGGGGGTCCTCAGCCTCATGAAAGAAGAGATCGGCTTCCCTTATATCCTGCTTCCTGATGACATGTTTCACCATGCCGCCGGCGGCTACGGCGGAGAAGGCACCCTGTGCGGCTCCATCGGCTCCTGTGCCGCCATTATCAACCTGGTGGCCTACGACGACAAGAAAACCCATTCAAAACTGGTGGCGGACCTGATTCACTGGTACAGCCAGGAAAATTTCCCCTCCAAGCGTTATGACGACCTTGCCGCAAACAAGGATCAGATACAAAAAATCCCCAATTCCCCGCTGTGCCATGCGTCGGTCTCGACCTGGATGATGGCGGCCGGAGCGTCCTATACCGAGAAGCAGAGAAAAGATCGCTGCGCCAAAGTGGCGGGTGATACGGCCTACCGAACTGTTGAGATGCTCAATGAGCACCTGGTAGGCAAGTATGCTTTTATCGGCGCCAAACGCAGCGAAGAAACGGAAAGCTGCCTGAGCTGCCACGGATCGGATGCCATGTACAACGAAAAGGGGCTCAATGACTGCCTGACCTGCCACGACGATCACACAAAATAGCTTCTCTGAAATCAAAACCAAAATACAAGAAGGGCGGTTTGAGGCCGCCCCTTCTTTTGTACACCAAACATTCCGAACAGGGTCTGTTTACGTTGCCATCATCATGGCCGGTCTTGCGCGGCAACGGGCGTGTCAGCCGCACCGTGGACGGCATCAATCTCCGCTGCCACACGGTGGCTCAACTCCACCAGGGCCCGGCTCATGGCTTCGGAAAAGGCGGCATAGTCCGGCGCCTCGACAGGTTCGTCAATGGAGATATCGCCTGAGGATGCGAGTTTGTTGCGTTTCCCGGCAAAAATCATCCAGGCGGCGTTGAAGGTCACCGGGCCTTCCAGGGGTCCGTCAAAGCGGGTGATGTGAAGCTGAAGACGATAATCGGCGTCCGAGGTTTCCAGCCACGGCAGAACTAGAGCTCCCTCTGCCGAAACCAGTGCCGCCACGTTCTCCACCAGCACCCGGGTGATTTCGTCGCCCAGGGGGCCGCCCCAGCGGTCGAGTTCCGAACGCTTCAGGGTCGTGGCACCGCTGCGGGTCGTAATCGCGGGGTGCTCGAGATACTTCGCCATGGCCACGGGACCGATCGCGATTACCTGGCGGGAGCGGTCCGCCGCAGCATTTCTGTGTGTCGATTGGTCCAGGGACAGGGAGGACAGGGTATAGAAGCGGGCCGGCGGCGTTCGGGCGCAGGCAGCCAACTGCAGCACAACGAACAGCAGAAGCAGGGTAGCGAGCGACGAATGAATTTTCATGCTCATCTCTCCTCCAGATCGATTTTGCCGCGCAGCAGCGCTTCCGGGTGGCGTCCCAGGTATTCCACCAGGGAACCGAGAGCACGAGCGGCATCCCCTAATTCACTGAGGGCATAGCGAAGCTGATACTTGGATTGCTCATCGGCGGCGGTCTCCTGCACCGCCTCAAGAGTCTGATCCAGCGTATTCAGGGATTGGCGCGCCTGGGCCAGGGTCTGGTTCAGGTTGTCCGCCAGCTCGCCGGTGGGGCCCTCCACGAAGGCCAGCACACGATCGGCCTGCTCCAGGGTTGCAGTCGCCGCCCTGATGGTTTTTCGGGCCTCCGCCGACAGCAGACCCGCTTCACGGTCCAATTTCGCCATCAGGTCGCGCGCGGCGGCGGCTGCCAGGTTCAGGTTGCGCGGCATCTGCTGCATATCATCATCATTGACCAGGCGCTCCATCCCTCCGACCAGCCGATTGGTCCGCTCCACCAGTTGCTGCAGGGGGAGTTCTTCCAGCTTCTGCGCCAGCAAGGCAGTGGTGGACGGAATGGTCGGGATCTGAGAGAACTCGGGGGTCCCTGAGACAAACCGGGCCGGTCGGTCCTGGTGGAAATCGAGGTTGATCATGAGTTGCCCGGTCACCAGGCTCTGAGTCTGCATCTGGGCCCTCAGTCCGCGGTTGACGAGGGACTGGTGGAATTCAGGCGAATGGCCCCTCTCGTCCGCAAACTGAAAGCGGCTCAGATCGATCTCGGCGATCACAGGCACGCGAAAGACCATCTCCTGCATATCCCCCTGGATCTGGATATCGGTGACGGAACCGATCTTCACGCCGCGGAACAGCACCGGCGCCCCCACCGAAAGCCCTTTCACCGAACCGTCAAAATACATGACGTATTTTTTCTGTGGTGAAAAGAATTTCCCCGAACCGAACAGCACCACCCCGGCCACCGCCAGGCACAGGGCCCCCAGCACAAAGGCACCGATTATCGCCTTGCCGGTCTTAGCGCTCATCGCGTCACGCCTCCTTCCGTCTCTGTATCGCCGTTCTCGCCGCGGGTCAGGAAGCGGCGCACCCGTGGATCGTCAGATTCATCCCGCAGCTTTTTTGGATCGCCGGCTGCAATCATGGTGCGGGTTTCGGCATCGAGAAACACCGAATTGCTGCCGATGGCGAAAATGCTTGCCAGTTCGTGGGTCACCACCACGACCGTGGCGCCGAGACTGTCGCGCAGCTCGAGAATCAGATCGTCGAGCTGACGCGAACTGATAGGATCAAGCCCCGCCGAAGGTTCGTCGAAAAAAAGGATGTCGGGATCGAGAGCCATGGCACGGGCCAGCCCGGCGCGCTTCTTCATGCCGCCGCTGATCTCGCGGGGGTAATAATCCTCGAAACCCGCCAGGCCGACCAGGGCCAGTTTGAAACTCACCAGTTCGGTAATCTCCGCCCGCGGCAGGCGGGTATATTCCTCAAGCGGCAGGGCGATGTTCTCCGCCAGGGTCATGGAACTCCACAGGGCGCCGCTCTGGTACAGCACGCCGAAGTGTCGCATGAACTGCTGCTTCTCGTCGGAGGGCAGGTTCCAGAAATCGGTGCCGTCAAAACACACCGTGCCCGCAGCCGGGCGGTGCAGACCGATCAGGTGGCGCAGCAGGGTGCTCTTGCCGCAGCCGCTGCCGCCCATAATGATGAAGATATCCCCCCGCTGCACGGTAAAGGTCAGGTCACGCTGGATGACCTGGTCGCCGTAGGCCATGGTCAGATTCTTCACTTCGATCGTCGCCGATGCATTGCGTCCGGAGTCTGTCATACGCTAAATCCCGAGAATATTGCAAATCACCGTGATCACGGCGGTGGCCACGATGATGTTGACGATGCTGGTCACCACCGCCGACGTGGCCGCATCGCCCACGGCCGAGGCGCTGCGCCCGCACTGAATGCCGCGCAGGCAGCCTGAGAGCGCTACCAGCACACCAAATACCCCGCTGTGGAACAGGCCGACCCAGAAATCCTTGAGACGCACCGTATTTTTGGTCATTTCGAGATATTCCATGACATTGAGGTCGAGCATGGTCACGCCGACCAGCAGCCCCCCCAGGATACCCATCAGGTCGGCATAGAGGCAAAGCAGGGGCATCATGAGAGTCAGGGCGATGATGCGGGGAAGAACGAGAAATTCAATGGGCGAGATGCCGAGGGTGGAGAGGGCGTCGATCTCTTCATTGACCTGCATGGTGCCGATGCGCGCGGCGAAGGCGGCGCCGGTGCGGCCCGCCATGATGATGCCGGTCATGATGGCGCCCATCACCCGTACGATGGAGATTCCCACCAGGCTGGCGACATAGATTTCCGCGCCGAACATGGAGAGCTGCACCGCCCCCACGAAGGCGAAGATCATCCCCACCAGCAGGCTGATCAGGGAAACAATGGGCAGGGCGCCGGCGCCGCACTCGCGCATAATCTCCCACAGGTCCACCATGCGGAAGCGCGCGCGTCCGCTGAGCAGGCGGGCGAAGGCAACGGTCGCCTCACCCAGGAAGGCCAGCATCTCCATGGCTGTCCGCCAGGCGCTGATGGCGCGGTCGGCAACGCGTTCCAGAAGCGGCGGCGGCTTTCTTCCTGCCTGTTGCGACCGGGCCGGCCTGTCGGCAGCCATTGCCAGCAGCCGTCGCGCTCCGGGCGGCAGGTTGTCCTCGTGGAACTCAATATCCAACCTGGCGCACAGGCTTTTAAGTTTGAGCAGGAAAGTCAGCAGTCCGCTATCCCAGGACTGCAGTTCCGTGGTTTCAAAAACAAGCCGCGAAACCTGCGCAACCGTCAGCTGCTCCTCCACCTCCCAGAGGGAGACCGGAATGCGGCCGGCACTCCAGTCGCCGTACAGGCGCAGCGCAATGGTGCCGTCCTCAAGACGACTGAAATAATCCTCGACCTCAGCCAACTCATCTTGTTGATGCATTTCAATACCTGTCATAAGCGGCCTGCTCCCACAGGTTCTCCGCCCAACAAGCCGGATTTAATTCTCATCCGTAAATGTTAACGGATGAGCGCCATAATGCACACCCAAAATGAGCACAGCGAGTCTGATCAAAGCGCTTTAGTCCATTTACTCTCTTTTTTCTCGCCAAGTAGAACGTAAAGTGACGCTGTTGCCGGTTTTTGATCCTGAGAAAGTGCATCCTGGCCTTCTGCAAAGGCTCGCGGTTCATCCGTCCAGGTATTTTTCCACCATGATGGCGGCAATGGCGCCATCGCCTACCGCGGTGGCGATCTGCTTGAGGATCTTCTTGCGCACGTCACCGGCGGCAAACACACCAGGGATCGAGGTGCGGCACTCGGTGTCGGTCTGGATGTAGCCTTCGCTGTCCAGTTCCAGCAGTTCGGCAAGAAATTGCGCTTTGGGCGTCACCCCGATGGCGATAAACATCCCTTCCAGGTCCAGAGTCCGCTCTTCGCCGCTCACCCGGTCCTTGAGCTGCACCGATTTCATGCCGCTGTTGTCGCCCTTGATCTCGGTCACCTCGGCATTCCACACCGGTTCGACCTTTTCATTTTTGAGCACGCGATCCTGCAGGATGGCCGTGGCGCGCAGTTCGTCGCGGCGGTGAATGAGGTAGACTTTTTTGGCAAAGCGGGTCAGAAACAGGGCCTCTTCAGCAGCCGTGTCCCCCCCGCCGACGATGGCGACGGTCGCGTCACGGAAAAAGGCGCCGTCGCAGGTGGCGCAGTAGGACACGCCGCGCCCGGTGAATTCCGACTCCCCGGTCACGCCGAGCTTGCGCGGCTCGGCTCCGGTGGCAATGATCACCGCCCGTGCCTTGACCGGCTCGCCGTCAATCGTGAGAACCTTGTATTCGCCCTGGTCTTCGAGCCCTTCCACTTCGCCGGTTTCGATGCGCAGGCCGAACTCCTGGCAGTGCTCCTGGAAGCGCATCATCAGGTCGGGACCGTCGATGCCGCCGGGGAAACCGGGGTAGTTTTCCACCTTGGTGGTGGTCATCACCTGCCCACCGGGGATCATGCGCTCTACCAGCAGCGTCTCCAACCGCGCGCGCGAAGTATAGAGTCCGGCAGTCAGCCCCGCCGGGCCGCCGCCGATGATCACCACATCAAAAACCGTCTTGTCCACGTTAAACCTCCTGGATGCAGCCAAGGTGTACCTCAGAAACTAAAAAAATTGGGCGTCACTGTCCGGCAGGGGTGTCGCACCTCCCATGACAAGGGTGTTTGGCGCCAGGGAGGGCGCCAATCAAACGGCCAGGGATGGCGAAAAGTGTCCCTTGTCATGGGAGGTGCGACACCCCTTTCACGATGAGATAAACAATTACAATCAGGCTTGACAAACAACCCGCTTCGTGGTTTTTATTCAAGTAATTCATTGAATAGTTGAAAAAGACGCCTATGTCAAGAACAAAGCAGCATTACAAAGAGGCTATCTACACTCAGTTCGCCCGCATCGGCAAGGCGGTCGCCAGCCCGAAGCGGCTGGAACTGCTCGACCTGCTGTGCCAGGGGGAGCGGACGGTGGAAACCCTGGCCCGGGAAGCGGGCCTGTCCGTCGCCAACACCTCGCAGCATCTGCAGGTGCTGCGAGGCGCGCACCTGGCCGAAGCCCGCAAACAGGGACTGCATGTGATCTACCGCATCGCCGATCCGCAGGTGGCGGAATTCTTCCATGCGCTGCGCACCCTGGCGCAGACCCAGCTGGCGGAAGTCGAGCAGCTGAGCCGGCGTTTCTTCAATGACCGCGACGAGCTGGAAGCCGTGGACCGCCATACCCTGCTGGATCGCGTGCGCACCGGCATCGCGGCAGTCATCGACGTGCGCCCGCCGGAGGAATACCAGGCGGGGCATCTGCCGGGCGCCCTCTCCATCCCTCTGCCCGAACTGCGCAGGCGGCTGGCGGAGCTGCCCCGCGACCGGGAGATCGTCGCCTACTGCCGCGGCCCCTACTGCGTTCTCTCTGCCGAGGCGGTGGAGATGCTGCGGGCGGAAGGATTCCAGGCGGTGCGCATGGAGGACGGGGTGCAGGAGTGGCAGCAGCAGGGACTGCCGGTGGAGAAGGCTTCCCGGGATACCCCCAGTATCGACTCACCCTGACCGCAGCAGCGATCTGTACGGTATCCACAGGGTCGCAACTCTCATGACAAGGGTGTTTGGCGCCAGGGAGGGCGCCAATCAAACGGCCAGGGATGGCGAATAGTGTCCCTTGTCATGAGAGTTGCGACCCTGTCCTGAGCAGTCACTTTGAAAGGAGAAAAAAGATGCTGAAAATGAAAGTTTTTCACAGCGGCAGCAGTGGTTGAAGCCCCTGCCGTGCGGCCACGGTCGTGGCCGAAAAGATGAAGCAGAAATACGATGGCAAACTGGATGTGGAAGTCTACCTCAACACCTCGGAGGCGGCGCGCGACTACGTGCTGCGCGGCTCCACCACCGTGCTGGTCAACGAACAGTTCGTTCCTCTCGATATCGCCACCTCGCGCGTGCGCATGGATGAATACCTGGCGCGCCAGCTGGGCGAGTAACCCGTCTTAAAGGCCGCCCTGGGGAGGTTTCTCCATGGCGGCCATTTTCTCCAGCCTGTCCACCACCTCCGCTGTATCCGCACAGCGCTGTGCACCCTTCGCGAGCAGTTCGCTCAAAGTCTGCCATGCCCGGCCCCCGGTGTAATCGCGTTCCGCCCGGGGATCAACCACCAGCACCGGCCGTCCCTCCTTCAATGCCGCATCGGCCAACTCCAGACAGGCCAGGTTGCCGGAACCCCACACGGTGGGCGCCACCACCATCAGCTCGGCCTTGCGAGACAGGTTGAAAGCATCATTCAGTGTTTGTGCTGAGATCGGGCAGAAAGGGGCCTCCCGCACCGCCTCCAGCCCCAGGGCATCCGCCAGCAGCAGATCGGAATCGCCCCGATTGAGCGGCCCGACGCTGATGCGTGCGCCGCTGCGATAAAGACGACGCAGAAGATCCCCCCCGCTGCCACCGCCGCACAGCAGATGAACACTGAGCCCCTGCCCCCAGTCCGCGCGCTGGCGAGCCACCGGGTACACGCGCGGAGCCCCGGTATAGGGGTTTTTCTCGACATGGACATCCACCCGGAAAACCTGCTGCAGATTGGCCGGGGTAAAAACCTCGTCCGGCGTCCCCAGCGCCCAGGGCGACCCGTCCGCATTGAGCAGCAGCAAGCGGTGGGAAATTTCTGCGGCCTGGTCGAGATCGTGGGAGATATGCACCACGGTCAGCCCCTGTTCACGATTGAGGCGCACCAGTAGCTCGCCGATCTCGAGGCGGTGATCGATGTCGAGATGGCTGGTGGCCTCATCGAGCAGCAGCACCGGCGCCTGCTGCGCCAGGGCGCGCGCCAGCAGAACCCGCTGCAGCTCGCCGCCGCTCAGTCCGGTGACCTCCCGTTCAGCCAGGTGCAGGGTGTCGGTCAAAGCCAGCGCTTTTTCCACCGCCGCCCGGTCGCCGGGATGAGCGCCGACAAACCCGCCCTGATGAGCAAAACGCCCAAGAGAAACCATCTCCCGCACGGCAAAGGGAAATCCGGCGGCGGCACCCTGCGGCACCACTGCCGCCCGGCGCGCCAGCGCCTTGCGACTCAGGCGTCGCACATCGCGCCCCTCCCACAGCACCCGTCCGCGGCACGGGGCCAGCAGACCGCGCATCAGCCGCAGCAGGGTCGACTTGCCGCAGCCGTTGGGACCAAGCACCCCGAAAATCTCCCCCTTCTGCACATCCAGGTCGATCCCCTGCAGCACCGGCGTGTCGCCATAAGCGAATTCAAGCTGCTCGATGCGGATCATCCCCTCTCCTCCCGGCGGCGCAGCAGGTAAAGAAAAAACGGCGCGCCCAGCAGGGCCGTCACCACCCCCACCGGAATCTCGGCCGGGGCCAGCACGGTCCGCGACAGGGCATCGGCAATCATGAGAAAAGCCGCGCCCAGCAGGGCCGAGGCCGGCAGCAGGCGCCGGTGGGACGGTCCCCACAGCAGGCGCACCACATGGGGCACAGTCAAGCCAACGAAGCCGACCAGCCCGGCCAGCGCCACCGCAGCAGCGGTCAGCGCCCCGGCGGCCATAAACACGCTCATGCGTGCGCGACCCACATCCAGCCCCAGATCGGCAGCCACCTCCTCACCCTGGGTAAACAGATCGAGAGCACGGGCACGCGACCACAGCCAGGCAAAAGCCAGGACAGAAGCGGCAGCAGACCAGGGCAGCCAGGAGGGATCGGCCATGGCGAGATTGCCCGCCAGCCAGAATACGGCCGTGCGAGTAGGGTCGGCCGGTGCCGTCCACAGCAGGAACAGCAGCAGCGCCGACGTCAGACTCCCCACCATGACACCGGCAAGAATCAGCGCATGGGGCGTCCCGTGCGCCCCGCGCGCCACCCAGTAGACCAGGGTCAGGGCGCCCAGCGCACCGGCAAAGGCGGCAACCGCCATCGCCTGCATCGGAATAATGCCCAGCGCCAGCGCAGCGACCGCCCCAAGCGCCGCCCCGCCGGACACGCCGAGAATATAGGGGTCGGCCAGCGGGTTGCGCAGCACCGCCTGAAAAGCGCCGCCCGATACGGCCAGCGCCGCCCCCACCAGCGCCGCCAGCAGGACGCGCGGCAGGCGGATCTTGAACACGACCGCCTCGTGAATCGGCGAATTCGGCTGACCGGTCAGCGCGGCATACAGATCCCCCGGCGACAAAGCGGAAGGCCCCGCCAGCAGCGAACCAAGCATGGCCAGCAGCAAGACCGCCAGCAGCAGCGGAAACCAGAAGCGACGTCCCAGGGTGAGAATCATGGCTGATTTTCCGGGAGAGACAGGTTTATCCCATGAAAGGCTTCGGCCAGCGCACGCAGGCCCAGCTTCAGGCGCGGCCCGGGGCGGTGCACCCAATCGGGATCAACCGAGATGATGCGTCCCTCGCGCACTGCGGTCAGCTCCGGCCAGTCAGCCAGCACATCTCCGGGATCAGGCAGCCCGGTGTGGGGAGAAAGAACGATAAAATCGGGGTCTACCGGCAACAGCGACTCGATCCCCCAGGTCGGATAACGGTTGGCGCCGGGGGGTACCACGTTGCGGGCTCCCGCCGCCGCAAGCAGATCCCCGACCAGGGTGTCCGGTCCCGCGACCGTCAGTGGACTGGGCATCACCGCGAACAGCACCCGGGGACGGGGCCGTCCAGCGACTGCCTTCTCGACCCGCGCGATTTCATCTTCAAGCTCTTTCGCCAGCCGCTCTCCGGCCTCAGCGACACCGCACACCGCAGCCACCGCGCGCATGCCGGCGATCGCCTCTTCCAGCCCGCGCGGATAGAGCACATAGACCTTGACCCCCAGCTGCTCCAGGCGACTGAGCAGGGCCGGACTGCCCATATCGGCGGCCAGGAAAACGAGGTCGGGCCGGCGAGTCGCCACCGCTTCCAGGCTGGGGTCGGCATAGCCGCCCACGCTCGGCTTCTGCCGTGCTTCGGGCGGATAGGTGCAGAAATCGGTGACCCCCACCACTCTGTCACCGAGACCGAGCGCAAACAGGATTTCTGTCACCGCAGGCACCAGCGAAACAATACGTTGCGGCGGCTGTTCGAGGGATATGGTGCGCCCGAGGGCATCGGTCCATTGCGCCGCCGACACCTGCCCGCAGCTCAGCCAGAGCAGCAATAAGGCCCCCAAAAGAGCTTTTACAGCACAATGTCGCCTGCACAGGGATTGAATCATAACCAGCAGCCTTTCCTGTCTGACTAAAAAATCGGCCGAAGAACGCCTGAATCTTCTCACGCCGTCACCCAAAGAGGCAATGCCCGAGATGATATCTCACCTCGGGCATTGCCATGCTTGGAATCCATCGGGTTACCTGACCCAAAACTTTTTAAAAATAGGCCGTCAGCTCCACGAAGATCTCCCGCGGAGGCATCGGATATCCCGGCGTCGACACATACTCCTTATCCAGCAGGTTCTTGGCGGTGATCTTGCCTTCCATCTCCCAGCCGTCGCCCAGGACAAAGGGGCGGCTGAGCGCCGCATCCAGCACGATGTGGCTGTCATGCCGCCGGGACGGCTGAGAGTAATAATGCAGGTGACGGCCGTCGAGCCGCAGGTGAGTCTGCAGGATCGGCCCGATCTCCATGAATAGATGGGTCTGATGCCGGACCTTGTTTTCCAGGTAGTCGCCGGTGTCGCGATTCCTGGGGTGCAGATAGGTGTAGTTGGCGCCGGCACTCAGCAGGTCGTGCAGCTCGACGCGCCCGCCGGCTTCGATCCCCCAGATGCGGGCACGGCTGACATTATCCGGCCGCCACACCCCCGTTCCGTCATCGGTCCATTCAATCAGATCGCGGACCTCACGCCGGAAAGCCGTCAAACTCACTTCGGCCCGCTCACCCACCTGCTGCTCCACAGCCGCTTCGTATTCCCAGGCTGTTTCCGGGTCGAGGTCGGGGTTGCCCCTTGTCCAGCCCGTATCCGGCCAGAAGCGATCGTTGAGAGTCGGGGCACGAAAGGCACGGCTGGCAGAGAACCGTACCCGGGTGGAGTCTGTCGGAGTGAGCATCAGCGCCGCACGAGGACTCCATTCATTGCTGAAATCAGAATGAACATCGTAACGCAGGCCCGCCAGCAGGGTCGCCCAGGAGGTGGCCTCCAATTCATACTGAGCAAACAGCGACCAGCGTTCATCCTCCGGATCACCGCTTCTGGTGGAGTCGAGTTTGTCCTTGTAGAAATCACCGCCGAACAGGAAGCTATGTCGCTCGAAGCCGTACTCGCCCTGTGCCTCAACACCCAGGGTTTCAAGCAGGTGCCGGTCATCCGCAGGACTGAAGGCGCCGGGATCCTGAAAGGTGTTGCGCCGCCGGTCGTAGTAACCCCGCACGGTCATATCCACCGCCCCGACCGGTCCGCTCAGGGTGACCGATGCCAGCGTATTGCGGTCAGTCTGACGCGCTTCGGGGCTGGGCCAGTCGAGCGAACCGGGAACGCCGTTTTCCTTGTCCAGATAGCTGGCCGAGGCCTGCAGATCGAAGCCGCCGGGCAGATCGAAGCCAAGCATCCCTTCGATAATGGTCTGCTCCAGATCCGAGTTATCCCGGTAGCCATCGGAGCGCTCGCGGGAAGCACTGAGACGATAGCGCCCGATGCCGCGGCGGGCCGAAGTGGAGAACCCGATGTCGCGGGTGTTGAAGCGCCCTTCGCTCCAGCTGAGCCGGGTCAGGGGCTGCTCCTGCGGAGTGCGGGTAATAATCTGGATCACCCCTCCGACCGCATTGGTCCCGTACAGCGCCGAAGCCGGACCGCGCAGCACCTCGATGCGTTCGATCTCGGACAGCGGCACCGGCAGATCACTGAGATTGAACTGCCCGTTCTGCGCTGAGTTGAGCCGCACCCCGTCAAGCAGCACCAGCACCTGAGAGCCGGTGGCTCCGCGAATCGAGGGAGTGGCGACCGCACCTGCAGGCCCGTTGGACACCACCTGCACACCGACCGTGTCGCGCAGCACCTCTTCCAGGCGGGTCACGCCGCGTTTGGCGATCTCGTCAGCGGTAATGGTCACCACCGAGGCAGAAGCCTGGGAAGCCGGCTTCGCGGTGCGTGTCGCGGTAATCACCACCGGTTCGAGCACGTCAGCCGCCAGACTGTACGTTGTTGATCCCCAAATGACTGCAACACCGGCAGCCAAAGCCAAGGTTTTCAGTTTTGCCATGTTTTTCCTCCGTGCTCCGCAACGGGAGACGGAAAGGGGCACAAAGGTGAGACGCAACGAAAAAAGCCCGCGCACCTCGGTTCAAGGTGCGCGGGCTTCGCGTTTTCGAAGGACCGCTTTGTCCACCCTCCCATTCCCGGGGAGGCTTGTCGTGGGGGTGTCCGACCGGCAGGTCTTCTGGCTCGCGATTCATCCTCCAGGCCGCCTTCCCGATCCGATCGATCAGTGGTATCCGGACCTTCGTACCCGCTCACAGCGGCGGGTCCGCGGGGGATTTGCACCCCTCTTC
>NPIE01002610.1_pt1 | contig 35285 bp, 27 predicted proteins | sample 8637661 | NCBI WGS metagenome assembly NPIE01 (sample SAMN07420842, study PRJNA396082) | bioreactor metagenome | isolation source: sample BA12 brine-fed electro-methanogenic bioreactor BA | place: Japan: Kochi | collected 2016-12-09 | reverse complement strand
GGGCACATCCTGAACCTGTTCTAGCGGAAAAGTCTTTTGGAAAATCCTGCCGCGGAGCGTCCCTGGGGCGCTCCGCGGTTCAACGGATGGCGTCCGCCGACAGTCACTGAGCGTCGCCAAAACGTGCTGAAACAGGCAAAGCGCCGGAAGGTCCGGCATTGGGTAGCGGGACTATTTTGGAGCGAGCAGACCCCGAAGGAAAAGGGTGAATATCATGGAGACATGGAAAGATACAGGGTTTCTTAACCGTATCAACACCCTGATCAAATGGTTTCTGGCCATCACGATGATGGCCATGGCGGCCCTTTCGTTCTACCAGGTAGTCATGAGGTACGTATTCAACAGCGCCTCGTCCTGGAGCGAGGAACTCGTCCGGTTCCTTTTCATCTGGTGCAGCTTCATCGCTGCTGCCATCGGAGTCAGGGAACACATCCATATCGGCGTCGACGTCTTTGTCAAAAGGCTCCCCAAAAAAATCGTCCCCTTGACGGAAATCGTGGTCAACCTGGCGATCATGGTGTTTTCCGGATACATAGTCCACTACGGCTGGGTCCTGACACTCATGACCAGGAGGCAGCTTTCGGCGGCCCTGTTGATTCCCATGAGCTGGGTTTACCTTTCGATTCCCGTCATGGGCGTTTTGCTGTTGTTTTATTGCTCCCTTGAAATTATTTCGGCCTGGAAACGCTTTGCCGAAATAAGGAGGGCCTAGGATGCTGCTTGCGCTCGTCTCGACACTTGTCATTTGCTTTCTCATCAACATGCCCATCGGATTCGCATTGGGCATGGCCGCCCTTGCAAGCCTTCTGGCTTCAGGCAGCATGCCTGTTTCGATGATCCCGCAGCGCATGGTTGCCGGTGTGAATTCCTTCCCGCTTCTGGCGATCCCTTTTTTCATGCTGGCCGGGGCCATAATGGAGCGGGGCGGCGTTTCCAGACGAATTGTCAACCTTGCAAGCGCGCTCGCAGGTCATATCTCCGGCGGGCTCGCGGCAGTCACCATTGTGGCCTGCACCTTTTTTGCCGCAATTTCAGGTTCGACGCCCGCCACGGCGGCAGCCGTCGGGGGGTTGACGATCCCCGAAATGGAAAAGCGCGGGTATGCAAAGTCTTATGCTGCGGCGGTGGTGGCTTCGGCGTCCTGCCTGGGAGTCATCATACCTCCGAGCATCACCATGGTTGTCTTCGGAATCGTTGCGAATGTTTCCGTAGGCCAGCTTCTCATCGGCGGTGTCATCCCGGGGCTGTTTCTGTCCCTGATCCTGCTTGGCGTCAATTACGTGCGATCCAGACAGCTCGGCTACCCGACGGAAGCAAAAAAGTCGTGGAAAGACCGCTGGGCGACCTTTTCCGATGCAGTGTGGGGGCTCATGATGCCCATCATCATTCTGGGCGGCATCATGTCAGGTGTTTTTACGCCGACGGAGTCGGCGGCAATCGCCGTCGTCTACGGGCTTTTCGTAAGCTTTTTCATTTACCGGGAGCTCTCTCTCGGCGATCTTGTCCCTGTTTTTTACAAGGCGTCCCTCAATTCCGCCATGATCATGTTGCTGATAGCCACGGCGACTCCTTTCGGCTGGGTCATGACGATCGAGAAGGTCCCCCAGATGGCTTCGACGGCTATTCTCGGCATCTCGACAAACATGTACGTGATTTATACGCTCATGCTCCTGGTTTACCTTGTGCTGGGCACTTTCATGGAAACGGGCGCCATCATCCTGCTTGTGGTTCCGATCTTTGCGCCCATAGCTGAAACCCTCGGGATAGATCTGGTCCATTTCGGAGTGGTAACGGTCATCGCCCTCGCCATCGGCATGTCAACGCCGCCTGTGGGCATAGCACTCTTCGCGACCTGCGGGATTGCCGATATCTCCATGGGAGAACTGACGCGAAAGGTCATCCCCTTTTTGATTGCGCTCATTGCAGGCCTTTTTGTTTTGGCCTACGTGCCCGCCCTCTCGACCTTTCTCCCGCGGCTCTTCTTCTAGAGCAACGTGAAGTGACGGGTTGCGGCGGAATCCGTATCTCGCGATGAAGGAAGGGAAATCAAAGCGGAAGGGCTGCCCTAATCGGACAGAAAACGGTTCTTCAGGATTTCCGCTTTTTTCGACTGATGCAGATCGATGAACAGTTCGATAGCCTTGTCTGCATAGAAACGGCTGCCTTCTGAGAGGTTCGGCGTTTCCGGCCTGAGCGCTTCCGACGTGTTTTTCATGGTTTCCGCAAGAATGGCTTTTGCGAGATATTGAATGGACGTCCATGATTTTTTCCTGATGGGAGCGCAGAGAAGTTCCGCCCTGTCGAGGGCTTGCACGGCTTCCGGGAGATTCCCTTTCCTGGCCTCGGATATGGACTTGAGGCTGTAGAGCATCGATCCGCTCCGGCCGCCCTGGCAGCGTTCGAAAAGATCCACGGCCCGATCGACGTGTTTCGCCATGAGTTCATCCTCGCCGAGATCGAAAGCCACGTTGGCCACGTTCGAGTGAAACAGGCTGAGCCCCCAGAAAAAGCCCTCCCTTTCACAGCGGTTTACACAATAGTTGAAGTGTTCGAGGGCGCGATCGTAGTTTCCCTGCCAGTGTTCTACCTCCCCGATATAGTTCGAGGCTGCCAGAAGGTTTAGTGTATAAGGTCTGCCGACTTCCGCGAGCTCCTCGAAGACCTCGATGGATCGCTGGAAGATTTTTTTGGCGCCGGGGAAGTCGCCGCTGATTTGTCGGGCCACTCCGGCGTACCGCAACGCCGCTCCGAGGTAATGATCGCATTCCAGATGGCGCAGCCTGTGCATCATGGACCTGGCGGGAGGGATGATCATAACGGGGCTGTCCGTCTGTACCCCGTGATAACAGAGGTGCTGGAGACAACGGAGCGTCAGCTCCTCGAAGTGTTCCTTTTCCGAGATTTTCAGGGCCCTGTTGATGAAATGCCGTCCTTCCTTGTATTGTCCCCAGGCGATGAGATACCCGCCCCGCAGTTCGAGATAAGCCGTTTCCAGGCGCAGCAGTTCCGTCCCGGAGGATCCCTGGCGGTTGAGTCGGTGCAGCAGCTCGCGGACCTGGCTAATCCGCTGTTCCGTGTCCTCCCTGTCGCTGAACGGGGTGGAGCAGGAAAGGAGGATGTCGTCCGTCAGGAGTGGGAAAAGCTCGTGGTTGAGAATGATGTGGGAACGCATCTCCTGAAGATGCTGTTCGATCTCCCTTTTTTTCAAACCGGCCCTTTCGTAATGATGGAAAAGCTGGGTCCTCAGCCGGTGATTCCAGACTTTTGGGGAGTAATTGCTTTCGATGTACGCCGCAGTCTTCTTGTGAAGCTCTTTCCTTTTGAAGTTTGGCATATTTTCGTATACGTATTCCCTGACCTTCACATGATGGAAACCCAGCAAGGGATCGCCCGCGCCATCAACAGCTTGCTTTTCCTCTATCAGGCCCTTGTTGATAAGATCTTCCGCCCTGTTGGAAAGCGTCAGCGAGTCGTCTCCGGCAACGTTGATTATGTCTTCCAGAGTCGCACCGTCTTCAAAGAGGGAAAGTATTTCCAAAAAATGCCTGTGCTCCTGCGGAAGATTCTCGCATCGTGTTGCGATGATGCCCCTGATGTTTCCGTTCTTGTTCCATTCCTCGTTGTTTTTGATGGAATGCACCAACTCTACGAGAAAAAGGGGGACTCCCTGTGTTTCCCTGTATACGGCGTCCTCTCCGATGGAGGAAAGAAAACGTTCATCCACGAAATGGCGACAGAATTCGTAGGCTTCTTTTTGAGAAAAGGGTGCAAGTGGTATCTCGGTCAGATCGACAAGTCCTTTGGAGGAGAGTTGGTGAAAGAAGGCCCTGGCCTTTCTGCCTTCTGCCGTTCTGCTCGTCAAAAAGATACGGATCGCGGGGGCCAGGGATTCCGCAAGGCCTTCAAAGAGGTGGAGCGAAAGATTGTCAAACCATTGCAGGTCTTCAAGTACCAGACACAGCTTTTTCCGCCGGGCCAGAATGGAAAAGACCTCCCCGAGGATGCGACCCAAAGTCAAGGGATTCGGGTCGGGGAAAAGGTGGGAGATCTCGGCGGTTCCCGTCAGCCGGCGGCCCCTGGCGAAGCCGGGGAAAAAAGCGGCCAGCAGCGAGAGCTTGATGGGTTCTATGTCCAGGGAGTCAAAATCCGTAAAGTCGGCAAGTCTTTCCAAAAGATCATTCCAGGGAGCGAAGGCGAATCCCTCCCGGGTCTCATGGCCCCTGATCCAGAAGGGACAAAAATCCCCCGAATTTCTTATTTCGAGGACATGCTGAACGAAAGCAGTCTTTCCGACTCCGGCTTCGCCATAAAGGCTGATGCAGACAGGGCGCGCCTTTGCACCCGTCAGCTTCTCCAGTGCAAGGGCAGTTTCTTTTTCCCGGCCGAAGAAAAAATCCCGGATATTTTTCGGCGTCCGGCTGCCGGGCATGTTGCGTGATAAAATCCTGGCCAGAAAATTTCGGGCTCTTTCGCTTGGCAGGATGTCCAGGTCAGCCTGGAGCAGGGTTTTAAAATTTTCATAGAGGCCGATTGCTCCTGAAAGGTTCCCCTGTTCAGCGAAAAGTTCCATCAGTTCGAGGCATGAATCCTCGTCGTAGGGGTCGAGTTCGAGGATTTTCCGGAGGCATTGCTCCCGTTCATCGGTGTCCCCCCTGTCGAAAGCGGCGGTGCATCTTTCCTTGAGGCCACGAAGGATCTTTCCGTTGATTTCCTGCCTCTTGATGTTCAGCCAGGAGGAAAACCCTTCGCTTTCGGGGACCTCGAGACCATGCAAAAGTTCATTGCAGAACGAGCGCCATGACATGTGGGCGGGGTCGGAAAGCATGTCGAGGTCGTCAAGGTCACAATGGACGGCGTTTTCTACGAGGGTGATCCGCTGCCTGTCACTGGTGATCACATCTTCCGGAAAGGCCTTTCGCAGCTGATAAAGGGCGTTCCGCAGGTTGTTGCCTGCGGATTCCTTGTCCCGGTCTGCCCAAAGGAGTGCTTCGAGCTCTTCCCGGGAAGCGCTTCCGTTGAGAACCAGATAATAGAAAATGGCTTCCGCCTTGCGAAGAGGCATGGTGATTTTTTCCCCCCCGACCGTGATCCGTGGGGAGCCAAGAAGGCGGATTTCAATGGTCAAATCAACATCCCTCCCCGATACCTATTTGCCGATCACCGATACGATGTATTCGTCCTTCAGGAGTATGTGCTTTTTCAGCAGGTTTTGTGCGGCGGAAAGGTCTTTCCTCTGCATATGTTCGATGAGACCGACATGTTCTCCTGCCGACCTGGAGAAAAAACCGGCATTCATCCAGGAAAAGAGGCGGATTTGATCCACCTGACGGCTGATGATTTTCATGACAGCCTTCAGGCGCCTGTTGCTGCAGTATTCGACGATGATGCCGTGGAATGCTGCATCGAGCTCGATGAGACCCGCACGGTCGATATCTTTCCCCTTTTCAAGTTTTTGGGCGATGTCAGTCCACAAATCCCCCTGCTCAGCCAGCAGGTCTTCGGGAATCCTGAAGATCGAGGTCGCCAGCGCAAGAGGTTCGAGGACACTGCGAAGGTCGTTGACGTCCCGGTACTCACGTATTGAAAGTTTATTGACGAAAGCCCCTTTCCTTGGCACGATTGATAACAGGCCTTCTTCCTCGAGCCTTTGCATAGCCGTTCTGACAGGTGTCCGGCTCATTCCGAGCTCTTTAGCAAGCTCCTGCTCGGACAAGACTTCGTTTTCGGCAAAGTGCTCCGCTTCGATACGTTCTTTCAAAAAGCCATATGCGCGCTCGCAGAGAGGAGCTTTCCCCCGTTTATTCAGATGAGCCATAGAGATTACCTCTTTGTGAAGCCGGGTGAGCAGACTCCGGGCACAGGACTCTTTCCATCAGTGGAGAATTCCCGGAGTTTCTTCTACTTCATCCACGAGACTGCCGTCGGCGAGAAGCCCGGCGGCTGTCCATTGATCCTTGTAGAAAACCCGGTCTTCTTCCATGAAGGTCACGTGTTTTCGCAGGAGCTCGTATGCTTTCTTCGTTCCGGGCCCCAGCTGAAGTTTTTCCTGTAAATCAATGGCCTGTGATGCACACATCCATTCGATACCGAGAACCGCCTGAACGTGCTTGATGATGGTCCTCGCCTTGCGGGCGCTGATAGTCCCCATGCTCACATGGTCCTCCTGGCCGGCCGAAGTGGGGATGGAATCCGTGCAGGCCGGGTGAGTCAGGACCTTGTTTTCAGAGACTAAAGCGGCTGCGGCGTACTGGGGAACCATGAAACCGCAATTGACGCCCCCCTGGTTTACCAAAAAGGCAGGGAGACCGTGATTCAACGCCGGGTCCACAAGCTTGGCGATCCGTCGTTCCGAAACGTTCCCCAGTTCCGCCACGGCAATGCCAAGAGTGTCCATCGCGATGGCGACAGGCTGGCCGTGGAAATTTCCACCTGAAAAGACATCTCCCGTATCCGTAAAAACAAGGGGGTTGTCTGTTGCGGCGTTGAGTTCGGCCTCTATCAATTCCTGTACATAAGAGACAGCCATGCGGCTTGCCCCATGAATCTGGGGAATGCAGCGCAAGGAATAGGAGTCCTGCATCCTCAGGTCCCCCTGGCGGGTAGTCCATTCGCTGTTTTCCGTAAGGCGACGGATATTGGCCGCCACCAAAACCTGGCCGGACTGACCCCGTGCCTCGTGAATCCTTGGATCGAAGGCGTCGATAATTCCGCGCAGTGATTCCAGAGTCAGCGCTCCGATGACGTCGGCGCTTTTCTGGAGGAGCACCGCTTCATGCAGGGCATGTGCTGCTATGGACGTCATGACGGGAGTTCCGTTGATGAGTGCCAGCCCTTCCTTGGATTTCAGCCGTACCAGGGCTATCCCTGCTTTTTCCATGGCCCGGCCTCCGGCAAAGACGTTATTTTCGTATTCGGCCTCCCCTTCGCCGATCATGGGCAAGACCATATGTGCCAGGGGGCAAAGGTCGCCGCTTGCACCGACGGAACCCTTTTCCGGAATCACCGGGTGAACCTTTTTGTTCAGCATATCCACCAATGTCTGTGGAATTTGCGGTCTGGCACCGGAAAAACCCTTGAGAATGGAATTCGCCCGGAGCAAAAGAATCCCTCTCACGACTTCCCGGGGAAGCGGATTCCCGACGCCTACGGCATCGGAGCGGATCAGGTTGATCTGCAACTGGTCGATCCGGTCTTCTGTGATAGCCGTGTCCGCGAATTTCCCGAACCCCGTGTTGATGCCGTACATGGGTCTTCCTTCCGCAAGGAGGGTTTCCACCAATTGGCGGGAAGCCCGGACTCCGTCCATCGCCCTGTCGGAAATCCCGACCGGCACATCACGAAGCGAAACAGCGAGAAAATCCTCCAGAGTCAGGCTGTTGCCATCCAGAACAACGAAATTTTTCAAGAGAAAACAGCTCCTTTTTAAATTACACACGACTGACGCGGACATGTGTGGGTGCAGACACGGATATACATTAAAAATACAAAATGTATTTTATCGGTATTGGTTTCAGCGGTCAAGCGACCCTCCAATTTTCATCAATTGCCGCATCTTTTCGCATGATGGCAGAGCCGAAGGATTGATGGTCTTTTGATACGTCTCCGATATGATGACCCGGAAAATGCCTGGAACTCTTCAAAAGCAAGCCGAGATTCGATGAAAGGGAATACAAAACGCAGGGAGGTTGTAAAAAAATGGCTGGAAATGCGGAGATTCTTTACGAAGTGAAAGCGCAACGCGGCGACAAGCTTCGCTGCAAGGGTTGGAAGCAGGAAACCATCCTCAGGATGCTCGAGAACAACATGGAAAACGCAGAGTATCCCGAGCGCCTTGTCATCTACGGCGGAAACGGGAAATGTGCCAGAAACTGGGAGTCCTATCACGCGATCGTGAAATCCCTCAAGGAGCTTGAAGATGACGAGACCCTGGTGGTGCAGTCGGGAATGCCTGTGGCTGTCTTCAAGACCCACAAGCATGCCCCGGTAGTGGTGATGGCTACCACGAACATCATGAAGGCTGACTGGCCCACGTTTTACGACCTGGAGGCCAGGAATCTCACGATTTTCGCGCAATATACAGCGGCTCCCTGGGAATACATCGGGACCCAGGGTGTTATCGAAGGGACTTTCGAAACGCTGAGCGCTGTGGCAATCAAGCATTACGAGGGCAGCCTCAAGAACAAGATCTATCTCACCGCCGGAGCCGGTGGTATGGGCGGGAACCAGAGCTGGGCCATGAAGATGCACGGCGGCGTGGCGATCATTGTTGACGCCGATCGAAAGATCCTCGAGCGGAGAACCAAAAAGGATTATCTCGATGTCATCGTGGATTCCATGGATGAGGCCATCGATATGGCGAAAAAGCACGTTGCTGCGGAAAAACCCATTGCCATAGGTGTCCTCGGCAACGCGGCGGATTGCTTTGAAGAAGCCTACGAGAAAGGGTTCATGCCCGATGTCATGAGCGAAATGTGCCCCTGCCACGATCCTGCGTCCTACATCCCATCCGGTTACACTCCCGAGGAAGCCAGGGAACTCCGCCACAAGGACCTGGGGACCTATCTCGAGAAGGCCAGAGAAACCATGAAGCGCCAGCTCAAGGTCATGCTGCAGTACCTCGACAAGGGGGTTCCCGTTTTCGAATACGGCACGAGCATCAGGAAAGAATGCCGTGATGCAGGGTTCCCCCAAGACGAAGCCATGCGGCTTCCCGCCTTTGTGGCCGATTATATCCGGCCCCTCTTCTGCGAGGGCCGCGGCCCGTTCCGGTGGACCTGCATCTCAGGGGATCCCGCAGATCTTGACAGAACCGACAAGCTCGCACTCGAACTCTTCGGGGACGACCCGATCGTCGGGCGCTGGATCCGCCTGGCTCACGAGCATCTTCCGATTGAAGCGCTTCCCGCCAGGGTGTGCTACATGGGCTTCGGGCAGAGGAAGAAATTCGCCCTTGCGGTGAACGAGCTTATCAAAAAGGGCGAAATCAAGGGCCCCGTCGCATTCTCCAGGGACAACCTCGATTCCGGTTCCATCGTCAACCCGACCTTCGAGTCCGAGCGCATGAAAGACGGTGGAGACCTCATTTCCGACTGGCCCATGCTCAACGGCCTTTTGAACGCCGCCGGCATGTGTGATCTTATCGCCATCCAGGCCAATTACTCCATGGGTGAAGCCGTCCACACCGGTGTCACCCAGATTGCCGACGGCACCGATGATGCGGCGTTCCGTCTTGAAGTGGCGATGACCGTAGACTCGGGTATCGGTGTCGTACGCCACGCCCAGGCCGGTTACGAGACTGCCAAAGATGTCGCCAACGGCAAGGGAAAACTCACTGACGAAAGCATCAAGATCCCGCTTTGGTGGGAACCCGCAGACAAGGTGACCTTCGGTCCGCAGGAGTAGCAGGAGTCCGGGGCTGTTACCGGTAAAAAGGGGGGAGGGACCTCGGACGAGGCTCTCCCCCGTTTTGCCGGTGATGGCTGATTCGTTTTTTGGAGGTGCAGGCTATGTCGGAAAAAAAGGCCGACCTTGTAATAGAAAACGCCAGGCAGCTTTTGACGTGCCCCTTGTCGGAGGAAGGTCTCGGCGTCGTAGAGAACGGCTGGATCGCTGCCCGCGATGGAGCCATTATTGCCGTCGGAAGTCGAAAGGACGTGGAGGGTTCCGTCACAACCGAAGGCGCTCAACGCATAGACGCGACGGGGAAAGTCGTGGCGCCGGGTTTCATAGACTGCCATACCCACCTTGTCTTCGGCGGGTCCCGGGTGGATGAATATTCCGTGAAACTTGTGACCGACGACCCAGAGGAACTGAAGCGAAGAGGGATCCCGACGGGCATCATGGTTTCCGTCGAGAAGACACGGAAGACCCCCGACGAAGAGCTTTTCCGCCAGGCCGCCGGCAGGCTTGAGGAGATGATCCTGTCAGGGACGACGACGGTGGAAAGCAAAAGCGGATATGGGTTGGACACGGAGACGGAATTGCGAATGCTGCGGGTCAACGGGCGACTGGGAAGCGAATATCCCGTTGAGGTTGTTTCGACCTTTCTGGGTGCCCATGGCTGGCCTTCCAACGTTGCCAAGGAAGATTACATGAAAATCCTTGTCGAAGAAATGATTCCCGAAGTGGCGGAAAAAGGTCTGGCAGAATTCTGCGACATCTGGTGCGACGAGGGCCATTACACGGCGGAAGAAAGCCGGATCATCCTCCAGGTCGGCCGGGACGCCGGACTGGAGCCAAAAATCCACACGGGAGCCTATTCCTGGATAGGTGGTGCGGACCTTGCCGCCGAGATGCGCATGGCTTCGGCGGACCATCTCAATTACACGCCTGTGGAAGCGCTGGAATCTCTCGCGGAGGCGGGCGTGCCGGGAGTCCTTCTACCGGGCATCGATTTCGCCGTGCGCCACCCGAAACCCTTCGACCCCAGACCAATGGTCAACGAAAAGATGACTCTCGCCCTGGCTACGAACTGTTGCCCGGGCTGCTGGTGCACATCCATGCCTCTCATCCTTCAGCTGGGCTGCCGCAACCATGGCCTGTCTCCGGAACAGGCGATCCGGGCGGCCACCATCGGAAGCGCCAGGGCTCTGAGGCGTGAAAACCGGACGGGGTCCCTCGAGAAGGGGAAGCGGGCTGATATACAGATCTGGAACCTCGAAAGATACGAAGATGCCCTGTACCACTTGGGCAGCCCCTTTGTGGATACGGTCATACAGAATGGCCGGTTCGCCGTCCGGGGCGGCCGTCCGAAATGGGAGCGACAGCAGGGTGACCAGGAAAACGCGGGGAGGTAGTTGACAGTGTCTGTCTATTCGGTACTCGACCAGATTTGGGATACGAAAAACTTCAACGTCGGGGGCGGGGCCGCATCAGCCGCCGCCGGGGCGATGGCCGCAGGTCTTGTCGGCATGGTTGCCCGTCTTTCGATAGGAAAAGAGGGGGAGCTGAAAGATGAGCTATACGAGGAAATCGCCGTCGAAATGGATTCTCTTTGCCAAAAACTCCAGGCAGGCGCAGAGGAAGACGAGAAGGCCTTCCTCGGGATGAGGGGCGCTTTCAGGCTTCCGAAATCTTCGGATGATGATAAGGCCAAACGTCGTACCGCCATAGAGGAAGCCGCCATCGTGGCAGCCGAGGTGCCCCTGGAGAATGCCCGAAAGGCGGCGGAAGTTCTGGAAAGATGCCGGGAATTGAAAGGTCGGTCGAACTCTTCTGCAGCGTCCGACCTGGAAATCGGGGACATGTTGTGCCGCGTGGCTATCAGGGGCTGTGCCCTGAACATCGACGCCAACCTGCCTCTTGTCAAGACGCGGGAGAGGGCGAAGCCGTTGCAGAAGGCTTCTGCGGAACTCAAGTCTCTCGCGGAATAATCTTTTGGAAGAAATATCACCCTGTTTCGGCAAAGACGTGATTGAAATTTACGACGCAGGAAAAAGCGCCCCCGGGGTCCACGAAAATTTGATGCAAAACCTGCAGGATGGCATGGGAGGTTTGAACAATTGAAAAAGATTCTTCTCTGCGAACTCAATATGAGTGAAGGAACGGACGAGGAAAAAATCAGGGCCGTTACGGCCGAACTGGAAAAGACACCCGGCATCACCATTATCGACATCGATTCCGACAAGGATCACAACAGGACGGTCTATACCTGGATTGGTGAACCGGAGAATGTTTTTCAGGGTGCAGTCAACGTTTCGGCGAAGGCCGTTGAGCTTGTCGACATGACAACCCACAAGGGAAGTCACCCGAGAATGGGTGCCGTGGATGTCGTCCCCTTCGTGCCGGTGCGGAACGTGGAAAAGGAAGAAGCTCTCGAAATCGCGCGTCGCTATGGAAGCTGGCTCGGGAGCCTCGGCGTCCCCGTGTATTATTATGAAGATGCGGCGACCAGGCCTGAGCGGGAAAACCTCGTCAAGATAAGGAAAGGGCAGTATGAGGCGCTCCCGGAAAAGATGAAAGATGACGAATGGCAACCGGACGAAGGACCCTTTGAATTCGTCCCGAAAAGCGGGGCGACCGTTACCGGAGTCCGTTTCCCTCTGGTTGCTTTTAACGTGAACCTCAGAACCGACGAGATCGACATAGCCAAGGATATTGCCAGACAAATGCGTTTCAGCAGCGGCGGCCTGAGGTATGTCAGGGCCATAGGACTTCCCCTTGAAGAAAAGGGAATGGTCCAGGTATCGATGAATCTCACCAACTTTGGGAAAACACCGATTCCGGTAGTCTACAACCTGATCAGGTGCCTGGCGGAAAGATATGGCGTCACCATCGCCGAAACGGAGCTTGTCGGTCCCGTCCCGCTGGCGGCTTTGGAGGATGTGGTCAAAAGCTGCCTCCAGGTGCACCACTTTGAAATGGGACAGATCATAGAAACCAACCTTCTCGGCTAGCACCAGGGGAACTTTTGTGACACCTGTCGGGAAATACCTGGAAGGAAGAGGCTGAGGCCTCTTCCTTCCAAGTATCCGGTACCAGGCTGGTGCAGGCCATTTCGGGAGGCAGCTGGCCGGTATCCGGTGGTATGCTCTTTCCGGTTGATCTCCTGTACATGGAAGCAAAAATATCTCAAGACTGAAGGTAGCGCCATGCGTCTAGCGGGACTTTCCCTGGCAGCACTTGCCGCGCTCCTGTGGGGGACTTCAGGACCTTTCTTCCGAATTGCCGGTTCTCTTGACCTGGATGTCATAGAGATGAACCTGGTCAGGTTCAGTCTTTGTTCCCTCGCTCTGCTTTTCGCCCTTTACATCAGGCGGGGCCGCCGCAGGCCTCCCCCGTGGAGCATGATGAACCCGCTTTTTTTCATGGGTTCCGCGGGAATGGCCTTCAGCAGCCTTTTTTTGACCCTGGCTTTCCTGAGAATTCCCATCGGAACATCCATGGTGCTGTTTCATACAGCGCCTTTCTGGGTGATGTTGGGGACCTGGCTTTTTTCCCGACGCAAACCGACCTTCTTTCAACTCGTGGCTTTCGCCCTGGCCTTGATGGGCGTCTGGAAGTCAGTCGGGGGAGCCAGGGTCACGGGGTCGCTGGACTGGCTTGGCGTCGCCTCCGCGCTGATTGCCGCATCAGGCTATGCCCTGTACGTTCTCAACGGCCATTTCGGTCCGGGCAGGCATGACGCATTCGGCCTTTACTGCAGGACCTTCTTCGTGGCAACGGCCATGATATGGATCATAGCCGCCGTATCCGGAAGGCTGGTTGATTTGTTCCAGATTTCGGCCAAAGGCTGGATTGTCCTCTTTTATCTTGCCCTTGCGACAGCCCTGGCTCCGTACGGTCTTCTCATTGCAGCGCTCCGTAACATATCAGGAAGTACCGCCACCATAACCACCATGAGCGAAATCCCGTTTTCCATGATGTGGGCCTTTCTTATCCTGGGGGAGATCCCTGGATCCGGTGCTGTCATCGGCGGTATCCTGGTGCTTTTGGGTGTCGGTGTCATCACTTTCGAACGGGGATAGAACCCCGGTTTTTCTTGTTGTGCCTGTTCCTTTTGTCTTGTCCCAGTGTCTCAGACCGATAGCATTGCCTTGCCGGATTTCATCCAATCCGTGAGGAACTCTCCGGTATAAAAGACCTCGACGCCGATTTTTTCAAGTTTCTCTACCGCCCCAAGGTTCTCTGCGCATTTTTTGCAGGCGATGGTTCGGATCCCCTTTTCCCTGAAAGTCCTGAGCGACTCCTGCAAAGCCTTGTCCTCGGCAGCCAGCTTTGTCGCCGCACCCCACACGAGCAGTGTGACGTCCTCCCACCATCCCTTCAGTTTCGCATTCAGGGTGTACATGAAGACCATGTGGTCCACCGTCTCCCGTTCGGCTGTGGTCCAGAGGACCAAAAGTTCTTTCGAGTTGCCTGAATTCATTGATATTTGCCTCCTTTCCGGCGATGGTTTCAGTGTACATCATTTTGAAAAACGCCGACAGGCAAACTCGAAGGGGTTGTCTTGACAGGAAAAGGGGTAAAGTTTAGTGTATGCATGAAATTGAGGGATTCCATGAAGCCGTCAGAAATCTATTTTTGCTTATTCGCCGCCTCGGCGCTGGCCTTTTTGCGCTGAATTTGGACTGATGCGTTTTCATGTATTTCGCGCATGCGTCGAAGGTGGAATTCAAGGTTTGCCCATTGGTAAGTTTGAGTATCTCCGTTATGAGTTACGAATCAGATCAAACGGGTTGGGTAAGGCCAAATTCTGTTTGCCTGGAGGTAGTAGCGAATGAGTCACGCAGATATCATTTTGACGGGACATTCACTGACCATCGAGGATATTGTCAAGGTTGCACGTAAAGGAGCCACCGTTGAACTCGACAACGAAGCCGCATCCTTCGTCAGGCGAGGAGCCGAAATGGTGCAGGAGTGGGTTGATTCCGGAAAGGTCGTTTACGGTGTCTCCACGGGCTTCGGTGACCTGGCGAATGTCACCATTTCCCCGGAGCAGTCGAGGATGCTTCAGGAAAACCTTCTCAAGAGCCACGCCTGCGGTGTGGGGGAGGATTTGCCTGAGGAAGTTGTCAGGGCGACCATGCTGCTAAGGATCAACACCCTGATCAGAGGGTATTCTGGTATCTCTCTTCGGACCCTGGATCAGCTTGTAAAGTACCTGAATCTGGGGATACATCCCGTCATCCCCTGCCAGGGTTCTGTCGGGGCCAGCGGCGACCTTTGTCCCCTTTCCCACCTTGCCGTATCCCTTCTTGGGGTCGGGGAGGTCAATTACAAGGGGCGCAGGATGTCGGCCGACGCCGCACTCAAGGAAGCAGGTCTCGAACCCGTCAGACTACGCCCCAAGGAAGGGCTTGCCCTCAACAACGGCACGACGGCTCTCGCGGCCCTGGCCGTCCTTGTCGCCTTCGATGCGGGGACCCTGGTCAAGACGGCGGACATTTCCGCCGCCCTGTCTCTCGAAGCCCTTCATGGAGTCCCCTTTGCCTTTGACAGGCGAACCCACGAGCTCCGTCCCCATGCCGGACAAAAGACTGTCGCCGAAAACGTCCGCCGTTTGATAGAAAACAGCGAAATTATCGAGAAGCACAAGCATGAAAGGGTACAGGATGCCTATTCCCTGCGCTGCGTCCCCCAGGTTCACGGGGCCAGCAGGGATGCGCTGGATTACGTTATCCAGAAACTCAACATAGAGATAAATTCCGTCACAGACAACCCGATCATTTTCCCTGCCGATGAAGATGTCATAAGCGGCGGGAACTTCCACGGAGAGCCCATCGCCCTGGCGATGGATTTCCTCGGCATCGCCCTGGCCGAAATCGCGAGCATTTCAGAGCGACGGGTGGCCCGCCTGGTGGACCACAAGCTCTCGGGTCTTCCTCCCTTTCTCGTGGAAGACAGCGGTGTGAACAGCGGTTTCATGATTCCCCAATATGTATGCGCAAGCATTGTGTCCGAGAACAAGACCCTTTCGCACCCGGCGTCGGTCGATTCGATTCCCACGTCGGCCAACCAGGAAGATCATGTATCGATGGGATTCTGGGCTTCCCGCAAGGCTTCACAGATACTGGAGAACGCCTTCAAGGTGCTTGGCATCGAGGTCATGGCCGCGTGTCAGGGGATCGACTTTTCGGCTCCTCTCTCGGCTGGAACAGGTACGAAAGCGGCCTTTGAAGCGGTAAGAAAAGAGATTCCTTATTTGAAAGAAGACACTTTCCTTCATCCCCTTATCAAGCGTTCGGTGGAGCTGGTGAAAAACGGGGATGTCCTTAAAGCCGTTGAAAAGCAGATCGGCGAATTGTTGTAGATGAAAGAAGGCCCCGGCCTCCAGAGACCGGGACCTTCTTTTTTGCAGGCTTCAGGATGTGACTTTTTCGTTGACCTTGTCCGAGGCATGGCACCCGCCAAGCTGATAATAGAGACACCGTTTCCCCAGGCATGGGATGCAGGGGGTATTCTGAAGTTCCCTTTCCTCGTCTCCCAAAAGAAGGATCGAACATTCCGATTTCCTCGGATTCATAATATTCTGGTCATTCAGAGTTATGCCGAGTGCCTTGCTTGCACTGGTCAGGTCGAAGACCGCCGGAATGAGTTCCGAGCCTTTTCTTCCTCCGCCGGGATAGTGATCCAGCATTGGATAAAGCCCGAAATCCGATTTTGCCCTTTCCCTGACAATTTCCCTGAGTTTGAGATGCATCTCGTTCAACAAAAGGGATGCGGCAACATCTATCAGGAGGGCCTTGAGATTGTTGCCCTCCCTTGAAAATTCCGTAACCTTTTTTTCTATCGTGTCGCCGATGGTCCAGGCCATCAAGGCAGTTCGGGGTGATTTCCCCAGAAATTGCTGGAAATTTTGTCCCGTTCCCGAATGGATCGTGTCTATGAATCCTTCTATCAGTCTTCCTGTCGGGATAAAACCGATGAGTCCCTTCGGTTCAAGCAATTCTTCGCATGAAGCGCTTTCCCAGAATTCCAGGAACGAGTCAAAAGCCTTTCGGGTCCCGGTGCTTTTCTGGCGGTATTGGTTTGCCAGTTTCTCCAGGTCAACAAGGATTGGTGTGTCCTCAAGCTTCTCGAAAGTTTCCGGTGTTGGTCCGTCCCGGTTTTCCACGTAAACTGTGAAATGCTTCATTCGCGACTCCCCTCATGGATCTCTAATTGTATACCTTCAATACATGGAAGGTATCGGGCACAGAATGCTGAGACCGGCAGGCAGAAGGATGCGAAGGAGAAACGGTTCTCAAGCGGTGTAACAGGCGATACTGGATTCCTTGGCCCATTATAAGGGCCTGCCCTGAAAAGTTCGTCTCCGCAATGATATGTGTCCCGGCCGGTATTGCAGGATCGGAGACCTCTTTTCGATGACGTGATTGTGCATCGACGAACCACCGTTCAGGTTGTTCGGGATTCGAAAGGTCCGACAGAATCACAAGCAACTAAAAGCTCCGTTTCGGTGTTGCAATCAAATGCCGTGATCCCGGGAACGATGAAAGTCGAAAAAGCCGGAAACAAGTGTTCTTAAAAGAAGGGCCTGCGGTTTGCAGTAATTTGTTCCATCTTGCATTTTGGGAAGGCCTTCTAAAAAAAGTGCAAAATCATTTTGGTTTTGCATGTATGGATGTGCGTTTCGATATGGCTGCTTCCTTTCGAGTATGTACGCTTTTTTTATCGGTGTGTTTCCCTGTATGCAAAAGACATTATTGAGGTTGAAAAGGTTTCAACCCTGCCAAAAGGGAATTTTATACATTCTCTACATCCTCATTTTTCGTGCTGGTTTCGTTGAACTTCTGTCGATGCAGCGGAACAAGTTTTATCCATCACTTTTCGTATCTGTATGAACCTTTTTATGGCTCGATGAGAGATGAGAGTGGAGGTTTTTCCCGTGAACAAGATGCGGGAATATGTCAACGAACTTGGCAGGACACCGGTTATTCCGCTTTTGGGATTCCCAGGACTCAAATTTTTGGGGTAACTCTATCAGCCAGGGTGTGAGGGATGCACGAATCCAGTTCAATGGGATGGAGGAGAACTTGCAAAGATATGACGTGGATGCGCTTTTCCATCTCATGGATCTCACCGTCGAGGCTGAAACGTTGGGAGCGGAGATACGGTTCCCCGATTCTTGAGCCGACGGCTTTCATGCTTTCGCCGAAGCAATCCAGGGAATTTTCCGGGACTTATGCAAGGGAGATTTTCGATGCTCTGCCCGAGTGCATGACGGTTTTGCATATTTGCGGGAACACGACAGACATCCTCAAGGAGATGGCTGCCACCGGCGCAGAAGGCTTGAGCCTCGACACTGTGGTCAAGTTCGAGGAAGAGATTGACAGCGTCTCCGATTCGGTGCTTATCGGGAATGTCGATCCCGTCCGGGTCATGCTGGACGGGACACCGGAGAAGGTCTATGAAAACACGCTGGATGTCAGGAAGAAGATGAAGGGGCACGAAGATTTCATTCTCAGTACCGGTTGCGATCTTTCTCCGAAAACACCCCACGAAAACATTCGGGCCTTTGTGGAGGCCGGCAAAGCAAAAAATAAGACGCTAAAGGGGTGTCCGGTATTGTTCTTGCGGGCGGGATATTTTTCGGTATGGGAAATTAGATACAATGGACCCGTGATGTCAATTTGCAGAAAGTGAAACGATACCTCGCATCCTCTGTCGCAGATTGATGGAGTGGAGGGGAAAACGTGGCGTATCAGGCGAAGTTTCTGGGAACTCCGGCTTTTTATTCGGAGGGGAAAGAAATATCCTTTCCCTTCCTGAAAGCTCGCATATTGGCACTCCTGCTGGTCGAAGAGGGCACAATGCATCGTGACCGCGCAAGTTCCCTTCTCTGGGGGGACAAGACGACCGAAGCGGGACGCCGAAACCTCAGCAATGCCCTGAGCGCAATCCGGAATCTGGCGCCTGTTTTCATTTCACGTGGAAGATCCATTGGTTTGGATCCGAAGGTCAAGATTGAAAAAGACCTCGATCTTCTGAAAAAGGTGGAGCAGCTCCCCTGGGAGGATCTTGAATGGCTTTGCAAACCTTACCTGGACCTCCCAGAGCTTGATGACTGGCCGGTTTTCAATGAGTGGCTCCAGGATCGCCGAAGCAGGTATCGCAAAATGCTGGCCGAAGGTATCAAGAAACGGGCCGAAATCATGCGCAGCAAGGAAGCCGAAGCCGCTTTCCAGGACGCGGTAAGATGCTTCGAGAAACTGGCGGAACTGGAACCTTACGACGAAGATATTCATGGCGAACTGGCCCACCTCTACATCAAGGCTGACCGGAAAATCGACGCCGTCCGTGTTGCTCGAAACTTTTCAAAACGAGTCGAAAAAGATCTCGGTGTTCAGTCGAATCTGGAGGAGGTCTTGTCCGGGAGCAAACATGCACGCCGTGTCAAGGGATCGAAGGTCAGGATGCAACTGGCCGAGGATAATCCACTGTTGCGGAATTCAGAGGTTCTCAAGCTTCTGGATTTTTTCAGTCGCAGTGACAATGCCGACAAGTCTCTCTGCGGTTTTGTCTGGGGCGAAGAAGGGATAGGCAAAGGAACGCTTCTCAACGAGGTGAAAAACCGTCTGGAGAATAATGGATGGACCTGTCTGACAGTCCGCTGTTACCAGGAAGAAATGGAACGCCCCATGGCCCCTTTCCTTCATCTCCTTCGGAGACTTGGCTGCCGGCTTCCTAATGATGATGAAAACTTTTCACCCACGGAGTTGACGTACTTTCGCGTTGCGGAAAGCATTCTGGAACACCTTGCATCAAGAGGCCCTGAGGATCAGCGAATCCTTGTGATCGAAAACCTGCAGTGGATGGACAAGGCTTCCTGGATGATTCTTGAATCCATCATCTGGAATGAATCCTTTTCCAGGAAACTCCTGATTTCCGGCTACCAGGAAGTGCGCTCGACCTTTATGCTGCGGACGGAGATCTCGGGAGAGCCGATCGAAACGTTGGAAATCCATCTTGACAGGTTCGACCTCGAACAAACGGGTCAAATCTGTCGGCACTTTCGGCCCGACCTGGTCTGGACGGAACAGCGCGTTGCAGAAGTCTACAGCCAGACTCAGGGGACTCCCTTCTTCATCAGGCAGTTGTTGATGCCTCAGGAGGGAAACCCCGAATCTGGATTCGAAGGAGGAATGGATTCATCCCATACCACGAACCTTTTCGAGGCCAGGATCGAAATGATGGACGGCGATGACAGGCTCTTTCTCGAAGGCCTGGCGGTCTTCCCCGAACCAGCGACCCTTTCCCGGGTTACGACCCTTCTGGGTCTTTCGAAAATTGATGTTTCTACCCGGCTTGAACAAGTCGAGCTGCAAGGCCTTTTGAGGGAACTTCCCGAAGAAAGTGGGGAAGTCCTGTATTATTTTGCCCATCCAAAAATCAGGGAAGCCCTGCTGGAAAAGATGCAACCCACTCGACGGGCCGCACTGATCGGGAAAGCCTTAGAGATTCTCGAACAGGAATTTTCAGAGGGTGAAGAGAACGAGACGGCTTTTGCCAGGATTGCCGAGATCTGTCGCAAGGGAGGATTCCGGTACAAGGAGATATACTGGCGCATCAGGGAGCTGAAAGTGCATTTCAAGACATCCCATGAAGTTTTTCCCTCCTTGACAGATCAGGAATTGAAACGCCATGTTCCCATGGCCGAGGATACAGAGTTTACGGAGTCTTCCATTTCGGAGGTTCGTTCGCTTCTCGACAAGCAGATCCGCCATTACGGGCACACGCCGGAATACAATGCCCTTGAGCGTGAGCTGCTGGTCCTCGAAGGAGCATACCTGTGGTGGAGCGGCCGGTACGAAGAAGCGCTGGAGACGCTCGCCGAAGCGTACCGCAGAACCCGAAAAGGGAACGTCGGCGAGCAGATGGACGTCCTTCAGCAATTGTGTTATCTCGCCATCCAGACCGACGACGTGACCAGGCTCTTTCCCTTTGCCCGCGAGATGTACCGTCTCGCTCTCGGAAACCGGTTGTACGTTGCCCTGGGAACGGCTTTGCGATTCCTTGCGATCGCCCAGATCATGAACAATAATTTGGAGGTTGCCTCAAAACTGCTCAGGATGTCCACAAAAGTCTTCGAAAAAATCGAGGAACAAGGTCAAAGCTATACGTTGCCTCTCATTGCGGCCGAACATTTTCGAGGGGACATTCTGATGGCCAAAGGCGACAAAACAGGAGCCCTGGAACTTTATAGAAACTGTGTCCGTATGGGCGAGTCTCTGGGCATCCACAGGGGTATGGGGCTCTCCCTGGCGAAGTCGGGATACTGCCTCTGCCTGCTTGGAGAGTTTGATGAAGCCGAAAAGATGCTTCGCCGACTTGAAGGCTTCTATTTCCAGTTGAACTCCGACCAGGATGGAGGGCTGCAAGGCGGCGGCATAGCCTTCAGTCTTCTGGCATTGATCACAGGTCTCAAGGGCGACTGGGGCAAAAGTCGTGAATACTTTGAAATAACGGAACGGTTGCTCGCCCAGGCGATGCGACCGACCTGGCTGGCCATTTACTATTGGGCAAAGGCCGAACTCACCAAAAACGGAAAGTCGATGCCTGCCGAATTTGTTTCCGCCGTTCTTGGTGAGGAAGAAGCCCATTATCGCAGCAAGGTCGAAAAACTGGGCTCCCGTGTCGGCTGGATCAGCTGATTCAGAACGGCCAGGAGCCCCTTTGTGAGAGAATTCTCTTTTTTCCCTTTCGTGATTCCGCAAAAAAGCCCATAAACGAAACAGCCTTTCCCCGGGGTTTTCTTTTCCCGGGGAAGATATTTTTTGCACTCCTTTGACCGGCACCCTATATAGTTCCCAAATAAGATGCGCAAATAATCCCATCAAGGAGGGTGTCAGAATGTCTATTGAAAAAGTTCGTCAGTACCTGATCGAAGGGGAAGGGGAAAGCGCCTGCACGCTTGTTCAGGAACTGATCGATAAAGGAACGGATCCCCATGAGATCATGGACGGCTTGACGGAAGAAATGGCAATACTGGGTGAGAAGTTCGAAAAATTCGAGGTATTCCTCCCGGACCTCATGGTTGCGGGAGATACATTCATGCAGATCATGGATGTCCTCAAGGAGCATCTTGTAGCAAGAGATACTGACAAGGTTCCGGCAACGGTCGTCATCGGAACCGTCAAGGGCGACTACCATGAAATAGGAAAGAATATCGTCGGGATCATTCTTCAAGCCCACGGATTCAATGTCGTGGATCTGGGCGTCGATGTAGACCCCGTTGAATACATGGAGCAGGCAAGAAAGAACAACGCCGAGGCCGTTGGTCTTTCGGCTTTGATGACCACGACGATGCCGAATCAGGAAGAGTTCATCAAACTTCTTGCCGAGGCGGGAGAGAAAGACAAATACCTCGTTTGCATCGGTGGAGCCCCGACATCACCGGAATGGTCCGAAAGAATCGGTGCCGATATCTGGTCTTTTGACGCCTTCGAATTCGTCGACAAGCTGAAGGCTGCTCTGAACCGCTAGCGGATCAGGCTCAGTGGGCAACAGTGTAATGAATTTTTCCCGGCAAAAATAAGGAGGGTGTCAATATGTCTACGTTTAGAATGTGGGAAGTTTTCTCCAAGGTCGAAGACGGGCCATTTTACAAGAACCAGAATGAATGGATGATGAAGTCGTTCATTCCAGAAATGAGAAGGGTCGTCAAGGAGCATGACATCAAGTGGGACGGCAAAACGATCGTCAACTGCGACGATGACCTTGCCGACCGGCTCTGGGCGGCTGCGAAGGATTTCTTCCTCTCTGTTGGTGTCTATCACGCCGACCATCACAGGGTGATGAAATTCACCGAGTCCGAGGTTGATGAAGTGCTTTACACGAAACAACCGGGTTACATGGTCGGTGCAGGCCACGACCAGCGTTGGTTGCAGATGCGGTCAGTGGAGGATAAAGGAAAACGTCCCTTCCACCTTTTCAGTCCCGATGCAAACTTCAGTACCGACATTCACAAGAAAGCCTGCATGGCCTACCTGAAGGAGCCGCTTCTTGACGGCCTCTGCGCGCCCTTGATTGAGGATTTCATGGGCCGCAAGGCAACCTCCCAAAGCCCCACCGAAGTGGCGGCGGCCATGGAACATGCCATGAACCTCAGGGACGCACAGCGCCTTGTGGGCAAACCCGACGTTTGGACCGTTTCCGTCGGGACCGCCGAGACTGACCAGGCCCAGATCGCTGCGGCAAACCCGGCCTGGGGTGTTCGCCAGTCCCATCTTGACGGACGCATGGTTTCCATTCTCACGGAGATGACAACCAATGACGCCATGCTGAACAAGTCGCTTCATTACCGCTCCTACGGCAATGTTTTCGGGAACCTCTGCGGGGCCATTTTCGGCGGCCACGCGGGTGGCACGGAAGCGACGGCGGTTCTCCAGACAGCCTATAACATTCAGGGAGCCTGTCTCTACGGGTCGAACTGGGCGCTCAACTTCCCTTTCCACCTCAAATGGCAGTCGACGACGACCAGGGCGCTTCTCTGGATCCAGAGCATGTTGAGCCAGGCCTTGTCCAGAAACTCCAACCTCATCTACCTCAACAACCTCTTCGCAAATGCGGGTCCCGGAACGGATCAACTTTACTGGGAGTGCGCCAATCATGCCCTTGCCACGGAAAGCTCCGGAGGCAATCCGTGGGGTGCCGCCACATGCCGAAACAAGTTCACTGACCACGCGACACCCCTTGAATCACGGTTCTACCACGAGTGCTCCGAAGCTTCTTTCAGGATGCGCCTCGACAGGGCCAAGGCAGATGAACTGTGCCAAAAGATCATGGAAAAATACGAGTCCCTCATTCCAACGGACAACTACGGGAAGACGATCCAGGAGGTCTACGATATGGAGCGCCTGGTCCCGCGCCAGGAATACCTTGACCAGTACCATCGCATGAAAGACGAACTCAACAAGATGGGAGTCGAGTTCCCGTATTAGGGGACCGGCGGGGATGTTGCAGCAGCAGTGACTACTATACGAAAGGGGACAACAGGAAAGTCCCCCTTTCCTGTTGTCCACGATACGAAAAGGGGTGAGAGAAACCATGACAATGACGGGAAAAGAGAGAGTGCTTCGTGCCCTTCAGTTCCAGGACGTCGACAGGGTGCCTTGGGTACCCTTTACAGGCGTGCACGTTGCCAATCTGGTGGACACCGATGCAGAAAAGCTCCTCAAGGATGCCAACCTTCTCGTGGAGGGAGTGGAAACAGCCGCAGAACGCTATTGCGCCGATGGCGTTTGCTCGGCTTTTGATCTTCAGGTCGAAGCGGAAGTCTTGGGCTGCGAACTACGCTGGGCCAAAAATAATCCTCCTTCCGTAGTTGGTCATGTCCTGGCTGACAAATCGATTGCAGATCTTCCGGAATTTACCAAAGAGGACGGGCGTCTTCCCATCGTTTTTGAAGCGACGCGCCGTCTCGTGCAGGAGATCGGGGATGAAACAGCCGTTTTCGGTCTCTGCTGCGGCCCTTTTACGTTGGCCCTTCATCTCAGGGGGTCGGTGTTCATTATGGATATGGTGAAAAAACCCGAAAAGGCCAAAGAGGTCCTTGAGCATTGTGCCGAGATTACACGAAAAATGGGCGAGTGGTACATGGAGACAGGAGCACACGTCGTGGCTGTCGTAGATCCCATGACAAGCCAGATTTCCCCCAGGCATTTCGAGACTTTCGTGACTCCCTACGTCAAACCTGTGATAGATGAAGTCAAAAACAGGGGTGGCATTGTGACCCTTTTCTGCTGCGGCAACGCCACGAAGAACATTGAGTTGATGATGCAGGCAAAGCCGCACGCTATCGCTTTTGACGAACAGGTAGATTTGGATTTCGTCAAAGATCTCGCGCACAAGTATCAGGTCGCCTTTGAAGGAAACATCCCCCTGACAACGACCCTTCTTTTCGGATCGCCCAAGGAATGTGTCGAAGATGCCCGTCACCGCATGGAAACGGGCGGCAAGAAAGGCTACATTCTTTCTCCGGGCTGTGACCTTCCCTTCGACACACCCATCTACAATCTCGAAGCCGTGGGACGTTACGCAACTATGGGAGAAGAGCCCTCGGAAACCCAGGGGTTTCTTTCTCTTGAAGATGCTCTTGCTCATGCTGAAGAATCCGGGGAAGTCCTTGAAGATGTGGAAATCGAACCAGGCAAGGTTTTTGTCGAAATCGTCACTCTCGATTCCGAGGGGTGTGCGCCCTGTCAGTACATGTGTGAAGCCGTCGCCGAGGTTGCGCCTCATTATGGCGACAAACTCACATGGCGCGAGTCCCTTGTCAAAAGTGAGGCGGGCATCATGCGGACTAAGGCCCTGGGTGTTTCAACACTCCCCACGATGCTCATAAACAACGAAGTGGTCTTCGACAATATCGTCCCGACTCCGGAAGAACTGATGAAGGAAATCGACAAAAGGCTCGCATAAAGCTCGAGAAAGTCATTCACCCCGCCTGGGGAAAACAACAAAACCCTGCGGCGGGGTGGAACCTTGAGGAAGGGACGTCAATGAGCGAAAAATCCTTCAAAATCACCTTCAAACCTTCAGGCATCACCGTCGATGCGCAAGACGGTGAGACAATCCATGAAGCTGCCGCAAGAGGAGGAGTCCGGATCGCCCGCCCTTGTGGCGGGTCAGGGGTTTGCGGGAAATGCCGTGTCAAGGTAAGAAGTTGTGTCGGCCCTCCCACTGAGACCGAAAGGAGGGTGCTGGATAAAGACGCCCTTGACGAGGGGATACGACTTGCCTGCATGGCCAGGATTTCGGGGGAAGGCGAAATCGTCGTTCTGGATGAACTCGACCACAAGGGTTCAAAGATTCTTTCCGAAATTTCCGAGGAGCAGCTTTCCTGGGAGCCAGATTCGAAAGGCTGCGGGGCAGCCTTCGACATTGGCACCACCACCGTCGTTGCCTATCTCCTCGATCTTGACAGACACCGCCTGATCGATAACATTTCTTTTTTAAATCCTCAAATCACCTACGGTGACGATGTCATTTCAAGAATTTCCTATTCCTCCTCGGAAGGTGGTCTTCTCCGGTTGCAAAAAGTGCTGGTTGACGAGATGAACCAGCGACTGGAGGAAATGGCCTCGCGAAACGGGCTGGGGGCCAAGGATATATATCAGATGACCATCGTGGGAAACACCGTGATGGAACATCTTCTTGCAGGCGTATCGCCCGAAAGCATTGGTGTAAGCCCATACAAACCGAATTTCCTCTCCTTACCACCTCAAAAAGCAGACTCTCTGGGGCTGAAAATACATCCTGAAGGACAAATCAAGTTCCTTCCGAACGTGGCCGGTTATGTGGGTGCAGATATCGTTTCCGGCGTTTCCGTAACCGGAATAGCGGATTCTCCGGCTGTCCGTCTTTTTGTGGATACGGGGACGAACAATGAAATCGTATTAGGTTCCAGCGAAGCGATATATTGTTGCGCCACCGCCGCCGGACCGGCCTTCGAAGGGGCCCGGATAGGAAGCGGCATGAGAGCGGCCCCGGGAGCGATCGAAAAAGTCTTTCGCGACGAGGATCGCCTGGTTGTCGAGACCATTGAAGATGCCCCAGCCAGGGGGATTTGCGGTTCCGGTTTGGTAGACGTTGTAGCCGTGCTCCTTGAGGACGGTATCATCGACCGGAAAGGGAGAATGGTCTATCCAGAAAAATGCGACGACCCCTGGATTCGGGAGCGAATGGATCGAGGTCACGATGGGATTCTCCGCATCCTCCTGGCCGAAGGAGACAAGCCCGTTTACATCACGCAGAAGGATATTCGTGAGGTCCAGCTTGCGCTGGGGGCCGTCAAAGTCGGGATTGAAGTGTTGCTCGAAAAGGCCGGGCTGACCCTGGACGGAATTGATGAAGTCCTACTTGCAGGGGCCTTCGGCAACTATATCGACCAGGAAAGCGCCGTTCGGATGGGCCTTCTGCCTCCAGTGCCCCTGCAAAAGATCCGCGGGGCACGCAATGCCGCCGGACGGGGCGCCGTCGCAGCCCTTGCTTCAGCTTCGTTTTGGGAGAAGGCACATTCAGTGGCTCGGAAGATGCATTACATCGAGTTGTCGGCATTGGAAGATTTTCAGAAGCGTTTCATGAAAGCCATGCTTTTTTGAACGGAAGGAATCAACGAAATTCGCGTAACCGTTCAACCAGAAGGAGGCAAGGGAATGGACAAACCAAAAAAATGCAGGGTCTTTTTGATTTCCGGTTTTTTGGGCAGCGGTAAAACAACCACGTTGCTCCACCTTCTGGAAACACATCCGAAAGATGAAACCCTTGCCGTCCTGATAAACGAGTTCGGCCAGACGGGCGTGGACGGGGAGATCACTCGTCAGGAAGGTCTGGAGATACTCGAAATCAACCAGGGATCTATCTTCTGTGCCTGTGCCAAAGGCGATTTTATGAGGGGACTGCACATGATTGCTCGTGAGTGGAAGCCTTCTGTTCTGCTGATAGAAGCCAGCGGCATAGCCGATACGAGGGACATCGAACGCGATCTTACGTTGGGCCCCCTTAAAAGTTTTTTCGAACTGGCCGACAACATTTGCGTAGTTGACGCGGAACATTTCACCGAATGGGCGGACCACTTCAATGCCGTTGACAGGCAGATCCAGACAGCAACTGTGATTGTTATCAACAAGCGGGATCTCGTGGTCGAGCAAGCGATGCAAAAACTTCGTCTTGAAATTGCCATCCTCAACATGAACGCCAAAATTTACGAAACGTCCTTTGGACGTATCCCGTGGGATTTGTTGAAGCCGCGGCAGGCCCCTGAAGATCTTGGGAAACCGGGGGGAATTCCTCCCATGGATGATTTTGAAAACTACATCGAGAGGACGCTGCAGGATCCCGACGCACACCTTGAGCCACCGGACGCTCTCCTGGCCCAGTGCATTACCTGGAAAGGGTCTCCTGAAGCTTTTCGTAAATTCCTGGGCAAAATGCCGGCCGATGTGGTGAGAGCAAAGGGGTTTTTCGAGGAAGAAGGGAAGTGGATGCGTTTTGACTTTGTCAAAGGCTCGCCGGTGCAATATGCCCTTTTCCGCAAAACACGACATTCGGGCGAGAACCTCGGGGTTTTCATCAGGGAGGATCGAAAGCCGGAAGATATCCCACGGCTCTTTTCAGAAGCGGGTCTCCAGGTAACAGAGGTGAAAATATAGATCCCTTACGATATTTTTCGACATGTGGTTATTCGAAATCGCGTGGGATTACGGCGTTTGCTCCAAAGAATTTGAGAGTGAGAATGTTTGTTTCGAAAAATTACAGGAAGGGAATACTTTATCATGCTGTCGGCCATGATCGACAACCACCTGCAGCAGGGGAACGATCTGGGACTCGACCCGCGCCGGATCACCTGGCGGAGGGTCGTCGACATGAACGACCGGGCGCTTCGGAACACGGTGATCGGTCTTGGGGGGAAGGCCCACGGAGTTCCCCGTGAGAGCGGGTTTGACATCAGTGTCTCCTCGGAAGTCATGGCCATATTGTGCCTGTCGAAGGACCTCAAGGACCTCAAGGAGCGTCTGGGGCGGATCGTGGTGGGGTACACCACGGGAGGCGAGGCCGTCACCGCGTCGGACCTCAAGGCCCACGGTGCCATGGCGGCGCTTTTGAAAGACGCCCTCAACCCCAACCTGGTGCAGACCATCGAGCACGTGCCCGCCTTTGTGCACGGGGCCCCTTCGCGAACATCGCCCACGGGAACACATATGGAGGTGCAAAATGGGAGGACAAGCTCTGAACCCGACGATTAAAGATGTGGTCAAGGCATACCGCTTTCTCCGAAACAAGGTTTGGCACACACCGCTTCAGTACTCGGACAAGCTGAGCGAAATGGCCGGAGGCTCCGTTTACCTGAAGCTGGAAAACCAGCAGATGTGCGGCGCCTTCAAGGTGCGCGGCGCCCTGTACAAAATGAACTCTCTGAATGATGAAGAACGGAAAAGGGGAGTGGCCACCTGCTCCAGCGGAAACCATGCACAGGGAGTTGCCGTCGCCGCGAGGGAACTTGGCGTCATGGCTGAAATCTTTGTCCCCCACGATTGCCCCGAGACCAAGAAAGAGGCGATCACCCGGCGTGGTGGCAGTTACGTCCAGCTTCATGTCGTGGATGGAAACTATGATGTCGCCGAAAAGGCTGCGCACCTGTATGCCGAAGAAAAAGGGAAAACCTACGTTTCTTCCTTCGAAGACCCCATTGTCATTGCAGGACAGGGGACCCTTGCTTTTGAAATGTTTCTCGATGAACCGGACCTGGATCTGATGCTTGTTCCAGCAGGGGGCGGGGGGCTTTTGAACGGCGTAGCCATTGCGACGAAAGCCCTGAATCCCGATGCAGAGATCTACGGAGTCCAGTCGGAAACGTCGAATCCATGGGTTGTCTCGTGGGAGGACGGTGTTGTCAAGCAGGTGGAATATGGCAAGACCGTTGCCGATGGCCTTTCGGGAGGGATTACCCAGGAAGTGCTTTCTCTCGCGAAAAAGAGAGTAAGCGGTATCTGCGAGATTACGGAGGAGGATATTGAAAAGGCCATTGTCTTCCTGCATCAGGAGCATCATCTGATCGTCGAAGGTGCCGGGGCAGTCGGTGTCGCCGCACTTCTTTCGGGGAAGATGAAAGCCCGGGGGCGGAAAACGGGCGTCGTCATCTCCGGGGGCAACATCGATCATCCCGTGCTACGGAAAATATTGGACGCCCGTGAAGCGGCATACTGAACTATAAGACACAACAAGAAGTTTCTGAAAATACCGACACGAAGACAACTTTGAAGACCGGTGAAATCCTTTTGCGGTTTCCAGTCGATTCCCGTGTTTCTTCGGGTTCCAGAAACGCCGGAAATCCAGAAACCTCCGGGGCTGTCGGAATTTCTCGGAGGAGGGACACTGCAGGGATAATTCCTTGAGAGTCCCTCCTTTTTATCTGGTCTAAATTCCTGTCCTGATCCTTTGTGATTTTCCCTCGCTGCGTTCGATGCTTCCCGGCGGGAGCAGGTGCAGTTCGGTCCGGATGCCCAAAAGGTCGTGAACTTCACATGCGGCCCGGTCACGAAGCCTCTTGCGGGCCTCTATCGAAAGGTCTTCCAGGCTTTCGGTCGTGACGTGAAGGTCGCGGTGCCCTTCGTTTCCCGTGACTTCAAGATAATAGTGGTGCGAGAGCCCCGGAACCCGGCCGAGGGCGGTTTCAATTTGTGAGGGGAATACGTTCACGCCCCGGATGATGAGCATTTCGTCGGTTCGGCCGATGATCCTCGCGATCCTCTTCCGCGGCGATCCGCAAGGGCATTCACCGGGGATGATCCGTGTGATGTCCCTCGTCCTGTAGCGGATCAGGGGGAGTGCTTCCTTGCGGAGGGTCGTGATGACGAGTTCGCCTTCTTCACCGTCGGGAAGGGGCTTGCCTGTTTCAGGATCCACGATTTCCGCGAGAAAGAGGTCGTCCACAAGGTGGAGGCCGTTTTTGCAGGGGCATTCCATGGCGACTCCGGGACCCATGATTTCAGAGAGACCGTAGATGTCCAGGGCGGTGATACCGAGGCGGTTTTCCAGGGTCTTTCTGAGTTCTTCGGACCATGGCTCGGCGCCGAAAATCCCTGTTTTGAGCCGGAGTCCTTCCGTTTCACCGGGAAGCATTTCCGAGAGTTTCAGGGCATAGGAAGGTGTACAGGCAAGGACTGTCGTCTTCAGATCCTTCATGAGGAGGATCTGCCTTTTCGAGAACCCTCCCGAAGCAGGGATTACGGCGGCGCCGAGCGCCTCGGCGCCTGCATGAAGACCCAGCCCGCCGGTGAAAAGACCGTAGCCGTAGGCGATCTGGATCACGTCGCTTGAGGTGATACCTGCTGTTTCCAGGCAAGAGGACATTGCCAGGCGCCAGAGACGGAGGTCTTCCGCCGTGTAGGCCACGACCGTTGGTTTGCCGGTGGTTCCCGATGATGCGTGATACCGGACGATCTCCTTTTCTTCACAGGCAAGAAGACCAATAGGATAGGTATCCCTCAGGTCCCCCTTGGTGGTGAAAGGGAGTTTGTGCAGATCCTCCAGCGAACGGACATCTTCCGGGGCAAGTGCCAGGTCCTCCATCTTTGCCCGATAATGGGGAACCCTGTGCCAGGTTCTTTCCACAAGTCCTACCAGCAGTCTTTCCTGATCAGCCTGTCCGTCTTTTCTCATCTGTCTCTCCTCCCAACCTGTGTGTGAAGCCATAAAAAAAGCCCCCACAGCTTTCTGTGGGGGCCCTGTTCCCGCTTTGGTCCAGCGCGCTTCAACGCCGGCCCGCAGAGGGGGGACCCGCGCTGGTAAAAAAGAAACCGCTGACTGTCATGCATCGTGCGTGCCGGACTTGGATGCTCATCCAGTGTGACCTTCCTGTCCTTCCCGCTTCGGGGAGATTGGTGCATTTATAGCCTGCATTCCGGGCCTTGTCAAGGAAACCGCTTCCCGTGGCATAAAAGACCGGAAGCCGAGCACGCTTTCTCATCGGCCGGAGGAGTGCTACTCTAAAAAACAGGATGAGTTTCCCGGAGTATTTTTTGTGAGGGTTGCAGCGGCGAGTTTTCAAAAGGAGGAGTAAAACTATGCCATACATTGCCAACCGCGTACGTGAAGGTGAAGAGGGCATTTTCAGCCTTCTGCAGGGATGGATTGCGGAAGCCAAAAAGACTGGCAAGGAGATTATCAACCTCGGTGTCGGCAGCCCGAACCGCCGGCCGGAAGACCCCGTTCTGGAGGCGGCCCTTGAAGCGGCCAACGAAGACCGCTCCTACGAGTATCCCTTTATCGACCCCGAGCTCCCCAGGGCCATAGCGAAATGGTACGGGGAGAGGTTCGGCGTGTCCCTTGACCCCGAGAGGGAAATTCTCCCCCTGTGGGGATCCCAGGAAGGCTTTGCCCATTTCCCGCTGGTGGCCATGGAAAAGGGTGACCTGTGCATCTTGCCGAATCCAGGCTATCCCATTTATCACTACATGCCGAACGTGGTTGACGGTTCATGCTGGTATCTGCCTCTCGAGGAAGACAAGGGTTTCCTCCCCGATTTCACACAGGTCCCCCGGGATGTGGCCCGGAAGGCAAGGCTTATGGTCCTGAACTATCCAAACAACCCCCTCGGTGTCGGCGCCGGCAAGGATATCCTGGAGAAAGCCGTTGCCTTTTGCAGGGAGAACGATATCTGGCTCATCTACGACAACGCCTATTGCGAACTCGCCTTCGACGGGTTCAGGCCGCCGAGCATTCTTGAGGTCGAGGGAGCCCGTGACGTGGCTGTGGAAGTGAATTCCTTTTCGAAGACCTTCAACATGGCGGGGATGCGGATCGGCTTTGTAACGGGGAACGAGGTTTTTGTCGAGGGACTCAGGCGGCTCAAGAGCAACATCGACTACGGTCTCTACAGACCTGTCCAGAAGGCCGCGATCACGGCCCTGACTCACCCCGATCGGGATGAAATGATCGCTCGAACACGGGCCATGTACCAGACGCGGCGGGATGCCTTTATCGGCACGGCCGCTGAAAAAGGCTGGGCCATTACGCCCCCGGAGGGAAGCATGTTCATCTGGGCGAAAGTGCCCGATTGCACCGATGACATGGCCTTTGCCGAGTTCTGCATCAAGGAGGCGGGTGTCGTGGTGACGCCGGGACGGTCCTTCGGGTCGAAGGGAACAGGCTTTGTCCGGATCGCTCTCGTCACGGAGCCCGACGTGCTTGCGGAAGCGGCGGGACGCATCGCCGAAACTCTCGAAAAGTGGGCCTGCGTCAGCGCGTCCCGCTAGAAAGAGAGGACCTGGCCAGGGAGGCCGCTATCTTTTCCCGTATGCGGGAGTGATGGGACCCTTGCCAGTAGACCTGGCCGCACCGGGGGCACCGCGTGAAGGTGTCGTACATGAGGCGGGTCAACGGTTCGAGCCGATCAAGAACCTGTTCCTTTTCGACAGGTTCAAGGAGGTCATTACACTTGGGGCAACGGGTAAACAAATCGATTTTCGCCTGCAGCCCGAAGAAAACAACGACCTCGCCGAACTGGTCCCAGGGTGCCGACGACCTGACCAAGTGTCCCCAAATCACGGCGTTCCTCTTGAGGAGTTCCCGGTCCCTGGTAAGGAGGATACGTTTTTCTGCACAGGCCTTGTCAGCCAACATGCTATCCTCCCATTTCGGGTTGTAAAGGGTGTCGAAGCCGCCGATTCTGAGCAGTTTCGCGAGACGCCCGACGTTGACGTCGACAAGAAAACGTGCCTCCTTGAAGGGTTGGGGGAAAAGAGGCGTTTCCTTCGTCACGTCAACAGGAGGTTCGTGAGGGTGAATATGAAGGGCTTCCCCGAAAGCGGGTTTATAGCCGAAACCTGTTTTTTTGCCCGAAGCGGTGACGATGCTTCCCACTTCCGTATGGGGGATACCTTGGGATTCCACCAGGTCCTTGATGGGCGCCGTACGAAGCAACTTCCTGACGGATCCGGGTGTGCCGTTTTTGTTGAGCAGATCGACGAGCTCACCGTGAAAAACCAGCCTTACAGGCATAATCGGCCATTCCTCCGAATTGAAGGTTTCCCCGGGAATTGTTTCGCAAGACAGGCCGCCTGTAAAGCGGCCGCCTCCGGAGCCGGCCTGCTATCGTGACAGAAAGCGAACGGCTACTGCCCGCAGGAGCAAGACAGAGAGCACAACCCCGCATGCAATGGAAAACAGTCCGGGTGTCTCCGTCATGCCGTCTGTAAGCCATCTTGACGCATCAAGCCCCAATGTTTTGTAGAATGCGTTTGTCGCTACTCCGAGAAACACCGAAAATACAACAATCGTTGAAAGATAGACCGCCGCCGCCTTGCGGCCCAGGATTCCGGCAATCACCGTCAGGGAAGTGATGTTCGTGGCCGGCCCCGCCAGGAGAAAAACCAAAGCCGCCCCCGGGGAAAGGCCCTTCATGGCCAGTGAAGCGACAACAGGCGTGCTTGCGGAGGCACAGATGTAAAGCGGCACGGAAACGGCCAGGGTAGCCAGTATTGATATTATGCCCGTCCCGAGGGTTTTCGGGATGAGATCGGCCGGCAGCAGGGCTTGGAAGAAACCGGCCAAAAGAACCCCTCCGGCAAACCACGAGCCGATATCTTCCACGAGTTCGAGAAAACCGTACCGGAAGGCACCGGTGATTTTCGAAACGAAGGGTATGTCGGGCTCAGCCCTGGAGTCGTGATCGTGACAGGAACAGGATTCATCTGGGCAACCGGGATTCGGCGACAGGTTGTCGTCCTTTTCTATGGCGAGGATGCCCAGCCCTGTCGCGGCCGCTGTCAGGAAGGCGGCCAGTGGCCTGAGGACCGTCATGATCGGATCGAGGAGGGCCCAGGTAACGGCTATGGAGTCGATGCCGCTTTCCGGCGTCGAGACAAGGAAGGCGCCGACGGCACCCTTGCCGGCGCCCTGTCGCCTCAGTTCCGCCGCCGCCGGGAGAACGGAACAGCTGCACAGAGGCAACGGAACGCCCAAAAGGGCCGCATTGAAGACGGACATGACTTTTCTTTCCCCCAGGTGCTTTCTGACGAAATCATGGGGGAGAAAGACTTTGAGAAGGCCCGAGGCCAGAAATCCAAAAAGCATGAACGGCGCCGAGGCGACCAGTACGGACCACGCTCCCTGGAGGGTCGAGGCGAAAAAGGTACCCATGACAAAGGACTCCTTACCCGCATAAGTTAGGTAATCCTAACACTTCTTGAATCGGAAGTCAAAGCAAAACTCTGGCGAAAGGAGGCGAGTCCATGTACAAGACCCTGAAAATATCGACGAAATCGAGATCCCAGATGGTCGACATCACACAGGAAGTGGCTTTTGCCATATCCGAATCGGGTGTCAACAGGGGGGTCTGCCGGATTTTCGTACCGCACACGACAGCGGCCGTCACCATTAACGAGTCCGCAGACCCCGATGTGGCGGCGGATATCCTGATGTCCCTGGAAAAACTTGTTCCCTGGGGGGACAATTACGGTCATACAGAGGGGAACTCGGCCGCCCACATCAAGGCGACGCTGGTCGGGCCGGATCTGACCATTCTGGTTGAGGAGGGAAAGTTCCTGCTCGGAACCTGGCAGGGCATTTTCCTGTGTGAATTCGACGGTCCCAGGACAAGGAGCGTCTTTGTGCGTGTGGATGAAGCCTGACGGTAAAAAGTCGTACCGCACGGTTTTGCGCCAGGCAGTGACTGAATCTATTCATACCCGAGAGGAGATATTCTGCATTGGATATTCCACGAATCTTCAACATCTCTGAGAGTGCTCATCGCATCCATAACCCGTTCACACCCGAAAAGCTCGCCACTCTCGGCATCGCGCTGCGTCTGGAAAGGGGAACCCGAGTGCTCGACCTCGGAAGCGGGTCGGGTGAGATGTTGTGTACCTGGGCACGCGATCACGGTGTCACCGGCATCGGCATCGACATGAGCCAGTTGTTCACAAAGCAAGCAAAACTCCGTGCCGAAGAACTTGGTGTCGCCGATCAAGTCAAGTTCATCCACGGCGATGCCGCCGGCTATGTCACTGACCAGAAGGTCGGTGTGGCGGCCTGTATCGGTGCCACCTGGATTGGTGGGGGACTCGCCGGCACTCTCGAGCTTCTCGCGCGGAGCCTCCGCCCAGGAGGGATCATCCTCATCGGCGAGCCCTACTGGCGGCGGTTCCCGCCCACGGAAGATGTTGCCAAGGGATGCGGTGCCGGTGCGATCGCCGACTTTCTCATGCTTCCCGAACTTCTCGCGTCTTTCGGTCATCTTGGCTACGACGTCGTTGAAATGGTTCTGGCCGACCAGGACAGTTGGGACAGATACGAGGCGGCCAAATGGCTCACCATGCGCCGATGGCTTGAAGCCAATCCTG
>NPIE01005188.1_pt1 | contig 35291 bp, 39 predicted proteins | sample 8637661 | NCBI WGS metagenome assembly NPIE01 (sample SAMN07420842, study PRJNA396082) | bioreactor metagenome | isolation source: sample BA12 brine-fed electro-methanogenic bioreactor BA | place: Japan: Kochi | collected 2016-12-09 | reverse complement strand
GATACCATGAGGATCGAGATGAGGGTTGCCCACGCAGCACCTGCAACCCCAAGCCCCATCGGGTAGATCAGGATCGGGTCGAGGATACAGTTGATCACAGCCGATGCACCCATCGCATACATCGTCTTCTTTGTTGATCCCTCTGCATTGAAGATCGCATAGGAGATAGAGGCGAAGAGGAGGAACGGAGTTCCTGCAAAGACGATCCTCGCATACTCAGCAGTCAGTGCCGTTGCATCCCCGGCACCAAGAAGTGCGGCGATCGGTTCTGCCCAGAAGACCAGAAACGGAGTGATCAGGGCCGAGATGATCAGGATGAGTCCTATCCCCTGCATCGCTGCCCGGTCAGCACCCCTCCGATCCCCGGCTCCGATCCGCCTGGCTATGGCGGAACTGACACCGGCACCAAGCCCGTTCCCGAGCCCTATCAGGATCAGGAAGAGCGGCGTGACAAACCCGACTGCGGCGAGTGCATCTTCTCCAAGCCCTGCCACCCAGATTGCATCGACAAGGTTGTAGATGGACTGGAGAAGCATTGCAATGATGACCGGAATTGAGAGAGCAATGATCGCCTTCTTCGGATCACCGGTGAGTATGGATACCCCCTTATGGATGGACTGATCGGTAGGGTTCATAGTATCATGGAATTATAAAATTTGTCTTTAATTGTATTGATCTCAAGACAGATAACCTCTCCGAAACCAGAACCCTGTATATTGTTTCATATCTGAAAATCTCCCGGCGAACCTCCGGGAAACCTTTATGAAGGTGCATACAAAATCACATCTATGGATAGTCCGCCCCGGTGGGTGCTTCGATTCATGACGATTCTGGCTGCATGCGTACTAGCCTTTGCATTCGGCACTCTTCTGAACCTCCCGATACCGGCAATCATTCTTGCTGCACTGGGTTGTTACATTCTGGGCGATATCATCATTCAGATTCCAAAAGGAACCTATCCGCGCAGGCGGAGGGTGTGAAAAGAATCAGGGATGGTCCGGGCATGCGGCTGAAGAGCATCAGCTCTGGTGGGAAGTTGCCCTGATGCCCCACTTAATTCATCTGATATGACCTTCCTTTTCCCGGAAAAGAGTGCAATAAGCGGAATTATGTTTTTCTGTTCAGAGATCACCTGCCTGATTGGCAGGAATAGATGGGTTTCTTTATCTTGGCGTGAGAATAGTGAGTATCAATGATGCTCCGGTGTGACCTCCATATTCATACCAATCATTCGCGTGACGGTGAGAGCCGTGTTGAGGATATCCTCAGGAGGGCTGAGGAGATCGGCCTTGATGTGATCGCGATCACCGATCATGATACCGTTACCGGTGCCAGATATGCGCTTGAACTGAAGACGAATGTATTGATCATACCTGGAATTGAGGTCTCGACAAAAGAGGGGCATCTTCTCGTCCTCGGGGTGATGGATCCGATTCCTGCCGGATTATCTGTCAGGCAGACGATTGCGATCGCAGGGCAGATGGGCGGAGTGACGATCCTGCCCCATCCGTTCCATATGTGGCGGCATGGTGTCGGGCTGAAGCTGAAAGATGCTCTTGCCCTTGTTGATGCTGTGGAGGCATTCAATTCCCGGTATATCGTCGGTGCAGCAAACCAGAAGGCGGCACGGCTTGCCAAAAGGTTCGGGAAGCCCTGTATCGGGGGGAGTGATGCCCACCACTGGCGGTATGTCGGGTACGGCTCGACGCTTATTGATGCCGAGCCAACAGTGGATTCGATCCTACACGCCATCTGCCAGGGGAAGACCATCGCCTCCTGCCGGATGACGCCGCTTCGCACCTATACCCACCAGTCCCTCAAAAGCACATGGAGGAGGTTGCAACGGCGGATACCGAACCTTCGCCGGTGAGAATCGCTCTTCGGATCAGCTATCCCGGGCGGCGATTCTCAGGTTCACAGCAGCAGCCTGATACCAGAACTGTTGAGGGGGTGCTCATCGACACCTGCCTCCGCCTCCACCTTTTTGAAGATTTCCGTTCTGCGGGATTTGTCTCTGCCGGGAGGACCGATGCGGGTGTCTCAGCACGGGGGCAGGTGGTCGCCTTCACAACACCTTATCCTGAGCGTATCGTCTCTTCTTTAAACCGGATGCTCCCCTATGACTGCCAGGCAACCGGCTGGGCGGAGGTTCCTGATGATTTCAATCCCCGGTACCAGGCAAAAAGCCGGACATACAGATACCTCTTCCCGGAAGAGGGTCTTGATCCACATCTGATGGAGGAGGCTGCATCCCGTTTTGTCGGGCTCCATGATTTCCGAAGAATTGCACGGGTGGAGGAGGGGCGGAATCCAGAGCGGCGTATCCTCTCAGCACGGATCTTCAGAGAGGATGGCCTGATCGTCTTTGAGGTGACTGGAGAGAGTTTCCTCTGGAATATGGTCCGGGGGATGGCAACCCTTCTCCTTGCAGCGGGTGCAGGCGTAATTTTGCCGGAACGGATCAGCACGCTTCTCACTGAAGAAGGGGATCGGATCCCGGCAGCCCCTCCTGATCCACTGATCCTCTGGGACGTGGACTCTGGCCTTCTGTTTCATACTCTCACCAGATCAGAAAAGGCAGATCAGAAGCTCAGGAATGAGGCCGACCGGTTTAGGATCGGAGAAAAAATGGTTGGGTGGTTAGGCGGGGACCGCCTGGATATCCTTCGGAAGGAGGAGATTCACGATAAATTGCGGCACCTGCTCTGATGTCTTCACTGCAAGGAAGAAGTTTGCTGTTGCCTGGTCAGAGAGTCCGCGATAGGTGAGGTATATCTGGAAGTTCGTGTCGACGACGGTGATACCGAGCGTCTTCACAACCGCACGCCTCACAGATATCAGCTTATCCTCACCGACATCCAGTTTTTCGGTCTGCCCGTCAACTGCGATCATCATCTCATCCTGGGTGGAGAGGGCGACCATATCGATCCCGCCAACATTCACGGCCTTTCCAAGCGGGAACCAGACATTATAGGTGGTGGTATAGGGGTATGTCTGCCCCTCCACCGGTGCATACATCGTCACGTTCAGGGTGGCGAAGACTGCTACCACCCCGATGAGGAGGATCAGGATGAGCACCCCGATGATCTTCAGTTTGCTGCCCTTCTTTTTCTTCTCCTCATGCTTCTCCATGTACCGGATCTCGTGGATCGTCTCCTTCTCATGACTGACTGTTGGTTCCGGAGCGGGTTTTGGTTTTTCTTCCGGAGCGGGTGCCGGGGTGCTGGCCGGAGCAGTCAGGGGATCCTGAGTCACCTTCGGTTCTTCTTTCTTCATTTCATCATCTGTCATAGTGTATCACACACATGTGAAAAGATGCGATCAAAATATTTAAGTTCTATGTGTTGGAGGCAGGTATCCTCTCACAAATGGGACAAGTGCAAACACCAGATGTAAAATCGATCGTACCCTGATTCGTATCCTGATCTTCGCCGACCATCCTGCATATGCAAAATCCGGGGTAACATTGAGGTGAATCCGGGTTGTCCGGAGTGCTCCCCGGAGGGCAGTGCTCCAGCCATAGAGCTTCCCTGTCTCACCGGCATCGCCTGTCCCAATCCTGCCGGAGATCCAGACCGAGTCGATTGAGATTGGAAGCTTCAAAAGGGCAGAGAGGGGAAAACCGGTCTCTTCCTCTGCCTTCTTCAGAATGTCGCTGCCTTCATCTTCTTCCTCATCTGCTGCCCGCTCCTCCTCTTCCGGGATGATATACGTGTACACGAGCCTCTCAAAAAGCCGGAGCTCAAGGGTACGTTTTGGGAGAAGGAGGAGGGTGATCGGGCCGAGACCCCCCCCGACAGACCATCCATCAGGGCTGATCGATCCGGTCAGGGTGAGACAGAACGATATCAGGACGACTGTTGCCAGCCCCCCAAGGCATGCGAATGCGAGGAGTATGGGGTAGAAATCCATTCACTCTTTCTTGGATCCCCGGATCGCCTCGATCACCGAGGGGAGGGATTCTGCGGCAGTCGAGATCGCCTGTGCGACCTCACCCTTCTTTCCCAGAGTAAAGATCTGGATCCCCTCGGGTCCCGGAATGTTCTGGTGAATGACCATCACCGCAACCGGGGTGACACCCGCTCCGGCACCACCGCCGGTACCTGCACCATCTGCGGCTTTTCCCTCCCCTCCGCCAAATCCAAATCCAACTGAAGAGATGGTGAAGATTGATCTATCTCCCGATACAATCGGATTTGAGACCAGGATATCTGAAGAGACCATCGTTCTGAGGTGCTCAAGGATTGCATCAAAGACATTTCTCTCTGTCATGGTAGTGAAGTATAACCAGGTGATTATTAAGGATGTGTGTCAGACTATTGGACAATTGTGATCAACAATGTATAAATATATACAGAACTTACCAGAGTATATGCAAACAGAAGTACACAAAACGGTGATGCCATCGGACTGGCAGCCGCCGCACCCGGATTGTTCCTCCCGATAAAGGAAGCAGATCCGGTTGCGGTCTACCGGGCGCTTGCTGAAGGCCCCGGTTATATTCTCGAATTCCCCGGCCTTCCGGTAATGGTCGGGATTGGATCTGAAGTACTGGATTGTCCGGGTGATCCTTATGATGCTCTCAGGGCACTGGCAGCCGATCCCCCCTTCTCGCCTGTTGGATATCTCGGGTATGAAGGCGGGGGCAGGTTCCTCTCATGCCGTGATGCCGTCTCAATCGATCGAAACGGGATCACGCTCTTCTCACGTGAGATGGATGAAGAGGCAAAAAGTCGGATCCAGATGATGGCCGCAGTCCTCCTATCGCGTGATCTCTTCTCTCCTCCACCACCACCAGGTGATCTACCAACAGATTCGAGCACCACGATGGAGCGCCCTCTCTTTACTGATGGCGTCAGGCAGCTCAAATCCCATATCGTTGATGGCGACTGTTATCAGGCAGTCCTCTCCAGGAAGATACAGCTCCCGTTCACTGGTGATCCCCTCAGGATCTATTCCGCTCTCCGGTCACAGAACCCCACCTGTTATGGGTATTTCCTCGATTTCGGTGATGAACAGGTGGCAGGAGAGAGCCCGGAGATGCTGGTTGCAGCCAGCGGGAGCACCCTTACCACCGTCCCGATTGCAGGCACACGGCCGCGGGGCTGCAACCCGGATGAGGATGAAGCGCTCGCAGCAGATCTGCTTGCCGATAAAAAAGAGCGATCAGAACACCTGATGCTCGTTGACCTTGCACGGAACGATATCGGGAGGGTCGCAGCGTTTGGATCTGTCTCGGTTCCCCGATATGCGGAGGTGGCGAAGTACCCAAAAGTCCAGCATATCATATCAACGGTGACGGCAGAGGCAGCTTTCGGAGCTGATGGCTATGATGCGCTCCGATCCTGTTTTCCCGCAGGCACTGTAACGGGAGCCCCGAAGAAGCGTGCAATGGAGCTGATCGCAGAACTGGAGCAGGAACCCCGCGGGATCTATGCCGGTGCAGTCGGGTATGCCGGGAGATCGGCATTCGCATTTGCAATTGCAATCAGGACCGTTGTTGTCAGGGATGGTGTTGCATCGGTGCAGGCGGGGGCCGGGATTGTCGCGGGATCGGATCCTGACCGCGAATTCGATGAGACCGCCATTAAGGCGGAAGCCTGTCTCCGTGCCATCGACTCAGCCGGGAAGGAATCAGCATGAAGGTCGTAATCGTGGACTGTTTTGACAGCTTCAGCTATAACCTCCTCCAGCTTGTGGGGAGCCTCGGAGCCGATCCGGTGGTGATCCCCGCAGACTTCTCATGTGAGGCTGTGGAGAAGGAGGAGCCTGATCGGATCATCCTCTCACCGGGACCCGGAAAACCGGGGGATATGGCACTCCCGATGGAAGTCCTTGCCACCCTCTCAAAGACGGTCCCGACACTCGGCGTCTGCCTCGGGCACCAGGCGATCTGCTCTGCTGCCGGTGGGCGGATCATCCATGCCCCACGCCCGGTACATGGGGAGGTCTCGGAGATCTCCCATAATGGCTCCGGGATCTACTCCGGTCTTCAGAATCCGTTTCCGGCTGTCCGGTACCATTCTCTTGTTCTTGATGAAGGTTCTCTCCCGGAGGATCTGATCATCACCGCATACTCCCTTGACGACCACCTTCCGATGGGGGTCCGCCACCGCCGCTTTCCAATCGAAGGGGTGCAGTTCCATCCCGAGAGTCTCCTCACCGGGATGGGAAACCGCCTCATCGCCGCATTCCTTGATGGAGGGATCGCATGATCCAGGAAGTCTGCGTTGCGATGGCAGAGAACGCTCCTCTGCCCCAGGGAGGACTCGGCCTTGCCTTTGATGATCTCATATCGGGGTCAGCAACACCTGCACAGGCAGGAGCATTCCTCTATGCACTGAGTAACCGCACCCTGACAGGAGAGGATCTCGCCACCTGTGCATCGGTGCTCCTCTCCCATGCAAGAACGATTGTGATCCCCGGATCAGATCGTGCGGTTGATACCTGCGGAACTGGCGGCGACCACTCGATGACGTTTAATATCAGCACCGCCGCCGCATTTGTCGCGGCTGGTGCAGGAATTCCTGTCATAAAGCACGGGAACCGTGCGCAGACAGGCAGGTCGGGTTCTGCGGATCTCCTCACCGCACTCGGTGTCTCTATCGATGCTTCGGAAGAACAGGTGATACGATCCTTTCAGGAAGCAAATATTGCCTTTCTCTCTGCCCCGACGTACCATCCTGCCTTAAAGACCCTTTCGGGGTTGCGTTCAGAGCTTGGATTCAGGACGATCCTCAATATCTCAGGCCCCCTCTGCAACCCGGCAGGCCCGATCAACCGGATCATTGGTGTCGCCGATCCCGCCCTCCTCGGTCCGATGGCAGAGGCGCTCCAGGCACTCGGGGTTAAGAAGGCGCTGGTCGTCTCGGGGGATCAGCTGGATGAGCTCTCCCTTACAGGGGAGAACCGGATCTGCGAGCTCTCTTCAGGTCAGATCGATTATTATACGCTGAATGCAGCTGATCTCGGCCTTGCTGAAGCGCCACGCGAGCTGCTGGTTGCAGGAAGCCCGGAAGAGAGTGCTGCGATCATCAGCCGGGTGCTTCACGGCGGCGAGGGGCCTGCCCGTGATATCGTCCTCCTGAATGCTGCGGGGGCGATTCTCGCCGGGGAAGGATCAGCAACCTTCTCCTCTGCCCTGAAAATGGCAGAAGATGCAATCGATTCGGGAAGGGCTCTTGAATCACTCAGGCTTCTTGCGGAGATCAACGGGGGTGCCTGAATGATCCTGGATGCACTTATCGCGTCATCACATCAGCGGGCTGCCAAACTACCGGATACGTTTCCGCGGGATTTCTTCTCCGTCCGAAGCCTGAAGCGGGCGCTCCTCTCCCGGTCGCCTGCGGTGATCGGTGAGGTGAAGTACGCCTCGCCGGGGGGGCCGACCGGTGCAACCCTGCCTCCGGGACGGCTTGCGGCTGCAATGGCGGCGGGTGGTGCGGTTGCGATCTCGGTTCTGACCGAGCCGACGGTCTTTGCCGGCGATCCCTCCTTCATAGGAGAGGTGCGGAGGCATGTGAGCCTCCCCCTCCTCAGAAAGGATATCCTGGTACACCCGCGCCAGATCCGGGAGAGCCGGGCCCTTGGTGCGGATGCGGTTCTCCTGATCGCTTCTGTCCTCGGGGACGATCTCCCTGCATCTGTCGATTACGCGATCGAATGCGGTCTTGAGCCGCTTGTCGAGGTCTTCTCCGCCGGTGAAGCAGAAGATGCCATTGCCACACGGGCCTCACTCATCGGGATCAATAACCGCAATCTCAGGACACTTCAGATCGATCTCGGCTCTTCTGCCCGGATCGCCCCGGCAATCAGGGCAGCAGGCAAAATCCCGATTGCGATGAGCGGGATCTCGACTCCGGCCGAGGTGGAGGAGGCGATGAAGACCTGTATGGGTGTATTAATCGGGACCTCGATCGCGTCAGCTGCGGATCCGAGGGAGGCGACGGAGGCGTTTGCATGTACGTGAAGATCTGCGGGATCACCTCTCCCGCCGATGCCAGGCTTGCGGTATCTGCCGGAGCAGATGCGATCGGCATCATCCTCTATACCGATTCACAACGATCAGTTACCACGCGGAGGGCTGAGGCAATTCTTAAGGCGATTGCCGGAAGGGTGGAGACGGTCTGCGTCACCACCACAAGGTCACCTGCCTATCTGCGGGAGATCTGCCGCCTCTCACCGGATGCGATCCAGACCTATCATCCGCTGAATGTACCGGACCGGTTCATCTCTGTCTCGGGCTGGGATGGGATCAGCCTGCCTCCAGAAGATGCCGACCGCCTCCTCCTTGATCTCTCGCATGGCAGGGGAGTTATGCTTGACACTGTGGTGGCAGAAGCTGCGATTGAAGAAGCAACGGTTCCTGTGTTGGTATCAGGCGGGCTCACGCATTCATCTGTTGCGGGCGTGATCCAATCGCTCCATCCAGCCGGTGTCGATGTCTCAAGCGGCGTTGAATCATCTCCGGGCGTGAAGGATATGCACCGGGTGCAGGCTTTTGTTGCTGCCTGTCGGGGGTGCTTGCTATGAGGTTTGGGGAGTACGGGGGGAGGTATGCTCCTGAGATTTTGATCGAACCTCTCAGGGAGCTTGCTGAATCATATGCCATCTTCAGGGAGGATTCCGATGCACAGGCAGAGCTTACAGCACTCCTCACCCGCTATGCCGGGAGAGAGACACCGCTCTACCTCTGCAGGAACCTCGGGAGAGAGACGGGGGTTGGAATCTGCCTGAAACGGGAGGATCTGCTTCATGGCGGTGCCCATAAGATCAACAACACACTTGGACAGGCGCTCCTTGCGAAGCGTTCCGGAAAAGAACGGCTGATCGCAGAGACCGGGGCAGGCCAGCACGGGGTGGCAACCGCCATGGCGGGAGCAGTCCTCGGCCTCCCGGTCGAGGTCTTCATGGGTGCAGTCGATATGGAGCGGCAGGCGCTGAATGTTGCACGGATGGAGCTTCTTGGTGCCACTGTCACCCCGGTATCAGGCGGATCTGCCACCCTCTCCGATGCCGTCGATTGCGCGCTCCGGGACTGGGCTGCCACCGCAGAGACCTCGCATTACCTGATCGGATCCTGTGTCGGGCCTGACCCGTTCCCGAGACTGGTGCGTGATTTCCAGTCTGTCATCGGCAGGGAGCTGTATCATCAGTCGCTTGCACTGGAAGGAAGGCTCCCTGATGCGGCTGTCGCCTGTGTCGGCGGGGGATCAAATGCGATCGGGACCTTCTTCCCGCTCCTTGATACCACGGTACGGTTGATCGGGGCAGAGGCGGGGGGGCGGAGCCTCAGCCCAGGCGATCATGGCGCCTCCCTCTCCTGTGGAACCCGGGGGGTGCTCCATGGAGCCTTCACCTCGGTCCTCCAGGATGCAGAAGGACGGATCTCCCCGACGCACAGCATCTCGGCCGGGCTCGATTATCCGGGCGTCGGGCCCGAACATGCCCATCTCCGTGATATCGGCAGGGCAGAATATGTGACGGTTACCGACAACGAAGCCCTCGCTGCATTCCGGCTCCTCTCAAGGAAAGAGGGGATCATCCCGGCACTTGAGTCTGCACACGCGGTTGCTGCGGCACTCCGACTTGCAGAAGAGATGGACCGGGGCAGCCTGATTGCAGTCACCCTCTCGGGCCGCGGGGACAAGGATCTTGGCACTGTCCCTGGAGGCGGGGCATGACCCGGATCGAAGAGGCGTTTCATCAGGGGAACTCTCCCCTCCTGATCGCCTGCACCGTGGCCGGTGATCCGACCCCGGAACTCTCGCTTGAGGTTATTCTGTCGATGATCGAATCCGGTGCCGATATGATCGAGCTGATCATTCCAAACACAAACCCGGTTGCCGACGGTCCCGTGATCTCGCGTGCCCATGAACGGGCTATCCGGGGTGGGATTGGCATCGAAGGTGTCTTCCAGCTCATTCGGGCGCTGAGGAGAGAGAGCGATATCCCGATCTGCCTGATGACCTATGCTAACCCGGCAATTGTCAGGGGTGAGGCAAAATTCCTCTCTGATGCCGCGGCTGCGGGAGCAGACGGGATACTGATTGTGGATATGCCGCCTGAGGAAGGAGGATTACTCCTCTCTCAGAAGAAGATCGATCCGATCTATATCATCGCCCCGAACACACCGCCGGAACGGAGAGCGATGATCGGGGGGGTCGGCCGGGGATTCCTCTATCTCGTCTCGGCACCCGGTGTCACCGGAACACGGCAGCATCTCCCGGATGATCTGGGGGATCGGGTCTTGGAGGTGAAGAAGAGTACTATGCTTCCGGTTGCAGTCGGGTTTGGGATCGGATCCGCCGACACAGCCTATGAAGCAGCAGCAGCCGGAGCAGATGCCGTGATTGCCGGATCGGTGATCTCCGGGGCGATCGAGAGGAACCCGGATGATCCTGCCCTCTTTGTGGGAGAGGCTGTGCGGGAGATCAGGTCCGGAATTGCCCGCCACCGATCCTCTCGATCCGCCGGGCAATGATGTTCGCAGCATCAATGACGGTATCGGGATGCGGTTTCAGAATAGCGACCGGAATATCGACGATCTTCTCGATGATGGAGGCGATGATCGGGGCACAGATGATCCCTGAGGCCCCATCCTTCTTCGCTTCGACCGCTGCCATCATGCACTCGTCGATCGAATTTGCGGCATATCCTTTCATGATCACCTCTTTTCCTCCGATTGATACCCGTGCTCCCTCGATCTCGTCGAGCAGGAACTTTGCCGCAACAACGGCGATGAATGTTCCTTCATGCGGCTCAAGGGCGGCAACGATCCGCCGGACAGTCGAGAGCCGGGGATCCCGTTCCCCTGAAGCGATCTTATAGAGTGTTGCGGGGGGAATACCGGTCTTCTCCGAGAGTTCACGGATCGTCATATCCCTCCTCTTCAGCTCCTCGTCAAGCGCTTCTGCAAAATCAGTCTCAAAGATCCGGCGTGAGAACATAACAAGTAGGATCTCTTCTCCGGGAGATAATAAGGATGCATCCTGACATTTTATGTGGAGAACCATCTCATCATGACGAGGCCGTCTTCGCCATCCTTGTAATAGCTGTCATAGCAGAAGATCTCCTGGTATCCGAGCCTTTTGTAGAAGGCGATCGCATTCTGGTTTGAGATCCTCACCTCGAGCTGGATGGCTGCGGCTCCTTTCTGGCGGAGGTCATCCTCGATCCAGCGGAGCAGTTCCCGGCCAACCCCCCTGTGGCGGTACTCGTCTGCCACGGCGAGGGTGCAGAGATGCCCATAGATCACATCCCCTGTATCCTCGATCCCGCCCCCGCAGAAGCCGATGATCGTCCCGTGAGCAACTGCCACAAAGAATGAGGAGAGGTACATCTCCATAGCTTCACGAATACCGCTCTCTCCCCAGGGATCAGTGAATGCCTTCACTTCAAGGGGGACGATCGCGGGGATGTCGCCTGGATTTGCCCTCCGGATCAGAAAGGTGATCCCATGTTCCGGATGAAAACCTGCAGTCACCATCTTTCAATAGAGTATAGCACCTACACCTACGTGGAGTTTTCCATGGTTTCCATCTATCCGTTCAGAGCCCTCCGTCCGGCAGCGGAGGAGTCTGCCGCTATTGCATCCGTTCCCTACGATGTTGTCAGTAGGGACGAGGCGGCGGCATGTATTTTTGAAAACAATAAGAGTTTTCTCCGGGTGATCCGATCCGATGCAGAACTCCCAGATCTCAATCCCTATGATGATGCGGTCTATGCCCGTGCCCGCGCGGTCTTTGATGAGATGCAGGCAGAGGGCCTCCTCAGGCAGGATTCTGCAGAGAGCTACTCGGTGTACCAGGTGGAGGATGAGGGCCGGGTTTTTACCGGCCTTGTTGCATGCATCGGGGTCTCCGAGTACCAGAATAAGGTCGTGAAACGGCATGAGCTTACCCGGTACGATAAGGAGGAGGATCGGACACGGCATATCGATACTGTCGGTGCGAATACGGGGCAGGTCTTCCTCCTCTACCGTGATACAAAAGGTATCCACGATCTCATCGCCTCGCAGGCAAACGGAGAGCCGGTCGCAGAGACGAGGACGAAGTCGGGTGCGGTGCACCGGATCTATCCGATCACCGATCCCGATCTGATCAAAAAGATCACCGGAACCTTTGCAGATGTGCCGTCCCTCTATATTGCGGATGGCCATCACCGGGCAAAGAGTGCTGTCAATGTCTATGAGCGCCGGAGTGTCCGCGGGGACGCGAACCCGGAATCCAGCCGTTTCATGGGCATCCTCTTTGCCCATGATTCCGTCCTGATTCATGGGTATTCCCGACTCGTCCGTGATTTAGCCGGGATGACAGAGGATACTTTCCTCCAGAGGCTCGGGGAGATCTTTTCGATCCGGGAACTGCATGATGTGGATACGCTGGCCTCTTCCATTTCCCCGGCTGTGGATTTGGCGGATCACCATATCATGCACCTCTATATCGGGGGCCGGTTCTATGAGCTGACGAGACCATTTGATCCATCGGCAGATGCAATCGCCCGGCTCGATGTCTCGATCCTCCAGGAGAAGGTCCTCTCCCCGATGCTTGGGATCACCGATCCACGAGGCGATGAGCGGCTTGCGTTTATGGGTGGCGCCCTTCCGATTGCTGATCTGATCAGTGGGGTTGATTCGGGCGAGTATGCGTTTGCGATCCTGATGCAGCCGATTGGCGTTGATTCGATCTGCGATATTGCAGACAATGATATGATTATGCCCCCCAAATCGACCTGGTTTGAACCAAAACTTCTCTCAGGTCTTGTTATTCATATGATTGACGAATAGGGAGCACGGGTGGTTCCCTTCATATTTTTTCCCAAAAGCTCTTACCATTTGAATGAGATGAATCTCTTGTGCTGAGGCTGTACCTTCTGATCCTTGCGATACTCCTGATCTCTGCCACCGGCTGTGTCATGGCTCCCGGAGGAGACGCTCCGTCTGATCAAATGGTTTTTGAAGCCCCTCCATCCCCCCAGATGCGGATCAGCCTTGACGAAGCCCTCACCTATGCAGAGCCCCCGGTGTACCTGATCATCGGCCGGGATCTCCTCCCCGATGGCATGGCTGCCTCCTGGATCATCCTGGCAACCGACCCAGAGGGAGGCTTCCTCTTTTTCTTTGTAACAGCGGATGGGGTACGTTCTTCGATATGGGAAGGGACGGTCCCCGGTGCCCCAATCAATCCGGAAGCATTCCCGTACCCGGATCGTCCTGCTGATCAGGTGGTCTTTTGGGAGGAAAACGAATGAGGGATGATGCGGTTGCAACCTTTGATTTTCTCATTGGTTTCACCATCTTCATCATCGCATTCATCTTTGTTGCAGCGATGATCCCCCATACGCTCTTCTCGGTTCAGTCGAGCAGGATCGATTATGATGCGGTCGCCTACCGGACCGGGGTGATTCTGGTCGAAGATCCCGGAATGGCCGCCTCGCCTTCATCCCCTGTCTGGGAGCTGAAGGCAGATCCGGGTGATGTGATAAGGATGGGGCTCTCGGTTGAACCAGGGTCTGCCCATATCCTCTCGAAAGGAAAGGTGGAACGGTTTTTTAATAAGAGTTTTTTCACCTATCCGGATGATTTTCGCCGTGCACTGCTCTTTGGTGATTACCCCTATTCATGTAATATCACCCTGACGATGCGTGAGAATCTGACAATTATTGACGATCGGTCCATTCATTCAATCGGCCTAAACCCTCCGGATCTCTACGGATCGGTGCGGAGGGTGGTGGTGGTAAAGGAGCCGTCACTTTTGAAAGTAGATGGCCATTTCAACCAGGAGTTCAATTATACCGGAAATGGAACCCCGCCACAGCGATTCTCGGTTGATCTACAGATGAGTCAGCTCGTGGATCCATCGGTTGATCCGCTCTTCAGGATCGATCCGAGGACTGATCCAATCCAGATCGAGATCCTGAATTTTTCTAAATACGTAAATGAATCGGCAAAATCTGAATCGGCAGAACCAGAACTAAAACGGGTCATCATCTTCCGTAATGATGTCCCGATCACCTTTCCGGCATATGATATCTGGCTTGATGGCTTCAAGACAACCCTCCCGGCCACTTTGAATACATCCCTCAATTTCACGCTTTATCCGGTGCCGGAAACTCCCTGGAGGCTGTCTGATACGATCACTATCACCTTCGACTTTGCTGAAGAAGGTAACGATCCCCCGACGACGTTGATCATGGGGACTCATATCTATGATTACCGGAATGCAACATTCCCCGATCCAAAACAGGGTATTCTCGAGGTGGCGGTATGGTAGTGAATGATAATGGATCCCTCTATACCATTGAAGGGCTGGCAGCAGGGCTCCTGATGATTGCAACCGCAGCAATCGTGCTCCAGTCAGTATCTGTCTATACGCCCGGGGATACCCATATCGATGATATGCTCCTTGAGCAGCTCGGTGCCGATGCACTGGCAGTGTTGGATATGCCGGTTGAGCCGGGTGGGGAGACTGAACTGGAGCAGTATGTCAATGGTTGGAATAAAACAGGTTTTCATGCTGCATTCTACCCCCTCCTGAGAGAGCGATCGTTTGCTGCTGACGATCCGGTGCAGTATACCGCCTCCATCTCGTACCGTGTTGGTGACGAGGTCCTCGGGCTCCCGTTTATCGATTCTTCAACCTATACCGGTGCTGCCTCCTACACCGGCTATGATCCGGCAATCCGGGTGACACGGTGGGTGCAGATCGGCCCCGGCCACAATATCTCTGGCCTTCCCACCGGTTACGTGGGAACCAATCCCAGGGCAGTTCTCCTGGAGGTGATCCTGTGGCGGGGATGAACGATGACGGGCAGTGGATCGTGTTGATGGGTTTTCTGATCAGCATCGCCCTCCTCTTCCTGATGGTGATCATCAGCCAGGCGACACTGGTCGGGCAGACAACGGCAGAAGGGGTGCTTGAGTTCCCAAAACATGAGATCCGGGATCTCAGGGGGGAAGTCTTCAGGGCAGGTGGAGATATGGATGCCGAGCTGATCAAGGATATCGAGGTGATCTCATTGAAACGGAATCATGCGATTGTATCGATCTCCTTTTCGGATTATCCGGTTCCTGGTCGTGAACCCCATCCAATGGTAACCATACGGTTCAATAATGGAGTATGTGAGTATGAAGAGACATTCCTCGTCTGATGCGGTTGCAAACCTGATCGGCTACATCATCATCACCGGCGTTTTGATGGTGCTGCTCGTCTCGGTGATGATCCTGGTAAATGATTCCCTTATGGTCAAGCCCGCCGAGCGGTTTACCTATCATAGTTATGTGGATATCGGGAACGGGATGTCTGTTCGGATCGTTGATATCTATACGATTGCTCCGGTGAATGGATCAATTGTCTCGGATATTGATATCCCCTATGATGTCCTTGGAGAAGGGTATATCATCACGGTCCGGCGTGAAGGGGTGGATCAGGAGATTCTCGTGAAAGGCGATCGGACAGAGACGGTGATCTCGCTTGCCGGGATCGGGGCGACACGGGCCGTCCGCGGAACGACGACCGGCGGGGGGCTGAACCGGGTGATCTATGATTCAGGGGGTGTCTGATTGATGAAGAATGATGAGGGGGTCTCTGAGGCGATCGGATTCATCCTGATCTTCTCGATAGTTGTGCTTGGGATTGCAATTGTTGTCCTCTATGGCTTCCCACTTCTTGTTACCGGACAGGGGAGTGCTGATATGAGGAATATGGAGCAGACGATGATCGTGCTCCAGAACGATCTGAAATCCATCAGCTACAAGATGGTTCCTTACAAGGAGACGGCATTACAGGTGCAGGGAGGAGTGCTCTTTGTGACGGAGGCATCAGGCACATTTGAGGTGCTGATCGACGGCGATTCGAAGTATAACGGTCAAGTAGGGCAGATCCGGTATGTCTCGGATCTTGATGCGACCCGGATCACCATCGAGAACGGCGCCGTCCTCACCCGCCCCGAGCGTGGCAGCGGATCGGCGATGATCACCGAGCCACGCTGGTATTATGACAATTCATCAAATACCCTGATCCTCTCCTTTATCGAGATAGAAACAGAGAGGGAGCGGGCGCTTGCCGGTGTCGGGAGGATCGAGATGAAGAGCGATCCCGTGCAGAAGATAACCCGTGAATATACACCGGTGGATTCTCTTGAGATCCACTATTCCCCCCTCTCACCTGAGCATGATTATTCGGTTGCCTGGGAGAACTACCTGACCGGGAGGCTTGAAATGGTGCGGAAGAGTGAGAACGTCTACACTCACCGATCTGCTTCGAAACTCGTCGTTCAGGAGACGGTTATTACCATAACAGGTTTTTAGGTTCAAAAAAAGGAGTTCAGAGGTAGTTATGTGCCCTGAGCCAGTCTACCTGGGGTTTGGTGTAGCGATAGATGATGTCGGCCTTTTCATCCTGGAATGACCATGGGATGACGATTAGGATATCACCTTCGCGGATCCAGACACGCTTCTTGATCTTGCCTTTGATCCTGCCCATCCGGGTGACGCCATCGCCACACCTGACACGGATATGGTTTGACCCAAGCATCAGGTCTGCAATAGCAAACTGTTCTTTCAGGCGTCTGTTCGGAATTCGTACACGTACAACCCCTTCTGGTTCTCCGGTTCGTTTATTGTTATCAGTCAGAAAATCTACCTCTTTATCCCCCACGTTGGAATATCATAATGGTGGCCACCAGGCATCCGGCACGCGAGTATCTGCTAAAGTATGGAATCCAGATTTACTTAAAGTATTGCCTTAGTAGGGTGGGGGTGGGGGTTTTGAGTTCTTATTCCGGGAGGGAAGGTTAGGTGTGTGGTCTGGTTGCAGGTTACCCTGTCTCCGGCAGCAATGGAGGTTTTGAAGTCTACTATTGGTTTGTTTTTCTAAACCCATCGAATTTGATGGGATTGAAATCTGGGTTGTTGAGGTGTTCCGGCTCCGCATCCAGTTCTGAATGATGTAATCGTGCGCTCGCCGTCTTTGTAACGGGCAAAATGGGACACTCACCGACATGCCCCAAGCTCATCATGAGGTCTGATCTGCAACACTGATTATTATGGAACGACGATTTTTGCTTTCATCTTTTTAGCTGCTTCTTTGGCAAGGGGGTATTCCTCCCATTTGCTAATCACAATGTATAATCCCTTCTTATTCTGGTATATTGGCAATTTCACGTCATCCCTCTTCTGCTCTTTGGCATCTTTTGGAAGGGTTGGCAAGTTAACCTGTCGACGGGCAACGATCTTCTTTACCATCTTTCCATTGAAACGACTTTTCATCGTTTTAGAGAGGTCATTGTCCGGGATCAACTCATCTGGAATATCTGTCAGGCTTGAGACGGAAAGTGCCGGGATATCAACTGTATCTTTAGAAATGACCTCAAATGAATCAAAGTCCGGAGTATTATCTTTCAGGCGTAAAACCCTCCCTGAAACACTCCCCAATGTGGTTTTCGAAGAGAAGCGCCAGTCGCAGACGGAGCTGAACAGCGGGATAATTCCTGCAAGTGTCGATGCATCCCCCTCATCAATTACGATACCTGCTTCAAAACCGGTATCCAGTCCCAGCTTTGTGAAGTTAGCAGTCATGATGATCCCTTTCTTTCCATCCGCAAGAACGATCTTGGCATGGAATCGATCATGCCCGAGAATCTCTGCCCCTTTCTCAGCCAGACCAATCAGCGCTCTGGAAGTTTTCGGTGTGGGTTTTGTCATTATCCGAATCTTAACACCTCGGTCAAGTGCGTCGCTGATTGCATTGATCGTGCTATGATCTGGATCAAATGACCATGCCGTTATCAGGAGTTGGTGACGAGCGTTTTTGATACACTCAAGAACCTGAGATTGGAGGGTTGTTCCATCCTTCCATGTCGCTGGAATAGTAATTGTTCCGATATCAACCATATCCCGGCCTATTCGGTTGACACCCCGGAAGTTACCTTCGGGTCTGAGCAGTTCGTGATCGGCCGTATCCCAGAATCCATGCAGGAAGTGGGAGAAGAGCCCCCGGATCTCCTCTTTTGTCAGTGTGATCGCAATCTCCCTGTTCTTTCCGATCATGGGGTCAAGGTTGGCATTGCAGGTCATCAGAACTCCCCGAGGCGTAAAGGAATGAGGATCTGACAGGCAATATTTTGCATGGAAACTATCGCTTGTTCGAACAAGAACATTTCCGGCAAGCTTCTTCAAAAGCGCAATGTGCTCATCGATTCTTGCTCGTTCCATCTCCATCATCTCATCAGATGGTTTCTTGAGGTCATCTTCACGAGCGGTCAGGAGAAAGACTGCCACTCCCCGTTGAGCAGCATTAATCAGGGCATCGGTAAACCGTGTCTTCTGGATTAAAAATGATGACACACAGATCATCGTCTTTGCTGATTGTGCAATGTTACACAGCTCGTCAATAAGCTTCTCGTCCTGACCAGGAACGATGATCTTCCGTGTTTTTGTTGGTACCATGAGTCCTTCGGGAACAGAGGCATCAGGGATGGGTGTCCAGCAGGGGCCAATTATGCGGCTTGATTTGTCAATTTCACGGAAGACAGGATTTCTGAACGTATCCCTGATGCTCCCATGGCTGTACCGGGACATGTTACTCCCCCTCCTTTATGGTAAGAAGAGAAGGTGCTGTAACAAACCAGTAGCCTTCCGGGTTTTTGGTTCTCTCGATCTCATATTCTCTCCGTATCTCATAGAAGGAGGGTAATGATTGCATTATTTGATCATAGGAGTAAACTGGCTCCCACATTTTTGCTGCCCTCTCACGTAGCTCCATATACCTAGCTTCATTTATGTAGTATCGGATGCTTTCCCGGAGGGTCCATGCTGCCCACTGTTCTGCATCATCAAGTGTGCGGGGAATGACAGGAAGAGCCTTGACAGTGACATCATTGAATGTCCCAAATCCCTTAATCTCAGGTTGTTTAATATCGAAATTCTTTTTATGGTTATTCAGGGCAGCTTTATCTTTAGCTATTTCATCAAATGATACCCGGAGTGCGCATCCATCCCCGATTTCGATGATATCAACGCTGCGTTTGCTGAACAGGATATTAAGCACATCAATGAAAGACAACGTGAACTCATGACCAACTGTATGACCTTTCATGCTCCCGGACTTCTTTGATTCGCTCTGTGAGTATAGGGTCAGAATTGTTCCTTCATCTTCGTCAATCGATAGTGTTACAAATACTGAAAAGGTAGGATCTACCCTTTCCATAGCCTCATCAATCTTGATGATCTGAACAGACTGGTTCTGCTCTGCGGCAAGGTGGAAAATTTTGGGCTCATGAACAACCCGTTCTTTCAATGCTGCAAGCCACTGCCCGCGAGGGGGTGATTTTTGCTTTCCATTTGTTTTATTCTTTAATTGAGGATCATTTGAATTCCCATTAATCTTCGTGCAGGCGAGGATCGGCTCGCTGAAGAGAGGATCATCTGTTCCATGAAGGATGAATGCATCCCGTTCTGGGATAAACACAACTTTATCTTGAATTGCCGCCTTCCCGGTTTCTGTTAACTTATATCCTTTTGATTCCATCACTAGCGGCTTTTTTTCTTTCATCTCTCGTTGTTTTTCCATAATCAGGCCAAGGCCACTGAATTTCTTAAGTATCTCTATCTCACGGGAATTTATCGCAACTTTTGGCCATAACCAGTTGCCGACCTCTCGGATCTCATCGGTCGGGAATAATCCCCGTGGATTTCTGTCAGCCGTCAAGAAACCAAGTCCTTCAAGAGATCTGTAAATCTTTGCTATCGAAGGGTCCAATTCAGTAAGATTGATGAAATAGTTACGTAATGGAGGAATTACATCAGATCCAATCGGTGTTAGATCATACGTTCCTTCAATGATATCAAACTCCTTTACTTCCTCCTCTTCAATTATGTCAAACCCAGAGAATTCCACTAGACGATACTCTTCAAGACGCTCAAGGAGAAGGCGTCCACGGGGATCATTCGCATCGGTAAAAAATAATTTTGTATTGATCATCGATGGTGTGATGTCGCTTTCTTCTCCTAGGATAAGCGCGGGAAGGAACGCACGGTACTCATCTCGAGGGATGCCGACATCCAGCAGGGTTATGCATGCCTCAACTTCAATCTGCTTTGTCAATTCTATCTTCATAATAATTCACCTCTGTATTGTTATTTCACCGGAAGTGCATCCGGATGCGAGCTCTTCAAGTAGGGGTATCTTGCAATCCAGGAAATTCCGTCTGTGTCCAAAGATGACCAGCTGGTACCGTGCCCTCGTTATCCCAACATTAATCCGGTTGAAGAAATTGAGGAAACCGAGGCTGGGGCGTTTTGAATAATTCTTGCCCCATTTTTTCCGACTTTGAACAAAAGACAGGAACACAATGTCGGCCTCATGCCCCTGAAAGCGGTCAACTGTGTCGATCCGAACATGGACATTCCTTCTGGTAAACGAGGAGTACATACCCGTCTTTCCAGAGATGGGTTCAAGTTCAGCCCTGATCTCCCGTACCTGCCCCTTGTAGAAGGAGAGGCATGCAACCGTCCATATTCCCCCATTATCCTCTTTCGGATGATCCTTAGCCCACTCGATGAATTGTTCAAGCTCACGCTTCAGCTCAAGTACTTCTTTGCGGTTATAGGGAGATCGCCCGGGCTCTGAACGATCCCTGGCTGATGGCTGGCAGTCGACCCAGACAGCCGGGGAGCTGAGCTTTGTGCCGTAGTCCCAGGAACGACGGTAATCCATACCCTCTGCATCCTTGAGTGCCTTTCCATCGTATATCGTCTTACGTGAGAAGCGGGAGATATCCGGGTGCATCCGATGCTGGTAAGAGAGAAGGACATGGCGCTCTTCGAGAATCTCCGGATGTTCGTCACGGTACGTCAATCCTTCATAAAGACCGATCTCCTGTTCACGTGACTGATTAACTTCGAAGCCTTCCATAAGAAGCTCGATGACTGACGGAAGTGCGATTCTTCGGATGCGGTTGACTGCATTGAAGACAATATTGCCCCGTGACTCCGTGCCATTCCAGTCATCGGGTTTCCAACGGGGCATCAGAAGAGTGACTTCATGCATGAGTCTGGTATAATCCGGTGTATCTTTGAGTTCATGAGCTCGGCAGATCCGCCAGTATACTTCGTCTTCCCACTTCTCCTTTCGATCGAAGGGATAGTGCTGACAATACTTCATACGGCTGATCATTTCAGGTCCGAGTAGCTCCCTGACAGTTTCATGAGGGAGAAGAAGGTCCGGAGGCATGTAGGGCTGAATCTCAGATACGAGATTTTTAACACATATGATCGCGTTTGAACCAAGAATGGCCAGCTTATCCTGATCATTCTTTGGTGGTTCAGAAACACACCACGGAACAACATCGGCATGGGTAGGATCCCGCTCTTTATTCAGAGCATTGACCTCTCCAGCCTGCTCTTCAAGATACCTGAAATATTCTGTTGCTTCATCGGATGAATCGCAGAGGAAAAGACTTGTTCCTGGTACGCGTTTATGTTTCTCTGATTTTTGGTATGCCGCATTAAATACACCCAGGCAGATAGCGAGGTGCCTCCCGGAGTTGTTCTTTGGAATTGTCGGAAGTGCACGGAGGTTCTCGATGATGGGGTCGCGGTCAACATAGGGTGTCAGCTGTTTAATATCCCCCGATAATATCCATCGCTTTCCGTGGAGGGCAGGAACAAGGAATTCTGTAAATGTTGTTTTTGACGCTTCATCGAGAATAACGATATCAAACAGGTGACTGCTTAGCCGCGAGTCCTTGATGATAGGAGCCTGAAGAATGCCGATTGTGGTTCCGCAGACCAGATTGGCACATTCGATCATGAATGTATCAATCTCTTTGCGATCTTTGTCATTAGAGATAATCGTTGCCCATTCTTGCTGAGCTTTATCCGCCTTCCCAGATGATAGAAGAGGTGTCAGTTGTTTTTGGAGCCTTCGTATCTCTGTATCTGCAAAATTCTTGAGACATAAGGGTTTAATCTCATCCGAGACATTATCCTCATCTCCAATCCTGAGTGGGACAATCCCACAGACCTCTTTGAGCGGTCGATTCCCGGCTTCTTGTACACGATGTTCCACAAGACGTTCGAGGATGTTATCAATGGCCACGTGGGTTGACGCAACCATGAGGATACGCTTTCTCCGGATTAAAGCCTGGGAAATCAGTTCAAGCAGGGTCGTTGTTTTTCCTGAGCCCGGGGGGCCTTCAAGGATTGCAAAGTCGGATGTACCAAGCGCTTTCCTGACGAAAGCCTGCTGCTCATCGGTTCCGTCACGGGTAGGATCGGTAAGGACGTACCAATTCTCTATATCCGCCGGTCGGACAGATTCCCAGGAGAAATCACGTTTGTGTTTGCGGAAGAGGTTGAGCAGAGGTAACTGGTGTGGCTGAGGTGATCGGGCAAGCATCCGGATGGCCTGTTTCTGGCATGCGATGACATATGTGTTGTTCGGAATCGCAAATGTTTGTCCTTCAGGTAAATCCCGGACAAAAATTGCATCATCATTCCGGAGCCGGTTTTTGAATTCAACACGTTGCTTACGCCCCTTATATGAAATTTCAATTGTATCTGCATCTTCAAGAAGACGCAGCCTGCCTTCCTGCTCCTCCTCTGAGACGCTTTGTGGAACAATATCTACAAGTAGATACCCTACCCGATTGAACGAAAAAGCGAGAACCTCCCCTTTAATTTTCCCGAAAAGAATACCTGATTCAAATTCCTTTTCGAGCCGTATCTCACTGCGTGAGCGGCTGATGTTTTTCTGAGGAATTTGCTGAGTACACTGTTCATCAAGGTAGAGGTGATCGATTGTAAAGGGGTTCTTCCCGTTGTTTTCACCAGAGGAATGATTCCAGATTGAATACCCTATCCGAAATGTAAATGTCGGTTTGTGGTTTTTAAGTTGTATCTCAGTCTTATCAAAGTAGTCGTAAAACTCTGACAGACGGCGAACAACCCACTCTTCTGTCTGTTCCGGATTGTCTACCTTAAGATTCTTGTAATACAGGCTACTGATGATCATCCCCTCCGTGCTAATTCTTCCTCGAAAACCTGATGATTCAGCGAGGAAGAGAGTCGCTGGAGGGTATCGATCCTCAATACTGTACCGGAATCGTCATTAACACAATAATGAGTGAGAGATCCCTTCTGAAGTGCGGCAAGTGCCATGGCTACGACCATCAGGTTTGTTCCACCGGTTAAGCCCATCATGATAGTGCTGCCTTTTACTGCATACTTTTTATGGGTCGCTAGAATTGTTTCTGTCATTGATTCGATAGCTCCTTCAGAAAAAGGGGAAAGGATTACTTGTTCATAGACATTTACCCCCTTTAATTCCAATTCCTGGATGAATTCAGCATTTTCCAGAGCAAGGTTGGCTGATGTGAAGAGTACAACTGCATCAGGTTTGAAGTGTTCAGTCACAGTGATAATGTGATCCTTTGAATGGCCCAATAATAAAAAATGGACGATTTTTTGAGTTTTATTTCCAGTCATATAACGCACCACGAGAGATGTAGGAATCGAGATTCAGAATTTTCGGGAGTGAATCCGGAGTGACTTTTTCAAGAGCGATCTCATCGGTTCCATCCCTTGTATTGATGATGACATTGCCTGAAGGTGAGAGCATGAAATACGAATCCATCATAACCTCTGATGATTCAAATACAGGTGATCTCCCATTCGACAATACGATGCTTGAGTTTCGAGCTTTATACTGATTAAATTCATCATTTGAAATTGCATGCATCTCAACGGCGGAATCATTCTGTCCGGGGATGTGGAGAAACTGAAAGACTTTCCAACGGTCTGGGGCAAGCTTCCCTATCAATGGACGGAGATCTTCATTGATATTCTGACGAGTTACAGTTGTGTTGATCTTGAGTTTAATCCCGTATTTTCTGATAAGTCCAGCAACCCTGATGCTATTAGCAACGTGTGTTCCATTTCCTCGCCCCAACTCTTTTTCTATCTCTTCTGACGCGGAGTCAATAGAAATACCAATCCAGTCAATGGAACTCTGGATTCTTTTCAGTTTTTCTTCAGTTAGCAGCGAGCCGTTTGTTATGACGCTCGTCGTAAAACCCATCTCCTTTGCGAGTATGATCAGATCAATAATGAGGGGATGACAGAATGGCTCACCGCCGACGAAGTTGATCTTGTCGATCGCCAATCGCTGCAGGTTCTGAAGTATTATCCTGGCCTCTTCCAGAGATGTCAAATCACCATCAAGGTTGCATTTGCAACAGAAAGTACACCGGTAATTACATCGTGAGGTAAAGTGCAAGTTTACCGATTGTACAATTGAGGGAATCTCATATCCAGTTCTTAAAGCAGAGCCTGTTTCAACCTCTGTTCCTGACATGATTAACCATAAAGCCGAAGATTATATCTATTATAGTTTGTATAATCAATATTGTATGTTGAATATCCATATCATGACTTCTGGGGGCAATGTCCATAATGTATACAAACAGGTGTTTCTGCACTACAATGTATCGAAGTTTATTCTCCTGACTGAATCCATACAACCAGTAGAAGTGAAGGAGAGTATTGAGATGATGAAGACTGGTTGCAGGGAGATCAATATTCCAATAGAGATAATCACTATCGAACAAAACAATATTCCCGAATTAATGGAAAGAATACAGGATCTTAGAAAAAAGTACCCTATAGAAGAGGCAAAGCTCTTTTTTAATATCACCTCTGGAAGGAAGGACATAGCAATTATGACTTTTTGTGCATCGCTATGGGTTTCTGGTATTGTATACTATCTTCCCTCTGAAACTCTCGAACCTCTTGTGTTTCCGGCACCCATTATTCCTCTTTCACGACTCGAATCAAACAAACTTTATCAGCGAATACTTGCCGAACTAAACAAAAAAGCGAATACATCTACCTGCCAGGCGGATTTGCGGGCAACTATTAAGGAAAATCCCAACAGGAACGGAAAAGCTCTCTCAGGCCAGACACTTAGCCAGGCAGTGAATGTACTTGTAGACGCCGGACTCATCAACAGCGAACGCAATGGTCGAAGGACAGAACTTTCCCTGACACTGGCTGGGAAGGTTGCGGTATCGTTCCTGAAGTCCGTACCTGTTTCAAATATGACTTGATATTAAATAAAAAATATTGATAGTCCAATTTAATAACTATATCCTTCACCGACCGATATTGGATTAACAATAGAACAGGAGGTGATAACAAGTGTCAAAGAAAGGAATGACCCCATCAGCGGCCGGACGAATTCAGTCAGCTTCAGATCGGAGTGGGACAAACCAGGGATTCAAGGCCCGTGCCCAGTCTGCTGGTGCACGAAATGCCAAAAAGTGACGCGATAACGTGTCATGTCCGTTAATGTCGGATTAGAGTCTGATTGCTTTTCATTATATGGCCTCACCGCCAATTTTTTTAAGGAGATTAAAAATCCAGTCTCTCACATTTCAATTTAAAATGGACTGAAAAACTGACGGCTGAGGTTTTTAGGGATACTTGGACTCGGAAAAGATGCTCTCAGAGATTCACCTAAACCTCCATCACCAGTAATCCTCAACGAACCTCTCCGGGTAGACCGGATCCCGGAACCTGACCTTCGCCGGATCGAACGCCTCGGGATCGAATGGCCCTCCCCACCATTCCTTGTAGGATTTGTGCTCTTTATGCCGGGGATTTGCCATGGCACGGAGAAACTCTGCATATCCGCTTACACCCCCGACATCCTCAGGCGGGCAATGGCGCCTCCCGTCGATGCACCGGGGATACATACCGTCTCCCTGTCGTGGAAGCTCCTCCTCAAAGATGACCCTGTGATGCCAGTCATCTCCGAAATCATATTCATGCAGGGCCGTCCTGCCGGGCTTCCGGAAATACCACCTGATCTTCTCCTTCCGTTCATCGTAACAGACCACCTGGCCTTCCGGCAATTCGTTTGTCATATCGGTGATCAGCTTTTCTTCTCCGCTATATGGATCCCTGATAAGGAAATCATGGAGGTGATAATCCTCCCATCCAAACGAATCGACGATGGCATAGTGGAGATCACGGAAACTGCTGGTTGAGGCGATCTGCACCCTCCGCCAGATGGATGGCTTGATCTCAAGGAGTTCGATTTTGAACTGGTAAACCGTTGAAAAGACTCTTCTCATGACGTACCCTCTCTCTGTTCTATGATTCTTCTTTGCGATGATGAATATGGCTGATTCGGTTATTGAATAGATAACTATTTGGCTTTTCTTCCTCAATCTCTCAATCAGAAAGATTGGGATTATTGATTCTAAGAGTTATTCCATCGGAATCGATTATTGTGAGTGGGGGATTTGATATGAGTGGACAATTACTTGATATTTTGAATGATCTCATGAATCTTCCCTCCGAAACCGAATGGGTTGAGTTCAAGGAAGCAAAAACAGATTACGACTCCGATAAGTTAGGTCGGTATTTCTCTGCATTGAGCAATGAGGCGAATCTCAATAATAAAGAGTCAGGCTGGCTTGTCTTTGGGATAACCGACTCCCTGCCACGAAGAGTTGTTGGAACGAACTATCGAAGTACCCCACCTGGTCTTGAGAGGCTGAAAACAGAAATTCAAAAGGGAACAAACCATCTGTTAACCTTTACCGCAATTCATGAACTGAATCACCCGGATGGTCGGGTGATCCTGTTTGAGATTCCACCGGCCCCCCGAGGTATTCCCACCATGTGGAGGGGTCGAACATTTGGTCGTACTCATGAATCCATTGACCTTCTTTCGATTGCTGAGATCGATAGGATTCGGAATAACAAACCCATTGACTGGTCTGCTGAGGTTATTGAGAATGCCACATTCGAAGATCTTGATCAGGAGGCGATTGCATTTGCCCGTGATGAATACAGGAACAAGCACTCCCAATTATCTAATGAGATAGATCGATGGTCTGACAGGGAGTTCCTGAATCGAATCGGGCTTATTTTTGATGGAGGGATCACTAATGCAGCGATCATTCTCCTTGGCAGGAGTGAATCAACGCATCATCTCTCTCCTCTGGTTGCCCAAATCACCTGGATATTAAAGGATGCAGCCGGTATCGAGAAAGATTATGCCCATTTTGGTCCTCCGTTTATCCTCGCAGTTGATCAGGTCTTTGCCAGGATCCGAAACCTCACCTATCGGTATATGACCGATGAGACCCTTTTTCCCATCGAATTGTCGCAATATGATCCCTGGGTGATGAGGGAGACGCTCCATAATTGTATTGCACATCAGGATTATCTTCAGGCGGCACGGGTTTCAGTTGTTGAAGGTGAAGATTACCTGCTTTTTACCAATCGAGGCACGTTCATCCCCGGCTCTATTGAATCTCTCATCACAGGAGATAGACCACCCGACTATTATCGAAACCAGCTCCTCGTAGAAGCGATGGTGAAACTGAACATGATTGATACGGTCGGAAGTGGCATCAAACGGATGTTCCGGTCACAGAGAGAGCGCAACTTCCCGCTTCCTGACTACGATCTGACCGATCCCACAAGAGTCAGTGTGCGTATCACTGGTAAGGTAATTGATCCTAGATATACCCGGATGTTGATTCGGCATAAAGATCTTGATATGCTGGATGTCATTGCCCTTGATAAAGTTCAGAAGGGATATCGTCTCTCGGATTCAGAGGTAAAATCCCTTAGATCAAAGAAACTGATTGAAGGGCGACGCCCGAATCTTTATGTTTCAGAAAAGGTCGCTGTTGAAACTGATACAAAGGAGGATTACATCAGGAAACGCTCCTTTGATAAACAGTATTTCAAAGATATGGTTATTGAATATCTGAAAAAGTACGGAGAAGCGGATCGAAGAACAATTGAAAAACTATTGCTGGGTAAAGTATCGGATGCATTAACTGAAGAACAGAAGCGTCAGTATATCAAAGATCTCCTTAAGGATATGCGCAAAAGGGGGATTATAGAGACGATTGGAAAAACCCGTGGTTCACGTTGGATTCTCGCATCAGAATATCGATTATGATTATGGGGAATCCATTTCTCATTATCTTCTTATCATTGGGAGTATTGGGGGTTAATTGGGGAAATTTAAAACATATTTTGGGCTAATATCCAGAAAATAATCCGAATAAACCGCATTTTTTAACTATTCGCCCTAGTGTAATTGGGGAAATATACGATGATTGTGAAGTTATTTTGGTTCTCAATTTGCCACCCCGCTCCCCCAAAAGATCCCCCCCCTCCCCAAGTATCTTCTCTCATGAACGCCCCATCTTTTCCCATGGCAGTTAAGGTGTTTTCCGTCTCTTCCGAGGCGGGATGTTGTGGCGAGAGCCTCCAGGCAAAGTGCCTGCGGCTCCTTGATGAGGCAGGGTTGAATGAGAAAATCCCCGAGCAGGGGCTTGTTGCCGTGAAGACGCATTTTGGTGAAGAGGGGTGCGACAGCTTTGTATCGCCCCTCTATATCCGGCAGGTTGTTTCGAAGGTGAAGGAGGCGGGCGGGGTGCCGTTTGTGACCGATACAAACACCCTCTACCGGGGGATGAGGCATGATGCCGTTTCTCACCTGGCGCTTGCGATCAGGCACGGATTTGGGTCCGAGGTGATCGGCGCCCCCGTCTTCATCGCAGATGGCCTGCGGTCAAAGAACGATATCGCGGTGGATGTTCCTGGCGTGCACCTGAAGGAGACCCGGATTGCTGCTGGGATTGCTGATGCGGATGCTCTGATCGTCATCTCGCATGTGAAAGGCCATGCGGTTGCCGGGTTTGGTGGGGCGATCAAGAACCTCGCGATGGGGTGTGCATCCGCTGAAGGGAAACGGGAACAGCACCGTGCAATGCCCGCAATCGTCAGGGAGGATGACTGTGAGGGGTGCGGGGGCTGCGTCTCGGCCTGCCCGGAGAAGGCGATCACCTTCGAGGGTGCTGCTCATGTTGATCCCGAAGGCTGCATCGGGTGTGGTATCTGCGTTGAGACCTGCCCTGAATCTGCAATCTACTTTGATTACGTCCGTGATGCCGCACATCTCTCGGAACGTCTTGCCGAATATGCCCTCGGTGCGGCCTCTCTCTTCCCCGAGAAGGTGCTGTACCTGAACTTCCTCCTCAGGATCACCCCCGACTGCGACTGTGCCCCCTTCAGTGACCGGCCGATTGTGCCGGATATAGGAATACTCGCATCAACTGACCCGGTGGCAATCGATGCCGCGAGCCTGGATCTCATAGATGCCCAGCACGGGCTTGCCGGAACCCGGCTGGCCACGCACCATGCTCCGGGTGAGGATAAGTTTGCAGGAGTCTGGCCTGAGATCCCGATCAGGACACAGATCCGGCATGGAGAGAAGATAGGCCTTGGTACATCAGAGTACGAACTGATCCGGATCTAATCGCTTCGGGAGAGATACTCCCGCATGATCTTTATAGCGCAGTAATCGCCGCACATCGAGCAGGGGCCGGAATCAGGAACCCGTGCACTGAGCCGCTCGGGATCGATCGCCTCTTCGATCTGGCCCTTCCAGTCGAGCTCTGCCCGGCATGCCGAGAGTGCTGCATCGAGATCATCTGATCCCAGCCTGACGGTATCCCCGATATGGGCTGCGATCTTAAAGGCGATCAGCCCCTCCTTCACCTCTTCCTCTGTCGGGAGGCCGATATGTTCTGCCGGGGTGATCGCACAGAGGTAATCTGCACCCGCAGAGACTGCAACTGATGCCCCGATCGATCCTGCGATCTCATCGTGGCCGACTGCCCGATCGGTGGCAAGGGGCCCTGCAACAAAGAGGGGATAGGGAGATGCATCCTTGTAGAGCCGGACACAGACGGGGATGCGGTCGATCCTGACATGGCCGCCGCAGCCTTCCACGATCACCTGGACGCCATGCTGATGGCAGCGGTCTGCAATCCCGATATTCTGCTTCCGCTCAACTGCGGCGGCGGCATCCCCGCCATCCACGATACTCCCGCCCCGCATGGTATTTCCGAGTGAGATGACGATCTCATGCTTCCGGGCAATCTCCATCACCTCGTCGAAATATTCGAGGAACGGATTTTCACGCCCCGAATGAAGCATGTATGCGGCGGTCATGGATCCGCCTTTTGAGACAACACCGAGTACCCGCTGGCTCCTTCCGAGTGCTTCGAGGGTCTTTTTGTCAGTCATGTGGAGGACACAGGAACTCACCCCTTCTGCTGCATGGCTTCTGAATGTATCAAGAATGAAATCCCCATCCAGGCAGTCTATCCCCCCGGCATCCACGACTGCCTGGTAGATAGGAACAGTTGTCAGGGGGAGTGCCGTCTCCCTCATGATCGCGGCCCGGATCTCCCTGATATCTCCCCCCATCGAGAGATCGGTTAAGGTGTCTGCTCCATATCGTTTGGCAACTGATGCCTTCGCGAGCTCGGCCGAAAGATCCGATCGAGCTGTTGAGGTGCCGATATTGACATTCACTTTTGCAGAGAATCCCTTGCCGATCCCAACAGCTCTCTTTGTACCAACCATAACCGTGGCACTGCCATGGGCGATATACTGTATGAGAGGATCCAAATCGAGCCCTTCTCTCTCTGCTGCGGCTTTGACGGCTGGAGGTACCTTTCCTTCTGTTGCATCTTCAATAATAGTCCCCATCTGATGAAACTCCGGGCTTTGCTTGTACTATGTCTGAATCCAATCAACAATGAAGGTAGCCTATCAGGATGAGCTCTTCTCTACAGGAGGAGACCAGAACACCTGCTTAGTCTGGTAGCTTGATCCCGGTTGCACCGTCCGCATGCCGGATCGTATTGTCATAGAGATTGTAGAAGACCTTCTCCATCATCTGGTCTGCAAAGACCCGGACATTCTGGCATCAATTCTTTTGATCATTGTGCTACGTTTTTTAAAATTTATTTATTTTGATGCTACTAAAAATTAAATAGATATGTTTATGTTATTTCATATGCGATCTCAGTATGGTGTTTTGTTATGAATAATAGTATTTTTTGTATTATATCAGGAGCACTTCTCATTGCACTCCTCGCAGCGGCTGGCTGTGTCGGTGAAGCGCCCCCCTCTTCTGCCCAGACAGGTGACCAAAAAGAGATGACCCTGACCGATGGCTTTGGCCGGACAGTGACCTTTGGAACCCCGGTTGGGAGCGTCCTCTGTTCCGGCTCCGGAACACTCCGGTATCTTGTGTACCTCCAGGGTGAGAATCTGGTTGCCGGTGTCGATAGCATTGAGAAGCAGCACCGTGATGAGGAAGGCCGGCCCTATGCACTGGTGCACCGTGAGAGGCTCCAGCAATTACCGCTCTTTGGTGAGTTCCGGGGCAAGGACGATCCCGAAAAGATCATTGGTATCGACCCTGATCTCGTCTTCAAGGGCGGATCAACCGGTACTGCATATGGTACAAGTGCGGCTGAGGCAGATGCCCTCCAGGAGAAGACTGGTGTGCCAGTGGTCGGGTTTGCCTATGGTTCGCTGAGAAACGATGNNNNTCCGGGTGATGGGCAAAGCAATCGGGAATGATGCCCGTGCCGAAGAGGTGATCGCATACATCGAGGCGACGATAGCCGATCTTGAGGCCCGAACCCGCGACATTCCTCCCGAAGAACAAAAGAGGGTCTATATCGGCGGTGTGAGCGCAGCCGGTGCACATGGCATCATCTCGACCGAACCAGCATATCCCCCGTTCCTCTGGGTGCATGCAGATAATGTCGCATCCGGCCTCGGGACAGCTCATGCCGATGTTGCAAAGGAGGCGATTGTGGACTGGGATCCCGACTATATCTTCATTGATGCGGGTACAACCCGGATGGATAATGAAGGAGCAGTCGGGCAGCTGAGGGATGATCCGGCTCTCTTGGGCCTCACCGCCGTGAAAGAGGGACGGGTCTATGGAGTGCTTCCGTATAACTTCTATAGCACCAACTATGAAACCGTCCTTTCAAATGCCTACTATATTGGCAAGGTGCTCTATCCCGACAGGTTTGCGGATATCGATCCTGCGGAAAAGGCAGAAGAGATCATGACCTTCTTCGTTGGAGAACCGGTCTTTTCTGAGCTGAACAGCCAGTTTAATGACTTTGGATTCCGGCCTGTATCGCTTTGATAAGAGATCTCCCTCTCTCCCCTCTTTATATGCAGGGGTGTATTCAGGGGATCTCTTCTGGTTGTGGATCGGCTTCATGTGGGAGCGATCTGCCTGCTGTTTCTGCCGACCCAATCGATTCATAACAAATTCTAAAAAGATATCCTTATTTATTCCATTATCCTACATTGATCTGAGGGAGTATAATGAATCTTAAAATTCGTATTAAACTACTCCATAACCAATCAGCCGGACTCCGTGNNGGGGTGGATAATCCGTTGCATTTCGCAGATGGCGAGCTCCCCAAAGATTACCTGAAATATACCCACCGGAAGGTTCTCTGGATACTTGGTGGGATTCTCGCCCTCTTCTTCATGCTTATCCTCTCGATCTCGGTCGGTGCGGTTGCAATACCTCCCTCTGAGGTCTTTCTCACACTGATCGGCCAGAACCTCACCGACAAGTGGGATCGGATCATCTGGAATATCCGGCTCCCCCAGGCGCTTGCGGCGATCATCTGCGGAGCGGGGCTCGCGGTTGCCGGGGTTGCGATGCAGTCGATACTGAGAAACCCGCTTGCCTCCCCTTTTACCCTTGGTATCTCAAATGCGGGTGCGTTTGGTGCTGCGGTTGCTATCATCTTCCTTGGCACCGGCAGGATGACCTCGACGACTGCGGGTGCGGTGATCATCAATAATCCCTATGTAACAACCATCTGTGCCTTCATCTTCTGCATGCTCGCAACCGTTGCGATCATCGCGATCGCAAAGATCAAGGCTTCATCGCCGGAGGTTGTGATCCTCGCCGGTGTCGCACTCTCCTCGCTCTTTACCGCAGGGGTGATGTTCCTCCAGTATTTCTCGGATGATGCACAGCTTGCCGCGGTTGTCCACTGGACATTCGGCGATGTCGGGCGTGCCGGATGGCCTGAAGTCTACCTGATGGGGGCAATTGTGATTATTGCCTGTATCTACTTCATCGCAAACCGGTGGAACTACAATGCGATGGATGCCGGTGATGAGACGGCAAAGGGACTTGGGGTGAATGTCGAGTGGCTCAGGAATGTCGGCATGATCGTTGCTGCCCTTGTCACAGCTGTCCTCGTCTCGTTCCTCGGCGTGATCGGGTTTGTCGGGCTTGTCTGCCCGCATATGGTCAGGCGGATCATAGGCGACGAGCAGCGGTACCTGATTCCGGGTTCAATTGTGATGGGTGCCCTCCTTCTCCTCGTATCTGATACCGTTGCCCGGCTGATTGTCGCACCCTATGTCCTCCCGGTTGCCATCCTGACGGCGTTCATGGGTGCTCCGGTCTTCATCTACCTGCTGCTGCGGGGGTATCACCGATGATCCTCTCTGTTGATGAACTGAAGTTTATGTACCGGAATAAGGGGATCCTCGACGAGATCGCCTTCTCCATCAACGAGGGCGAGATTGTTGCGATCCTCGGCCCAAACGGCGTCGGGAAGACGACCCTCCTCAAATGCTTAAATCGGATCCTTGTCCCGAAGCAGGGTGCGGTCTCTGTCTGCGGCGATATGATTGATTCGCTTGAACTGATGGAGATAGCACGGCGGATCGGCTATGTTCCCCAGCGGGTGGAGACCGGCAGATTAACCGGCTTTGATGCCGTCCTCCTCGGCAGGAGGCCGCATATCGGGTGGGATGTCTCAGAAAAAGATCTCCGGATCGTCGAGGCGGCATTCCGGACATTTGGGATCGAGCGGCTCCGCCTCCACTACATCGATGAGATGAGCGGAGGCGAACTCCAGATGATCGCCATTGCACGGGCGTTTGTCCAGGAGCCGAAGATCCTTCTGCTGGACGAGCCGACGAGTGCGCTTGATCTGAAGAACCAGATCGAGATTCTGCATCGGATCACCCATATCGTCACAGAGCACAACATTGCTGTCGTGATGACGATGCATGACTTAAATACGGCCCTTCGGTATGCAGATCGGTTCATCCTCTTAAAGGATCAGTCCATCCACACCTGTGGCGATAAGAATGTCATCACAGCCGACGAGATAGAGGCGGTTTACGGCGTCCCGGTGATGATCGGGGAGCTTGAAGGGGTTCCTTGTGTCATCCCCCGATGCCTCTGCAACGGAAATGGGAATGGAAAGAAAACGAAGATACCACAAGATGAAGAAGGTAGTACTTATGTGTGAAACTCATGATCACCAGATGATGTCGTCGGGAAAATACCCGGCATTTGAAGAGTGTGTAAAATTCCACGGCCACTCATGCCCCGGCCTTGCAACCGGATACCGTGCCGCCCTTGCCGCAATGCAGGCGCTTTCTGTTGCCCGCCCCTATGATGAGGAGCTTGTAACAGTTGCCGAGACCAATGCCTGCGGTGTTGACGCAATCCAGCTTGTCACCGGCTGCACTGCCGGGAAGGGAAACCTGATCATCCATGATTATGGCAAGCATGTCTTCACCTTCTATTCCCGTGAGAAGAACAGAGCGGTGAGGATCCTGATCAAGAACCGCGATGCGCCAGACAGGGAAGAGATGGATGACCTGCGGAAGAAGGTCTTCTCCGGCACTGCGACTGAGCCTGAAGAGAAGCGGTTCTATGAGCTGATGGCAGAGGCAACCGAGGCAATCCTCTCGATTCCGCAGGACGAGATCCTCACCGTCACCGAAGTTTCGTTCAATCCGCCAGAGAAGGCCCGGATCTTTACAACTGTCATCTGCCCGGACTGCGGGGAGCCGGTGGCGGATGCAAAGATGCAGATAGTGAATGGGAAGACTGTCTGTGCCACCTGTGCTCTGCCGAAAACAGAATAAATCACTTTTCTTCTCCCAATTTTGCGGGCCGGAATTTTGTTCGTCCATATCAAAAATACTATATCCTCTCCTGCCCTCTCTCTCTCTTGTGGTCTGATGTTTGAGAAAAAATTCATGTATGTGGGGCTTGCTGCCCTTCTGGTAATCGCCTGTTTTATGGCCGGGTGCATGGGATCTGATGCGACCGGTAAAGAGGAGACGATTGTGATCGGCGGGAAGCCGTTCAATGAACAGTATATCCTTGCCCATATGATTGCCCTTCTCCTTGAGGAAGAGGGGTACCAGACAGATATCCGGTCCGGGATGAATGATGCGACCCTTTTTGAGGGGATCAAAAGGGGGCAGGTTGATGTCTATGTCGAATATACCGGTACTGCCTACTCACAGCTGTTGAAGCTTGAGCCGCCTGAGACGTGGGAGCCGGATTTCGTCTATAAGCAGGTGAAGGACGGCCTTGCAG
>NPIE01002929.1_pt1 | contig 35294 bp, 52 predicted proteins | sample 8637661 | NCBI WGS metagenome assembly NPIE01 (sample SAMN07420842, study PRJNA396082) | bioreactor metagenome | isolation source: sample BA12 brine-fed electro-methanogenic bioreactor BA | place: Japan: Kochi | collected 2016-12-09 | reverse complement strand
GTAAGTAATCGTTTTAAAAGAGTAATCGTTAGATTACTTTTGTTCTATTGATTTTTGGTGATTTACTGATATAATATTTCCTTAGTAAAGCAAAGAAATCGGAGTTGTTAATTTGGGAAAACAAAACAATTTAATAGGCAAACCAATGAAACGTGAGTTTTTAGTGCCAGATTATTATAAAAACTTTCGGTGTAAAGGTCCTGATTGTAGGGATAGTTGTTGTAAAGAATGGAAGGTAACCATTCCTATGAAACAGTATTTTTTTCTTCATAGTTTATCATGTGAAAAAAGAGTAAAAGACTTGATTGATAAGAGTTTTAGACCGCTTTATACACCGACTCCAGATAGATATGCCGAGTTAGTTCATCTTTATAATGGAAACTGTCCTTTGTTATTAGACAATGGATATTGTTTATTACACCAAAGTTGTGGGCCTGAAGTTTTACCTTTGGTTTGTCAGTATTACCCACGAAGTATGAAATCAAATTATTTGTACGAGTGTTCTTGTGCTAATAGCTGTGAACATACCTTAGAATTATTGTTTTCTGATTTACACCCCGTTAAGTTTGAAGTTGTAGATCTTGAATTTATCATGAGTGATCGATTTGGAGAAACCACGAACGAGGAGAAAATAATCTATAGGAAGATTAGAAATCAATGCTTTGCTTTTCTTAGTAACCGAAAACTTTCTTTAAAAGATCGAGTGTTTCGTTTAAGTGAAAGCCTTTGGTATTATCAAGGAAAAGAAGATACTTTAAAAATTAAAACAGAACAATTTGATTTGCAAGAAGTGTTAGGTGATTTGACTGCCTTTTCGATTGTTACTATTCTTATAGATAATTTAAAAGAGTTTTATCCGAGATTAGTTGATGACTTAAACAAGATAAAATTTAAATCCAATGACTTACTTAGTGAGTATCTAGATAAAAACCATAGATTAGAAGTTTTGTTTTTTATCCAAGAAATCTACTTTGAAAAAATGCTAGTTAATCATCTTTTCTACAACCAATTTCCCTTTAATGAAAATATTAAGGGGGTTAGCAATTCAGCAATATCAATATTAGGAATATATACTTTATTCAAATATCTTACGGTAATGTTGGTTGATGAACTAAAAAACAAGGAAGATCTTATTGATTTATGGTCAAGGATATTTACCGTTGTTGCGCATTCTTCTTTGGAGAAGAATTTACTGATTTGGTTCCGAGAAGAAAAACTAAATGACTGGTCAAGAATGATTAAACTGGCGATTTTGTGATTTGCTAGGGCAACACTTGAAAAAACATAAAAAAACTGAAAAATGCAAAAAAAAGTTAAATAACTGTCTATCGATAAAAGGATAGGTAGTTTTTTTCTTTTTTCTGAAGTTTTTAGCCATTTTAAGAAAAAAATCCTTGCATTTAGAAATAAAATTTGATATCATAGTAAAGCCTATGAAAAATAGGAAGGCAGAGATTTGTAAGGTTGCTGACACACACATAGCCGTTGTTATGATGGTTATGTCAGAGGTTAGGTAATTTACGATGAGCCTGTATATAAGCTAAATTATATGCAAAGGAGGAGCTTAAATGGCTACAAATCAAGTTATTAGAATTAGATTGAAATCTTATGATCACAGATTATTAGATCAATCAGCAAAAAGAATCGTTGATACGGCTAAAAAGACTGGGGCAAAGGTAAGTGGACCAATTCCATTACCGACTGAAAAAGAAATTTTCACAATATTAAGAAGTCCTCACGTTAACAAAGACTCACGTGAACAGTTCGAAAGAAGAACTCACAAGAGATTAATTGATATCGTGAACCCAACGCCAAAAACAATTGATTCATTAATGCACTTAGATTTACCGTCTGGTGTAGATATCGTCTTGAAGTAAGAAATTTTAAATAGGAGGTGTACTCATGGCAAAAGGTATCTTAGGAAGAAAAGTAGGAATGACTCAAGTATTTGATGAAACTGGAAAAATGATTCCTGTTACAGTAATTTCGGTGGAACCGAATGTTGTATTGCAAAAGAAAACTGTGGAAACTGATGGATATAGTTCAGTTCAATTAGGTTATATGGAAAAAAGAGCTAATCTTGTAAACAAACCATTAACTGCACATTTTGAAAAAGCAAACACAACACCTAAGCGCTACATTAAAGAAATACGTCTTGCAGGAATGGAAGAGTATGAAGTAGGCCAAGAGGTAAAATGTGATATATTTACCGCTGGTGATTATGTAGACGTTACAGGAACTTCAAAAGGGAAAGGTTATCAAGGTGTGATCAAGCGTCACAACCAACATACTGGACCTATGGCACATGGATCTAAATATCACCGTGGTGTTGGATCAATGGGTGTTATTGCGCCTAATAGAATTAGAAAAGGCAAGAACATGCCAGGAAGAATGGGACATGAAAGAGTTACTATTCAAAACTTATTAGTAGTTCGTTCTGATGTAGAAAAGAATGTTTTACTAGTAAAAGGAAATGTTCCTGGAGCTAACAAATCATTAGTTATCGTAAGAAACGCATTTAAAAAACAAAATTAATAAAATTATTCGGAAGGAGGAAAAGCTATGCCTAAATTAGCAATGTTAAATCAACAAGGTGAATCAATTGGTAGTCTTAATTTAAACGACGATGTATTTGCAGTTGAACCTAACAATCAGGTTATTTATGATGTTGTAAAACAACAAAGAGCTGCAATGCGTCAAGGTACTGTTATGACAAAGAATCGTTCTGCAGTACGTGGCGGTGGTAGAAAACCATATCGTCAAAAAGGAACTGGACATGCTCGTCAAGGAACAATTAGAGCACCACATTATGTTGGCGGTGGAGTTGTTTTCGGACCAAGCCCAAGAGATTATTCATATAAGGTTAATAAAAAAGTACGTCGCTTAGCTTTAAAAATCGCTTTATCAGATAAGTTAAGAGGAGAAGATTTAGTAGCAGTAGATTCCATTTCTTTAGCTTCTTTCAGAACAAAAGAAATGGTAACTGTATTAAATAATTTAAAGGTAGTAGGAAAAGTAATGGTTGTTTTAGGAGAAAGTTCTGAACTTATTGATCAAGCTTCTAGAAACTTACCTAATGTACAAACAGTTTTATATAATCATATCAGTGTATATGATATTATGAATGCGGATAAAATCGTTGTTACTAAAGATGCTTTAGAAAAGATTGAGGAGGTTTTGAGTTAGTATGGATAAGTATGAAATTATAAAACGCCCGATCGTTTCAGAGAAAACTACAAAGTTATCTGAAGAAGGTAAATATACTTTCGAAGTAGATAGAAAAGCAAACAAAATTCAAATTAAGGAAGCTGTTGAAGCTATTTTTAAAGTTGAAGTTGAGAAAGTAAATGTCATTAACATGAAGCCAAAGGCAAAAAGAGTTGGACAATACTCTGGATTTAAAGCTTCTGTTACAAAAGCAGTTGTGACTTTAAAACCAGGTCATAAGATTGACATTTATACAGCATAATGGGAGGAATAAATAATGGCTATTATAAAGTATAAACCACAGACAAATGGTTTGCGTAATATGACAAAGCTTGATTATAATGAAATTACAGCGACAAAGCCAGAAAAATCCCTAGTAACTACTGTTAAGAAAAACGGTGGGAGAAATAACCAAGGGAAAATTACAGTCCGCCATCAAGCTGGAGGGGCAAAACGTAAGTATCGTATTATTGATTTTAAAAGAAATAAAGACGGAATTGTTGGAAAAGTAGCTACCATTGAGTACGATCCAAACAGAACTGCAAATATTGCTTTAATCAATTATGTTGATGGAGAAAAACGTTATATCATCGCTCCTAAAGGTTTAGAAGTTGGTATGAGTGTTGAATCAGGAAAAGATGCAGATATCGTTATCGGTAATGCAAAAGAAATTAAAGATATTCCTGTTGGTACTGTTATTCATAATATCGAATTATATCCTGGTAAAGGCGGTCAATTAATTAGAGCTGCTGGAACTAGTGCGCAAATCTTAGGTAGAGAAGAAAAATATGTATTAATCAGATTAAAGTCTGGTGAAGTTAGAAGAATCTTAGGAAAATGCCGTGCAACTATTGGTGAAGTTGGTAATGAGTATTATTCATTAGTTAACATCGGTAAAGCTGGTAGAAAAAGACATATGGGTGTTAAACCTACAGTTCGTGGTTCAGTTATGAACCCAGTTGACCATCCACATGGTGGTGGTGAAGGTAAACAACCTGTTGGACATAAGTCTCCACTTACTCCTTGGGGTAAAGTTGCACTTGGTAAGATTACAAGAAAAAATAAGAAGCCTAGCGATAAGTTAATCGTTAGACGCAGAAATAAATAAGGAAGGAGGAACTCAAAGATATGTCACGTTCAATTAAAAAAGGTCCATTTTGTGATGATCACTTAATGAAAAAAGTAGAAAAAGCAAATGAAGCAAACTCTAAAAAAGTTATTCAAACATGGTCTAGACGGTCTACAATTTTCCCACAGTTTGTTGGCTTAACTATCGGTGTACATAACGGAAAAGAACATGTTCCGGTATATATAACTGAAGATATGGTTGGTCATAAATTAGGAGAGTTCGCTCCGACTAGAACTTATCGCGGTCACGTAGATAAGAAAGTTACAAGGGGAGGTAAATAATTATGGAAGCAAAAGCTGTTGCTAAAACTGTAAGAATAGCTCCTCGTAAAGTTAAGTTAGTAATTGATTTAATCAGAGGGAAAAAAGTTGGAGACGCTTACGCAATCTTAAGAAATACACCAAGAGGCGCAACAAAAGCTGTTGAAAAACTTTTAAAGTCTGCAGTTGCTAATGCTGAACACAATTATCAATTAGATCAAGATAAATTATATGTAAAAGAAATTTATGTTGGTGAAGGAAAAACACTTAAGAGAATGCAACCACATGCACAAGGTAGAGCATTCCAAATCTTGAAAAGAACAAGCCACATTTACATCACTGTGGCAGAAAAGGAGTAAGGAGGAATTTTATGGGACAAAAAGTAAATCCAGTCGGCCAACGTATTGGGATTATTCTTGATTGGGAATCAAGATGGTATGCAGATAAAAACGAAGTAGCAGACCTTTTACATGAAGATATTAAAATTCGTGACTTACTTTACGATCTTTACAAGAATGCAAGTGTGTCAAAAATTGAGATTGAAAGAAGTAAAAAGCGAGTTATTATTACTGTTAATACTGCAAAACCTGGTATGGTTATCGGTAGAAATGCTGAAACTAAAAAAGCCGTTGTAGAAAAATTACAAAAACTAACAAGCAAAACCGTTTATTTAAATGTAGTTGAAATTAAACGTCCAGAAAAAGATGCGAGATTAGTCGCAGAAAATATCGCTCGTCAATTAGAAAATAGAGCTTCATTTAGAAGAGTACAAAAAGTTGCTATTCAAAGAGCTTTAAAAGCTGGAGCTAAAGGTTGTAAGACTTTAATCTCTGGTCGTCTTGGCGGTGCAGAAATGGCACGTAGCGAAGGATATAGCGAAGGAAATGTTCCTTTACATACTTTAAGAGCAGACATTGATTATGCTTTGGCAGAAGCTATGACTACCTATGGAAAATTAGGTGTAAAAGTATGGATTTATAAAGGGGAAGTATTACCTTCTAAGAAGAAGGAGGCTAAGTAATATGTTAATGCCTAAAAGAACAAAATATCGCCGTCCTCATCGTGTTAAATATGAAGGACTAGCTAAAGGCGGATCTGATATCGCTTTTGGTGAGTACGGTTTAAAAGCTTTAGAAGGTGCTTGGATCACAGCACGTCAAATCGAGGCTAGCCGTATTGCGATGACACGTTTTATGAAACGTGCTGGGAAAGTTTGGATTAAAATATTCCCACATCTAGCAAAAACTAAGAAACCATTAGAAGTTCGGATGGGTTCTGGTAAAGGTTCTCCAGAAGAATGGGTAGCTGTTGTAAAAGAAGGTCTAATAATGTTTGAAGTTGCTGGAGTTTCTGAAGAAGTAGCAAAAGAAGCATTAAGATTAGCTGCACATAAATTACCGATAAAAACGAAGTTCGTTAAGAAAGAAAGTGGTGATTCTCTATGATTTACGCAAAGGAAATTCGCGAAATGGACACCGCAACCATTTTAAATGAAATAGATAATCTTAAAAAAGAATTATTCGACCTACGCTTTAAACAAGCAACTGGTCAACTTGAAAATACTGCACGTATTAGTACTATTAAAAAAACTATAGCTCGTATGAAAACTATTCTCGGCGAGAGAGAAAGACAATAAGGAGGAAATGCAAATGGAACTTAAAACAAATAAAAAAGTTTTTACTGGAACTGTTGTTTCTGATAAGAATGATAAGACAATTACAGTTTTAGTAACAACCTATAAAAAACATCCATTATATGGAAAAAGAGTAATTTCTTCTAAAAAGTTTAGAGCACACGATGAGAAAAACGAAGCTAAAACAGGTGACGTAGTAAAATTCACAGAGTGCCGTCCACTTTCAGCAACTAAACGTTTCCGTTTAATTGAAATCGTGGAAAAACACGAAGTAATATAAGAGATTTGGGGGTATTATTATGATACAACAAGAATCAAGACTTAAAATTGCCGATAATTCAGGTGCTCGTGAAATATTAACAATCAAAGTTTTAGGTGGTACTAGTAGAAAATACGCTAGTATCGGTGACATCATCGTTGCTACAGTCAAAACAGCTACTCCTGGCGGAATGGTTAAAAAGGGCGAAATAGTTAAAGCAGTTATAGTAAGAACAAAATATGCAACTCGTCGTGCAGACGGTTCATTCATTAAATTTGATGATAACGCAGCAGTAATAATTAAAGACGATAAGTCTCCTAAAGGAACTCGTATCTTTGGTCCTGTTGCAAGAGAGTTAAGAGATGCAGAATTTACAAAAATTGTTTCTTTAGCTCCAGAAGTATTATAAGGAGGTATATCATGAAGTTAAAAAAAGGCGATAAAGTCGTTATAATCTCTGGCGCAGATAAAGGTAAAGAAGGCACAATTATCAAAGTATTAACAAAATCTAATAGAGTTGTATTAGAAGGCGAAGGCTTAGCTAAAATTAAGAAGCATTTAAAACCTTCTCAAACTAATCCTGATGGTGGAATTGTTGAAATTGAAAAACCATTAAACGCTTCTAATGTCATGTTATTAGATCCAAAAGAAAAGAAACCTACAAGAATAGGATACAAAACTGTTACTGAAACAGTTAAGAAAAAAGAAGTAACTAAAAAAGTTAGATATGCAAAAAAATCTGGCAAAGTTTTAGATTAATGAAGGGAGAAAAATATGAATAGATTACTAGAGAAATATCGTAATGAAATCACACCAGCTTTAATGGAAAAATTCAATTATTCTTCCATCATGGAAAGCCCTAGAATTAGCAAGATAGTTATTAATATTGGTGCTGGAGACGCTGTTGCGAATCCAAAAGTATTAGATGATGCTGTTAATGAATTAACATTAATCACAGGACAAAAACCACTTGTTACTAGAGCAAAAAAATCAATCGCTACATTTAAACTACGTGAAGGAATGCCTATTGGTTGTAAAGTAACTTTACGCGGTGATAGAATGTATGAATTCTTTGATAAATTAGTTAACATTGCTTTACCAAGAGTTAGAGACTTTAGAGGAATCAATCCTAAAGGTTTTGATGGTAGAGGAAACTACACTTTAGGTATTAAAGAACAATTGATTTTTCCCGAAATAAACTACGATAAAGTAAGTAAGATACGTGGTATGGATATCGTAATCGTAACCACTGCAAAAACAGATCAAGAAGCATTCGAGTTGTTAAAACAATTCGGAATGCCATTCAGAAGATAGGAGGAATACAATGGCAAAAACATCAAAAAAAGTAAGTCAAAAACGCGGATCTAAGAAATTTCCGGTAAGAAACTATACGAGATGCGAACGTTGTGGACGTCCTCACTCTGTTTATCGCAAATTCAGATTATGTCGTGTTTGTTTTAGAGAATTAGCTTACAAGGGTCAAATCCCTGGTGTAAAAAAAGCAAGTTGGTAGTATATATGAAAAAGATTAGTTCCGATAAAGCAAGGAAGGAGGCATTATTAATATGGTCATGACAGATCCAATTGCGGATATGCTAACAAGAATTCGCAATGCAAACCAAATGAAACACAAAACTGTTGATGTACCGGCATCAAAATTAAAAAATGAAATCTTAAATGTGTTAAAGCAAGAAGGTTATATAGTTGATTTTGAGCGCATCGATGATGGAGTACAAGGTACTTTAAGAGTCAAATTAAAATATTTAGAAAATGAAGAAAGAGTTGTAAGAGGTTTGAAGAAAATTTCCAAACCTGGTTTACGTGTGTATGCTAAAACAGATGACCTTCCTAAAGTTCTTAATGGACTTGGAATAGCTATCATTTCTACATCTAGAGGTATTATGACTGATAGAGAAGCTAGAAAAAATAAAGTTGGTGGCGAAGTAATAGCATATGTATGGTAATTATAATAATAATGGAGGTGCAAGAAAATTATGAGTCGAATTGGTAATCAATCGATAAAAGTTCCTAGTGGTGTGGAAATTAACATCGATAAAGAAAACTTTATTGTAGTTAAAGGCCCTAAAGGGGAACTTAGCTTTGGTTTCGATAAGAATATCGGAGTTAAAGTAGAAAATGACGAAGTTTCTGTAACCCGACCTAATGATTCATTACGCATAAAAGCATTACATGGTACGACAAGAGCGTTATTGAACAATATGGTTATTGGTGTAACTGAAGGATATACAAAAATCCTTGATATCAAAGGTGTCGGATATCGTGCTCAATTAAAAGATCCACAAACCCTAGTATTAAACGTTGGGTATTCAAATCCAGTAGAGATGATGATACCTGAAGGTTTAACAATTGAAGTCCCTAAAAATACAGAAGTTCACGTAAAAGGTGCTAATAAACAAATAGTAGGAGAATTCGCGGCAAATGTTCGTAAGGTTCGTCCGCCTGAACCATATCTTGGTAAAGGTATTAGATATAGAGATGAACATGTACGTCGCAAGGAAGGAAAAACAGCTAAGTAATTAGCTTACAGGTGAAAATATATGTTTAAACCAGTAGATAAAAATACACAAAGACAAAAAAGACATTTCAGGCTAAGACAAACCATTAAAGGTACTCCTGAAAGACCTCGTCTTAATGTTTTTCGTTCTAACAAACAGATTTATGCTCAAATTATTGATGATATAAATCAAGTAACATTAGCACAAGCAAATTCTAGGGAAATCAAAGAAATTAATGGTTCAAATATCGAAGGCGCAACAAAAGTTGGCGAATTAGTTGCTCAAAAGGCAATTGAAAAAGGTGTTAAAGTAGTAGTATTCGACCGTGGAGGTTATTTGTATCACGGAAGAGTTAAAGCATTGGCCGAAGCTGCAAGAAAAGCAGGGCTAGAATTCTAATGAAGGAGGTAGTCTAATATGGAAGATAATAAACGTAATAAGAGAGGAAGAAAACCTCGTTCACCTAAAAAAGAACCAAAACTTTACGAAGAAAGAGTTGTAAATATTGGTCGTGTTACTAAAGTTGTAAAAGGTGGTAGACGTTTTAGTTTTTCTGCTTTAGTAGTAGTTGGCGATAGAAAAGGTAAAGTTGGTTTTGGAACTGGAAAAGCTAGTGAAGTTCCTGATGCAATTAAAAAAGCTATTGAAGACGCTAAGAAAAATCTAATTCATGTACCTATGGATGGAACTACAATTCCTCATACTGTTACTGGAAAATATGGAGCTGGAAAAGTATTCTTAAGACCAGCTGCAGAAGGTACTGGTGTTATCGCCGGTGGACCAGTTCGTGCGGTATTAGAATTAGCAGGTATCGAAGACGTTTTGAGTAAATCTTTAGGATCTAACTCACCGATTAACATCGTAAGAGCAACAGTTGAAGGCTTAAAAGTTTTAAGAACAGTTGAAACAGTTGCAACTATGCGAGGACTAACGGCTGAGGAGGTACTCAAATAATGGCTAAAATAAAAGTTACATTAAAAAAAGGGTTAATGGGTAGAAAACCTAACCAAGTAAAAACAATCAAGGCTTTAGGACTTACTAAGAGAAATTCTTCAGTAGTCTTAGAAGACAATGAAATGATTAAAGGTATGGTTAATACTGTTAGTCATTTGGTTGCAGTCGAAGAAGTTAAGAAATAGGGGGTGCAACGGATGAAATTACATGAATTAAAACCTAATTCAGGTGCAACTCATCATAAAAAACGAGTTGGTCGTGGAACTAGTAGTGGTTGGGGAAAAACTAGTGGACGCGGTCAAAAAGGACAAAACTCTCGTTCTGGTGGTGGCGTAAGACTTGGATTTGAAGGTGGACAAACACCGTTATTCAAACGCCTTCCTAAAAAAGGATTTACAAATCCGTTTAGAAAGGTATTTGCCATCGTAAACATCAATGACCTTAATGCTTACGCTGATGGTACTATTGTTAGTCCTGAAGTTTTATTAAACGACAGAGTAATAAGTAAAGAATTAAGTGGGGTCAAAATTTTAGGCAAAGGGAAATTAGAAGTAAAACTTACTGTTAAAGCGCATAAATTCTCAGCTTCTGCTAAGCAAGCGATAGAAGATGCTGGTGGCGTGGCAGAGGTGATATAATGGAAACTATTAAAAAGATTTTCAAAAATAAGGAAGTCTTGAAAAAGATTGGTTTCACATTATTCGCGTTTTTGGTTTTTAAACTTCTAACATATGTGACAATGCCTCTAATCGATGCTTCTTCTTTATCAAGTTTATTTGATAATAGTGGATTCTTAGGAATTGTTAACTCAATTTCTGGGGATGCTTTAAGAAATTATTCGATTGTTGCATTAGGTATTAGTCCATACATTACCGCATCAATCATCGTTCAACTTTTACAAATGGATATTATTCCAGTGATTAAAGAGTGGGGCGAAGAAGGTGAAGTAGGAAGACAAAAGATTTCAAGATTAACGAGATATTTAGCGATTGCTTTAGCATTTATTCAAGCTTTAGCTATGACATTTGCTTTTCATAACTCACAAACACAATTATTCCAACCGTTTGTTAGTGACTGGGCAACTTTAAATGGACGTAATCTTTGGTTCTTAATTTATTTCTATATCGCGATAGTATTGACAGCAGGTACAGCTTTTATGATCTGGTTAGCAGATCAAATCACGCTTAGAGGTATTGGTAATGGATCATCGATGTTAATCGTTGCGGGAATCGTTATTTCTTTCCCTGGAACTATCGCTTCATTGGTTCAATATTATATTTCTGATCCAAACGGTGCTTTAGGTGGTGGAGTTTTTGCAAATCAAGGAGCATTCTCTGGATATGTGCTATTTGGAGTTAGTATTCTAATGTTTATAGTTGTTCTGGTCGGTATTACCTATATGCAGGTTGCAGTTAGGAAAGTACCTATCCAATACGCTAATAGACCAGGAAGTGCTAAATTCCAAGGTAAGAGCGAATCGAATATTCCTATTAAATTAAACACTGCATCAGTTATTCCAGTAATCTTCGCTTCTATTATTTTATCTTTACCGAATACAATATTTAATTATATTAATATCGGTGCAGGAGCAAGTAACTGGTTAAATCAAATATTCTCATATAACCAACCTATCGGTTTCGTATTATATGTTATTTTAATTTTTGTGTTTACATTCTTCTATTCATTTATTTTGGTAAAACCAGAACAAATAGCTGAAAATCTACACAAACAAAACGCATATATCCCTGGAGTAAGACCAGGCACTGAAACGGAAAGTTATATTACAAAAACATTATTTAGAGTGACTGTAATTGGAGCGTTATACTTGGTGGTTGTAGCTTCACTTCCAATTATTACATCAATAGTATTAGGTCATTCATATGCTCAAATCGGTGGTACTTCATTGTTAATTATCGTTGGGGTAGCACTAGAAACTGCTAAACAAATCGAGACAGATACTCAAGAAAAAGCTTACGCTGGATTTATGAGATAAATGGTTATGATTAATCTACTAATTATGGGTAAACCAGGAGCTGGAAAAGGTACCCAATCAAAGAAATTGTTAAAACACTACAAACTAACTCATATTTCTACAGGTAATATTTACCGAGAAGAGATTAAAAAAGGTTCAGAAATTGGTGTCGAAGCAAAAAAATATCTTGATGAAGGTAATTTAGTTCCTGATAAAATGACAAATGACATTGTCTGGGAAATTTTATGTAGAAAAGATTATCCTAATGGTTTTATGTTAGACGGTTACCCAAGAACAAGAGCTCAAGCTGAAGCGTTGGGGGAAATGTTAAGTAGTTTGGAAATCAGTTTAACCGCTGTAATCAATGTCGATGTCAAGGATGAAGTGTTACTTCATCGGATGGCTGGAAGAAGGGTTTGTTCAAACTGTGGACATACCTATCATATCGATTACCATCCTTCTAAGAAAGATGGTATCTGTGACAACTGTGGTCATGAACTTATTCAAAGACCGGATGATTTAGAAGAATCAGTGATGAATCGCTTAGCGATTTACAACGAGAAAACTAAACCATTATTGGACTATTATGATGAGTTAGGATTGTTAGTGGTTATTGATGGTGAACAACCATCAACAAAGGTTTTTCAGGAAATTATTAATAAATTAGGTGAGATGTAATGGTAACAAGAAAATCAAATCGTGAGATACTCTTAATGAAAGAGGCTGGAAGAATTGTCGCTTTAGCTCATCAGGCAGTTAAAGAGATTATTAAACCTGGAATCTCAACAAAGCAAATAGATGATTTGGTTGAAAGTGTTATTGTTAATCATGGAGCAATTCCCTCATTTAAAAATTACAATGGTTTTCCCGCATCTGCATGCATATCGATCAATGAAGAAGTTGTTCATGGTATTCCGAGTCCAAATCGAATATTACAAGATGGAGACATTGTCTCTGTTGATATCGGGGCTCAGTATAAAGGGTATCATGGCGACAGCGCTTGGACATATGCATGCGGGAAAATTTCTGAAGATGCACATAAGTTATTAGTAGGAACAGAAATGAGTTTGTTCAAAGGTTTAGAGTTTGCTAAACCGAACAATAGATTATCTGATATTTCTCATGCGATTCAAGTTTTCGCTGAGTCATTAGGTTTTAGTGTTGTAAGAGAGTTTGTTGGACATGGACTAGGTCGAGATTTGCATGAAGATCCACAGATTCCTAATTATGGATTACCACATCGTGGTATTATCTTAAAACCAGGAATGACATTAGCAATTGAACCAATGATAAATTTAGGTAATAAGGAAGTTAAAGTATTAGCTGACGGTTGGACAACCATAACAAGAGATAAGTCGTTATCTGCTCATTTTGAGCATTCGATTTTAATTACTAAGAATGGTTATGAAATCCTAACTACAGCCAACAAAGGGGAGTGATTTTAATGGCAAAAAAAGAAGATGTTATCGAAATGATGGGAACAGTAGTTGAAGTTTTGCCCAATGCTCAGTTTATAATTGAGTTAGAAATCGGACACCGCATAATCGGACACGTTTCTGGTAAAATCCGTATGCATTACATACGCATTTTACCAGGTGATAAAGTTAAAGTTGAATTATCAACCTATGACCTAACACGTGGTCGAATCACATATCGCATGAAATAAAAATATTAAGAAAGATTTTAAGGAGGTAATGGTATGAAAGTAAGACCATCTGTAAAAAAAATCTGTGATAAATGTAAAATTATAAAAAGAAATGGCAAGGTGCTTGTCATTTGTGATAATCCAAAGCATAAACAAAGACAAGGAAAATAGGAGGTAACTATGGCACGTATCGCAGGAGTAGACATTCCTAGAGAAAAAAGAGTTGTTGTTTCTTTAACATACGTATATGGAATCGGAAGAACTAGAGCTGAAGAAATTTTGGCTGCTTGTGGGATTTCAGAAGATACAAGAGTTAAAGATTTAACTGATGAAGAAGTAGTAAAGATTCGTCAAGAAGTTCAAAAGTATACAGTTGAAGGTGACTTAAGACGTGAGAGAGCGATGAATATCAAACGTCTACAAGAAATCGGTAGTTATCGTGGGTTAAGACATCGTAGAGGATTACCTGTACGCGGTCAAAACACACGTAATAACGCTAGAACTCGTAAGGGACCTAGAAAAACTGTAGCTAATAAGAAGAAATAAGAAGGGAGACTGAATTAAATGGCACGTAATGTAAGAACTAAACGTCGTGTGAAAAAGAATATTCCTTCTGGAATAGCACATATTCATTCGACTTTCAATAACACAATTATTACAATTACTGACCCTAAAGGAAATGCTATTGCATGGAGTTCATCTGGAGCTATTGGTTACAAAGGTAGCCGTAAATCAACTCCATTTGCTGCAGGTTTAGCGTCAGAAGCAGCTGCAAAATCAGCTATGGACAATGGAGTTTTAAAAGTAGAAGTAGAAGTGAAAGGTCCAGGACCAGGTAGAGAAGCAGCGATTAGAAGTTTACAAGTTGCAGGGCTTGAAATTACAGCAATCAAAGATGTTACACCAGTTCCCCATAACGGATGTCGTCCACCAAAACGACCACGCGGATAGGAGGTAATTTATGAAGGACTTGAAATTCGAAAAACCTAAAACAGAAACTGTAGAAATCGAAGATAATTATGGAAAATTTGTTATTTCTCCACTGGAAAGAGGATACGGTATCACTATAGGTAATTCTTTGAGACGAGTTTTATTGTCTTCATTACCAGGTGCAGCAATTGTCAATGTAAACATTGAAAACGTAGTGCATGAATTCACACCTGTTGAAGGTGTAGTTGAAGATGTAACTACGATCATATTGAATTTAAAAGGTGTTATACTATCAATTGACAATGACGATTCTGACGTTGAAAAACAATTAGAATTATCAGTAGAAGGTCCTGGAGATGTTTTTGCTTCTGATATCGTTTGTGATGAAGAAGTAGAGATAATGAATCCAAACCATTATATCTGTCACATTAATAAAGGTGTGCTTAGAATGCATATGAAAGCCAGAAGAGGTAATGGATATGTTAGTGCTAAGCAAAATTCTGTATATACTGATGACGTAAATGATATTGCAATTGATAGCATTTATACACCGATTACTAGAGCGAACTATACAGTAGAGAAAACAAGGGTTGAAGATTCTGGTGATTATGATAAATTAATCTTAGAAGTTTGGACAAACAAAGCAATTAATCCTAAGGATGCAATTGGTACTGCTTCAAAAATGTTGATTGATCATTTACAGACAATTATTGATCTATCTGAAGCTGAGGTTGAAGAAGATTATATGGTTGAAAGAAAAACGGAAGAAACAAATCGTAATCTTGAAAAACCAATTGAAGACTTAGATCTATCTGTACGTTCTTATAACTGCTTAAAGAGAGCGGGTATCAATACTTTAGGTGAATTGATTGAAAAATCTGAAGAAGATATGATGAGAGTAAGAAACTTAGGTAAAAAATCATTGAAGGAAGTTAAGCAAAAGCTTGAAGAAATGAATTTAAGCTTAGCTAAACACTAATCGATAGGAGGAAATCATGAGTAGAGGATATACAAAACTTAATCGTAATAGCGCTAATCGTAAAGCACTAATTCGTGATTTAGCTACACAACTTATTATGCATGAGAAAATTGAGACCTCATTAGTTAAAGCTAAAGAACTTAGAAGAACGGTTGAAAAATTAATTACTCTTGCAAAAAAAGGTAACTTAAATTCAGCTAGAATTGCCGAAAAAACTGTTAGAGAATTAAAAATTGATGATAAATATGCATTGGTAAAACTAATGGAAGAATTAGGACCAAAATATCAAGACCGTAATGGTGGATATACACGTATTTATAGAACTGGACCGCGTCTAGGTGACTCTTGTCCAATGGCTATTATTGAATTAGTTTAAATATTTAAATAATAAAGGTTGATGTTTCCCAAACGGAATATCAACCTTTTTTTAAATTTTGTTCAGAGATAACATCTAATCTTGGTCGTATAAAGAAAATAAATCTTTTAATTTCTAATAATTATAAATGCTAAGTATATTAGATAAACTATAGTTAATAATAGACCTTCAAAACGATTGATCTTGCTTTTATGTGTTGTTGAAAAAATTAACAAAACAAAAGTTAAAACAATCATAATAATGATATCAAAGATAATCTTTGTTTCTAAAACAAGAGGAGTTATAACGGACGAAACACCAAGAATAAATAAAGTATTAAAGATATTGCTACCAACGATATTTCCTAAAGCAATTTCATTTTCCTTCTTAAGAGCTGCTGTAATAGCCGTTACAAGTTCAGGCAAAGAAGTACCAATAGCTACAATTGTTAAACCAACCAAGGTTTCACTCATTCCTAACGATAAGGCAATTTCTTGACTTTTATTAACAACGAGCCATCCACCAAAGGTAACGCCAACTAAACCAATTATAGTGTAGATTATATATTTTTTGAGATTTTCTTTCTGAGATTCTTTGACTTGATCATTACGAGTTGCTTGATGCTTTAAAGCCATTTCTATGATATAGTAAAGAAAGATAATGAAGAATGCAATTAGAATTAAGCCATCAGCTCTTGTTAGAATGTTAACTGAGTGATTTTGCAAGTTTATATCTAGGACTAGTATTAATAGAACTACGCTACCTAGGAGAGCTAAAGGAATCTCTTTAATAATAGTTGCTTTTTGAACTTTTAAAGGATAGATTACTGCTGCTACACCAATGATTAAAGAAATGTTGATTAGATTAGAACCAACGACATTACCGATAGTAATATCGCTTGTTCCATTTAAAGCAGCGGTTATACTAACAGCTGCTTCGGGTGCACTTGTCCCAAATGCAACTATTGTAAGCCCAATAATAATTGGAGAAATACGGAAGTGTTTTGCTAAGCCTGAAGATCCACTTACAAACAGATCCGCCCCTTTAATTAAAATAATAAAACCAATAATGAGTAAAATGTAAGACATAAGATCCTCCCAATAATTATAATAAAAGACCATTAACATCGACTTAAAGTCTGTTAATGGTCTTACACTTTGATTTCCAAAGGATAAAGCCAGACGCTAAGCATCGGATGTTGACTTTACCACCTTATATAAGGCTGTTACTCCCCATTATGAAAGCAAAAATATTATAGCATAAAACACTTTTTAAGACAATATATTTGATTTATTTGTTTGAATAACAACTTAAAAAATTCCATAAAAACGTTTTCAGTAATTTAACGCTTTACAATGATAAAGCGATAAATTATAATGTTTATCAAGAGGTGAAAAGATGAAGAAATTTATTACTGTTTTTTTAGGATTTTTTATTTTATTAGTTATGAGTGCTTGTCAACAAACAACCCTAAATACTTGGGAAAAGATTGAAGAGCGAGGTTATTTTATTGTAGGTCTAGATGATACGTTTGCACCAATGGGTTTTCGTAATGAATCTCAAGAATTAGTTGGTTTTGATGTCGATTTAGCTTTGGAAGTATCAGAGAGACTAGGAGTTGAAGTGAGGTTCCAACCGATTGATTGGGATGCAAAAGTTTTAGAACTGAATTCAGGTAACATTGATATGATTTGGAATGGGCTAACAATTACGGAGTCAAGATTAGAAGAAATGACTTTTTCTAATCCATATATTGGTAATAGTCAAATAATTATGGTAAGGAGTAACTCGAGTATAAGCACAATTAATGACTTAACTGGTTTAAAAGTTGGTGTGCAAATCAGTAGTGCTTCGGAAGAGGCAGTTGTAGGTAATGAAATAATGAGTAGTTTGGGTGAGTTAGTAAAATATGATACTTTTAATCTAGCTTTATTAGAGTTAGACAATGGCACTATAGATGCTGTAGTAATTGATGAAATAATGGGTAGATACATTATTTCACAAACAAATGATTTATATAGAGTAGCTGAAGAAAATTTTGGGGTAGAAGAATACGGTGTTGGTTTTAGATTAGAAGCAACCGATATTCGTGATCAAATCAATTTAGTATTAGAGGAAATGATTCTTGACGGGACTGCCGGAGAAATATCAATCAAGTGGTTTGATGAGGATATTTTTATTAGATGATTGAATATTTTGTTCAAACAGTTAAATACCTAATGGACGGAGCTTCTGTTTCGTTAATGATATTTTTCGTGACTTTAGCAGGAGCTTTTCCTTTAGCTGTTCTTCTATCTTTATTAAGGAAATTCAACAAAGTATTGAATAAGATCATATTATTTTATACCTGGTTATTTCGTGGTACTCCCTTAATGCTTCAATTATTCTTCTTTATGTTTGGGTTACCTGCTTTAGGTGTTCCCGTTGATCGATTAACTGTAGCTTTCTTAGCGTTCACCATTAACTACTCAGCATACTTCACTGAAATTATCCGTTCAGGTATAGAGAGTTTACCTAAAGATCAAGAAGAGAGTGCTGAAGTAATGGGGGCGTCAAAGTTTAAAATTTATCGTTATATTGTATTACCACAAGCAATTAGAAAAGAAATACCTGTTATTACCAATGAAGTTATAACACTTATTAAAGATACTGCTTTAGTTACGGTTATTGCTTTGTCTGACTTAATGAGGAATGTAAAAGAGATTGTCTCTAGAGATTTCACCATATCACCATTTGTTGTAGCTGCGATTTTTTATTTGTTAATAAGTTATCTAATAATCATATTTTTTCGAATCATTGAAAGAAAGTTTGATTATATATAAACATTTTTCTAACAATAGCAATTTCATAGTTTAGTTTATGGCTAACAATGATATAATATTATTAGTTAGGGGTGTTGTTATGTCATATAAATCGAAGTTCGCTAATAAAGATATGGATGTTTTGTTTGATGCGGTGTTATTGCTGGAAAATAAAGAAGAGTGTTATCGCTTTTTTGAGGATTTGTGTACGGTTAAAGAAATTTTTGATATGGCACAAAGGTTTAAAGTTGCAAAAATGCTTCAAGAAAAAATTCCTTATCATCAAATTGTTGCGGAAACTAAGGCTTCAACAGCAACAATTTCTCGTGTTTCTAAATCACTTACTTATGGAGCGGAAGGCTATCATACCATATTCAATAAGCAGAATGATAAATTGTAATTAAGATTTCATAAAGCGAAGCTAGGATTTATCTTAGCTTTTTGTTTTTCTTTTATAAGAAAATAACCATATTTTTGATATTTTTGGTAAAATATATATGAGGTGAAGTTATGAAACTAATCAAAGGGTTACTTATTACTGTAGTTGTTTTATTGATTATAATTACAGGTGTTCTTTTTATTACTATAAATCGGATTGATTATTCTGTTTCTAGTTCCGATCTTCCGGTAGAGGCATATGAAGCAGAAGGTAATTTATTGACTTTAATGCAAAACAAAGCTTTTGCGATTGTTTTTGCTAATGAAGAAGATTCCTATAGTTTAATTGAAGATTTTATTAATCTTTTAATATTAAATATGATTAGGGAGGATATTAACGAAGATTATGATCCTTTAAATGGCGAAACAGACGAAAGTGGATATATTTTTAAGCATCAACAATTCACTTTGGATTATATTTTTGCTAAATTAAACGAAGATGATCAAATAGTAGTAACTGTAAGTTTAAAAAGACTGGATTTTCCTAAGGTTAGTACGGCGTTTCACTTTTATTTTGATATAGATTATGATTATTTGAGCTTTAGTTTGAATTTAACTTTAGATAAAGTTTATTTACACGATGTTGAAATAAGTTATGAAATCTATGATTATTTTGTTTCTTTAGGTGATAAAACCGAGATAGAAGATAGGATCGATAAGGGTGAGTTAGATTTAGATGATTACAGTTATAGTATCCATTTCTTAGATTTGGTTTGGTAGGTGAATAGAGTGAGTAAAGAACTAGAGTTTTTAAGTTTGTTTAATGATTTAGAAAAGTATCTTAGAATAACCTATCATAGTAGCGATTACTCATATACTGGATTTGTTACTAGATTATATCAAATCAAAAAGTCAAAAGAAAATATGATTATTAACAATAGTCATAATTTTGATGTTATTAAACAAGCAGCGCAAATGCGTAATATTATCGCTCATAACAATGATGTGTTAATTCCTAGCGATAAGTTTTTAGACGAGTTTAAAACCATAGTGAAAAAGATTACAAAACCCCTAACAGTCAGGCAGATCATGACCGACTATAGGGACTTGTTGACGATGAGTTTAGAGGATACTATAGGCGATACTATTGATTCACTGAAAAAGGCTGGATACTCTACTATTCCAATCATTGATAAGGATGAATTAGTGGGGATATTTACTGAGAAATCAATTTTTGATTATCTCTCTTTAAGACGTAACAAATCAGTGGATAAGGGAATGAAAATCAATGATATTATTGAGGCGATAGATTTAAATAATCACCCGAGAAAGTATTATGATTTTGTTAGTGTTCATACTAACATTTATGAAGCATACAATATTTTTATCAAAGATATTTCGCAGAGAAGAGAGATGTTATTGTTACTAGTAACAGAGAATGGAAAACAAGGAGAACACCTTCTCGGAATTGTTGCTTTAAGAGATATCGAAAATCGATTATTAAGTTAGGATTTTTTGTAGATATTTGGTATAATATTATGTTGGACGGTGATGTTTATGAGTTATATTGATATTAAAAATCTGTTCTTTTCATATAACAATAAAGTTAATGTTTTAGAAGATGTCAATCTACAAATTAACAAAGGTGAATGGATTGGTATTTTAGGACATAATGGTTCCGGTAAGTCAACGTTAGCTAAGACTATTGTTGGATTGTTAGAACCTAAACAAGGTGTAATTACTATTGACGGATTGGAACTGAAAGAAGACACTGCTTATGAGATAAGAAAAAAAGTTGGAATAGTTTTTCAAAATCCAGATAATCAATTTGTTGGAGTGACAGTAAGAGATGATATCGCATTTGGAATGGAAAACTTATGTGTAGAAAGAGAAGAAATGTTAGAAAAGATCAACTTCTACGCAAAAAAAGTCAAGATGTCTAATTTTTTAGATAAAGAACCAGGTAACCTTTCGGGGGGGCAAAAACAACGGGTCGCAATAGCCGGTATTTTAGCAATGCAATCTGAAGTTTTAATATTCGATGAAGCAACTTCAATGTTAGATCCTTATTCTAGAGAAGAATTGATTACATATATCCAAGAGTTAAATAAAGAAGGGTTAACCATCATTATGATTACCCATGATATTAATGAAGCTTTATTAGCGGATAAGTTATTAGTAATGAATAAGGGTAAGGTTTACGCTTATGGTAAAACCGAAGAGATAATGAAGGAAAAACAGATATTTGTTGATAGTCATCTAGAGTTGCCAGTAGCTTTAGATTTAGCAAGTCTTTTAGAAGATAAAGAAGAATATAAATCAGTGAAGGAAAAATTATGGGAATACGCTTTGATCAAGTAAGTTATGATTACTCTTCGTTTGCAGAAGGATTATATACAGCAATCAAAGATATTAATCTAGAAATAACTGAAAAACACGAATTTATAGCTTTAGTTGGCCATACTGGATCTGGCAAATCTACTTTAGCTAAACATATGAATGCATTAATCTTTCCAACCTCTGGTAGTATGGAAATTTTTGGCAAAGTTATTGGCCAGAAACGAAATAAGAAAATAAGTTATAATTCAATAAGAAAACACGTTGGTTTGGTCTTTCAATTTCCGGAGTATCAGTTGTTTGAAGAAACAGTTGAAAAGGATGTTATGTTTGGACCGATGAACTTTAAGATATCGCAAGAAGAAGCGAGAATAAAAGCGAAAGAAGCTTTACATCTTGTTGGTTTAGATGATAGTTATCTATCAAGAAATCCTTATAATTTATCTGGTGGTGAGAAAAAACGAGTTTCAATTGCTGGTATTTTAGCAATGGATCCCGATATTTTAGTTTTAGACGAACCGACATCAGGTTTAGATCCAGCTGGTCGAAGAGTGTTGATGAACCTTTTTAAGGATATTAATGAAACAACTGGGAAAACTATCGTTATTATTACACATGATATGGATTTAGTATATGAGTACTTTAAAAGAGTTTTAGTCATGAATGATTCAAGATTAATCTATGATGGTTTACCAGAAACATTATTTAAAGAAACTGATCTTTATAAGAATCATCTGGATTATCCTAATACGATAAAAGTATTATCTTATCTGAATAAAGAGTTAGGGCTTAATTTAAATGTTTATCAAAAAACAAATGAAGAAGCTTTAGCAGAAATAAGGCGGGTGATTAGTCTATGAAAAGTATAATCATTGGCCAATACATCCCTGGCAAAGGCTTGTTTTACCATCTTGATCCTAGAACCAAGATCGTTAGTGTGTTATTTATTATGATTGGGATATTCTTATTAGAATCCGTTACCCAGTTATTAATTGCTCTAGCTGTAGCGTTACTTTTGTTAGTAGTTGGTAAGATTTCAATAATTAAGGTTATCAAAGGCTTGAAACCGATTCTTATTCTTTTGATATTTACCTTTATCTTTCAAATTCTCTTAAACCGAGAAGGAAATCTCTTGGTTGACCAAGAGATGTATTTAACCCTTTGGGGTGCGGTTTTCTTAGTAATTGCTTTTGTTGTTTGGCGAGTTTTAGCTAAGTTTATAAAATACCGATTTTTGTTATTCTTCGTTTTTGTTGGTTCGATTTACTTTATTCTAAGACATACTCAATTTGGTTATGAGTTTATCGATCCATTTCAGTTTAAAATATATGAACAAGGCATTAGAATGTCAATCTTTGTAGTTATACGTCTATTGATCATTATTACTTTATCAACTGTTTTAACTCTTACAACCAAGCCTACGGATTTAACTCAAGGTTTAGAAAAACTAATGCATCCATTAAAAAGAATCGGGTTTAATTCGGAAGATTTTGCGTTGATTATTTCAATTAGTTTACGATATATTCCCACTATTTTTGATGAAGCTAATAAGATTATGTTAGCTCAAGCTTCTAGAGGTGCGGATTTTAGTGAAGGTAAATTGAAAGATAAATTAAAACAGGTCATATCATTGTTAGTTCCAATGTTTATCATCGCTTTTATGCGAAGCGAAGAACTTGCAAACGCGATGGAATCAAGGAATTTTGTACCTGGTCAACCAAGAACAAGAATCCATGAATTGGTTTTTTCTTATCGAGATGTTTTAGCAACTACTTTTAGTGTTTTGGTTTTAGCAGGTACAATCGTTTTGAAGGTGCTTTAAATGGATTATTTATTAGCTGATAATGTAGCTTTAAAGGTTGATGATTTCATTCTGTTTGATAAGCCTAATGTAAAAAAATACCTAAAAGAGAACCCAGATAAATTTGAAAATATCGTGTTTGATGAAAATCCTGATTATCACTTTTCTTATGGATATAATCAATATAAGCAACCGATTAAGTTTGGTTATGACCAAGGGTATATTCAAAGAATAATTTTAAAAACCAAGGATATACCGAAGAAAAGGTTTAAACTGGTTATTCGCTATGATGGTAGTGATTATCATGGGTTTCAGGTTCAAGCCAAACAAAAAACTATCCAAGGGATAGTAACGGATTTAATCTCTGAAGTTAATAACCAAGAAGTTTTGGTCCAAGGGGCTTCTAGAACAGATAGTGGTGTCCACGCTAACATGCAAGTAATGCACTTTGATAGTGAAGCAGATTTAAACGCTGACAGATGGAAGTCTTTTTTAAGACATCGGTTACCAGCAGATATCTATCTTCAATCGATTGAAGAAGTCCACCCTCTATTCCATTGTCGATATGATGTTTATTCCAAAGAATATCTTTACAAAATTAATATAGGTGAACCAAATCCTTTTTTAGTGAAGTACCAATGGCATATCAAGAATATTGATTTAAGACTACTAGAGGACCAACTAAATAAATTGGTAGGAAGTCATGATTTCACTAGTTTTTGTAAAACGAAATCAAGTGACAATATCAGAAAAATATATCATACAAGTTTCCAAGTTTCTGGCGATACATTAGAGATATCTATCTCAGGCAATGGCTTCTTAAGATATATGGTGAGGATCATTATTAATCACGTAGTATTATATGCAACTAATAGAACTGATTTAGATGTTCTTGATATCATCAAAGAAAAGAGCAGAAAGCATACCAAAGATTTAGCACCGGCAGAAGGACTCTATTTAAATAAAATTATCTATTAAAAAGGCTTAAATCCTCAATGAGAATTTAAGCCTTAATTATTATTGAAGTTTATCAAGTTTAGCAATTCTTCTTTTTAATGCCATCCTTTTTGCGATAGTTACAAATAAGAGAATGATAATGTTGATAGAAACGATTGCTGCACCGCTTGGAATTCTCAGTGAATAAGCTAACCAAAGACCGAAGAAAACAGAAAGTTCTGAGAAGATAATCGAGATTATCAATGTAGAACGATAGGACCAACCGAGTTTCATTCCGGCAGCTACAGGGATTACCATCATCGATGAAATAAGAAGTACACCAGCTGATTCTAGTAATACAGATACAACAATTGACAACATAATCATAAAGATTATTTGAAATAAGTTTACATTGATTCCTAAGAATTTAGCTGAGGTTTCATCAAAGCTTACTGCTAGAATTTGTTTGCTGAAGAAAATAAAGAGAATAGCAACAATAATAGCGGTTATTAAAATCAGAATAACATAGTAATTAGTTACTGTTAAAATTGAGCCAAATAAGTAATTATATAACGAACCAGTTTTCTTGGAAAGTGAAAAGAAAATAGCACTTAGTGCTGCCCCAAGACTAATAACAATTACCATGGAGATTTCTTTGTAATTTTTATAAGATCTTCGAAATAGCTCGATTAATAGTCCACCGACAACAGAGAAGATAATCCCTAGATATAAGGGTTTCTCAAAGAAGATGGTAATGCCTAAAGATGTTAAAAATAGACTGACTGAAATACCTACTAAAGAGAAGTGGCCTAGGGTATCAGCAATAAAAGAAAGCCTTCTTACTACTACAAAAGTACCAAGCAAAGGAGCTAAAATACCTAACATAATTCCGGCGATTAATGCTCTTAACATAAAGTCTTGCTGGAACAAGTCGGTTATAAAAGTTAAAAACATTATAACACGCCCTCCTTGATATCTACTCCACGCTCTTCGTAACTAGTTGTTAAGTCACTATACATAGAAAGCATATGCGTGTAGTTTAAATGTTCTATATCATCATTATGAGTGATTAGTATTATTGTTATTCCAGCTTGATGAAGGTCTTCTATTGTTTTATAGAAAAACTCTTTGTTTTGCTTATCAATGGAAGCGGTTGGTTCATCGAGAATTAAAACTTCTGGATTATTTAACATTGCTCTTACAATAAAAACTCTTTGCAATTGTCCACCGGAAAGAGAATTTATATTTTGATTGATGATATCAAAAATACCCATTTTTTCTAACATTTTTAATCTTTCCGATTCATTCGTTTGTTTTAAACTTGAAATTGCTAGCAATTCACCAACGGTCAGAGGGAACTCGTAGTTAAAGTTATCGAAGTTTTGGCTAACATATCCGATTCGTGTCCAATATTTAAAGTTATTAACATCTTCTCTATCATAAAAAATCATCCCAGTTTTGACAGGATTGAAACCGAGAAGACATTTTATAAAAGTTGATTTACCAGCGCCATTTTTACCTCTAATAACTAAATAATCTCCGCTGTTTAGAGTCAGAGATAGATTTGATATTACGGTTTTTGAGCCATATGCGAAAGATAAATTATTGATATTAATTTGCATTTTGTTCACCCTCTTTAAATATTGTAACATATTACGATATTTTAATGAAATAATTTTATTTAAAAAATCACGGTTTTATGAGATAATAGTATAATAAGCAGGTGATGAGATGAAGGGTAAATTTATAACTTTTGAAGGAACGGAAGGCTCTGGTAAGACCTCGGTTATTAAAGAAGTTAAAAAACATTATGAATCTTTGGGATATCAGGTTATGGTTACAAGAGAACCAGGTGGAATTGACATTTCTGAAAAAATCCGTGAAATCCTTTTAAATAAAGAACATACGCAAATGGATGCTAGAACAGAAGCTTTGTTATTTGCAGCTTCAAGGCGACAGCATTTAGTGGAAAAGATTTTACCAGCACTAAATAGAGGAGCCATAGTATTGTGTGATCGATTTGTCGATAGTTCCTTGATTTACCAAGGATATGCTAGAGATATAGGCATTGATAAAGTCTATCAAATTAATTATTTTGCAATAGAAGAGGCTTTACCTGATTTAACTATTTTTGTTAATGTTAGGCCAGAGGTAGGTTTGAAAAGAGTTTTTCAAACTCCTAATCGGGAAGTAAATCGTTTAGACTTGGAAAATTTAGATTTTCATAAAAAGATTTATGCCGGATATTTAGAATTAACAAAGAAATATGATAGAATAAAGATGGTAAATGGTGAACAAGAAATTAATAAGGTAGTTTTAGAAGCAATAGCTTTAATTGATAAGATCATCTAGGAGAGACTATGTTTAAAGATTGGGAAGAGGTAAAAAAATATCAAGTAGATGTTGTTAGAATCCTAACAAATAGTATGAAACTTAACCGAGTTTCACACGCGTATATTTTCGAAGGTCCTAATGGCACGAAAAAGGAAGATACCGCCTTGTTATTTGCCAAGACGCTTTTTTGTCAGAAACAGATCAATGGGAATCCTTGTAATGAATGTCATAATTGTCGAAGAGTTGACAATTTAACTCATCCAAATCTTTTCTATATTAAACCAACTGGTAAGGTGATTAAAAAAGAAGTTGTAACAGATTTAATAAAAGAGTTTTCTAAAGCGTCTTTAGAAATAGGTCCAAGAGTTTATATAGTAGTTGACGCTGATAAGTTTAATCAAAGTTCAGCGAATACGTTATTAAAAACTATGGAAGAACCTGGTCAAGAAATTTATCAAGTATTAATAACTGAGAATTATAATGGTTTATTAAGTACAATAATTTCACGGGCTGAAACGATTCATTTTAAGCCAATAGATCGATTGGTTATTAAAGAGTATCTCTGTCAACTAGCAGTTGATGAAACATTGGCAAATATCATAAGTCAATATACTGCTGATATAGAAGCTGCAGAACAAATCTCAAGAAATAAAGAAATGGAAGAAGTCATTCTTTTGGTTACTGAGATTTATGCGAGTATGTTACTTAAGGACAGATCGAGTATTATTAGCTTTTATCAAGCAAATAATATTGTTAATAATTTAGAAAAAACTGATTTTTTCTTGTCTTTACTTATTCTTTTTCAAAAAGATATTTTAAACACAAAGATTAATTCTAATCAGGAATTGGTGTTTGTAAATGAAAAAGAGATCATGAACCGTTTAGCAAAAAAAGTAGATGTTATTATTATTAAGGATATCTTAGATGAAATGCTAAACTTGGTTAATAAACTAAAATACAATATAAATACCACATTAGCTTTTAATAAACTGTTAATGAGTATGGAGAGAGGTTATAAATATGCAACATACAGTCGTAGCGATTCAATTTAATCGCTTAGGAAAAAAGTATTATTTTTCAACGAATAATATTGATTTACATAGATCAGATTTTGTCGTAGTAGAAACAATAAGAGGACTAGAAATGGGTGAGGTTGTTTCTGATGTCTTAGAGATTAGTGATGAAGAAATTGTATCACCGTTAAAACCGATTTTAAGAATTGCATCATTTGATGATTTAAAAACTCATAAAGAGAATATTGCAAAAGAACCATATGTAATGAAAAAAACAGGTGATGCAGTAAGAGCAAACAAACTAGAAATGAAGTTGTTGAATTGTGAATATACTTTGGATAGATCAAAGCTTATCATCTATTTTACTGCTGAGGGAAGAGTGGATTTCCGTGAGTTAGTCAAAGACCTTGCGAATGAATTTCATGTCAGGATTGAACTTCGTCAAGTGGGTGCTAGAGATGGTGCTAAAGTTATTGGCGGGATTGGCCCTTGTGGTAGGCAGACTTGTTGTACAACGTTTCTAAGAGAGTTTGAACCAGTGTCAATTAAGATGGCTAAAAATCAGAGTTTGTCTTTAAATCCTAATAATATTTCTGGTATCTGCGGAAAGCTTCTTTGTTGTATAAGATATGAAGATGCAAATTATCGTGATTTTAAAAAAGAAATGCCAAATGTTAATTCTGTAGTATGGACCTTAGATGGTAAGGGTAAAATAGTTGATATTAATTACTCTATGCAATCTGCTTCAGTACAGTTTAGAGATGGTACAATCAAAGACTTTGATATCAATGAAATAGCGGATTCAAAAGAAGAATTATCTGATGATATTTCGACTTTATTGAAATTAGAGGATTAAGATGGGTGAGGTATTTACTCATGATTTGCTGGCATATGATGGTTTGAAGATACTCCAGAAAGATGATGTTTTTAAGTTTTCTTTAGATTCGTTGTTATTGGCAGATTTTGTTGAAATAACTCCGAGAAATAAAAAAATACTAGAACTAGGCTGTGGCCTTGGTCCAGTGTTATTATATTTATCCCTGAAAACAAAGATAAATATTTATGGGGTAGATATTCAAAAAGAAGTTTTAGAATTAACAAAAAAAAGTATAGAGATGAATGAACTGGAATCGCAAATTCAAGTTATGAATGTTGATATTAAGGAAGTTCATAAGTATTTTGAGCCTAGTAGTTTTGATATCGTTGTTGCTAATCCACCCTTCTTTAAAATAAGTGAATTAAATCAAGTGAATAAATTAGATGCTTTGTCTTTAGCTAGACATGAGGTATCAATTAATTTCTTAGAGATTGTAGAAGCAACAAAAAAGATGTTAAAAACTCATGGTTCCTTCTGTTTTATCCATAGAGCTAATCGTTTAGAAGAAATAGTAATTGTTTTACAAAAAATGCGCTTTGTTATTAAAAGGCTGAGATTTGTTTATACTAAACCAGAAAACGGAGCTTTAATGGTTTTAATCGATGCAAGATATAACGGTAAGACTGGTTCTTTAAGGGTATTAGAACCTTTGTATATTTATAATGAAGAAGGTAAATATACCGATGAAGTATTAAGGATTTTTCATCTAGGAGATGATTGTTATTAGAAGACATTTTAATTATCAAAATAATTTAGGTAGTTTATATCTTATTCCAACACCGATTGGTAATTTAGATGATATTACTTTAAGAGCTTTAAAGGTTTTAGAATCGGTTGATATTTTATATGCTGAAGATACTCGAGTGACGAAAAAGCTTTTAAACTATTTTAATATACAAAAAGCTATTATGTCTTTTCATGAACATAATGAAAATGTAAAACAAGATGAGATTATTCAAAAGCTTTCTGAGGGATTATCTGTAGGGATTGTCTCAGATGCTGGAATGCCTTTAGTTAGTGATCCTGGATATAACTTGGTAAAGATTGTTTTAGAAAAAGGTTTTAATGTTATTTCGCTTCCTGGTGCTAATGCACTTTTAACAGGTTTAGTGATGTCGGGAATTAAAACACATCCTTTTGTGTTTTTGGGATTTTTAGATTCTAAAGAAAATAAAAGAAGAATTGAACTTGAAAGAATTAAGTATTATCCTGAAACCTTGATTTTCTATGAAGCGATACATCGAATCAAGGCGAGTTTAAAAACGATGTATGAAGTACTGGGTGAACGCGATTTTGTGATTGCTAGGGAAATTACTAAGGCTTACGAAGAAGTGATTAGCGGAAAACTTAGTGAGTATAATGAGTTAGAAGATTTAAAGGGAGAATTAGTGGTTATTGTTAGTGGCTATATCGATAAAGTTAAAAGCGATTTATCAATTGTCGAGCAAGTTGACTTTTTTATAGATTCTGGATTGAGTAAAACAGAAGCAATGAAAAAAGTGTCTCAAATGACCTTTATTCCTAAAAATAGGATTTATGAAGAATATTTAAATGCGAAAATTAAGGGAGATGAGTAGGATGAGATTTGCCTGTTTATTAGCAGATGGTTTTGAGGATGTGGAAGCTTTGGGTACCAGTGCTTTACTTAGAAGAGCTGGGTTTGAAGTTGACTTTTATAGTGTTTATAATACTAAGAAAGTCACTGGAGCTTATCAGACTGTTGTAACTAAAATAAAGAATATGCGGAATTTAAACTATGATGACTATGATGGCTTATTTATACCAGGTGGAAAAGCAGCTTATTCTTTAAGAGAGAATGAATATGTTAAGAAAGTAGCCAAGCAGTTTTACGATGAAAAGAAATGGATGTTAGCTATCTGTGCAGCTCCTACTGTGTATGGTATGATGGGAATTATGGACGGAGTTAAGTATACTTCATACCCATCTACAGAGAATGATATGGGTAAGGCTATTAGAGTAGATGCTCAAGCAGTAAGAGATGGAAAATTTATTACGGGTAGAAGTGTAGGTGCAGTTAATGATTTTGTTTTTACAATTGTCGAAACAATGAATGGGGCAGCTGCTCTTGAAAAATTTAAGAAGAATATTGTATTTTAATACTGGAGGAATAGCATGAAAACATTTTATATTACAACCCCAATATATTATCCAAGTGGTAAGTTTCATATAGGTTCAGCATACACCACTTGTTTATGTGATAGTTTAAAACGTTATAAACAATTGGTTGGCTATGATGCAAGATTTTTAACTGGGAATGATGAACATGGTCAAAAAATTGAAGAAACAGCTAAGAAGAGAAATATGTCACCACAGGAAACGGTAGATTATTTTGCGAAGATTTCACAGGAGTTATGGGAAAGATTAAAAATAACGAATGATGACTTTATTAGAACAACAGAAAAAAGACATGAAGTTGTGGTTGAAGATATTTTTGAAAAATTGATAGCTAATGATGATGTTTATCTTGGTGAATATACTGGTAACTATTGTGTATCTTGTGAATCATATTTTACTAAGACACAATTGGTTGATGAAGATAAATGTCCAGACTGTGGATCTGAAACCAAGGTATTAAAGGAAGAAACTTATTTTCTAAGATTAGGTAAATATCAAGATCGTTTATTACAATTCATTGATGATAATCCTGAGTTTATCGTACCGGAAACTAGAAAAAATGAAGTTGTTCAATTTATTAAATCAGGTTTAAATGATTTAAGCGTTTCAAGAACTGCTTTTTCTTGGGGTGTTTCAGTTAAATCTAATCCAAAACATGTTGTCTATGTTTGGATTGATGCACTTAGTAACTATATTACTGCTTTGGGTTATGGATCAAAAGATGATAGTTTATTCCAAAAGTATTGGATGAATGGTGATGAAGTAATTCATGTGGTTGGTAAAGATATTTTGCGTTTCCACGCAGTCTATTGGCCAATTATGTTAATGGCTCTAGATATACCTGTTAAATTCAGATTGTTTGCACACGGTTGGTATTTGATGAAAGATAGTAAAATATCAAAATCAAAAGGAAATGTTATTTATCCAGATCAACTAGTGGAAAAATATGGTTTAGATGCATTCCGATATTATATTGTTAGAGAATTAAACTATGGTCATGATGGAGCGTTTACTCCAAGTGATTATGTTGCAAGAATAAATACTGATTTAGTCAATGATTTTGGTAATTTAGTATCACGAACAATATCAATGGTGAATAAGTACTTTAACGGATCTGTTGCAAATAAGAAACATAATCACGATTATCTTAAATTTGAAGATGAACTTATAGAAGTATCAAGTTTAGTCTTTAAGAACTATCAAGAAAGTATGGATGAATTTAAAGTAGCTAATGCACTTTTAGAAGTTAGTTCATTAGTTAAACGGACGAATAAATTAATCGATGATACTTTTCCTTGGGAACTCGCAAAAGATGAGAGCTTAAAAGATGTTTTAGAGTCAGTAATGTATCATTTGCTGGAAAGTATCCGTTTAATCAATATTATGTATTTACCAGTTTTAATAGAAACAAGTCCTAAAGTATTTGAAATGTTAAATGTAGAAGACAAATATCAAGACTTCTCTAGCCTAAGTTTTGGAGCTAAACCTGTTTACACTGTTGTTAAGAAACCAGCTCATTTATTTCCAAGACTGGATGTTGAGGTTGAAGTGCAAAATATTAAAACTATGATGGACTCAAATAAAGAAGAAAAAGTAGAGAAGAAAGTGATTGAAGTATTACCAGAGATAACTATTGATGATTTTTCTAAGGTAGATATTAAGGTAGGAAGAGTACTGGAAGGTCAGGCTCATGAGAATGCTAAGAAATTATTAGTGTTTAAAATTGATACTGGAGATAAAGTAAGAACAATTGTTTCTGGCATTGCCAGTGACTATAAACCAGAAGATTTAGTAGGTAAGAATGTTTTAGTAATTACCAATTTAAAACCAGTTAAATTAAGAGGAATATTGAGTGAAGGTATGATCTTAGCTGGTGAGAATGAGTCAGGGAAATTATCAGTTATTCAGGCTGATTTAGCACTTTCTCCTGGAGATAAAGTAAGTTAAATATTTATCTTATTTACCAGATATATTTATTGACTTAATTTAGATGTAGTGGTATGATATTAAAGGTACATTTTTATTTTATAGCCCACTAGCTCTTTAAATACTTTAAGGAGGTATAAAATGAAAACATTTATGGCAAATGAAAACACAATTCAACGCGAGTGGTTCGTTGTTGATGCAGCTGGACAAACATTAGGTCGTTTATCTACAGAGGTTGCGACAGTATTAAGAGGAAAACATAAACCAACTTTTACACCACATGTAGACTGCGGTGATTATGTTATCGTTATTAACGCTGACAAAATCGTTTTAACTGGTAAAAAATGGGATGATAAGAAATATTATACTCATTCAAATTATCCAGGAGGATTAAAAGAAAAGACGGCTAAAGTATTAATGGCAGAGAAACCAACAAGAATGGTTGAACTAGCTATTAAAGGTATGTTACCAAAAGGAAAACTTGGTAATCAAATGTACAAGAAATTATTCGTTTACGCAGGAGAAAATCACAAACACGAAGCGCAAAAGCCTGCTGTAATGGAATTGAAAGGTTAGGAGGAAACAATGGCTAAATCTGTTATGTATCGCGGAACTGGAAGAAGAAAAACTTCAGTTGCAAGAGTAATATTAAGACCTGGTAATGGTGTGATTACTGTCAATGGACATGAGTTCAATGATTATATTCCATCTGCACTAGCTAGACTAGATGTTTCTCAACCTTTAGTTTTAACTGGTAATGAAAATACATTTGATATCTCTGTTAATGTTAATGGAGGCGGACTTATTGGTCAAGCGGGAGCGATTCGTTTAGGAATCACAAGAGCTTTACTAGAAGTTAACCCTGAATACAGAAAAATCCTAAAACCAGCTGGATTAATTACAAGAGACCCACGTGTCAAAGAACGTAAAAAATACGGTCTTAAAAAAGCACGTAAAGCATCACAATTCTCAAAACGTTAAAAATGCCAAATATAAAGAGCACAGGACTCCACACCCTGTGTTTTTTTATTTGGTATAATTGTTAAGGTTATTGACATTCAAATAATCAGCGTAGTATAATTAAGTAAAATTAAATATACTAAATACTAATTGCGATCATGAAAAGAATATCTTTTTTTTGTTCGCATTTTTTTAGGATTTTTAGTTCTTTGTTCTTAGGTTTTATGGTTTTGTGTGTTTTTCTAATATTAGTATGAAATCATATCAGGATAATCTAAGAATATTTTTTTGTTTTTGATTCTTTTTATTTTTAATATTTTATAACCGGAGGAAATTTATGAAAAGAATATTAATGTTTATGTCACTTTTTGTAATTGTTTTTGGTTTGGCTGGATGTGATCTTTTTGGACCTACAACAACAGAGAGTACAACAGCTTCAACAACCTTAACAACAACAACCTTAACAACTACAACCTTAACAACAACTACTACAACAAGTAGCACAGTAACTACAACAACAGAAGAGTCCGCTTTAACTGTACAGCTAAAATATATTTATAATTTAGCTGTTGAAGCGGAAGCTTTTGATGGAACATATGAAGAATGGTTAGAAACAGTTCGAGGACCTGAGGGATTACCTGGAGCCGATGGAAGAGAAGTAGTCCTAAGAGTAGCTGAAGGGAATATCCAATGGCAATATACCGGAGATACTCTTTGGGTAAATTTAGTTTCTTTGGAGTCATTAACTGGAGCCGATGGTCTTAATGGTATTGATGGAAAAGAAGTGACCTTCCAAGTAAGTGAAGGTTATATCCAATGGCAATACACAGGAGATACAACCTGGACGAACTTAATTGAGTTAGCTACCTTAGTTGGACCAGCTGGAGCGGATGGTCTGAATGGTATAGATGGCAAGCAAGTAACCTTCCAAGTAAGTGAAGGCTATATTCAATGGCAGTATGTTGGAGATACAACATGGACTAATTTAATCGAGTTAGCTACACTTGTAGGACCAGCAGGTGCGGATGGTCTTAATGGTATAGATGGTAAGCAAGTTACCTTCCAAGTAAGTGAAGGCTATATTCAGTGGCAGTATGTTGGTGATACTACTTGGACTAACTTAATTGAGTTAGCTACTTTAGTAGGACCAGCAGGAGCTGATGGTCTTAATGGTATAGATGGTAAGCAAGTTACCTTCCAAGTAAGTGAAGGCTATATACAGTGGCAGTATGTTGGAGATACAGCTTGGACTAATCTTATTGAATTAGCTACACTTGTAGGGCCAGCTGGAGCCAATGGCTTAAATGGTATAGATGGCAAGCAAGTAACTTTCCAAGTAAGCGAAGGCTATATTCAGTGGCAGTATGTTGGCGATACTACTTGGACGAACATAATCGAATTAGCGACTTTAGTAGGGCCAGCTGGAGCCGATGGATTAAACGGTATTGATGGTAAGGAAGTAACTTTCCAAGTTAGCGAAGGCTATATTCAATGGCAGTATGTTGGTGATACTACTTGGACTAACTTAATTGAGTTAGCTACTTTAGTNNAGTTGGACCAGCAGGCGCTGATGGATTAAACGGTATAGATGGTAAAGAAGTGACCTTCCAAGTAAGTGAAGGCTATATTCAATGGCAGTATGTTGGAGATAGTACATGGACGAACTTAATCGAGTTAGCTACTTTAGTAGGGCCAGCAGGAGCTGATGGATTAAACGGTATAGATGGTAAGCAAGTTACCTTCCAAGTAAGCGAAGGCTATATTCAGTGGCAGTATGTTGGAGATACAGCTTGGACTAATCTTATTGAATTAGCTACACTTGTAGGACCAGCAGGAGCTGATGGATTAAACGGTATAGATGGTAAAGAAGTTACCTTCCAAGTAAGTGAAGGCTATATTCAGTGGCAGTATGTTGGTGATAGTATATGGACGAACTTAATCGAGTTAGCTACTTTA
>NPIE01000658.1_pt2 | contig 35298 bp, 23 predicted proteins | sample 8637661 | NCBI WGS metagenome assembly NPIE01 (sample SAMN07420842, study PRJNA396082) | bioreactor metagenome | isolation source: sample BA12 brine-fed electro-methanogenic bioreactor BA | place: Japan: Kochi | collected 2016-12-09 | reverse complement strand
CCCGGCACCAAGTCGGGGCTGTTTGCATTATAATACGATGAAATGTAGAAATTGTTATTTCTTCTAAACGATGTTTTTTTCTATAAATTTTATTTGAATATTTAAAAAAAACCTGCCGGAAAGTAAGTCTGGCAGGTTAATTATTGAAGACAATCAAGACTATTATATCGCTCCTTTTTGTTCACGTTGTATCATATGAAAAGCCATTTTCACAGCTGTGCGAACATCTTTTTCGCGCACGGGTTTCACTAAATAGCCATAAGGATCGGAATCGATGGCTCCTTCCAGTGTGTTTTCATCGGCATAGGCAGTAAGGAAAATGATGGGTGTGTCAAAACGATCGTGCATAATCTTGGCTGCTTCTACACCAGTCATCTTATCAGCCAGCATAACATCCATCAAAACCAGATCGGGCTGCTGCTTATTTACTATCTCAACGCTTTCCTCTCCAGTTGTAACGATATCGATGATTTCATGGTTATCCTTCAATAGAAAATTCTTAATGACTTCAGCGATCATCAGCTCATCTTCAACAATCAAAATTCTCTTTTTGCCCATAATTTCTCCTTGCTTGTAGCTGCTTACTTATAAAAAAAATCGGCTGCTTTGATGTCAAACATTTTTTGTTTTGAAATAGGCTAATGATCAGGAAAAATACTTTTAGTCTCATCTTAGAAATTTTAATTTGTTGACATATATTTATCCTGAACGACTTTTTGTTGGAGTATTTAAAGACTTATTATATTATGAGTTACATATAACGTGGAATTATTTAATATTATAAAATAAAATTGTGGATAAGAAATTGCATAATTAAAATCAATGAAGAAAAAAAGGAGAAAGATATGAAGTTGAGAAATGTATTTATATTGTTGATTTTTGCATCATTATTATGGTCGAATCAAACCAGAGAATTTGTTTTCACAGATAATTGGGCGGATCAAGGTATAAGTTTGATCGATCAGTCTGAAAATGGTCTTCGATTGATTCATTCAATCCAAACTTTTTCATTGCAGCCTCAGATGTTGGACGGCGAGGAAATGAGTAAGTTATCATTGGCCGGGCAATTTTTGCCAGGTGAAGAAGGTTTGCCCGATCTTCCCTCAGTCAGTCGTTTCATTGCTCTGCCGCAGGGTGCAAGAGTTCGAGCAGATATTCTTTCTTCACGCCGGGAGATTTTTCAGGATGTCGCCATTATGCCCGCTCCGCGTATTCCACTGGATACGGAAGACGGACCTCTGGAATTTAGAAAGAATGCAGATGTTTACAGCAGCAATTCACTTTTTCCGCAAAACCCGATCCGGATTTCAGATGTTACTCAGATCAGAGGCATTGACGTAGCAATTATCTCGATTTCACCGTTTCAGTATAATCCGGTAACTAAGGAATTGATTGTGCATCGCGATTTGGAAATTGCTGTTGATTTCGTGGGCGGAAATGGCATCTTTGGAGACGAAAGATTGCGAAGTGTCTGGTGGGAACCAATCCTGCAGGGAACCTTTTTGAATAGAGAATCCCTGCCGGAATTTAACGTCAACCGATCTTCAAACTCTCGAGATGAGGACTTTGAATATATCATTATTTCCCCGGACGATCCTGTCTTTCTGGCCTGGGCAGATTCCATAGCTGTATTTAGAAACGAACAGGGAATTCGCAGCGGAATAGTTACTACCACAGAGATTGGGGGTAATACGGCGAATGCTGTCGAAAGCTACATAAACGATGCTTATAACAACTGGGATATTCCGCCGGCAGCCGTCTTATTACTCGGAGATTACGGTACAACAGGCAATACGATCGTTTCACCGATCTGGAATAATTATTGTGTCTCCGATCACATTTATGCCGATGTCACCGGAAATTCTGTGGCCGATGTAATACTGGCTCGAATAACGGCACAAAATGAAGAACATCTGGAAACAATGATAACTAAAATGCTGGATTATGAACGAAATCCCATTACGGAATTCGGCTTCTATAACAATCCCATCACCGCCTTGGGCTGGCAGACAGAACGCTGGTTTCAGATCTGTTCCGAAACGATTGGCGGTTTCTGGGACAACGAATTGGGTAAAAACCGCATCAGAATAAACGATATTTATGACGGCGATCCATCTGTGGATCCCTGGTCAACGGCTACCAATACCTATCAGGTTCTAAATTATTTTGGTCCAAATGGATTGAATTATATTCCGGCTTCTCCCTCTCAACTGGGCGGTTGGACAGGCGGAACTGGTGCTTTGATCAATCTTATGATCGAAAACGGCTCCTTTATGCTGGTGCATCGTGATCACGGCGGTGAAACAGGCTGGGGAGAACCGAATTACAACAACAACTTCATCAGTATGCTGGATAATGACAAACCGGTTTATGTATTTTCCGTAAACTGCCTGACCGGTAAATATAATATCAACGGCGAATGTTTTGCTGAGAAATTTCATCGTCATCCGGTTGGTGCTTTAGGTGTTACAGCAGCTTCCGAAGTTTCTTATTCTTTTGTGAATGATGCCTACATGTGGGGCGTGATGGATCATATGTGGCCCCAGTTCATGCCCGATCAGGGTACAGTTCCCACCGATTGCGACTTTATCTTTCCCGCTTTTGCCAACGCTGCCGGCAAATTGTTTCTGATGGGTTCCAACTGGCCCTATAACAATCAGAGCAAACCGGTTACCTATAATCTTTTTCACCATCACGGAGGAGCTTTTATGAATGTCTATTCGGAAGTTCCGCAAACTCTTACAGTTTCGCATAACGATGTTCTATTAAGCGGTTTAGATACATTTGATGTGACAGCGGATGAAGGTTCATTTATCGGTTTATCGGTTAATGGAGAAGTGATCGGCAGTGCAATCGGCACAGGAACGGCTGTTTCTATTCAAGTTCCGATACAACTTCCTAACAATATTATGAAGGTTACAGTTACCAAACAAAATCACTTTCGGTACAGTGAAGATGTCATGATCATTGCTCCCGATCAGTACGTGATCTTTGATTCGGTTGATTTGATCGAGATAGACGGTCATTTCGATAATTCCATTCAAGCTCTGGAAACTGTGCAAATGGATGTAACCCTGCACAATATTGGATTGCAGCCCACCGGTGATCTAGTAAATGCTGTCCTTTCGAGCGATTCCGATCTGATCACGATTTTAGAAGCAAATGCTGTTTACGGACAGATCCCTGCTTCCGGTCTTCTATTGTTGGAAGATGCTTTCCAGATAGAAATTGGGTCAAACATTGCGGATGAAACTCAGATTGATTTCGAATTGGAGATCGAATCTGCTGGGGAAGTGTGGAATAGTGGATTTTCCATTCTTGTTTTAGCACCCGATCTCAGCTATGAGAGCTTTTCTCTTTCTGTACAAACAGGGGTAGATGAGATACTCGATCCCGGAGAAACCGGCGATGTTGTTATCGAACTGATGAATAACGGAAACGGTTTTGCTTACAATACTGCTGTTGTTCTGTTTACTTCCGATCCCTACGTAACGATAACCGGTTCCGGCTACATTCCCGTGATCGATCCCGGTACAACCGGCAGCATCGAACAGCCCATTCAAATCACGATATCCCCCAATTGTCCCGTGGAATATTTTGCTGAGATCAACATTGTGGCACAGGATGAAAGCGGTTTGAACACAGATGCAACAATCAATATTCCCATAGGTTTTATTGCTCATAACTTTGAAGCCGGTGAAGGCGGCTGGCAGCACATGGCTCTGGGAGATGACTGGGTAGATGAATGGCATCTCAGTTCTTATCGCAATTTTACAAGTGGTGGAATGTACAGCATGAAATGCGGTGGTGAGGACGGACAGAATTATGCCAACTTCATGTATGCTGCTTTAGTGATGCCGGAAATTGATCTTGGTGAAGCTGCCACGATCAAATTCCATCACTGGATGGATGTAGGTGGTGATAATAATGGTATGACCTGGGACGGCGGGATTGTAGAAATCTCTGTTAATGGCGGAGACTGGGAACAAATAACACCGGCTGGCGGCTATCCCTGCCAGATGATGAATATGCCGACTTCACCTTTCCCGGAAGGACTGGAAGTCTTTTCCGGAACTTTCGACTGGCAGGAAGTAACTCTTGATCTTTCGGAGTACAGTGGATTTGCTCAGATCAGATTTGTGCTGGGCAGCACCGGATTGATCACCGGCGAAGGCTGGTATATTGATGATGTTTACTATACAAATCCCACCAGTACTGAAGATAATACAGTAAGTTTATTCACTACGGATCTGCATGGGAATTATCCCAATCCTTTCAATCCTGAAACAACCATTTCTTTTTCCACCACGGAGAGCACGGAGAACACGGAGTTGAGTATCTACAATCTGAAAGGGCAGAAAGTGAAACAGCTTGTCAGCGATCAGCTGTCTGCCGGTCAGCATTCGGTGACCTGGAACGGCAAAGATGAAAATAATAAATCTGTTTCCAGCGGCGTTTATTTCTATCAGCTGAAATCAGGTGAATTTATTTCCACAAAAAAAATGATCATCCTACGCTAAAGCTCCGGCGGGACAGGTCCTCATGAAATAGTCCTTCGGAATTTCACGGGACAGGTCCTGATGAAATAGTTCAACCGAATCTTTGATTCTTTTAGACACCTTCGCCTCAGCGGAGGTGTTTTTTTAGATTAAATTGTAAAAGCTTAGAAAGTATGAAAATTATTCATTTAAAATACTGTAAATATAGTCCTTGACAGTAATTTCATGAATCAGGCTGTTGAGATCATCAGGAGGTAAGAAAATATGAAAAAGATTGTGTTTTTATTATTAACTATTTCAGTGGGACTTTCAGCAACTGTGATACATTATTCCCAATTACCGGAAGATCTGCAGAGAACAGTAGTGCCGGATCTGGAAGGACGCGTTCTGATCAGCGATTTGGATGCTGCCGAAGAGATTGCAAATTCTCTGAACCGTGATCTGCCGCAGGTGGCGGCGGGCTGGCCTGTAAGTTATGCAAATTCAAACTGCAAGAACGGTGCTATCTATCTTGATATGGACGGAGATGGTGAGATGGAAATTCTGTTTGGAGTGGGAACCAAGGTAACTGCTCTCAATCTGGATGGAACTGCAGTTCCCGGCTGGCCGGTTCAATTGAATTATTATATCTGGAGCAGTCCTGCTGCCGGTGATATTGATGGCGACGGCGAAATGGAGATCGTCTGCACCAGCCGTAATAACACGAATGGAAATTCGGGAGAACTGTATGCTTTCAAGCTGGATGGCACTCTCTGTGCGGGATTTCCGGTAGTGCAGGCAGGCGGTGGCACTAATAACGTTTCTTTGTTTGATCTGGATAATGATGGCGATCTGGAGATTCTGGTGAATGTGCGTAACCATCCGCAGGGATGGGTTTATATTTTCGATGGTGATGGAACTGTTTATCCCAATTTTCCGCAGGAACTGGATTACATTCCCGGAGCCGGAATTTCGGCTGGAGATATCACCGGAGACGGCATACCGGAAATCATTGCTTTGAGTTATCATAAACTGCATGTTTTTGATCTTTCCGGCAATCTGCTGCCCGGCTTTCCATTGGAAAATCCCGGCTATACTTATTCCTATTCCCAGCCGATAATCTATGACCTGGATGGTGACGGCTTGAATGATATCATCTGGGGCGGATGTGCCGCCAGCGCCGGAGCTGTCTTTGCTGTTCGCCATGATGCAACATCTCTGCCCGGCTGGCCGCAGACAACCAATTACTGGATTTTCGGAACAGTATCTTTAGGTGATGTGGATCAGGATGGAGCTATTGACGTTGTAGTGGGAGATCAGGTTTCATCCGGAACACCTGCAAATCAGATCTACGCCTGGAATGCTGCCGGAAATCCTGTCGCCGGTTTTCCTGCCGGACCCACTAATGCCATTTATGCTCAAATCGGCATTGCCGATCTGGATGGAGACGGCTTTGTGGAATTGATGATCGACGATAATAATTTTGGTTTCGGCTATGATGCCTACAACCACGACGGAACTCACTGCGCAGACTGGCCGCTGCCCTGCGGAACAGTCTGGAGCTCAACAACAATGCAGATCACACCGGTTTTCGGCGATGTGGACAACGACGGATTTCTGGAAATAATCGGCGCAGCTACAGACATTATGGGCTGGGTGGTGGAATGCTATCTCTGGAATACCGATACAATCTGGAATGAAGATCTGGCCTACATGGTCATCGATGGTGTGAATATTCAGCACAATGGCTTGTATGCAGATACGGCTGTTCCGCCGACTTTTGATCCACCGCATAATGTCAATGCGCAAGTGCAGGATTTCAACGAAGTTTTGATAACCTGGGAACTACCGGGATCCACAACTGAATATATCCAGCATCATAATGGATATGATAATAATGGAATTGGTGCTGGATTAGATATGCAATGTGCTGCCAGATTTACAGCAGATGAATTATCAGATTATTACGATGATTATGAGATATCCAAAATTGCAGTTTATTTCAGGGATTATTATTCCAGTGTTGTTCTCAAAATCTGGGAGGGAGGTTCATTTGGCGATCCCGGCACAGAAGTGTATTCACAGGAAATTATCGGTGAACTGATTGAAAACAGCTGGAATGTTCATGTTCTACCGAATCCAATTCCTCTGATTTCAAATAATGAATACTGGATTGGCTATCATTTGGAAGCAATTGGCGGTTACCCCGCCAGTGTTGACGGAGGACCAAATGTTGCTGATAAGGGCGCCTGGATCTATTATGGATATAGTTGGGTTACTCTTACTTCTGTAGCGCCGATGTTAGATTTCAATTGGTGCATTACAGGAATTGTATCGCCCATTGATGCAGAGAATGATAATGATGAAAAATGTTTAGGAGATAATGTCAGTCGAAATTCCCGAGAATTGACTGGATATAGGATTTATCGAAATGAAGTGCAAATAGCCGAGATAACCAATCCTGCTACACTGGAATATCTGGATGGAAACGGTCTTGATGCCGGAGATTACGAATATTATGTAACGGCAGTTTATTCTGATCCTGCCGGAGTATCTGAGCCTTCAAACCTTGAGAATGTGACGATCACACTTCCGGCTCCCATAAATGTGACAGCAACATCTAATTGGCCGAATATTCTTATTCAATGGAGTGCACCGGTTAATTTTCGAGCAATTGAATCGTATAATATCTATGATTTTGGTTCATTACTGACCAGTACAACTGCAACATTCTATTTACATGCAAATGCCGTGCCTGGAAATCATAACTATAATATTGCATGCGTATTTACGGGAGGTTATGAAGGTGAATGGTCGGAGGATGTTAGTGTGACTGATGCAGATCTCACATCGATTCCAATTGTAACTTCATTAAATGGGAATTATCCCAATCCCTTCAATCCAACTACAGAAATCAGTTTTTCAACTACGAATACTCACGAATCAACACGAATTGAGATTTATAATTTAAAAGGGCAAAAGATCAAAACTCTAATCAATGAAGTTCTTCCTGCTGCAAATCATTCAGTAATCTGGAACGGAACGGATGAATTTGGAAAATCAATTTCCAGCGGAGTTTATTTGTATAAAATGCAATCGGGAGAATATCAGAAGACGCGGAAAATGATACTGCTCCGCTGAAGCTCCGGCGGGACAGGTTCCTCCTACGCTGAAACAGCAAAGCCCTGAAAGGGCGATATTTGAATAACCGCACGTACAGCGTGCGGTTGTTCTCCATTTAAAATTTCTACAACCCTAAAAGGGTTCAATTTGGCAGCCAAGAATTTTATTCAATCCTTTCAGATTTCTTATGGAAAGTAATACTTGAGAATAGATGACTGTCAGGATTCACAAAACCAGCTGATTTAGAACCTGGAATAATCATAATGTGAGAAGGATTATCATTTTCACTGGTACATTATTTGCATATGTCAAATAAATGATTAATATATTATGAGTGAGGTGAAGAAATGAAAAATAAAATTTTAGTTTTGTTCATGCTGCTTGGTTTAACTTTGAGTGCACAGAACGTGTTTCTGTGGGATCGGGATTTCGGCTATACAGTGATGAATCCAGAGGATCCCTGGCAATATGTAGGTATGGAGTTCGGCATCGAAAATGCCTTGGTAGATAATGGCATTACACCGACTGTCGCCACAACTCTGCCGGCGAATTTGAATGATTATGATCTGCTTTTTGTAACAGCCGGAGCCTGGTGTAGCGGTTGAGGCTGGACACCGCCGGAACCGGTCGGTTCCGATGATCTGCAAAAAATGATGGATTTTCTGGATGATGGAGGTTCACTCTATATCGAAACTTCCACAATTGGTACAGCCGGATATACAGATTTTTATCCGTATCTCGGGTTGAGTAATAATTCTATTCCCTTCATTGGATATAGTTTAATCGAATATCTAGATGGGGATCCGAATTCTTTCCTGAATACTTACAGCTTAAATTACATGTACGGAAGCACGGTTGATTACGGCAACGACACATTAGATCCTCTGGCTGGCTCGATCCTTATGCAGTCTCAGGAAGGTAATGTGCGAACTGTTTATCACGCCGGAGATGATTATCGCACGATCACATCTTCGATTTTCTTCGGCTCGCTGGTAGACGGCAATTTTACCAAAGCACAAATAATGGAAAAATTTCTGATCTTCATGTCCGGCGATCCTGCTCCCAATATCTGGGTGGAAGAAACATTCATCGATTTCGGCATTCAGTTTGCCGGTTATCCGGCAGCAGAAATGCTCAGAATTGTTAACACAGGTTTGGAAACACTCTCGATAACAGATATTACGATCGAAGGAGACAGCTTTGAATATACAGGTCCCGCTTCTTTCGAAATCCTCAGTTCGGAAGAAATAAATCTGGAAATCGTTATGAATGCCCAGACCACGGGAATCTATGTTGGAACGATGACAATTTTCAGTAACGATCCGGATCAGCCTGAAGTGGAGATCGAACTGAACGGCAACTGCGTTCAACCACCGATTCTGGAATACGATCCCGATGAATTCACGGTTGAAATTAGTCAGAATCAGACTGACGAGCAGATTTTAACTCTATCCAATCTCGGCGGTTACGATCTTGAATATACAATTGATGCAGAAGGAATCGGGCGGGACGTTCCCTGGCTGCAATTCGATCCTTCTTCCGGAATTGTTTCACCTTATTCATTAGAAGATATCATCCTTACTTTCGATGCCAATTCATTAGCCGCAGGAAGTTATGAAGCCGAAATATTTATCGAACACAACGATCCGGCGCAGGATCTTGTTTCTATTCCTGTGCTCATGACAGTTCAGCCCTTAGGAACCGGAAATGATCTGATCGATAAAATTGCGATTTTGAAAGCCAATTATCCCAATCCTTTCAATCCAACCACGACCATTGAGTTCGATTTAAACAATCCAAATGCTGAATTGACTGAACTGACAATTTTTAATTCTAAAGGGCAAAAGGTAAAAACTTTAGTTCAGGATTATCTGGAAAAAGGTTTTTATTCTGTAATCTGGAATGGTAAAAATGACACCGGAGAAGAAGTTCCCAGTGGAATTTACTATTACAAAATACGCTCCGGCTCCTATACAAATACCAGAAAAATGATTTTGGTAAAATAGGCTTATCAACTTTTCAAAAAGCTTCTCTATAAATATGGAGAAGCTTTTTTTATTTGAGCATAAGTGTTTTTAAAGTTTTTGTATTACGATCGGTTTTCAGCCGGATCAGATAGATTCCGGATGCGGCTCTGCGTCCGAATTGATCATCTCCCTGCCAGGTGATTTGATGAACACCTGCAGGCAAAACAGAATTAAGCAATATTTTTACACGCTGTCCTTTTACATTGTAAACTTCCATTTTGACGTTTGCTTTTTCTACCAGCTGAAAGCTGATATTGGTGACGGGATTAAAGGGATTGGGAAAGCAGGAAAGTGAATTAACCAAATCGAGATTAGAACCAGCCAGGGAAGGATCTACTCTCACTTCCACAATGCCGGATAAGTTACCGCTTTGTGAAGGTGAAAATGAATAAATGTAAACGTTGTTTACAAGGTTACACCAACTGTTGCCATCAAGGTAAATGCTGACGTAATGGTTTTCCGGCAAAGAAGTTAGATCGAGTTTTAAAGTTACAGCATCTTGATTAGGAAGGGATAATTCGAAATTCCAGAAAACAGTATCAGACAAAGTCGCTTCCAGAGATGATTTGAAATTCTGTTGAAGTTTTCTGAAAGGAAAGGAATTTTGAGCATAAGTATTTGTAAAAATTTCGATACTTTCTGCAAATGGTTTGGCTGGAGGTTGAGGGAAATCGAATCGGAAATCATATTCTTCGCTGGCCTGCGGTGATGTCCCCAGTTTCAAATGATCTGTATCTGCTTGTGTTGCAGAAATATCTATCTGCCAATCTTTTGGCAGGGGAAACGGCATTGAACTGTTGCTGTACGGTGTGAATCGGCAAAGCAAATTATCCTCTGCAGGCATGGTTACATAAAAATAGGCAGCTCCGCCTGCTGCAATATTTTCCGTTTTCTGGTATTGCCCTTCCAGGTAACTGTAAACGTTTTCTGATACAACTCCCATGCTGACAATTGAGCCGAAAGTGCGCATGTCTCCATTATATATGAAGCGCAATTGACCCAGATTATAATCGCAGAAATGCGGATTTGGCAGCAGATTCCAACCTGGCTGCATTGCGATATCCTCACTGACGAGTGAAACAGCATTATCCTCTGAATAATCGTAGCCATCAGGAGAATATAACCAGTAACCTTGTCCGAATTCGAACAATTCTGTTTCCACAAAAATATTATTCTGTTCAGGAATTAGAAGCTGAGCATCATGACCGAAAACAGCTTCGACGAAATAAGGTGCTTCTCCGATCCAGGGATTTGCGACCATCTGCCACCCTTCATTTCCGGAAATTGCCATAACTGTTGAAATTATGCCGGTTTTGGCAAAAGAAGAACGCTGGCGGATTGTACCTTCCAGATCGTGGATCTGCAACTTAACCTTGGCATTGTGCATGATCTGGTCATCGGGAACCAGCCACTGATAGTGATTCAAACTTGCCGGAAGATGACTGATGATCTGCAATTCTTCCTCTTCATTTACCAGATACAAACTCAAATATTCTACTAAATGACTGTTGGTCAGATTCCAGCCGATATCAATCGTGGAGCCGGCTCGGTAGATCTTATTGCCTTCCAGAGAAACTGTGCCGCTCGGACCATAATTTCCCCAGATCAGATTGAATTCCTTAGGCTCTTCATCCTGATTCTGAAAATAGAAATCATCGTTTGTGAGATTGACTATCTGATTAGTTTGAGGATTTTCCAGATAAATGTTTTCGTAATTCATCGGAAAGGAGTCATCTAAAGATATTGTGAGCGGTTCATAAAATTGGTTGGTTATCACCTGCAGCAGCCAGGATCTGCTATAGAATTTTGAATTGAATTGACTGTGAATTTCCTGCTGCAGATGCATGCCGTTTTGTCCCCAGTTTGGTTCCCAAAAGCTTCCTATAAGATAATCCGGCGGAAAAGAAAATTCCTTGAGAATGTCATAATAAGGATCGAAATTTGTAGATGCAAAGTAGTTTGTACCAAAATTTAGCGTATCCTGGATAGAACCATCACTGTTTGCGATTATCAGATGATAGATCTCGTCTGGCTGACAGCTCATGACTGTGGGAAAGAAAAATTCCATTCCCAGCTCATTTTGGCAGCTTAACTGATAAGTATATTGTGCGCCGTTTTCCAGATTCAATATTTGATATTCATAATCGATGTTTGGAGTGTTGCTGCCTGCCAGATCCGGATTTGTCTGCCAGCTGTCGATGACAAGTAGTTCATCTTCTAAAACCTGATAAATATTGAAGCCCAGATTTCCATCCTGCTCCTCTGCCAGCCAATGTAAAACTGCTTCGCCGTCTTTGCCCACGGCAATCTGATTGGAAATTTGTGCAGGAGCCGTTATGGTTGATATTTCAGGCGTTTCATCAGAAATATTGCCGGCATAATCCAGAACTCTGATCCTGAAAAAATACTCTGTGTTCAACTCCAGATCATCGATGATGATGGACGTTTTGCGAGGATTTGCCAGAGTATAATTTTCTGCTCTGGTTATTGAAATGTAATGTCCCGGCGTGATCGTATCATCAGCATACATGATCTCATAACTGTAAAGATCGTAGCAGGATACGGCTTCCCAGTTCAAAGATACACTGGTAGGCGTTTGACTTTCGATCACAACATTCTGCGGCGGATTTGGTATCAAGCCGTCATCCAGAACAATAGCATTCTGCAGTGCAGCTGTCATAGCGTCGATCCAGGGAGAATAATATTCGATCATATTAACGAAAAGCTGTTCAAAATCGAATTGCTGAAGCACTTCATCGTAACCATAGAACCAGTAATACATCTCTTCAGTTTCCTCATACGCATTGGGAAGCTCATCCATTTCAAGGTGAAAGAAAGGCTCGAAAACATCATAATGATTCCAATTCTGATGAGTGTAAATCATCTGCCGGTTGCCGCCGTATCCCGGCAGATCAACTGCATTGTTTACCGGATAATGACGTCCGAAATCATCATAAAAGAAAAATTCATACAAAGAATAATAAACAGAATAATAATCATTTAAATATACCTCCGTATGAGTGCCGATGCTGTTTGCTTCCCACATAAGATGATTTGACTGATTGATCACATCATCATGCAGATCGGAGAGGTCCCTGATAGGCAGATTGGGATTACTGATACCGCTTCCGCCTGAAATCTGACAGTCGGGATATCCGTCGTGCCGATTCCAGTCATAACTATGGATTTGAGCAGAAAATTCGCGTCTGCCGAATTCATTTCGAATTTGATTACAGGCAGCCTGATAAGCTTTTGTGAGGGCGTGATCTTCAATTCTGGAAGGATCGCTGAGCGATTTTGAATTAGTATAACCACCCATCTCTGTCCATTTCACTTCGCGTCCGGCGCCGTTTATCATCAAGAACCTGGCATCCCATTTCTTTAGGGCTCCCAAACTCATCACCGGTGCGATGAAGTCATCATTGGGATGCGGAACGGTTATTATGATCGGATTGGCAGCTAAAGGATTATAAACATACAATCCCCACCCGAAATCGAAAGATCCGATTTCATCATCATGAGTAGAAGCTGTGCCGTTATCATCAAAATAATCCATATTTAGTAATTCACGCAGAAGATAATAAGTAATGCCGGTATCAGTATCGTTGAACTGTACTATTTCATAGGGAAATTCAGCTTCATCGATAGCAATTTGTGCTTGCTGAAATTCTTCGTTCAAAAAAAATGCAAAGATGCCTTCCCAAATTGAGAGTAGAGAATCATTGGCGATCAAAAAATCACCAAACCCATTAGTTTGCACATCCCATGGCGCATAAAGGTTATAATTCTCGCTGGCAATCCCTTCCGAAACATGGGAAATCCAATTATCATAATCGCAGGCGGTCGTGTTTCCATATAGAAAATCACGCAGATCTGCCGTTTCTTCCACGATGGCATAAGACATTGCAAACACCATCAGCAATAACAAAATCAAGATCAATCTCATTTTATTTCCCTCACAACTTTGTAAATGGAGATTTTTAGAATTTCCTGTCAAATAATATTTTGCCGATGATTTTTTAGAATAAGATAGATTAATTTCTTGTTCTCTCAGGTGGAATAATAATTGCATCTATTAATGAAAAAGTTATTTGGAGTTATATTTATGAGATATGTTTTTATATCCTGTTTTTTAATACTATCTGTTTTTTTAAATGCAGAGGTCATAATCGACGAAGATTTCACAGGTGCCTGGCCGCCAGCGGGCTGGACTACAACCGGTGGAACAAACTGGCAGCAGGGAACAGGCAATAATGCCGGCGGAACAGCTCCGGAAGCAAGATTTTACTGGTCGCCAAGCGCAACCGCTGTTTTCCGCCTGATCAGCCCACAATACGATACAACCGACGGAACGACATTACAGCTTAATTTCAAACATTATGTAGACCATTTCAGCGGAGCATACAACCTGAAGATTCAAACAACTTCCGACGGCACGAACTGGAATGACGCCTGGAGTCTCAGTCCCACCGGAAATGTGGGACCAGAAACCTTGTCTCTGGATGTATCGACGCCGGATGTCGGTTCTCAAAATTTCCAGATAGCCTGGGTTTTCGATGGTTATACTTGGAATATCAATAACTGGTATGTGGACGACATATTCCTGGAAGGGCAGTTAATAGTTTATGATAACGATTTGGCTGGCATGAACATCAGCGGCAGCACAGATGTAAATGCCGGAAATACAGAAAATTATACAGTAACAGTGAAAAATGTGGGCAACAATCCGCAAACCGGCTACACAGTGAAACTTTTTAAAAATACAAACATTGAACTTGCCTCTCTGGACGTAACAAGCACCCTGCAGCCGGAAGAAGAAGCACAACATAATCTTGTCTGGCAGATCCCTCTGGATGAGCCGCAGGGAACGGTTAATTTGCATGGCAGCGTTGATCTGGATGGTGATGAGAATCCTAATAATGATGATACAAATATGATCGAAGTCAGTGTTTTTCCGCCGGGAGTTCTGGAGATTCAGGTGGGTAACGGTACCGAATTGAATAATCGGACGCCTGTCTGTTTCCAATATAAGAACAGCCTGACGGAGATGCTCTATTTTGAAGATGAACTGAGTAATGTGACAGGCATGATCACAGAACTGACTTTTTTCTATGATTTCAGTAATCAATTTGCCAAACCAATGACGATCTGGCTGGGAACCACAACCTTGACGACACTTGCTGACGGCTGGATCCCTTCCACTCAACTGACTCAGGTTTTCGACGGAAACGTAACTTTTCTTTCAGGCGGCAGCAATCAGGTTACGATAGAACTTGATACACCATATTTTTATGAAGGTAACAATCTGGTAATGATGGTACATAGACCGATGGATGCTCAGGCTTATACCGGTTCCGATGATTTTTTACATTCTGAAACTCCCGCATTAATGGATCGCACCAGATATGAAAGAGATAACGATATGTTACTGGACCCCGCCAATCCACCGGTAGGTTATAGTTTCGAAAAATTTCCCAACACGGTTTTCACTTTCTTTATGGGCGAGATGGGTAATGTGGAAGGACATGTTCAGGATGATCAGAACAGTCCGCTGGCAGGAGCAGAAGTAGAGATCGAAGGCTTGAATATGATCTCATATACCGATGATCAAGGTTATTATTATTTTGGGAATGTATTGACCGGCATCTATGATTTCACAGCCAGCAAGTTCGGCTATTCTCCTCAAACGATTCAGGGAGAAGTTCTTCAAGATCAAACAATTACAATCGATTTTGTTCTGCCGCCGCTGGGCGTGGTGGAAGTCAGCGGTCATGTGGTGGGAAGTGATTTTCCAAATACAGGTCTGGAAAATGCTCTGGTCACACTCACCGGCTTTGAAAACTATCAAGTCAATACGGATGCCAACGGGGATTTCACATTTACAGGAGTTTACACAAATCTTACTTATGATCTGGAAATCATCTATCAAGGCTATTCTCCTTATCTGGAAGAAGTGACAGTTGGCTCTGTTAATCTGGATCTGGGAACGATTATAATAGATGAATTAGCTTTCCCGCCGGGAAATATTGTGGCAACTCAAAACGACCAGCAAACCGAAGCTTATCTCAACTGGAATTCTCCCGGTCAAGGTGGTGGAGAATTTCGTTATGATGATGGTGAAGTCGATTTTCAGATCGGATTCAGCACGACACCTGCCAATGGAGTTTTCGGAGTAGCTTTTCCCTACATGGCGATCATCGAAGAAGTTCAATGGTATCTCACTTCCGATTTTGGCTCGCATAATCATGTAAAGATCCTGATTTTAGGTTTGGATGAAAACGATATGCCGGATGTAACTCAAGTTTACTATCAGTCCGGTTTGATTGACAATATTGATGATCAGTGGAATTCATTTGTTCTGGATCAGCAGATAACAGCCCTGCAGGGTTTCTTTGTAGGACTTATTACGCCCAATCAATACACTTCTGTAGCTCTGGATGACGGTGTTGGTGAACCCTGGGTATTTCAGTTCGGTACGCAGTTTTCAAATGAGAACTGGCAGTCAGGCAATAACTGGACCGATATCGGCAATATTTCTGCCATGTTCCAGCGCAATATGCTGATTCGAGCTTATGGTGTGAACATGGGACACACAGATTTAATCTTCCCCACAGATCCAAATCTGGCAAATTCCACAAACGTCAGCAGAGAATTTGAATCTTATAATGTTTATCGTTTTGCGGCAGCGCAATTGAATAATCCTGCGGTCTGGGATTTGATCGCCTCAGCTGTGACCGATTCTTTTTACACCGATACAACCTGGAATACTTTACCGATCAATACTTACCAGTTCGCTGTTACTTCTGTTCATACGAACGGCGTGGAATCGCTGCCTGCTTTCTCTGGCGAACTGGATAAAACAATGGTAGATACAGACCCGGATGATGTTCCTCAGAACAAAGATCAGCTTTTTGCCAATTATCCCAATCCCTTTAATCCCAGTACAACTATTTCATTCAATCTGCATTCTACCGGAAAGCTTAATACTCAGTTGATCATTTACAATACGAAAGGTCAAAAAGTGATAACATTGCTTAATGACCAACTTGAACCCGGCACTCATTCAGTTAACTGGAATGGAACTAACGCATTGGGAGAAGAAGTGTCATCAGGAATTTATCTGTATCAACTCAAATCCGGGAGATTCAGTGAAACTCGCAAAATGATCCTTCTTCGCTAAAAGCCACGGCGAGACAATTCCTGCTGAAATAGTCCTTCGGAATTTCACAGAACAGTTCCCGATGAAATAGTCCTTCGGAATTTCACAGGACAGTTCCCGATGAAATAGTCCTTCGGAATTTCACAGGACAGGTCTTGAAGAAATAAATATTGAACCTTGCAAAGGGAGAAAAATTTTGCAGTTCTATTGCTGCAGATAAATAATCCTTCGCAAGGTTTTTGTATTCGTATACAAAACACACAATCCACTCAGATTACTACCGCTTCGTAGTTTTTTTCACAGATGAAAATTATTTAATGTTAAAAGGAATATATTTGCATCACAACAGACTGTCTAACTTTAACTTCAAGATTAATTTAAGCTTAGATGTTTTCTGCAAAATAAATATTTCAAAAAAAAAGATGATAAGAACACTTCGGAACGAATATTGCAACCATTTAAGTTCGTATATATTTAAGGAGGAAGTAATGTTTAAAAAATGTAAAAACCAAAAAGGTTTCAGCCTTATTGAATTGTTAGTTGTGGTTGTTATTATCGCCATTCTGGCAGCAATTGCTGTGCCGATCTACATGAACTATGTTCGCAAAGCAAGATCAACCGAAGCACAGTCTGCTATTGCAGCCATTCGAAGTGCCTACAGAGTTCACTATCAAACTTATGGTACTACCGCCAACTACAATATTGAAGATGCATTAAAAGATACTCAGCTTGGTAACAGAACACTCAAAAACTGGAAATTTGAAGTTGTCGGCAACCCGCCAGACAGATACATTGCCACTTCAACCTCCGATTTTCCGGAAGGTGAAGGCAAGCAAGTCTGGTATGACAGAGAAGATGCCACCTATCATGGCTATGGTATAGACGACGAAGTAGACACCCAAGAAATCGTAGATTAAGCGGAGGTTTTTTTTGACAATTAGAGAACTATTGCAGTTTACATCGGATGCGGGCGCATCAGATTTGCATTTAAGTTCCGGTTCCGTTCCCATGGTGCGGGTTTTGGGCAAAATGAAAAAACTGAATATGCCCAAATCTACTCAAAAAGAAGTAGAAGAGCTTATCTTCAGCACTATGAATGAATCACAGAGAACAATCTTCAAAAAGAAACTGGAAATTGACTTTTCCACTAAACTGGATGACAATACTCGTTTTCGTGTGAATGCCTTCCATCAGGTAAATGGTATGGGAGTCGCCTTCCGTGTAATTCCAAATGTCATCAAAGATTTCGAAGATCTGCATTTACCGGAGATTCTGGCACGTCTGGCAATGAGACAGCGTGGTCTGATCCTGGTGACGGGTCCTACCGGAAGTGGAAAATCTACCACGCTTGCCACCATGATAGATTATATCAATGATCATAAACATTGCCATATCATCACCATCGAAGATCCCATCGAATTTGTGCATTTCAGTAAAAATTCGCTGATCAATCAACGGGAAGTCGGTCATGATACCTGGTCATTCACAGCGGCTTTGCGTTCTGCTCTGCGAGAAGATCCGGATGTTATTCTGGTGGGTGAGATGCGAGATCTGGAAACCGTTTCACTGGCTTTAACAGCGGCAGAAACTGGACACCTGGTGCTGGCAACCTTGCACACCAGCAGTGCCACCAAATCTATTGATCGTATTATAGACATGTTTCCCAAAGAGCAACAGGCACAAGTTCGTTCCATGTTGTCCGAATCATTGCAAGCAGTTGTGGCTCAAACTCTGCTTCCCATGAAGGATAACAGCGACCGGATTCCTGCTTTGGAAATCATGATTGCCAATGCGGCTGTGCGAAATTTGATTCGTGAAGAAAAAACCTATCAGATACCATCTGTTATACAATCCGGAACCAAAGAAGGAATGCAGTCTCTGGACCAATCTCTCTATAATCATGTCATGAACGGTTATCTGGACAGGAAGGTTGCAGAGGATATAGCCAATAATCCCAAAATGTTCGCAACCGGGATGGGCTTTTAAATGATGTTTCGCAAGCTCACATCTGATGCTGGTATCGGTTTGGTTCAGGCTGTTGCATCTGCCTTCATCGTGGCTCTTGCTGTGATGGGGCTTTTGGCTGCTTCCTATGTTACCAGACGAAAAGCAGAGGGAGTTTATCACTATCGCGTGGCTTTGCTGAAGGGTCTGCAGAAATTTGAAGAAATAAAATTACGGAACAGGAATAATCTTGTGACAGAACCTGTCAAACTGGACGGCATCACAACCGGCGAATTTGTGATGGATGAATTTGATGATGTGGTGATCAAAGGCAAAATTCATCCTTTGATCGTAACTCATCATTCTGATCCGCTGATTTCACAATATACAAAATATCATAAGATATTGATGAAGATAACCTGGCGTGATGGTCCCCAATACTACAAAACCGATCTTCTTAATAAGGAAAGACAACTAATCTTAAGAGAAGATTATTTCTATCGCGCTTCGGATGTGGGGCAGCCATAATGAAATTGAAATTAAATCAAAAAGGCGTTTCACTGATTGAATTGGTTGCCGGCATTCCCATTGCAACACTGCTTTTTGCCACACTCATTATGGCGATGATGCATTTCGTGAAGACCTACCAGGAAACAAAACTTTTTTTGCAGCTACAGGATGAACTATACCAGACCATTGAATACATGCGTTATGGTTATGCTCACGAAACAGAAACTCAAGGCGAACAAATGATCGGCTTGATGACTGCCAGGAAAGTTTATTTATCACCGTCGGGAAACTATCTGCAGATCTATCCGCTTACCACAAATCAATCACAGGCAGAACTTTATTGGACGAGATTCACAGTAAATGATAATCATCATCTGGTACTGCGCAGCCAATATGGCGGTTTTAAAAGTATAGAACCGATCATCATCTTTCCCAAAACCAAATTTCATGAAACACAAAGGGCTCAGCCACCTAGGAAGATCGGCAATGAATACCAGTTCAAGATCTTGAATCCCCGCAGTATCTGGCAGATCCAATACGACGAAAACGGTGAAGCAGTCATGGTACACATCAGAATCGAAGGGCAAGTGAGATTTCGCTTGAAAGGTGAAAAACAAACGAATCTTGAGGATAAGAAACAGAATACACGATCAATTGCTTATGAGACATCGGTATTTCTGGGTAATGCGCAATAGAGCGCAAGGAGTTTGATATGTTTTATATCCTAAAAAATGAAAAAGGCAGTGCAATGGCCATGGCGGCTGCAATCGTTGTGGCTTTGGTCACGGTGGCTTCTGCCTGGGGACTTCTCTCCATGGTGGCAGATGCAGAATTGCTAACTCATCTTGATCATGATGCGATTCAGCAAGAGCTTTTCCTGCGATCGGAATCCATACGTACGCACTTATCAATAGAGCATAACAGCTTTGCGGTTCCTCCCGCCAGACGCGGCAGAGAAATGATAATTCAGGATGCGATCGGTAAACGTGACACACAATACGAGATAAAAAATAAGGTAGAACCAAAACATGTAACTGTCTTCATGGGGCAGGCTACCGAGCAGGTTCTGGCAATCAAATCCCTGATATCTGCTACCAGAAAATACAATGTCTCGGATCGATTTTACTCTCCTGTCAAACGCATGACAGAGAAATTGGTCCGCAACCAGAGTCTGGCTCAGTATCAATATTTTACTCATTCGGAGAAATCCGAGAATTCCGATATTCAGGATGATATTGTAAAATTCTGGGGACCGGATGTATTGAACGGACCGGTTCATTCCAATGATGATATCTGGATTCAAAATGCCGGCGGCGGCTGGCCTACATTTCACGCTATGGTTACCACCGCCAAAAGGATCAGAGTTTGGCCAAACGGCAACTTGGCAGTAAACTCAGTTAATATGGAAGAGATCTTTCAAGGTGGTTGGGCTGAGGAAGTACCGCCAATCCTCTTCCAGCCGGATGCTTCTGAATTGCGTCGCAACGGAACACCCTTTGGCAATGGTGTAGATATTGTTTACATCAAGATGGTGGGCACCACCATGCAGACCATGTTTGGCAATATCGTCAGTCAGGGCGTTCAAGACTTTGATGTTTACAGCTGGTATCCCGATCGGCCTAGCATAGCAAATGACATTGTAAATGCAGGTGGGAACTGGTTTGAAGATTCCGATCACATCTGGACCAACTCCATCGCAATGTACGATACAATCTGGACGAACGGACCTTCTCTGCCAATTTCCAGTTACGGCAATTCCTACTACACACCGGATGCTGAAGTTTGGATCGAGGGAGTAGTGGCAGGTAAAGTAACGGTGGGCAGTGCCAAAAGAATTTACATTGTTGGCGATATTACTTACGCCAACACAGATGTAGGTTTACCGCCGGACGATCCCGATAATACCAACACATCAGATTTTTTCGGTCTTGTTTCCGAAGAAAAAATGCTGATCAGATACAAACACTATGATCCGTTTGAAGAATTTATCCTGCGGGATGATAACTGTTATGATGTAAATCTTTACGGAGCATTTGCCGCTTTGGGTGAAGGCGATCCGGACTTGTATGGCATTTATAACTGCCACTATGAAGGTATTTTTACTTTCGAATATCAGCACGGACATGGTTCCACACCCAGCTTCTGGGCGATGAGCCCTTATACTATGGTTGACACACTGTACACTTACATCGATTTGCATAAGTTTATCTTTCCCATTAATAATTATGTTCCGCCCAACATTTTAGGCTTCAATCTGCATGGCAATGATCCCATTTCGTTAACTCAACCCTGTGGTTTTCCTTACGAAGATCCAGCCTATCAATTATCATTTCCAAATAATGAGCCGTATGTTTTACCATATGGAACGGACTATCCCTGGTATAATCCAGTCTGGCCGGAATCATCTGATGATATTGTCTGGGAGCGCGGTGTGCTGCACATCTGGGGTGCTATAGCGCAAAGAAGAAGAGGCTTTATCCATCGCAGCGGATCCGATCCCTACAATCACCCCAATAATGAATGGAAACTGGATGATACAACTTTCCATTATGATGGTAATCATCCTTCTTGCGGATATGATAAGGATTATCATTACGACGATCGTTTTCTGTATATTCAACCGCCGGATTATCCGCAGGTCTATGAAGGCTGGGGAACGGGTCTGACGGCAATATCTACTTTTGACAAACGAGCCTGGGGATACTATTCGCCCAAAGAATGGTAATGAAATAAATTGAAATGTTAATATAAATAATTGTGAGGTTATATGGCAAAACAGAAAAAAGTGAAATTTAAGGAATCGATCGGTCTCGATATCGGCTCCCACAGCATCAAGATAGTTTACCTCAAGAAACTGCATCAAGGATTCAAACTGCTGAATTACGAAACGCGATCGACCATACCGGACGGGCTGGAGCCCGTGCAGTCCGATCTATCACCAGATAGATTCGCACCTGTTCTTTCCGGTATATTCAAATCAATGAAAATCAATCCCAAAAAGGTAAAACATATTGTTTCTTCCATCGGTGGCGATAATACAAGTATCAAACAGATCAAGACTATTTTCCTGCCCGATGAAGAGCTGGAATCCGCGCTCTTTTTTGAAGCAAAAAAGCATTTACCTATCGGCGGCTCGGAAATGATCTTGGATTATCAGGTACTGAGCGTGGAAGAAAAAACCAATAATATGAATATCCTGCTTGCCTCCAGCACCAGAAATGCCTTGAATGAGCATACGAACATCCTGTCTGCGGCAGGCTTGGCTCCCGGTATCATCGATTTGGAATCGCTGGCTGTGGCAAACAGTTTTGCCCTGAACACTTATGTGGAAGATGGCGTTTTTATAATCTTGAATCTGGGAATGTTCAAAACCAATATGGTTATCTACGGACCCAAAGCCAAATTCTTTTCACGCGATATCAGCTGGGGCGGATTTCATATCACCAAAGATATCATGAAACAGAAAAAACTTTCCTACGCTGATGCAGAAACGTATAAGCTGGAACATGGACTGATTGCAGATGATGATGATTCACATAAAAAAGATTCGGTCATTGCTCTGGATATTACAGAAAAATCTGCCATCGAGATGATAGTTCAGGAAGTGAAACGTTCACTGCGATTCTACGTGAAAGAAGCAGGAAACAGTGATTTTCGTAAAATTCTTCTGGTGGGTGGAACGGCAAAATTGAAAGGACTGCCCGAGTATTTTACAGATCAGCTCAAACTTGAAACAGAAATCTACAACCCATTCGTGAATCTGGAAAAACCCGAAAAGTTCAAAGATAAACAAGATCCGCAGCTTGCTTTAGCTTTGGGTTTGGCGATGAGACCGGAATAGGAGAGCTGCTATGAATAATTTATATTTTAAGATCAACCTGAACAAATACGGTGAATTACGCCGCAAGATCGAAGGGGAAAAGAAAGCATTCCTGGCTACAGCAATTGCCTATGCTCTCATCTTTGTGATTGCAGTCGGCTTTGCAGTTGCCTTCAATATGAATCTCGAAGCAAAATTGCAAAGCAGAAAAGAGCTGCTTAAATCAATCCGGGATGAGATCAAAACTTATGAGGTTAGTGGAGACTTCCTATCCAAAAATGATCTGGAAAGACTTACCACGATCAGTACACAAAGGATTTTCTGGACCAAGAAGCTGGAAGCGCTTTCCGACATTACTACTGATAATATCGCGATCACCCACTTTTCCTTTAAAGCAGGCAACCTCAGCCTGTATGGAATTACGCGGGTAGATAAAGATCACAATGAGTTCATTCTCATCGATGATTTTATCAATCAATTGAAAAGTGATGAACAGATCAGCAAAGACTTCCCCGAAATAAAATTCGTCAAATCGAATCGTGATAAAGAAAAAGACGTGGAAATCATGAGATTCCAGATCGACGCGATTTCGAGAGAAAAAGGCGATAAGGGAGGAGATTTATAATGAAACAAAAATACTTAGTTTTATTGTGTTTGATGATTTTGTCGATGCTTGCCTTCTATTTTTTCAGTACAAAAGGCATAAATGAAAAACTCGACTGGATCAGAAGATACGATAATACAATCAAAATTGAACAGGATAAACTGAACAGTGCAAAAGTCCTGAATGAACAGCTGCAGGAAGTTTCCAAAGTAATCATGCAGAGCATGTCCACCACCAGAGAATTTTCTTCGGAAGAAACAAATGAATTTATCAAGAAGATTGCAGTTCTGGCAGATGAGTATGAGATACCGGTTACTTCCTTATTTCCCAAGGTTATTGCCACACCGTCTCGACATCTTTTGGAACAGCAGTACACTCTCATTCTGAATTGTACCTTTATCCAGATGGGACAGTTTTTATCTAAACTGGAAAGTTTTGATAATATCGTCAAAATAAAAACTCTGGATGTAAATCCTATCAAACTGGATCGACAAGGCATCACCCAGGAAGATCCCGTTACCCGTTATCAGGTAACGATGGAACTTTCCACTTTAAAGATCGTCAAGGAGGCTTAGATGGAAGAGAAATATCTTAAAGATTTCGTGGTAGCCCTGGTTGTTATCTTTTTCATCTTATTGCTGGTAAAAGATTTGAACCTGTATTCCAAAGTATCGGAAGTTCCTCAGGAATCCCAGTACAAACAACTCGCTCTGGGAGAGGAACTTCTGCAGAATATTCACAATATCGAGTCATCTATCAAGGAAAGAAAAGATTTTACTTTCACAGTTTCGAAAGATCCGCTGGAACAAAATCTGATCGTGCGAACAATCAAAGATCTGCAGATGCAATGGAAGGAAGAAGTGGAAAGCATGGTGCGTCTGGAGACCACAATTGTTCCGCAGGTCGGCAAAAAGAAAGCGGTAATTTCTCACAAGGGAAAAACCACCATCCATGAAGTGGGTGATGAATTTGTCAAAGGCAAGATCACCGAGATTAACGTTGGAGAAATCAGCTATACAGCAAATGGTAACCAGTACACAATGCAGATTCAAAAACTACCGGAAAAACCTTCTTCAATTAAACAAGCTACACAAAGCAATAGAACAAGAGAATATAATTGGTAATATAAAGGAGAATGTATGAAAAAGTTCAGTTTAAAAGAAAAAGCATTAATTTCGCTGCTTTTCCTGTTCATTATGCTGGCAGGTGGACTGTTTGCCCAATCTAGCGTAAGTGAACTGCTTAACAAAAAGATAACCTTGGATGCGGAAGACGCTTCTGTTTCTTCCATCATCACAACATTAGCCCGTTTAAGTGATTGCAATATTGTGCTGGCTATGGGAGCTGCAGATAAAGATACCGAAGAATCGGAAGAACAGAGAATCACAATTTCCATGAAAGACGTTCCTATCGAACAAGCTTTATCGCTGGTGGTAAAATCTATTGGACTTTCCTACCGGCTGATTGGTGAAAAAACCTTTATTGTCGGCGAAAAAAGTCGTATCGAAGAAGAAGTTGGTGAAAGAACTTATGTCATCAACCTCAATTATGTGGATGTAGAAAAGATCGTGGATGCTTTATCCATTATGCCCGGTGAAGCCATTCCCATTGCCGGACAAAATGCCATCTTGCTGCGGGCAAATCCGGAAACATTTTCCGAGATCAGCAGAAAGATCGAAGAAATTGATATTCCCCAAAAACAGATCGAAATTCGCGCCCGCTTGATTGAAATTTCCATATCGGAAGCAGAAAAGTACGGCGTTGACTGGTCAAAACTGAATAGATTAACGACTATTTTAGCAGAAGATCCTCTTTCCACGACAGGAGCCGGATTGCCCTATAATTTCAATGATGAAACTGGTGAAGCAGCCTATGGTGATCTTACACCTTTCGCTGAACTGCCAGAAGACCAATATTTCCAACGCATGGATGATCTGGATGATGCTTTCAAATTCAGCCGTCAATTGTATGCTTTTGATGTTACTATCGACTGGCTGCTGCAGAACAATGCTGCTCAACTGCTCACCGATACGCGCATTACTGCTCTCAATGGCGAAGAAGCCGTGATCCACATTGGCGAAATTGTGCCGTTTGTGGTGGAAGACAATGACAAACAGATCAGAGTGGAAAGAGAAGAGGTCGGTATCAAACTTCAAATTCGACCAACCGTAAATAAAGACGGGCAGATTACAGCCCGCATTCAACCGGAAGTAAGCTCCGTGATCGAACTGGTGGGCGGCTATGTGCCACGAACCAAGATCAGAACTATCAGTTCGACTGTTATCGTGCCGAACGGCAAGAAGATCATTGTCGGCGGTCTTTTAAATTCTACTATCGTTACAAATATTAACAAAGTTCCGCTTTTGGGCGATATTCCCATCATCGGGAAGTTATTTCAACATAAAGCTAACACTGTAGAAAACACTGATCTGATTATTGAGATCACTCCTCACGTGGTGACAGCTGAAGATATGAGTTATGAATATAATATCGATGAAAGACTGGAACGTAAACTGATCCAAACAAAAGACTCTGAAGAAGATCAAGAGTAATGGGAGGGAAGATGAAATCTTTAAAATACACCATGTTTTTATTGACCATAGCATTATTCACCATGCTGTTCATAAACGCCTGTGACAATAGAACCATGAAACCGGAAACTTATTACATCACAAATATGACAGCAAATCCAAATGTCATCTATGCCGATAATGGCATCACCTATTCGGAAATTGCCGTCACGGTGAAAAATGAAGATAACTTTGCAGTTACCGGCGAAGAAGTGAGATTCCGCACATCACTGGGAAATATTCTTTTTAAGGTCAACACAGATAGCACAGGAGTTGCCCATTCCACTTTCTGGGATAACGGCACGACAGGAACTGCAATTATAGAAGCTTTTATTGGAAGTGTAAATGCTTCTACTGAAGTGATTATCGAAGATGCACCGCCGATTGATAATATCGGCATTGATGCGCCGGATAATATGGTTGTGGGCAATATGAATCAGATAAAAGCATATGTAACCAACACACTTGGTCCGGTACCAAACAATACCATCGTTGTTTTCGATACAGATCTGGGTGATTTTAGAGATGCTGAAGGAACGGATCTGGGCAGCACGACTCAGGTTCTTACCAGCAATGGTATCGCCAAGGTTAATTTCGATTGCGGCACAAGCACTGGAACAGCTACTATTTCGGTGACAGTAAGCAATGTTCAGGAACAGGTTGTGATTCCCATCAAACCGGGATCACCTCATAATATGGATTTAACAGCGAACCCTAATTGGCTACAGGTAAACAGCGGTGAAACTTCTACAGTCACTGCAATAGTCAGAGATAATTTCAGCAACAGAGTTGGTGCAGGCGTTGGGGTTGACTTTACAGCAAGCTTGGGAAATATCACTGCCTTTAGCACGACCGACAGCATGGGAACGGCATTAGCTTTTTACTCTCCCGGAGTACAGGCTGGTATCGCTCAAATCGAAGCTGTTGCAGATTCTGCCAGTGCAGTAACTACGATCACAGTAGCCAGCGACGGTGTATATTCTCTGGAATTTGCCTTTTCCGGCAAGATCGATATTCAACTTCAGGGTACAGGTGGTAATGAATCTGCCGAAATCGTTGTAAATCTCTATGATTCAAATGGAAATTTGATCGATGAAGATATCGGCGTTTGGTTCCAGTTCATCACTGGACCCGCCGGAGCCAATATCAATAATCAAATATCAACTACTACGGGAGATTCACTGATGGTGGAATCCAGCAATGGACAGGCTGTGGTTTCCGTGAACAGCGGAACACAACCGGGAACCATTGCCATGAAAGCCTCTCACGTTAGTGATATGGGAAATTACTTTTCTGCAGTTAAATCAAATATCGTGGTTCACTCCGGTCCTCCTAATACAATCGAGTTATCGATTGGCGATTTCGACTCCGGAGTTAATATGGGCGGAGGAGTCTGGCAGATCGAATGTGCTGCTATTATCACAGATGAATGGGGAAATCCCGTAGATTACGGGACAGCAGTCTGGTTCTCGCTGGGAGATGCTGAAGAACCTGATGAAAATCCCTCCTGGGCTACTATCGGTGCTGAAGCTTATGTGGGTAATGAAAGTACTTCCGGAGATTCACTTTCCGGTGTTGCCTTCACCTATTTGAATTATGAAGGAGCTCATACCAACGACAGTCTTTGGGTCTTTGTAGAAGTATCTGCTCCCCAAGGCATACTAATGGATTCCACAATGGTTATCATGCCCATCCAGTTCGCTTCCATCGACCTCTTAGCTGTTCCCAACCATCTCGATTGGACAGCTACCAATAATCCTGCTTACCAATATACTACTGTAGTTGCCCTGATTACCGATGGTCAGAATAATCCGATCAACGGTCAGGCTGTTTACTTTACAAGTAATCCTGGAACTCCGGTAGCCGGACCCACCAGTACTACAGCAGATTATCTGGGTATAACAGGAAATATTAACGGGCAGGATGGACTCATCCATAAATCTGTGCTATTCTATAAATGGGAATGCCCGGAACCCGGGATTCAACCTCCTGGAACTACGGAAGCAATTGTAGTGGGAACGATATTGGGAACCGGCGTATCTGGAGATACATCCGTAACTTTGAATCGCTGGGTACCATAATTAATTAAGGAGATTAAATGAGCTTTAATCCTCAATTTGCTAGATTAGGTGAAATCTTAATTCATCTGGGATTAGCAACAGAAGAACAGGTAAAAGAAGCTGTTTTAAAGCAGAACAACTTCAACCTGAAAATCGGCGAAACTTTAAGAAAATTGGGATATATAAGCGAAAAAGACCTGATGAAAGCGCTTCATCTGCAATTGGAATATGAAATCGTGGATGAAGAAGAACTTTTAAATATCGATCCCGAGATCGTGAAAATAATTCCGGAACCATTTGCTGTGGAAAATCGAGTTATAGCTATCCGCGATGAAGGCGAAGCCATCATCGTGGCTATGACCGATCCGGAAAACATCGTTATTCATGACAGCTTAAAGAAATTTCTCGATAAGAATATCAAGCCGATGCTGATCGGGGAATCCACTCTCACAGATACTCTGGAAAAATACTACAAGAGCATCAGAACCACTTCTCAGGTGGAAGATGCAGTAGGAAATTTCGAATTCGTGGCTGTTGATGAAGATGAAAATGAGATCACGATCGACACCAAAAAGGATGCTGCTGCTCCGGTAGTAAAATTGATCAACCTCATCATCACAGAAGCGATCAAATCCGGCACAACCGATATTCACATCGAACCGCTCTCCAAAAATACGCGGGTAAGGTTCAGAGTTGATGGCGCATTGCGGGAAGTGATGTCGCCGCCGATAGGATTGCATGCAGGAATGGTTTCACTGGTGAAAGTGATGTCCAAATTGAACATTGCCGAACGCCGTCTTCCTCAGGATGGTCATATTTCGCTGAAGACTGCCATGAAAAGCGTTGATGTGCGAGTTTCCATCACACCTACTGTCACTGGCGAAAAGGTTGTAATGCGTCTTTTGGATAAAGGAGAATTCGGCTTCACGCTTACTACTCTCGGTTTTACGGATGAGAATCTGACCATGTTCAAAAAATGGATTCGCCGACCCTATGGAATCAATATTGTATCCGGTCCCACCGGTAGTGGTAAATCTACCACACTGCATGCGGCATTGAAAGAGATCAAGGATATCGAAACCAATATCGTGACGGTGGAAGATCCTGTAGAATACAGGCTGGACGGCATCACACAGATTGAAACCAATTCCAAGATCGATCTTACTTTTGCCCGAGCTTTGCGTTCGGTTCTGCGTCAAGACCCGGATATTGTTCTGATCGGAGAGATCCGCGACGAAGAAACTGCCGATATCGCAATCAAATTTTCATTAACCGGTCACCTTGTATTCACTACCTTACATGCCAATGATGCGCCATCCACGATAACGCGTCTGCTGGATATTGGTGTTCCTTCCTATCTGGTAGCTTCATCACTGAATCTGGTGATGGCTCAGAGACTGGTTCGAAAAATTTGCAAACAATGTATAGAGGATTATAAACCGACCGATGATGAATTGATGGATGCCGGCATCTCACAAGAAGAAGCAGCGAAGATCAATTTCAAAAAAGGAAGAGGTTGCGTTCATTGTGATAACACAGGATATTCCGGTAGAACAGGTATATTTGAGATGCTCGAAGTTACAGCTGAAGTAAGAAAATTGATATTTGATGGAGAAGATCAGGATAAGATCCGAGATGCAGGTCTTAAAAACAGCATGGTAAATCTGCATGAAAGTGCAATGTTGAAAATGAAAGAAGGCATCACCAGCATCAATGAAGTTATCAAACTGACTATCTCCGATTAAAATGGATGAAAATCAAAAGGAAAATATTGTATGGCTAGTTTTCAATATATAATTAAAGATTCGAAAGGCGTTCGAGTGGAAGGTGCCGTCAAGGCAAGCAACATGGACGAAGCCATCGATAAGCTGACTAAAGAAGGCAGTATCATCATTTCGGTGAAGTCTGCTTCCGAGGGAGCTTTTCAGGGCAGACTCTCGCTTTTCGAAAAAGTGATGTTAACAATCTACAAGATCAGGACAGGCGTTGGTTTAAAAACGCTGGTATTTTTCACACGGCAGATGGCCACCATGTTCTCTGCCGGTCTTACCATCGAAAAATCGCTTTCCAACCTGGCCAAGGAAGAAAAGAGTAAAAAGTTCAGGAAGGTTCTCAATAAGCTTGCCAATGACATCAAAAAAGGGTTTAGTTTATCCGAGGCAATGGAGCAGCATCCCGGCGTCTTCAATCCGCTTTATATCGCTTTGGTGAAAGCCGGTGAGGTTTCCGGTACCCTGCATACTGTTCTGGATGAACTTGCCGAATATCAGGAAAAGATCGAAGATACCAGACGTAAAGTAACTTCGGCACTTTCTTATCCTATATTTATTCTGGTCTTTCTGGCGATAGTGATCTGGGCTTTGTTTTATTTCATTATTCCCATGTTTGCCGGAGTTTATGAAAGCTTCGATGCAGATTTGCCCGGTCCCACCACGGCAGCAATCGCCATGAGTGAAATTATTCGGGAACATGTATTTTTGACTTTCCTGGCATTGTTGGCAGCAGGTATGGCCTTCTTTCTTTTCTATCTTTCGGATAAAGGAAGGTATATTGTCGACAAGGTCATTTTAAAATTACCAGTGATCGGCAACCTGCTCGAAAACTCGATCATGAGTAAGTTTGCCAGAACTTTCAGTATTTTGATGTATGCCGGTGTACCGATTATGGACACTATGGAATTGATCGAAAATGTGGTTCAGAACGCTGTGGTTGAAAATGCGATTCGTAAAGCCCGTGTGATGGTGAAGGAAGGTTACAGTGTAGCCGGTGCTTTCAAGAAAACGGGCGTGTTTCCACCCACGCTGCTGCAATTGATGGCGACCGGTGAAGAAACCGGAGACATGGATGCCCTGTTGCGAAAAGCCGGGGATTTCCATCAGAAACTGGTGGATTCGGTGATCGAAAGGCTGACCTCACTCATCGAACCGATCTTGATCATTATCATGGCAGGAATGGTGGGCTACATCATCATTATCATCTATCTGCCGATATTCAACCTGGGATTAGCTATCAGTTCCGGCTTGAAATAAACAAATCGAGTGCCCGATGATACTTCGGGCACTTTTTTCTTTCATGGATCTTATCATTATTGTATTTCTTTTTCTGCTGGGAATGGCAATCGGAAGTTTCTTGAATGTCTGTATCTACCGCCTGCCCCGTCGAGAATCGCTTGTTTTTCCCAGTTCGCACTGCCCCAGTTGTCATTCCAGGATAAAACCATATCACAACATACCGATCATCAGTTATCTGCTTTTGAGAGGTAGATGCAAAAGCTGCCGAGCCCCGATCCACTGGCATTATTTTGCTGTGGAAGTGATCACACCGTTTCTCTTTATCCTGATATTCTGGTTTTATGGCTTATCTGTTGTCGGTTTAAAATATGTTATTTTTGTAAGTGCTGGAATCGTTATTTTCTTTGTTGATGCCATCCACCAGATCATTCCCGATAAAATCTCTTTGCCGCTGATCTTACTTGGTTTTATTTTTGCTTTCCTGCCGCAAAGTGATGTGAGTATCACCTCTTCGCTGGCGGGAGCGCTTTTTGGTTTTATTGTTTTCTGGGGAACTGCAGTTGTGTTTGAAAAGATCACGCACAAAGAAGGGCTGGGCGGCGGTGATATAAAATTGATAGCAGCTATCGGCAGTTTTACCGGAATTCTGGGCACGATCTTTACGATAATAATTTCCGCCTTTGTTGCGTTCATATTTTTATTACTGATCCGGCATGACAGAACCAAACATTTTTCCTACGGTTCTTTCCTGATTGTCGGCGCAGTTTTTTATATCCTGTTTTTCAAATCCTTATTCGGTTTTTATCTCGATTTTTTCTAATGATAAATTGTTATCGAAAAAGAATCAGGGTTGCCTTTTAAACTACATAATAAACTGTCTGGTATATAAAATGCACACAATACTTTGAGGTTGAGATGAAGAAAAAAGTTTTGATTGTAGAAGATGAAAGAATCATTGCCGAAGACATAAAAAGTAGTCTTATCAGTTATAAATACGATGTTACAGGCGTTGTTACAAATGGCTTAACAGCGCTGGAATCGATCAGAAACAATCAGCCCGATCTTGTCTTGATGGATATCAAACTCGAAGGTGATTTGGACGGCATTGAAACAGCTCATCTCATTTCCGATAAGTATAATCTGCCGATTGTATATTTAACTGCCAATGCAGATGATCCGACCTTGGAGAGAGCCAAAGATACCAAACCTTATGGCTACATCGTAAAACCTTATGAAGATAATGATTTAAATGCTTCTCTGCAGATCGCCTTTGCCAAATATGAAGCAGATCGAGCGCTGTTTAGAAGTGAAGCGAATTTCAAGAAATTGATCGAAGAAAACTCATCTGGCATCGCTGTTGTTGATCAGGATGATCGAATCTTATTTATCAATAATGCCTTCCAGAAATTCTTTGATAAATCTGAAGCTGAACTGTTGGATACTGAATTCAGCTATAACCTGGAAAATGCCGATAAATTTGAAATATCCGCCGAGAATGCCGCTGAAACTAAGTTTGCCGAAGTTGAAAGCGTTCGCATAGAATGGGAAGGAAAACCGGCACATCTGGCAACACTAAAAGATATAACCGAACATAAAAAAGCGCAGCGGAAACTGGAAAGAAGTTCGCAGAAAATGCTGAAATTGATGGAAGATATCGTTAATGGACTGGTCTCTGCAATTGAAATGAGAGATCCCTATACGGCTGGGCATCAACGCAGAGTGGCAGAACTTGCTTGTGCGATAGGAACAGAAATGCAGCTTTCGAAGGATCAGATACATGGTTTGCGGATTGCATCCCTTGTCCATGATATCGGTAAGATCAAAGTGCCGGCAGAAATTTTGAGTAAGCCCGGTAAACTTAATGAAGTGGAATTCGCCATCATGAAATCGCATGCGGAAGCCGGTTATGAAGTATTGAAAAGCATCGATTTTCCCTGGCCCATCGCAAAAACAGTTCTTCAACACCATGTAAAATCAGAAGGTGATTCTTATCCGCCGGGAATTGAAGCGCAAGAAATGACGATCGAAGCGAAAATACTGGGCGTGGCAGATGTGGTGGAAGCAATGTCATCTCACCGGCCTTATCGTCCTGCTTTTTCTCAGGCTGAAGTTATTCAGGAAATCATCGAACATAAAGGCACTCGTTATGATCCTGAAGTAGTGGATGCCTGTCTTAAAGTGCTGATCGAAGATAAATTCATATTCAGCTCCAAATAACATAACTCGCGAATTAAATTTAGAAGTAATCTAACAAATCTATCTCACTTCAGAGATTTTTCTCAATTAAAATATCCAAAGTTTATATAATTCTGTAAATCGCTAAAATTAAAAATAAAATTGACAAATATTTAGCTTATAACAACTTCAATTTGTCCATTGATACAAATAGGTGGGGAGGTTTTTTCAATCTGGCTGACTGAATCTCCTCATCTGCCAAAGAGGAGGTTGGAATGAACATCTTGATAGTTGACGACCGTAAGGAAAATAATTATCTGCTGGAAAGCCTGCTGCAAGGGAAAGGGCACAAAACTTTTGCCGGCGGCAACGGCAAAGAGGCTCTGGAAATCCTGAAAAAGCAGCAGATCGATCTGATCATCAGCGATATTCTGATGCCGGTGATGGACGGCTTTCAACTCTGCCGCCAAGTGAAGACCGATGCTAAACTGCAGAAAATCCCTTTCATCATTTACACAGCAACTTACACTGGACCCAAAGACGAAGAATTTGCACTCAAGATCGGTGCTGACCGCTTTGTGATCAAACCCTGTGAACCACAGGAATTTCTGCGCATCATCAATGAGGTGATGGTAGATAAGACAAAAGAAAAATCATCAGAGCAACAAATAAAACTGCCGGAAGAAGATGTCCTGAAGCTCTATAATGAAAGGCTGGTCAGGAAGCTGGAAAAGAAAATGGAGCAGTACGAAGAGGAGTTGAAAGAGCGTAAGCAGGCAGAGGCAGAATTGAAAACCCAACTCAATCTTCTACGGATCGCCGGCGAGACTGCGCGGTTCGGCGGCTGGAGTGTAGATTTACAGAAAAACATCTGCACCTGGTCGGATGCAGTGGCGGATATTCACGAAATGCCGCACGGGTTTGCGCCCAAAGTGGAAGAAGGCATCAATTTCTATGCTCCACAGTGGCGGGAGAGGATCACTCTGGTTTTCTCCGCCTGCGCCGAAAAAGGCATTCCTTACGATGAAGAGATGGAGATCATCACCAGAACCGGCAAACGCGTCTGGGTGCGCACAATCGGCAGATCTGTAAAAAACGAAAAAGGTGAGATCATCCGCGTGGAAGGTTCTTTTCAGGATATTACAAAACAAAAGCTTTATCTACAGGAAATTCAAAAAAAGAATGAATTCATACAGACTATTCTTGATAATCTTCCTATTGGCGTTGCAATCAATAAAATTGATGTAGGTACGGCAACTTATATCAATGATAAGTTTTCGGAAATTTACGGATGGCCGTCTGAAGAATTGAAAAATATCTCAGAATTTTTCCAGAAGGTTTATCCAGATGAAAATTACAGAAATGAATTGCAGAAAAAGGTTTTGGAAGATATCAACAGCGGAGATCCAGCGAGAATGAATTGGGAAAACTTGCGGGTTACTCACAAGGACGGTTCTCATAAATATATCAATGCTGTGAATATTCCGATTTTCAATCAAAACGTTATGGTTTCTACTGTTATGGATATAACAGAATTGAAACTTAAGGAAAATGAATTGGAACTTCAGCAACAGCAGTTGCAGGATTTAGTAGATCAAAAAACCAGGGAACTTCAGGAAAGAGTCGAAGAGCTGGAACGCTATCATGATGCGACTGTGAATCGGGAATTCCGCATCAAGGAACTGAGGGACGAGATTGCCAGGCTGAAGGAAGAGAGATGATCCGGCTTCGAAGTGAAAGAAAAGTGAAAGAACTACGCCGCGACCTGCGGGAAGATGGGAAGATGGGAAGATGTGAAGATGGGAAGCAAAGAAGCA